>SDBV01001887.1_pt1 | contig 31473 bp, 29 predicted proteins | sample 2277081 | NCBI WGS metagenome assembly SDBV01 (sample SAMN10402039, study PRJNA504765) | marine sediment metagenome | isolation source: marine sediment core GS10_PC15, 223 cmbsf | place: Arctic Ocean: Southern Knipovich Ridge | collected 2010 | reverse complement strand
GATATTTTGCATTTGCATAAGCAAAGCCGGTATATAGTGAGATTTTTTTATTCAAATTGCTTTGTAATGATAAGCCAAACATTGTATTGTAAGGATTAACAGCGGAGTTTAAATCATTTTCAAGGATGGAAGTAATTATCGGATTGATTATCAGGTTAAAATCATTTTTTTCTATTTCAAAGAAGTTTTTATTGAGCAGAAAATCAAGCAGCTTTGAGTTTGTTCTTTGATAATATTGCGAATCAACTAATCCGTCAGATGACGGCTCAATTTCTTTTAAAAGATATGGTTTAACAGATGTGTGAGAGCTAGTTGTTTTATTATAAACCAGATTTTCGTATTTGTATTGTATATCATTATTTAATAAAATATAGGTTTGTTGTGAAAAGGATTTATAATCATTTAAAACTAAAAAGATAATAATAATAATTTTTATTATAGTCAGGATCAATTTCAATATTCTGTTAATTTGATTTTGCACAAATTTACATTAATTTTTTATAATATTATTTGGATATGTTTTAAATATTGTATGATTTAATAGGTATCTATCCGCCGCTTGGCAGATGGTTGCTTTGAAATGCAAAAATAACATTAAAAATAGGAATTAATTTTACTATAAATTTTTACACCAATTGAATATCTTCAATATTGCGATAAATACCGACTCGCCTGCCAACCTGCCCGCCAAGAATTACAACATTAGAAAAGTAAAAACTTGGCAGGCGGGAACGCAGTGGCGGGCAGGAATTATCACGAATTTAGTAAGTAATTTCTATATAAACTCATAGCATACATCATCCATGCCTGTGCCCATCTTATATAAGGGATTTTTGATGATATGGGTTTTCTTAATTGATAATAAAAAGAACCATTGTTTTTATTCTGCATATTATTAATGGTCCAGGTTAATACTTTATCAACAATATCTTTATATTCTTTTAGCTTATTCAACTTGCAAATTGTAATAATAAATTGTGCAGGAGAATGAATATCAACAGGGTAAATATGATTATCATAATATTTTGGAGTGCCATCATCCAAAAAGAAGTTCTCTATATAATATTTTAACCCTTTTTCAATGTTTTGAGAAAAACTATGCACATTAGAATATTTTTGATATTCACTTATACACTCTAAATTAAATCCGGTATGAAAGCTGTCCACCCGGTTTTGAATTTTTTGTTCTCCATATATCCACGAACCATCATCTCTTTGAGCATCACAACAAGCAATTACAGATTGTCTTGCCAAATGTATTAAATATTCATTATTATTATAGCTGTAAGCTCGTGCCAGCAGGCGACTTGCTAATAACGATGCATTATAAATACAAGTGTTGTCGTAAGGTGAATAAGAAAAGATAAAACCTTTTTTTTTTGGTGTGCGGTTCAGGTCATTAATAACAAAATCGCAGCTACTTAGAGCAGTCTGTAAATAATTTTCATTTTTTGTGCAATCATAAGCATCCATTAAAGCATAAGACACATAAGATGTAACAACAACTGTAGGTGTATATTTTTTTAAAAAAAATGCTCTTGATTGCCAGTCAAAATTATATCCCCAGCAGGCACCTGAAAATCCTTCAGTTTTTAGTTCAATAAACTTATTGGCGAGAAAATTTATGGTGTGTAAGTATTCTTTTTTTTGTTCAATTTTGAATAAATTGCAATAAGCACTTAAAAATAGCCCTAAACCTTTTGGGTTATAACCTTTTTTGACAAAAAACAATTTACGAAGATTTACAGGGTTTTTTTTGAATAATTGAATCCAGAATAATCTAAAAAACTTACTGTATTTAAAAGGAGAGCATTGAATAATTATACTATTTAGTCCATCATAAGGGTCCCATCCTTTAAAATTTTCTTTTTCGCAGTATTGTTTTAATTTATCAAAACTTTCTTTAAAAAGTTTATTCATTAATATTTATTTTTTATGGCAAGTTATCAATTAAACTATCTAATATTTTAAATGTTGTTAATGTTGTATAAAGGATTGATTAAAAAGTTGCTATTTTTTTTTAAATTTCAATAATTTTTAATTCTTTTATAAGGCTATTACTATTTATAAAGATTAATATAACTTACTGGTTTAATATTTTATAATAGAACGATTCTAGTTTTTTCCCTTGTATTTTCCAAGATATGTTTTTTTCTGCAATATTTCTGTTATTTTTTCCGATAGAAATTATTTTATTCTTCATATTTTGAAGTTTAATAATATTATATTTAATTGATTCTTTATCCCAATTAACAACTATAAATGATTTGGGATATTTATAAACATATTCTTTGATTTCTCCAACTAAATTTACCATTATTGGCCTACCTGCTGCTAAATAGTCTCCGCTTTTATTTGGCCACCTGGCATTATTTTGTTTATTGTCCTTAAGTAATAATATGAAACAATCTGCGCAACTCAACAAATCAGAATAAGATTCGTAAGGTATCCATCCAAATTCAAAATATTCTTTTCCAATATTGTATTTAGCTTTTGTTTTGTTAGAAAGTTTTTTACCTGTGCTGAACCATGTTATATGGTTATTTTCTTTTAGTTCGTTTACTGCATATAGAAAAGGTTCTATATCTTTTATCTCGCCATCATCAATTCCGATAAATCCAAAAGTAAGGTAGCTTTCAGGTATTCCAAATTTTGTTTTATTATTTGTATTTGGGACAAACTTAATAAAATCAATATCTGCACCTCCATGGAGGATTAAAATATTTTCTTCTTTAACTCCTATATTTATGGCTCTTTGTTTTGTGAATTTTGAAAGAGCAACAACTCCATCTGCTTTTTTTTTATTATGGATTTCTGCCCAGGTATCAAAGTTACCTAATGTTTTTTGATACCACCATGGCATTGTACCATATTTACCGCCCTTACCATAATAATCCCACCATTCTGAAATATATTTTGACTTTCGGAATATTTGATTTAAGCGACAAGGAACTCCGGCTGAAGGTCTATGTCCACTACCGGAATGAACAATATCAAATTTATGAGATAAAGAATAAATTGCTCTCAATATAATATTTAATACTCCTAATCCGGCTTTACGGAAATGTCTTGGTACAATGTCCGGAAAAGAAATTATAATCACTCCGTCTCTTTTTTCTTTGTGATAAGGAAACTTAAATATTCCATACTGACTTGTCAATAATGTAACAGAATTTCCTAAAAAAGCTAATTCTCTTGCTAACATAAAATTTCTTCCAAAATCTTCACCATCTTTTATTCCTGTATGTAGAAAGAGTATCTTTAGTTTTGTAATATTTTGTTGTTTATTGCTCAAATTCAGATATTTAAAAATTTACTATAGAATTTCACTATTGTCCGAGTAATATTTATTTATCCTCTACGAGGAATCAGATTAATGTTATAAATACCTCTACTACAATAATATAAGCCCTACGGGCTATTCGCCGTAGGCGATAAATTGTTGTAGTGTATGAATTGCACCCTGATATATACACCGTAGGTGTTAAATATAATAAAATCAACTGTTTCAGTAAACACATAATATTTTAGTCGGACAGTAGTGATAGAATTTATACTTTTTGAAGAACAAATCCTACAGATGTTAATCTGTGATATGCTCCAAATTTTTCAAAACCTGAGCCGTATCCATAAGCAAAATAGATGTCCGGCGAAATAAAAAAAGCATCTTGAGCTTTAAGTATATCTTCTCTGGTTGGTATAGGTGCCTCTTTAAATAATTTCATTCCTTTTAAAAGTAAAAATTCAATGTCTTCTTTATAATACCAGCCGTTCTCACCCCAACCGTATTTGTTAGCATATAATACCTCTTTATCCAATATGGTATCATACGTACAGATTAATAATCCTCCGGGCTTAAGAACTCTTTTCATTTCTAATAATCCGTTAAGGTGAAAGTTTTTGTCTTCTTTATGGTCAATTACAACATGCTCCATGACTGAGATGCATGTGACTGCATCTACCAGGTTATCTTCAAGAAGAATTTTTTCTATCCCCCCATTAATAAATTTAACCTGGGTTGAATGTTTTTTAATGTATTTATCTGATAAACCATACCTCTTTCGTTTATGCTTTTTCCCTATAAAGTAATCTAAACCATAAGCATTAAAGCTGTTTCTATTTAATTCTAAAGGGAAACCACTGATGCCACATCCACAATCAAGAATTTTAGAATTATTATTTAAATTATTTTTTAAAATTTCCATAACCCAGGGATATTCCCAGCCTCTTGTTCCTGTTCTAAAGACCTGTGTAGGAACTTTTACATAATTGTTTATATAGTTGGATTTAATATGTCCTTTATTTAACAATATTCTAATAATATCTTCAATTTTATTTTTAAAAGTGGTTTTTCCATCTTTAGAATATTTGTTAAGCGGCCAAATACCTCTTTTTTGGTATTCAATCATTTGTGGGATGTTTGCATATTCTATCATAATGAATAAATGTTAATTCTTAACACAAATAATATGTGCAAAGTGTGGTTCTAATTCTCCTATATTAATAAGTGTCTTTTCTATATTAATAATTAAATCTAATATATTTTGGTGTTTCTTATTTTGAGGGTCAAAATTCTTAATAAATTTAGGATCAATGCAATAATTTACTATTGAGCCATTATAATATAAAACATCAATTTTTTTAAATTTACTTTTTAGAATATTAACAATATCAGCAGACCTAATACATTCTGAGGGGTCAATTACTTTATAGAAATAAGGGTTATAATCCCAAACTTTCCCATACTTAAATTTCTTGTTTTTTCCAGTCTGCAATTTTTTTATATTCAAATATAAATTATATAGTTTTTGTTGAGTACGGGTCAGTTTTGGTTTTGTTTGAAAAGACTCTATATCTAACACTCCCTGTTTAAAAAATAAAATTTTATAAATTTCATAAACAATTCTTTTCCATATAGGATTGCGAAAATATGGAGGTGTATATGTTTCTTCACTAAAATATCTTAGTTCTTTAGGTATGAGGTGAATAACAGAGTTAATTATTTCTCTGTTACTCTTTGATAGTTTTTGATAATTTGGTCCAATAAATTCATTTGCTATGAGAATACCTTCCTTTTTAAGCCCTTTATATATTTCAAAAATTAAATGCTCCAGGTTTCTTATATGATGCAAAGCACCATTTACCCAGATAACATCATATTTTTCTTTTTCTATTGAGATGAAATCCACATCGGTAATTTCATACTTTAAATTTTTTGTTTTTTTTTGTTTAGCATGAAAACGGGCTTTTTCAATAGCACCTTCACTTATATCTATTCCTAAACAATTTTCATAAACATTTAATTCTGCCAGTTTTCTCTCTAAAAATCCATGACCACATCCTAAGCTTAATAAGTTTTTAACAGGAATTTTATTTTTTAAATATTTATTTACAGTCCATTTATTTATATCAGAATTATCAGAATAAGATTCTTTTGTAATAGTTTCATAAAAATACTTTATAATAGGCTCGAAATTAAATATATGAGCAGCTTCCTCTGGTGAATTATTTCCCCAATGTTTAGAAATTTTATTTTTGTCCATTTAAAATATTTTTAAAATATCTTTTAAAAAAACCTCCAATTATAAAAATAAGATGCAAATTAATATAAAAAATATATTTCCAGCCATATATTATTTTCCAATAATTTAATAGTGATTTAAAATGAATAGCAGATTTTATATTTTTAAAGCTTTGAATAAACTCTTTTATGTTTGTATTTGTAGCAATTGTACCTGTACCTGTAAGGTTTTGATGTGATAAAATTTTTGCCTTATATGATAAATATATTTTATATCCATTTTTTTTTGCTCTTAAAGTAAATTCTGTATCTGCATGATAATGTGGTAATTTTTCGGAATTATAAATGCCGATTTTTTTATATATTTCAACAGGAATTAAAACTCCTTTTCCGGATAATGCGTCAACTTCTATTATTTTTGATGTATCAGATAATTTTTCTCCCCATTCATTTACCCGTTTATATAATTTTCTAAATATGAATTTATTTTTTCTTATAAATGCAGAGGGTTCAATTTTAACAGTTTCTTCAAAAAATACATTTACAGCCCCAATAATAGATTTTGGTTTTTTTTTTGATATGCTGTATAAATTTTTTAAAGTATCAGGAAGTAATTCTGTATCGTTATTTAATGTAAATATTAAGTCATTGTTATTAGCTATTTCTAAGATTTTTTTCACACATTTATTTGTACCACCTGCCCACCATAGATTGCCATCCCCTTGCAGAAGAATTATTTCCGGGTATTTTTCCCTAATAATTTGAGATGTTCTATCTGTAGAACCATCATCACAAATTAAAATTTTGTAATTTCTATAGCTCTGTTTTTTTATGCTTTCAATACATTTTATTGTATATTTAATTCTATTGAAAACAGGGATACTAATATAAATAATCGTCTCCATTTTATAACCAAATATGGTAAATATTTTCAATTTTTTCGATTTCAAATCCAAAGGATTCATAAAATTTACATCCAATTTTATTTGCTTTCTGGGTAACTACCTGAATATATTTTAAGTTCCATTCTATAAATTTAGAAATGGCAGAATGCATAATTTTTTCACCAATTGATTTTCCTCTTGCATTTTTATCTACTGCAACTAATCCAATATTCCCTCGCTTGTTTTTAATTCCAATTGTAATTAATCCTGATATATTATTATGCTTTTTATAAACTAAAACATCTTTGGCAATTATCCTTTTTATAGATTTTTCAATCCAAGTAGTATATAGCTTTTCAAATTCATTATTCTTAAAATTGTTGTCTATACGAAAACGCGAAAATTCTCCACTTTGTAAAGCAAGTGATTTCAATTTATTATTTTGAAATGAGGTGTTTATTGAATATATATTTAATGGAATTTTAGGTGAAGAACTATAATTTGATATATTTTTTATATAGGTTATTTTTTCATCAACTAATTTTGCACCAATTATCTTAGCAGAATCATTAGAAACAGTGTCATCCGGGGCAACATACCAATAAATTAATTTAAATTGTTCTGATTTAAGTTTATTTAAAATTATTTGCAAAGCATTTGATTCAATATTATTAGACTTTAAAAAAGCAATTTTGTAACCAAAAAAACGAGTATCCCAGGGTAAAAATTTATAAGTTTTGTTCATTTGTTAATTACAATATGAATATGATTTTAAAAAAATATTTTAACGTAGTAAAGAATTAAAGAGTTTTTCAAAATTTTTAATTTGTACATCTGGATGACATTTTATTATGCCTAATTCCCGACATTTTTTAGACATTTTATTATATTCATCATTGTTTAAATTTAGCAGTTTAAATAAACCTTTAGCAAAATCTTCACTATTCTTTAGTTTTGCTCTGTATCCTGTAATATTGTTATGAACTAAATCTGGAGCAACACCCATATCAAATGAAACAACCGGAGTTCCACACATTATTGATTCATTAATCATCATTGGTCCTGAATCTTCAATAGATGGATTTGCAAAAACATCTGCTGCCTGATAAGCTGATGTAAGTTCTATATTGTTTTTTAACTTCCCGACATATCTATAATTAAATGGTAGTTCATTGAATAAATCTTCATTATTATTACCCGCAATTAATAAAAATATACTATAATTTAGTTTAGAGTTTAATAGTATTTTTTTTAGATATTTTAAGGCATTTAATAAATATAACATTCCTTTTCTTTCTTCCAAAAAATTAGAGCCAAAAAAAATTATTTTTGACTCTAAAGGTAAATCCATTCTCTTTCTGGTAATAATTTTATTGACTGGTTTAAATATTTCTGAATCAATAGCAAGCATTATTTTATGAATATTTTTATCTTTAAATATTGAACTACTTTTTGCTTGTTTATAAAGCCATTCAGTAGGAGCTACAACTGTAATATTTGTTTGCTTAAGATATTTATGATTACACTTCAAATTTAGATATGATAAATCTCTCTCATTTGTTGAAAATAATCCCGGACAATTGCCACATGAATTTTTATATCCATTACAATCCCATGCATAATGACATCCACCTGTCATAGGGGTCATATCTAAAAAATACCATATTATTGGTACTTTTATAAGTGAATTTAGTTTTAATATATCTTTTGAATTAATAAATTGATTAACCCAATAGAGTATTATTATTTCTGGTGTAAAGGGAATTTTTTTCAATAATATTTTTACAAAATTGCTTTTGTTATTTGCATTATTTTGTAAAAAATAGTAGTTATAGTTTGTTTTTATTTTATTGCTAATAAAAAAATTATTTCTAATTTTTCTTTTAAACCTATAAATAAACCACGTTAATTTATTATGAACAGTGATAATATCATCATTATTTCTATTTTTACTATAAAATACTAAAAATTTAGAATTATGCCCATGATTTTGGAAATTATTATGAGTTCTAAAAGCAGCAATACCGGCTCCGTTTGAATCAAAGGTAGATATATTAAGAATATTCATATTACTTATTTTATTATTTACTGGTATTATTTTTGTGAATTTTGTGAAAAAGAAATCCTATTAGTTTTAATTGTTTTTATAAGTGCATTTGATAATCCCAGCCATATCCAAATAATCATATGGTAATTTAATAAGTATATTGTATTTACTTTATATTCATTAATTAAAAAAATTATCCAAAATATTAATAACCCTAACAAAAAAGGACGCAAATAATTAGTTTTATTACTTTTTCTTATAAATAATAAAAACAGCTTTATGATTGTAATAATAAATAAGAGTATAAATGCTACTGCTCCAGTCCAGCCATAAATCATAGGTAAGGCAAAATATAAATTATGTGTGTCTTTAAATGTCTCGTCAAATGAGCCATACCAGGCTATTGCATTGCTTTCATATGTTCCGTAGCCATAACCTATTATCCAGGATGATTCTGATAATCTCTTAAGTGCCACTTCAAAATTTAATTCTCTGTTGATACTTTCACCACTAATAAGTGTGTTTGTACTAATATTATGAATATCTATTTTATTAAGTCTTTCAAAAATAGTATCAAGACCAATAAAAGCCCCCACCAGGATAACTAAAAACACCAATATAAATATAAATTGAATATATTTTAAGGATGAAATTTTTATTTCGGTCTTAAAAAGAATAAAAAATATATATAATATAAATATAATTATAGATAATAAAAATGGTGCCCGTGAACCTGAAAGTAATATATTAAAAAAGCTGAAAATCAATAAAATTATTAAAAATATCCTTTTTAATTTTAAATTGATATGTAATTGTTTTGAAACCAAAACAGGAATAAATAAAGCAAGAGATAAAATTGAATATTCCCCAAATAATGCACTACTTCCTATTGTACCATAAGCATGGGTTGATGCATATCCAATTCTATCTTTAACTAAAGAAGCTAATGGTGAATTTGTATAAATTAAACCATAGCGCTGATTAAGCCCTGCTAAAAACATGTATATAGTAATAAATGTAAAAAGAATAATAAAATGTTTCAACTTTTGCGGGGTTAAAATTTGATTACTTACAAAAAAGTATATGAATATATATGATAAAAATGCTAAAGAGCCGTATATTTTATTAATTAATGGCATAGGACTATTTAAAAATAATCCTATAAAATTCCATAAGATTAGAATTAGGATTAAAAAATTCATAAAGGGTGGAGCAATAAATAAAAATTTAGTTCGCTTTTTTACAATTAAAAAGTAAATGCAAAGTAAGCTTAATGATAATATGTTCCATAATCCTCCTTGATTATCGGCATAGCTTATGTGGCTGCATATAAAAATAATTGTAATAAAACCAAACTCATCTTTTCTTTTTATAAGTATAAAAGATAATATTCCAATTAATATTATAAATCCAATTATCCAAAATAAAGGATTTGGAAAAATTGTTTTTATTACTAAATGTCCTACTATAAGGCATAAAAATATTATAAGAATTAAATTTTTTAGTTTATATGGTTGTCTTTGTATGGCTTTCATTCTAATTCTTAAATTTGAAACAGTTTAAATTTAAGTTATCAAATTATTAGTTTCTGATAAACTACTTTTTAATAAAATTTATTTATATATTCTATTACATTCATAATACTGTTTTTATCCAATCTATAATACATAGGTAATCTTAAAAGTCTTTCGCTTTCTTTGGTCGTGAAATTGTCTTTAGCGTGAAATCTTCCAAATTTTTTACCTGCTATAGAGCTATGTAAAGGGATATAATGAAATACGCTCATTATTCTATGGTTTTTTAAATAACTAATTAATTTTGTTCTTTGTTCAATATTTTTTACTTTTATATAAAACATATGACCATTATGCTGACACTCTTTAGGAATAAAAGGTAGTTCAATTAAACCCTTTTTTGCCAAAAATTCCAATCCCTTGTAATAAGTGTTCCAAATCTTTAATCTATTTTTTATAATTTTTTCAGATTTTTCGAGTTGTGCATATAAATATGCTGCATTGAGCTCACTAGGCAAATATGATGAGCCAATGTCAATCCAGGTATATTTATTAATTTCTCCTCTATAAAATTTTGAACGATTAGTTCCTTTTTCACGTATAATTTCAGCTCTTTCAATAAATTTTTTATCATTTAAAATTATTGCACCACCTTCACCACAGGTATAATTTTTTGTTTCATGAAAACTGTAACAGCCGATATCTCCAATAGTTCCAAGATATTTTTCTTTATATTTTGACATAACTCCCTGGGCAGCATCTTCAATAACAATAAGATTATGTTTTTTTGCAATATTTATAATAGTATCCATTTCACAGCACACCCCGGCATAATGAACAACAACAATAGCTTTTGTTTTGGGTGTAATTGCCTGTTCTATCAAATTTTCATCAATATTCATAGTATCGGGACGGATATCAACAAAAACAATTTTTGCCCCTCTTAAAACAAAAGCATTGGCAGTTGATACAAAAGTAAAAGAAGGCATAATAACTTCGTCACCTTCTTTAATATTAGATAAAATTGCAGATATATCAAGGGCATGTGTTCCGGAAGTAGTTAGCAATACTTTTTTGCAAAAAAAATTCTTTTCAAGCCATTGATGACATTTTTTTGTAAATTCACCATCACCAGATAGCTTGTTATTTTCTATAACTTTATTGATATAATTTTTCTCATTCCCAATAAACAAGGGTTTATTAAATGGTATTTTCATATAAATTTTGGCTTATCTATTAATTTAATTCAACTAACATTTGTTTGATATATTGCCTTCTCAAACCCTTCTATCATTTTATTAATATTGATTTTTTCGTTTATTGTTTTTTCTGCATTTTTACCCATTTCTTCTCTTAGTTTATCATCTTTAAATAATAACAAAATTTTTTCAGCCATATCTTTTGTATTGTCAATATCAATAATAAATCCATTTTTTCCATTCTCAATACAATGTATTTCAAGGCCATAGGCAAAACTAATTACCGGTTTGCCGAATGTCATAGCCATTTTTAATGAAAGACTTCCTATTACCGGTGTAAAAACATCACACAACATAAAATATTTTGAAAGAATTTCATCATCATAAATTTCACCTAAAAAATTTACGTTTTTCATTTTTTTTTCATTTACTATATGTTCTAATTTTGAGCGTTCAGAACCATCGCCAATAATTATTAATGTGCATAAAGGGTATTCTTTTTGTACTATTTCAAAAGCATCAATTAATTTATTTGTTTTACGTTCTTTAGATAAGCGACCTAATGAAAAAATTATTTTTTCATTATTAGGAGCATATTTTTTTTTAAAATCTGAAAAAATATTTGATGTTTTTAAAATATTTTCTTTAAATGAAAGTAATAAATCAGTATCAGTAGAGTTTGGAGCAACAAAAATTGGTTTTTTAAAACCTATAGTATGATAGAAAATTTTTGCATGTTCAGAGTAAACTATCATTCCATTTGCCAGGTATGATAGCAACAGTTTAGGGTTTTTTTTCCCAAATATTTTATTAAGTCTGCCTCTCATACTATATTCTTTTATTTTTTCGTTATCAATAAATGGCACGCCGCCAGCCCACCATAATACGCTTATATTTAAAAATTTACAAAAAAGCAGAAAAAATAGGGTGTCTAATGAACCAAGTTTTCCACATATTACTACATCCGGATTTTTTAAAATGATATATTTCAAAAAAGAGAATTGATAAAATTTTTTTCCTATAATCAAATATTTTATTTTTATATGTTTAAAACCTCGTGGGTTGTTAAAATGCTTAAAGCCCTCTTTTTTTCTTGAAAGGGTAATATTACTATAAAAAAAAGTAAAATCAATATTTTTAAGCTTTGCAAGTCTTTGATAAACAGGAATACGGTAGTTTGTAATAAAATCCTGAAGCAGGAAAACTTTTATTTTTTTATTCCCCGATAAATCGGGATTTACACTTTGTTTCAACATTTTTTATTTTATCCTATTATGTATTTTATATTTTATCTGGTTAATAAAATATTTATTTTCCTTAAAATTAAATAATCCAATTTTCATTAAAATAAAAATGGTAAATACTATTATACCTGATTTAAAAATAATGCTATACAATATATTATTTATAGTAATATTGACGCCAAGAAAAATTAATATTACAGTTATAATAACAGTAAATAAAATTAATTTAAAATCATAAGGTATAAAATAATTTTTTTGTGAAAAATACATCTTAGCAATAAAAACAAGAACAGAAGAGATTAAAGTAGCAATAGCTGCACCTAATATTCCGATTTGTAAAATTAATAATAAATTTAGACCGATATTGAGAAAGGCTCCTGCAATATTTATTATTGCAATATATTTTGTTTTTTTTGCAATAGCCAGTCCTGGCGAAAAAACATTCATATTTGATATAAATACAGAAAATACTAAAAAAGGAATTATAATATAAGCTGAATAATAATCAGGCGTTGTAAGAATAATAAGAATTTCTTTTGAAAATATTGATAAAATTGCTATTATAATCAGCCCTGCAAAAGTAACATAACGAAAAATATTTGATAACTGAGCAGGGGTGTTTTTTTCTTTATATTTAGAATAAATAAGCGGTGTTAATGAACCATGGATACCGAGCATTATCAAACCAACTACTGATGCAACACGAAATCCAATTCCATATAAACCTAAATCTGATAAAGTCATTAAACTTTTAATAGATATCCTGTCAATATAGTTAAGCAAATAAACGCCAATAACTGAAGGGACTAATGGTAAGCAAAATGAAAGTAAATTTTTTAATCTTGATGTATTAAAAAATAGAAAATAACTACTCCGGCTAAAATAAAAGCCAAATATAAGTCCAATTAAACCTCCAATAACTCTTGCCCAAAACACACCTATTATACCAGTCTTAATTATTAATACAAAATATATACTAAGCACTACTGTTATTAATGAAAATGTTAGAGAACAGATCATATGCTTTTTAGGCTCTAGTCTCCATCTAAGTTGGTTCTGCACAAAGTAAAACATACCGTTAATAAAAATACTTAGTCCGGCAACTCTTAATATATTTACCATTTTATGGTTTTCAAGCAAAGTTTTACTTAAAGGTATAGCATATATCTGAATTAAAATCAAAAATATGCTAAATGTAATTATTGAAAAAAAAAGTGCAGTAGAAGCAAATTCTTTTGATTCTTTTTCTGTTTTACAATCGGGATAAAATCTTGCAATTGCCTGGGTAATTTGTAATGGGAAAATAATAATTACAATTGAACTGATTATAGCAATCAAATCAATTATTCCATAATCGGCAGGTGATAATACTCTTGTATAAAATGGAACTAAAAAGATAGTTATACCCCTGGTAATAATTCCACTAATCCCATAAACAAAGCTATCTTTTATAAATTGTTTTAACATTAGAATTTCAGTCCTTCTCTTTCACCTGGTTTAATATATTTTTTGTACCAGGTGTAATTTTTCACAAAGTTAGTCCATTTATTGCATATTTCTATGGAATCAGGGGAATCCCATTTTGAGTTAAATGTTGCATGGTGCCTGAAAAATTCAGGGTAATAATCCGGTTTTGTATCAGGATTGTTTAAATTATTAATAATTTTATTGCAAATCCACGTAGGGTCAGCATATTTTTCAACCCATTTTCTGCCATTTTTTGCTAAAATTTTTCTCTCTTGTGTATTTATTAAATAATATTCTAATTTTTCCAGTAAATTTTCAGACGTAATATTTACAATTGGTGGGTTTGGTGGTAATTTAAGATAATCTTTATCATAGCCAGTTAATAGAACAGTTCCTGAAGCTAAAGCTTCCATGCCAAATTTTCCTGCTCCTTTGGTATATGGGCTATAAATAAAAATATCTGAATAAGATAAAATTTTTATTACTTCTTTATGTTGTTTATTTTGAATTACTATAAATTCAAATTGTATTTCAGTATTTTTTTTAAAATCAGTTATCATATCTATTAATGTCTGGGAGTTTTTTCCTCCTCCTTTTGTTCTGGTAAGTCCAATTGAAACAACAGGTTTTATATTTTTGGGGATATTAAATTTTATAGAATTAAAATCTACTGGGATGTAGAAATTAAAATAAGGTCTTAATGCTAATTGTGCTTGATCTGGCACCGAATTTATTACATTTGCATATTTTTCACCGATACGTATGGTTTGTAATTTTTCTTCAATAGTTATGTTTTGCTCTAAAGCATTACGCATAAGTAGTTCAGACGGAGCATGTTCAAGACCTAAGATTTCAGATTCCTGCATATAGGTTGGATGCCATTTAGTATCACTACCTACATAACTAACTATTATTTTCTTATTCAATTTTTTTAATAAGTATAATATAAATTTCCACTTTTTTTCTGTAATCCATACAAAATGAAAGGTATTAAAATTTAAGATAGCCCAAATCCATACGCTATAATAAACAGGATTTACAAAAAACAAAGAATAAATTTTTCTAAGAAAAATTTTTAGTTTATTGCTTGTCTGTAATAAATTAAAAGGATAAAGACTGTGAAGTACAAAAGAATATTTTATATCTTCATAGCTGGCTTTTGTTCTGTTTTTTACCAAAGTAAAAACTTTATATCCAAGACTTTCATAACCTTTTTTAAAATCCCCTATTTGTCCACAAATATCTATCTCGCCTATAAATATTTTTTTTTTCATTAATTATAAATTAAATCTAAGAGGTAATCCAAACTTGTTTAATCCTTCAACTAGTTCTTGATAAAATGGTAGATTCTCTGAATGTTTAGATAATTTTAAAGTATTTGGTACAATTTCATTAATTATTGGGATGTTGAAGTCATAAAGTTTTTTAACTTTATCCCGAATTTGCTTAATTACTGTATTTGGATTTTTACAAAATTCCTCATAGTATATTCTAATCACCTTTTCCGGAGCAGTTTTTGATATTTCTTCTTTATACATTTCTGTTAAATATTTAAATTGACCTGCTATTTGTTCATTGTAGGGAAGCTTAATAAGCTGTTCATATATTTCAGGAGCAGGATTTTGACCAGCCCATTTGGTAGAATCTCCAAAATTATCAATACGAAGCTTTCTAAAAGAAATAGCAGCATCAATAAAGTCTCTTTGAAGATAAATAAATAAGCTTTTCTTATAAGTTTTTGACATTATAGAAAGATGGTAACTTTGATTAATACCTTTAAAAACACAACATTTACGAAAAATATGACTAAATGAACTAAGTTCTTTCCGTAAGCCTTGCCAGTCAATGGTTTTTTTAGCTGCTAAATAATCATATGGCATTATCTGTTTTATGTCAAGCCACTTTTGCCAGAAGTAATGGAAGTCATGAGGTTCAAATAAATTTTTTGTTTTTCCATAATCAGATTTAAAGCTAATATCTCTTGGTATTGATTTTTGAAGAATCTTTGATAAATAAATTCCATATTGAGGGGCTTTCCAAAATCGAGCAATAATATTATCAGGATATCCCAGATCTAAAGCATGTACTAACATTTGAGAAAATACTGTTTTACCACATCTTGGTATACCAAAAAAAAATATGATTGGATAAGGTTCTTCAGCAGGCTTTTCCCAGATATTACCATGTTGTAATAATAAATCATTAAGATAGATTAAGAATTTTTCATCATTAATATCTCGTGCATATTTTTCAGTCCTGGCATTATTTTCTTCTTCCATCCATTCAGGCAATAAAACATCATTAAAGTTGAAGATCATAATTGATGATTTTAAATTGGAATTAAATTTGTGCAAATATATACTAATTATTTAACTAAATTGGAATGAATTTTTATTTGTTTAATATTTTTTTGATGCCATCAAACCCAAGATTCATCAAACTATCTATAATTGATAGACCTGGAATAAATTTATCTGTATTAAATTGATTATATATGGGATGTTGAAAATTTTGATATACTAATTCAATATTTACTTTTTCAAATTTTTCATCTTGCTGATAGCTGTCTGCGCCACCTCCACAAATATATGTATCTGCAGTAACTTTATTACATATTTCAATAAGTAAGTAAGTTGATTTTTTTTTACAATTTAAATCGGAACTAAATATTATAGGTGTCTTAATTCCTGTTTTTTCGCAAATCTTATTAATAAATTTCATGTTTCTAATGGCCAGTAGTTTTTCTGTGTCTATAAAATAATTTTCGACAAGGTAAAAAACTTCATGAAAAAAAGGGGCTTTCTTATAATTTGTTACAATTGTTTGGGAAAGTTTTTTAATGTTCCTTTTGTCATTTAATTGTATTTCCCAGGTATTTATAGCAGTAAATTCTACTCCTTTAGGTTTTATTACTGGTATTGTTATCCACTGTGCTTGTTTATTAACAATTATCTTAACTCGCTTGGTCCAGATTCCATCATTTGGTCTGTTTATTACGTGGTCTAAAATAACAAAAATATCTGCCTTCACTAATTTATTGAAAAAACCAAGCCATGGCATAAAATCCGGTTGATGAATAGCAACTATTTTTTTATTTTTTGTCATAAAAGATTGAATTTTTGTAAGCCATTTATTAAATCTTGCTCTGTTTTTTTATCTATTTTCGGTTTAGATACTTCAAAAGAGCGGGGAGTATTTATCTGAGTTATTTCGTAATCAAATAGTTTTTTTATTTTAGTTTTAACATTATCCAATAACTTTTGTGGATTAATACATAAATCATTATATCTTATTTTAATTAGTCGTTCTTTATCAATCAGTTTTATTTTTTCTTCATACATTTTTGACAAATGATATACCTGTCCCGCAATTTGTTCCCAATATGGTAAACTTTTCAGTTCAGTATATTCTAACGGGTATGAACTCCACCAGATATCCAAATCGTTATATTTGGCAATTCGGCTATTAGCTAATGAAATTGCAATGTCTTTTGGATTTCTTTCAATAAATATAAAAATAGACTTTTTAAACAAATTATTGAATCTTTTTATATGATAAATACCTAATTCCAAAACTTTGTGGATAAATACATTTTCATAAATTCGGTTAAAATTTAAAAGTATTTTTCTAACATTATTCCAATCAATAATTTCATCGGCTTGTGAAGGATTATATACAGTTATATCTTTTATTTTTAGTAGTTCGTGCCAGAACCATGAGAATTCATGGGGTGAATAAATATCTTTTGTTTGCCCATAATCTGAGTGGTAAGAACTTGATTTTGTTTTACCTATAGTTAGCTTTGATAAATAGCAACCTGTTAAAGGTGCTTTCCAGAATTTTGCAATTAGATTGTTTGTGCATGAAATATCTAAATTATTAAATAGTATTTGTGAGAGTAAAGTTGTTCCCGAGCGAGGCAATCCTAATAAAAAAATATTTGGGTAATTTTCATCTATATCATCAATTTTTAATTTTTGTTCAATATTTAGTAAATTTTTATTAAATTCTTTAAGGAATAATTTGTCATTTAACATAATAATAGAACTTTATAAAATGTTTAAAAAGATACTTATTCATAGAAATGCTTATCAAAATATGTATCTGAATGAATTAAAAGATAAATTAGCGGATGATTATCCTCAATATGTTTTCCTAAAGAGCGGTTGTCTCCTTCAACAAGTTTTCCTTTATTGTAACATTTCCACCTTGTCCATTCTGAATCGGAAATATAAAATGCTTCCTGAAATAAGTTAAATTCTGGTTGTTTATCATATCCTTCATATAGCAATCCAAAATCAGGTGGTCTTTTATCTTTCCAGAAATCTAAATTATTAAGACCGGTCATTCCACCATGACTAGCTGTTCCAACAATTTTTATATTAAACATCCTGTTAATTATATCAATATCCCTTATAAAACATTCAACTGCATCTTCGTCCCAAATCTCTGACTGGTCTATTATTTCTGAATGATAGCCTATTTCATGTCCACTATTAATTAAAAATTTAATGATCCTATAATTCTCAAATGAAAACGGATTATACTCAGGTGCATGCAAACGAATAAAGAATGTGCCTTTAATTCCTAAGGCATTTAATATTATGCCCAATTGTTCAGCTTTTTTTACAGAATAATCAATATCAATTCTGTTAACAAGGGTTTTTGGCGGAAGTTTAGTTCTTTTTAATTCAAAAAATTCGTCGCAAGTAACAATCTTATAATTTTGTTTGATTGCCTCTTGATACTGTTTTTTAATATTTGAGAATGTAAAATGGAATTTATTTTTCATTATCATTTAATTTAAAGCATATTCCAATTTTTTTTTATCCGGGAAGTTTACCAGAACTCCCATTCCTTTTTGTTGATAAACTACCATACTGCCTAATGCAACTGCTGATGCTCCTGCATTTTTAACTACTTTTCTCATATCTTCAATTGAAGAAGCTCCACCATTTGCAATAACAGGAATTCTAACAGATTCTGAAACTTCTTTTGTTATTTCTGTATCATATCCTTTCCAGGTCCCTTCACGAGCAATTGAAGTAAGAATAAGTTCTCCTGCACCAAGTTTTTCAAGCTTAACAGCCCATTCAACAGGATTAATTTTTGCTTTTTTTGAACCTGAATGTGTATATACCTCATATTTTCCAAAGATATTTTTTTTAACATCTATTGAGCCTATTATACTTTGGTTGCCAAAATACTGAGCTAATTCATTAATAAATTCAGGTTTTTCCATTGCATAAGAGTTAATCACTATTTTCTCAATTCCTATTGAGAATATTTTTTTTGCATCTTCAATTGTGCGAATTCCCCCACCATAAGCTAATGGCATAAAACATTCATCTGCTATTTCCTGTAATATTTTAATGTTTGGCGATTTTTTTTGTTTTGTTGCATTTATATCCAGAAAAATTAACTCATCAACTTCTAATTCATTGAAAATACGAACAGTATTTATTGGGTCGCCAATATATCCATATTTTCCAAATTTAACAGTTTTGACTAAACTTTCGTCTTTTAACAATAAACAAGGTATTACTCTTGTCTTTAACATATAATAAATATTTAAAGTTTAGCAAAATTTTCAAATAATTTCATTCCAAATTTATGACTTTTTTCCGGATGAAACTGAACTCCAAAAATATTATTTTTTTGTATTGCAGAATCAAATTCAACACCATAATTTGTTTTTAATATAGAATTTTTTTCATTTTCTACTTTAACATAATATGAGTTAATAAAATAAAATCTTGGTTCTTCCTGTAATTCTGCTGTTAATTTACTATGACCACTATATTTTACAGTATTCCACCCCATATGTGGAACTTTTAAGTTCTTTTCATTCGTAAAATTAAACCTTATAGTTTTTGCAGGTATCCATCCAAATCCCTGTAGTTTACCTTCTTCACTGCTGTTTGTTAAGAGCTGCATACCAAGGCAAATTCCTAATACTGGCACCTTATCTTCTAATGCTTTATAATCTAAAACATTTCTTAAACCAAGTTTATTTATTCTTTTAATGGCATTGTCAAAGGCTCCCACACCAGGAAGTAATATTTTTTGGGCTTTTTTTATTTCTTCAGGAACAGATGTTATTTTTGCTTTAACTCCAATTCTTTTAAACATATTGAAGATTGAACCCAAATTGCCCATTCCATAATCAACAATAGTAATCATTTTTACATATCATTTTTTGAAGTATATTTGATATAGAAGCTCATTGGCACTAAATTCATTTTTGCCATAATATAAAACAACGGACGTAATCTTTCAAATAATTTTTTATAAGTTTTGTAATCTTTGTAAGATTTTGGCGGACGGCTCATTATTTCCTTAAACTCTTCATTAGAAAGATTTAATCTTTTTTTAAAATACTCCAATAATTCAGGCTCCATAGCTGGTTGCTTACTATATATTTTAAGTGCCTCTTCCCTGGTTATTTTTCCGGCTCGAACCGATGCTGAAAGACTATTATTTCTTTGATCTACACCAAACTTAACGGGATTATAATAGGCATGATGGAATGCTGTAGCTCTGTTTTCTAAGTGATGCCCTCCATAATACTTCCAACCAAACTCTTTCTCTAAATATGCTCTTGCTTCTTCTTTTGAATAATCTAAATACCACCATGGTCTTATTTTTTTTATCCTTTTAAATAGAGTCCACTTCATAAAATTCAAAAATTCCATATTAGGGAATGTTTTAATCTTTTTGGTTCCAAACATTTTTTGAACCGATTTAATATATTTACCATCAATATAACTATTTCCTAAAGGAGAAACACCTTCTGTTTTAAATGAGTGACCTTCAAAAATATATTTTAATTTATATTTACTTGCTGCCCTATATAAAACTTCTGCCAAAGCAATATCAGTACAGCAATCCAAATCAAGGACACTTGCCTTGAAAAAAGATTTATATATATCATCCGATTCTTTATTATCAACAACGTGGGTATATAGATCTATATTTAATTTACTTAAAACTTTATGAATATTCTCAGTAGCTATTGCTGTATTCCAGGTGTTGTCATAATGGGCAGCTAAGGGACGCAATCCCAATTTGACAGTTTTAGCAATCATATAAGAAGAATCCGTTCCTCCACTAACCCCCACAACAACATCGTACTTTTTCCCTTTCCCTTCTTTTTTAATCTTTTCAACAATTTTCAGAAATTCAGCTTCACCTTCTGGTGTACCAGTTTTATAACGCTCCTGAAGGTCATCTATCATTTTGCAATAATTACAAACACCTTCTTTATCAAATAAAATAGCAGGAGTTGTTTCATCATAAATACATTTTGTGCAAATTTGAATTTCTTTATTCTTACTATCTATCATCAAAACAAATTATTTAATTTATAACCACAAGTGTAATGTTATTTCTTCATATTTTGAAAAAAATCCATTTTTTGAATGTAAATATGCTGACATGTGATTTTTTGCTGCATAACCTGAATCTATATAATCAGCTTTCATTTTTTTTATTAACTCTAAAGTCCCATGAAATAATGCTTGTCCTAAATTTTTCCCCCTATAATTATCATCAAGAGCTAATGATTTAAGACGACCATAAGAATACCCAAGAGAGCTTTGTAATTCTTTATCTATTGCAAAAACAAAATACCCGGCTATATCATTTTTGTATTCTATAACAGCTATATTATCTTCGGAATAATAACTTGTTTCAACCCATTTTGCATACATTGAATTTACAACATTTCTATCAAATTTATTATCACAATGAAAATGACCTCTTTTATACTGATATTTCGAAGCAATTTCTTTAACTATAGAAAGTTCTTCCTCTCCTTTAATGAGTCTAACTTTGTTATTATTTACATAGGAAGGCATATCCTTAATATTTAATACAGGCCAAATTATTGTTTCAATATACATAAATCCATGATTCAAAAAACTATTAATCGTGGTCAAATCATCTCCATTAATACGTACATTAATAAATTTTACATCAATTGACCGAAGATATTTTATCACATTTTCTATTAATTTATCAACATCATTTTTATTCGCTCCTTCTGGAACAACAACAGGATTGCTTTTAGCAACTAAAAAACCAAAATGCTCACGATCCCATTTAGAAAGTTTAAAACTTAATATTATAGGTTTTAAAGACAAATCGTAAAACAAAAAGTTTTCGGGATCTTCTATAATTTTACTGATTCTTTTTATTAAATAATTTTTCCATAGCTCCTTGTCAAAGGCTGGATAATTTGCAAACTGGTCAAATTTATAATATTTTATATTATTGTTAAGTTTTTCAAGTAAACAAGAAATATCGTGAAAGTTAGCTTCTGAACTGATGTTATTTTCAAATTTAACTACCATATTATTGTAATTAATAGCTAATAATATAACTTTATATATTCTTATATTTTTTCTTTACTTAAAAAAGTTTTTAACCACCATTCAAAACATAATAGAGACCATACTAAAAGCCGGCGGTTTTGTTTCCCTGAAAAATGTTCTTCCATTAATTGTTGTGCCATTTCGGGCTGTATATAGTCATAAATGTTTGCTCTTTTATTAAATAATAAATCTTTAATATAATCAATGCTTTCTCCTTTAAACCAGCTTGCATCCGGGGCTGAAAAACCTTGTTTTATCCCATTAGCTATGTTTTTGTGAATTATTCAGGATTAATCCGAAATTTAGTTATAAATTTTATAATTTTTCTAACCATTTAGAAAAAAACATATCATAGACTTTATAATTACCTTTTTCTTCACATATCATTTCTTTATTAATGAGCGATTTTATTGCTCTATTTACCGAACTAGCCTGATTAAGTTGATATTTTCCAATAAATTCCTTTGAATTTGTTTTTGAAACAATCTTTTCTTTTGCAATTGCTTTTAATAATTTAAACTGAAAAAAAGTCAATAAATTACGATAGTTATAATATATATACTCTTTTTCGTTAATAATTTTCTGTTTTGTTTCTTTAATTATTTTGATAATAATGTTAAATCACGACTATTATTTAAGGCAGATATTATTTGATTTGTTTCAGTCTCTCTATCGCAAAAATATTTCGGAGATATGTAGTCTGATATAATAAATGGATTTTCAGTTTTCATAATTACACATTTTGCGTTATAAACCTAATAGTAATTTCTTAATCATACAAATTTAATACGATTTTTTATTATTATATCCTCGTAGAGTTCGCAGAACCTACGAGGTAGCTATTATAATAACTACTAACGAAACGTAAATATAATCACTTTTATTTCATAAAAATTTTACACCACCACTCAAAACTCAAAAACGACCAAATTAAAAGCCTGTGATTTATGCCTTTATAGTGTGCTTCCAAGATTTCTTCAACATATTTTTGATTAATAATGTCTCTGTATGCAGCATTTTTATTTAACAAAGTTTCCCTAATGTATTTAGAATTTTCTTTTCTGTACCATGATTGGTCAGGTGAGCTAAATCCTTGTTTTTTACGTTTAAGTATTTCATCAGGAATAATTTGCTTCATAGCTTCTCTCAGGATATTTTTTCCTTTGTCAAATTCATTATATTTTTTAAACTTTTTTATTTCATTCTCATCTAATTTTTTAAATTTATCAATATTCTTAATCTTATATTTAATTGGTATTTTTTGAGCAAATTCAGCTAAGTCATTATCCATAAAACAAGCTCTTTCTTCTAAACCATGTGCGGAAGCCAATTTGTCTTCAATGACAAACAAAGCAGGAAGAAATGTTTTAATTTCAAAATACATTGCATTAGCAATATGGTCTTCAGGTTTGTTATATTTTAGATTTTCGTTAAAAGTTAAAACCCTTCTGAAAATTTCAAAAGTATCTTTATACTCAATTTTATCCCATGTGTTTTGTGTAAAAAGAATTTTCTTATCTGTATCATTTACTAAGCGTTGCCAGAAGGTATAATATTTTTTAATAAAATTTTCACGGTCGGTTGAATCAAAAATCCTGAAGTAACGCCAGCCATATCCGCCAAAAAGTTCATCACCACCGCCTCCATTTAATGCAACATCAACAAATTTAGATGCAAGATTCGCAACATAATAATTTGAATAGCACATACCTGCACGGAGGTCTTCGAGATGATAAATAATTTTAGGCAAAACCCAGTTCATATCACCGGAGTTAATTATTTGTTCGTAATGGGCTGTTTTAAAATAATTTGCCATTAATTCTGCTGCTGCTCTTTCATCATAATTTGCTTCAATACCTTCAACAGAGTCCATGTGAAAACCTATTGTAAATGTTGATAAACGCTTTCTTTCTTCACTTGCTAATGCTAAAATAGAACCGGAATCCATTCCCCCGGAAAGCATAATTCCAACATTTTCATCATCCATTAATTGTCTTCTTACTGCCTGCCTGAATAAACGTTTGGTTTCTTCTTTTGCCTCTTCTTCGGTCATATTGAAATCACGATTTGTAAAATCATAATCCCAGTATGAATATTGTGATAACTGTGGTTTTTCAACTGAAATACTACGGATAGATGCAGCAGGTATCATATTAACATTTTTAAATAATGTATGATAACGAAATAAATTCTGGAAAGTGAAATATTCGTTTAGAGCATCATAATTAATATCAACCGAGAATTTGGGGTGGGCAATAATTGCTTTTATTTCAGATGAGAAAATAAAAGTGTTGTTTATTTGTCCCCAGTATAAAGGCACAACTCCAAATCTATCTCTGAATAAACTTAATTCTTGTTTTTTTGTATCCCAAATTGCAATAGCAAAATTACCATTTAGCTTTAAAACAAAATTTTTTCCATGAATTTTATAAAGTTTTGCAATAACTTCAGCTATTGTATCGGTTTTACATATTAATCCTTCTTTTTTTAATTCATTCTGTAATTCGTACTTATTAAAAATAGTACCATTCATTGCAACGATAACAGAGGTATCGTTACTAACATATGGATTAAGCTCTTCCGGATCTCCAACATATCCAATACCAATGTTGTTATCTATTTGTTGATTTATTCTTCTTCCCCTATGCGAAATTTTCACAAGGCAATTTTTAATCTCACTAAGGTTTACAGGTTCTTTGTTAAGTTTAAAAATTCCGAATATTCCTGCCATAATATTTCTTAATTAATAATGATTTTAGAAAGCATATCAAACATATAATCCTTTTCCTCATTTGTTATTGCCGGGAAAAAAGGTAATGCTATTGTAAGTTTATCTGCTACATAAGAGGCAGGGAAATCCATCGGTTTTAAATTATATTTTTTCCTATAGAGTTCCTGAATATGGACAGCATGGGTGCCCTGCCTTGTTATAATTCCTTTTTCTTCCAACTCTAACATGATAATATTTCGTTCTTTGTTTAAGCTATTTATCTTATTTAGGTCCTTCTTGCTGATTGCATTATAAGTTTCTTCCGGTTTAAATAAAGTACAATAGGTTTGATAACCATGCAAATAATTATCAGGTACAAAGGGGGTGGCTAACCAATTAATTTCTTTTAACCTGTTATTATATTCTTGTGCCAGTTTTTGTTTTGTATCAATAATCCATTCAAGTTTTTCAGCCTGGGCAACACCAAGTGCCCCATGGATATCAGTCATACGCATATTATATCCAAGGTAAGGGTATTCTGTAAGGAGAAAACTTTGTTTTTCGTTATGTCTTTCAAAGTCAGATTTGATAGATCCATGGTCTCTTAAACTTTTTGCCATTTTTGCAGCATTTTCATCATTTGTAATGATCATCCCACCTTCACCTGTTGTTATAGATTTTCTTGGGTGAAAAGAAAGAATACCGCCATCACCAAAAAGTCCGCAATGTTTATTTTTAATTTTCCCACCTAATCCACAGGCACAATCTTCAACGACTTTCAAATTATATTTTTCAGCTATTTTCATTATTTCGGGCATATTTGCAGGAAGTCCAAAAAGTGAGACAGGATATATCGCTTTAGTTTTTTTATTAATATTTCTTTCAATTTGGGAAATGTCAATATTAAAAGTATTGATATCAATATCACAAAAAACAGCTTTTGCACCTAAAAATTCAATAGAATTAACAGTTGAAATCCAGGTATAAGAAGGGACAATAACTTCATCATTAGCTTTTAGTCCAATAATGCGCGACATAATAAATTGCCCTGAAGTACAGCTATTAACGGCAACCGAATACTTTGCTCCTGTAAATTCAGCGATTTTTTCTTCAAATTCCTGCACATAAGGTCCCTGGACAACCCAACCTGTGTCTAATGGTTTAGTTATAAGTTCGTATTCTCTTTCTGTGAAATAAGGTTTTGTGATAGGAATTTTCATTTATTGTTTTTTATTGAAATTTTAAACCTTTGCTTTATCAATTCCTTGTTCAATTCTCCAATCAATAAGTTTTTGTAGTCCATCTTTTAAATTATATTTATATAAAAAGTTTATTTCCTTTTCTGCCCTTTGTCCCGACCCAATTCTATTTTGCACAAACTGACGAGCATCATCAGGAGCATAAGGTTTATATATTACTTTTAAATCAGATTTTTTAAGTTCAAGAATAGTATCACATAATTCTTTTACAGATGTTTGAACTTCTGTTCCTACGTTATAATATCCAAGTTCAATCTCTGATTTTAAAGCATCGATATTACATTTTGCTACATCTTTAACATAAATAAAATCATAAGCCTGACTACCATCCCCATTTATTACCGGCTGTTCACCGGTTTCGATTTTATTAAGCATAATAGGAATAACACCACTATATACGGCATATTGATCTTGTCCGGGACCGTAAACATTCATATATCTTAATCCGATTATTTTTAATCCATATCTGTCGTTATAAGCAGTGCACATAGCTTCACCTGAAATTTTTGTGGCTCCATAGAAGTTTCTATTATTAAATGGATGTTCCTCTGTCATTGGTACTTCAACCGCATCTCCATAAACAGATGCAGATGACGAGTATATCAATTTTTTAATATTATTATTTACACAAGCTTCTAAAACATTAAAAGTTCCTTTAATATTTACATCAAAAGCTGTTCTGGGAAAATCTTTGCAATGCAGTAGCCACATTGCAGCAAGATGGAAAACATAATCAACATTTTTCATTGCCAGATTGAGAATATCGGTGTCCCTTATGTCCCCGCCATTTGGGAAAATTCTACATCTTTTGTCTTTAAGAGATTCCTGAATATTTTCCATTTTACCTCTTGTAAAGTTATCATAAATGATAACTTCAGCAATATCTTCTTTAAGTAGTTCTTTAACTACAAATCCACCGATAAATCCAGCACCCCCCGTAACCAAAATCTTTGAGTTTTTTATATTATTCATTTTATTATTTATTATTTTTACTTCTTTTTTTCTCTGGCAATAAGATTATTTTTGATATATATTAAAGCATCTTCCAAAGACACTATAGTAGAAGGGAATACTTTATCTTTTTCATGTTTGTGGTATGGAAATGTTTCTATATCTTTCCAATGATTGGCATTATCCCAACGGATTATTAATTCATTTTTATGATCTTGCCAATGGTATGAATATTTACGTCTTTCATTAAATAAGTAATCTTTTACTATTAATTTAGAATTATCAATAAAAAAAATAATTGCATTAAGTCTGTAAGATTCAGGTTCAATTTCCCAGGCAATAATTTTATAATTAGTAATAATTGTGTCATATTTTTTAATAATATTTATCATTCTCTTTTATATCTTTAACTTTATTTTTCCAATAGTTTAAATTTTGAAAAGCAAATTCCCAATCCATCAAATCATCTTCCGATTCAAAACATTCTTCATTTTTCATTTTTTCTATTTTTCCTTTAAATTCCTTATATGTAGAATTGTGTTTATTTTCGAAAGATAGAATTTCGGCTTCATATTTATTAATTTTGCTATAAACAATATTTAAAACATATTGACTTAATAAATTTGAAGGAGAAATATCTATTTCTCTAAAAATGTTATTTATAACACTGGGGATTTGGATGTTGGTTTGAGATATATTTTTCATTTTATTACTCCTTTTGTTTATTTTAATACAAAGGTAATAAAGTTTTTCAATTTATTATTCTTTTTTTCGGGCAGAGCAATAATTCCTGTAATCTGAAATCAGACTACGACAAGGTCTCCGACGCTCCATAGCTTTGGTTGCTTACGCTCCAGAGCTTCAGCGACGGGGCGCGACGGAGTGCTTCGTCTGACAAAGTCGTTGTTCCTGTTAAATAACATCAATACAGGATTTACAGTGTCCGCTGCTGCCGATTAATATTATTTTTTCTTTTTTCAAATCAAAAAATTATTTTTGAGTTAAATTCAAATTTTCTACATTTTTATTTTACTTAACAACGTATCCTCCTGTTTTTTTGCTTCCTCTGCGCTCAATCAATTCTTTTTTCAAAAGTATTCGTATATGTTTGTCTATTGTGCTAAAAGGAATATCAAGTAAGACAGATAATTCTTTTGCTTTAATTCCGTGCTTATTTTTTATTGTATTATAAACAAGAATTTGTTTTTCATTTAATTCGCCATTTAATTCGCCATTTAATTCGCCATTTAATTCGCCATTTAATTCGTCATTTAATTCGTCATTTAATCCCCCATCAGTATCAACAATTATTTTTAGTGGTACTTGCGTAATAAACACTTCCTCTTCTTTAAAAATTATTTTATCGCTTCCCGAATAAGCTTTTGAATATTTGTAAACATTTCTGACTCCTGTACCCAGCTCTTCTGATCGTCCCATTTGTGTAAAAAATTGGGATAGATGCGGATTTTTGGGAAATGGTTCAAACTTACCAGGCAAAAGTTGCCCAATAAAATGAGGTTTATTTGCATTTTTACTTTCTACTTTATCTTTATAAATAATAAGTGAAGCGGGAAACGCATTGGTATATTCGCGGTGTATAAGCATATTTGTAACAATTTCTCTAAATATTTTTTCTCTTAAAGAAATGCGTTGGTCACCTTGTAGATAAAATTTGTCGGGCAAATGTTTGGCCACAAAATTCATCAATCTATCGTAAGCTTCAATCAAGTTACATCTAATGTTATCTCTATCATCGTATCTATCAATATTTTCTTTACGCAAAAGGGCATCAATTTTATAATGGGGTATGGCACTTTGAATAATCTCATCTTTTGCAAACAGCAAAAGTGCAGTCATAGTGAAACCTTTATGACCTGTAGAAACATCTTTGCGGTACAGTCCTGCTGTTATATAAAAATCTTTATTGCTTAGTTCGTTCCAAGGATGATTAGGACGATTTATTCGTATTATTCTTCGGGTGCGTTCAACTATACCTTCTACAAAATCGCTTTCTTCTAAGTAAGGGTAAATCTTATTTTCGGAATAGAGTGTGCTTTTTCTATTGTATAGGAGTTTTATTTGTTCATCGGTTTTTAGTTCAAAATCGCCATCAGTACTGCGGTCGTATATTCTTCCATTGCATTTGTGTACTTGAGAAGAAACGGGAACAAAAATGTAAATCAGTTTTTTATTTTCGTATTCAACAACTTTAGGTTCTAAAATGAACGACGGAGAAAGTTTTTGCGGATTGTTGCTCAAATTAGCTATTTGTTTACAAAGTTCATTAATTCGAATTATATTGATACCCTGAATGTCTTTATTATTGTTTATTCCGAGAAATATTTCACCGCCATTTCTATTTAAAAACGCACTAACAGTTTCGAATAGAGTTTTAGGTAATTCTTTGCTTGCCTTTTTAAACTCAATCGATATACCTTCGCCTTGTTCAATTATATGTTTAATCTTTTCTATATTCAATTTAAATAATTTTCGCCATGTTATGTTTATTCTTTCATATTAATCTAAGAGAACACTACTTGGAATATTAACAAGCCTATCTTCAAGCCATCCCCAGTAATTAAATGAATTATAATAAGATAAAGCTTTTACTTTACATCCTTGTTTTATTAGCATTTCGGTTAAGTGAGAGCCGATAAAACCATCTGCACCCGTAACCAAAACCTTTGAGTTTTTTATATTATACATTTTTATTTATAATAATGATGGTCTAAAAAATAAGGCAAATTATATACAGCCAGGTGTATGGTACACCCCCTTGTACTATGCAAATATACGTTTTAGATATTCTACAAAAAGAGGGTCAGTAATTTTATAATTACCTTTACTTTTTTTTGTTATTAATCCTTTTTTAATTAATTGATTTAATGTACGTGAAATGTTTATTGAATTTTTACGGTTTTGATTGTAAACTTTAGTTATGTTTTCTGTTATATTTTGTAATAGTTGTACCTGGGAACTGTTTTTTGATATTTCTTCCCATATTTTACTGAGATATAATTCTTCAATATTTAATGCTTCATTTATAGCAATGTCAACAATATATTTATTTACAGATACTTTATTAGTAAGAGAATAGAAATATATTTCCCTGCATATAAGTTGGGTATAATAGGGGTGCCCTTGAGTAATTTCCAAAATATAATTAATAGCTTTATCAGTATATTCAACTTGTACTTTGTCAAATTTTGTTTTAATATATTTTTTAAAAATATCTTTTTCAATATTTCTTATTCTAATTAATTGACCAAAGCGATAAAAGGGGCCAGTCTTATTAACAAAAATATTTTCAATAACACTTTGTTGACTTCCTGCAAATAAATATGTTACATTATTATGGAGTTGAAATTTACTTCTCATTAATTTAATTATATTTTCTCCGTTGAACTTTTTAATATCTCCTATTTCATCAAAGAACATAATCATATGTGTTTTATTTTTTTTTGCGAACTTTTCAGGGAAATTCAGGACATCAGAAAAAAGTTCACTTTCATCATAATCCTTTTCAGCAAATTTCAATAACCACTCGTATTCATCTATTGTTTGTTTGAATTGAATATTTTTAAAGATTTGTGATAGATTATTTTTTAATACATTAATAATCTGGGAGAGTTTTTTATTTTCTAAAGTAGTTTTTGTGATTCTTTGTGATAATATTGGTAATGTAGCTGTTTCAAATATATCAGTACGACCTGTAAAAAATCCTTCTTGTTTTAGTTCATAAAGTATTGTTAATGCTAATGAAGTTTTGCCTATTCTACGGGGTCCATATAGAATAACACTTTGACCTGTTTTAAGTAATTGTTTTATATAATTAATTTCTTTCTGCCTTCCTGCAAGATTTTCTTTTAGCACTGGTACACCACTTGGGAAAAGTCGTTCTGTTCTTTTCATTTAATTACTCCTTTTGTTTATTTTAATACAAAGGTAATAAAGTTTTTCGATTTATTATTCTTTTTTCAGGGCAGAGCAATAATTCCTGCAATCTGAAAACGTTGTTCTTGCTCAATAACATCAATGCAGGATTTACAGTGTCCGCTGCTGCCGATAAGAATTAGATTTGGTTTATTCATATATTGATTTTTTAAAATTCTAAATTATCAGCCTCAACGATTTGTTAGACTTTTTTTTTAGCCACGGATAAAACACGGATTTTTAATAAATAGAGTCCTTTGCAAAACTAACTTTTAGCTGTCATTTTGAGTGAAACGAAAAATCTTATAATGTTGATAACCAATGAAATAAAAAGATTCTTCACGGAGCCTGTCCTGAGCGGTCTCTTAA
>SDBV01001886.1_pt1 | contig 31478 bp, 29 predicted proteins | sample 2277081 | NCBI WGS metagenome assembly SDBV01 (sample SAMN10402039, study PRJNA504765) | marine sediment metagenome | isolation source: marine sediment core GS10_PC15, 223 cmbsf | place: Arctic Ocean: Southern Knipovich Ridge | collected 2010 | reverse complement strand
CCGATCGCAGCGGGATTGGCTCTCGGAGATCAATACCAATCCACGGATGGGGTCACGATTTGCATGTTTGGAGATGGCGCCACAAATATTGGCTTTTTCCATGAGGCGCTCAATCTCTCTAAAGTTTGGAATTTGCCCGTATTGTGGGTCAACGAAAACAATAAATATGGTATGGGCACGACCGTCGCGCGCGCCTCGGCGGTCCTTGAGATCCGTCAGAAGGCGGTAGGCTACGGGATTCCCAATGCCCGTGTGGATGGGATGAATGTGATCGAAGTGCGGCAAGCTGCCGAAGAGCATCTTGAATATGTTCGCTCCGGAAATGGTCCCTTTTTCCTGGAAGCAGTCACTTATCGTTTCCGGGGTCACTCGATGGGCGATCCGGAACGTTATCGCCAGAAGGATGAAATCGAGCAATGGCGGGAAGAGGATCCGATCGGGGTTTATCGTAGTTTCTTGCTCAAGGAGAAAATCGTTTCTGCAAAAGAGCTAGATGAATTAGAACAACAGGTCGAGGCTGAGACACAGGAGGCTGTAGAGTTCGCTGAATCCAGTCCTGAACCAGCTCCTGAGGAATTATTCACCGATATCTACGCTGAAAATTAGTGAGAATACAAAAATAGTTCAATTTACAATTTCTCAGCGAAAGTAATATGAATTAAGGAATAATTTATGGCTATTATTACGATGCGCGAGGCAATCTCGCAAGCCTTGTGGGAGGAAATGGAGAACGATGAGAAGGTCTTCATCATGGGGGAGGAGGTTGGGGTTTGGGGTGGAACTTACGCGGTGACAAAAGGGTTCTATGATCATTTCGGAGCGAAGCGGGTGCGCGATACACCAATCTCAGAGTCAGCGATCATTGGCGCGGCAATTGGTGCTGCTTTGACGGGTTTACGCCCGGTTGCTGAGTTGATGACCATTAATTTTGCCTTTGCGGCGATGGAACATATCGTTAATGAAGCGGCCAAACTGCGCTACATGTTTGGAGGGCAATTCACTATCCCCATGGTGATACGCACCCCCAGTGGTGGGGGTCGCCAGCTGGGTGCAACCCATTCCCATACACCGGATGCGATTTTTGCCCATTTCCCGGGATTAAAGGTCGTCGCACCAGGCACACCAGAGGATGCCAAAGGGATGTTAAAATCCGCCATTCGATCGGATGACCCGATCCTGTTCATCGAAAATGCCACCCTGTACCAGGTGAGGGGCGAAGTCCCTGAAGAGGAATATACGATTCCCTTAGATAAAGCCAAGATCCAGCGGCCAGGCAGCGATGTGACCCTGGTCACTTACAGCAAGATGCTGGAAATATCAACCAAGGCAGCGGATGAATTGGCCAAAGAAGGGATTGAAGCCGAGATCGTCGATCTGCGCTGCCTGCGACCCCTGGACATGGAGCCAGTGCTCACTTCCTTTCAAAAGACCAACCGGGCAGTGATCGTCGAAGAAGGTTGGCGCTCATACGGTGTGGGAGCAGAAGTATCGGCAAGGATTTATGAACAAGCTTTTGACTATGTTGATGCTCCCATTCAACGGGTTGCTCAGAAAGAAGTGCCCTTGCCTTATAACCGTAATCTGGAGCAAATGGCACTTCCCCAGGTCGAGGATGTGATCCAAGCGGTTAAGGAGGTGCTGTAATGGCAGAAATCGTAATCATGCCCAAATTGGGTTTCGATATGGCCGAAGGCACTTTGATCCGCTGGGTAGTCAACGAAGATGAATCGGTTGAAAAAGGGCAGGTCCTGGCTGAGATAGAGACGGATAAAGCTACAGTGGAAGTGGAATCACCCTATACTGGTGTTGTCCGTCGCCATCTCGTTGATCAAGGGTCAATCGTACCGGTCAGCACACCGATAGCAGTGATTGGTGAAGAAGGAGAAGAGATCGATTTTGAGCAGCTAGTAGGTAAACCCCAGGAGCAGGAATCTCGGGGTAAACTTGAACCGGCAGTAGAAGAGCAACCAGCGGAAACTCGAGCGGAAGCTCGAGCGGAAACTGAGACTGTTTCTGAAGAATCGCGCTTGCCGGAGGGTGTGCGAGCATCCCCGTTGGCCCGGCGTATGGCTCAGAACTTGGGTTTAGATTTACGCAGCATTAAAGGCAGCGGACCTGCTGGTCGCATTATTAAAACCGATATTGAAGCTTTCCAGGCCGCGCCGCCTGTAAGCGGAGCACCCCCTCTGGCAGAATTCCCGCTAGTATCTGGGCAGATTCCTGAGGATCGGGTTGTGCCCCTGAGCCGTCTGCGAACTGCTATTGGTAAGCGGATGTTGCAATCTAAAGTGGAATTCCCACAGTTTTTCGTCACCCATGAGTATGATGTGGCAGCCTTGATGGAGATGCGCAGGCAGGTTAATGCTCTCCTGCCAGAAGGTGAAAAGACATCCATAAACGATTACGTATTAAAAGCGGTGGCATTATCGCTGCGGGAATTCCCCAATCTTAATGCCAGGCTGGATGAGGATAACCAGGCGGTCATCCAATATGGTCACGTCAACATCGGTGTCGCAGTGGCGGTGGAGGGCGGATTGTTAACCGTTGTCTGCCATGATGCAGATATGAAATCCATCCGGCAGATTTCTGTAGAAGTTCGCAGTATGGCTGCTCGAGCTCGGGAAGGCCGGGTGAAGGTCGCTGACATTGAAGGTTCTACAATCTCTATTAGCAATCTAGGCATGTTCGACGTGGAAGAGTTCATCGCCATCATTAATCCTCCAGAGGCTGCTATACTGGCAATTGGTTCAGCCAATCAGGTGCCGGTGGTTAAAGAGAACGCCATCGTCCCTGGTTGGCGGATGAAAGTCACGATCTCGGTAGATCACCGGGTGAGTGACGGTGCCGAGGCGGCGCGTTTCTTACAGGCTTTAACCAAATATCTGGAAGAACCGCTCAGATTAATGGTCCCAGATTTGACAGGTTAGGTGATGCCATGGGTGATGAATTAGCTCATATCCGCAAACGATTAAAAGACGAAGGTGAGAAGACCGCTGCTTTCTTTAAGGCACTCTCCCCTGAGGATTGGGATCGGCAAGTTTACACCGCTGGCCCCGGGTGGCGAGTTGGCGACATACTGGCACATTTCATCTCTGCTGAACGGGCTTATCAGGTCTACCTGCAGGATGTCCTTAGCGGGGGAACTGGCGCGCCGGAGAACCTGGATATCGATCAGTTCAATGAAGCGGAGGTGGCTACCATGAGTGGCACTCCTGCAGAACTTTTAGATACCTACCGGCAAGTACGCCAGGATACGCTGAACTTCACCGCAACACTGAAAGATGAAGACTTATCCAGACCCGCCAACCATCCCTGGTTTGATGATAAAGAAGTAGGTTGGTATTTGAAACTCTTGTACCGGCACAACACGATGCACCGCATGGATATTCGCAAATCACTTAAAAGTGATGCTCCTTTGCCGAATACGGATGAACACCGCACCGGTCGCAATATCAATCCCCAAAACTAGCCGTTACCGGAAAAGATTAAGGATAAGAACAATATGCCGTCTGCCGAATTCGACTTGGGATATCTGGAGACAGCGGTTGAGTTGCTCGAGAGTTACCTGCTGTCAAAAGAGATCTATTGGAAAATTAATGCCAGTTCGCCGCCCGGTGAACCCGGCTATCCCACGTTGACTCTTGGGGTATTGCTCTTGTCTGAGGCGCGAATTCAAGCACGCCAAGTGTCCACCTCCCAGAATCAGCAGAGATTAGCTTTGGAAAAGGAAATCGATCGCATACGGATGAAATGGCGGACAGCTTGGGGAAAAAAGGCCAGGGAGGGATTCCGCTCGAGGCTAGATCTGTGGCGGAATTTCCTGGAAGAATTTCGTCATGATCCCCAAGGGAACTACGACCGGTATCGCTATGAGGTGAGCAGGCGAGTGATGCTGGAGTTGTTAGACGGAGAGGCGATCAATATCCCCATATCTCAACAGCAAATGCTGACCGGGTTGGATCGCCTCTTGGCGGAATTAATGGTCCCTGGTGATTTTATCTGGGATGAGCAGCTTGCGGTCGGATTTCCCCTTGAAAGATACCCTTACCTTTACCGCGCGCTAAGAGGATAACTTTTATTTCACCTTGTGGGGGAGTAATGGTCCAACAATCTTTCTTGACCCACTCCGGTTTGTAAACAGCTCAGCAGGGCAAGTAAATTACCTTGAGGATCCGAATTAACCAATGCTAGAATAGGCTTACGCAATGTGATCTGTAAATTTGGATCGATGCTGCTGCGGGAAACTTTCGGGGTTAACCATGATCGGGGCGCATAACCGATCCCACCTGGATCACCGGCGACTGCCTCCAGCATAGCCTGGGGGGTTGGCGCCAGGTAAGCGAGACGGCTGAAACGCTGGGCGCTTAGAATCCCAGACTTGAATGCAACAGACAATTTGTTATCGGGTGGATAGATCCACACGGAAACGGGTTGCTTATATAGGCTGATATCCGACCAATGTTCCACGCGCCCATTGAAAAGAGCATTCAATTCGCTGCCACTTAACACCGTATTGGGATTCTCCGGGTTAATGATCACCACCAATTCGTCCTCGGCAAGAGGGAACGCATAATTCATGTCTTCTGGTTTTTCTCCCCACCAGATGATCAAGTCATTCGTTGTAAAATTCTGGGCAGGCGCCGGTACTTTTTCTACGAACAGTGCGATCTCAGGCAAGCTATTTGCGCAGGCGTTTAAAGCATCCCTGACCGGTTCTAGAGAAGGTGAAAATGATACGCTGACTGGTTGCGGGGAAGGGGGGATGGTCGCTGTGGGTGGTGCACTGCAAGCAGCCAACCATAGGATTAATAAAAGCAGCACTGATCTTTTCGCTGTAGGTGTCATGGATTACCAGCGGATTAAAGGACCGCTATTAGCAGCACAATCAGACCAACCACGGCGCAGTAAGCCGCGAAATAGTATAGTGAATAGCGAGTGAGAAATGAGATCAGCCAACCGATGGCTAGATAGCCAACAACCGCCGCGGCGATGAAACCTGGGATAAAGACGGGTAAGATAGTTCTCAGGTTTGGGATAGCTATGAAGTCAAGGGTGGCAACCACTCCTGCGGCAAGCATGATGGGTATCGCAATCAGGAATGAAAACCGTGCTGCGGTAGGGCGGTCGAAATCCCTGGTCATCCCACCGGCAATGGTCGCGCCAGATCGTGATAAGCCAGGGAACAAGGCCAGAATTTGGTAGAAGCCAATGATCAGAGCGTCCAACCAGGTAAGTTCCTCCAAGATTCGCTGGCGTTTACCAACGATTTCGGCGATGACCAGAAGAACAGCAGTGCCGAATAAGGCGAAGGAAGTCATCATTGGATTAGCGAATGCTCTCTCAATTGTATCTTTGAGCAACAAGCCTGCGATCCCAGCCGGGACTGAAGCCAGCAAGATGTACCAGCCCAAGCGTGCAGGCTGAGTCTCAAACGGTCGTTTCCGACGCAATCCGCGCACTACCCCGCGCAGAATTACGCAATAATCCTTCCAAAAAAAAGCCAATACCGCTATCAGGGTTGCCATCTGCACCAATACGTCGAAGACAAAAGCTTCAAATGGTGGAATATCCCACTGCAGTAGGAATGGTACGATCACTAAATGTCCTGAACTCGAGATAGGAAGGAATTCGGTGAGACCTTGAACGATGCCGAGGACGATCGACTGGATGATGGTCATGAAGTATTTAGTACCGCCTTTATTGCGGCTGGGTTATTTTTCGTTCTCGTCTAAACCCAGTAACGTTCGCTGTTGAAAATACTCGCCAACGAAGTTATCGAATTCGTCGGCCAGAATTGCCTGGCGGATATCATTCATCAAAACGATCAAGGTGTGCAGATTGTGAATGGATAAGAGTGTGGCTGAGAGCATTTCCTTGGCTATGATCAGATGGCGTATATATGACCGTGAATAATTTTGGCATGTGTAGCACTGGCAATCTACATCTAATGGTTGGGAATCACGGGCGTACTTGGCATTAACTAAATTCAATCGTTCTCCATAACGAGTCATCGCTGCTTTGTGTCTGGCTAGACGGGTAGGGAGGACACAATCGAAGATGTCAATCCCCCGGCGGACTCCATTGATTAGATCTTCAGGGGTACCCACTCCCATCAAGTAGCGGGGCTTGTCATCTGGCAGCAGCGGGTCCACTAATTCTAATATGCTGTGCATCTCTAATTTCGTCTCCCCAACGGAAAGTCCACCGATGGCGATACCGGGGAAACCTAAACTGGCGATAAATTCAGCTGATTCACGGCGTAAATCCTCGAAGATGCCACCCTGTACAATGCCAAATAAAGCCTGGTCCGAACGGGTCTTAACCTGCAAGCAGCGTTCTGCCCATGAGTGCGTGCGAGACATGGCTAATTTAGAATATGCTTTATCATATGGATCAGCGCACTCATCGAAGGCCATAATGATATCTGCACCGAGGTTCTCCTGGATGGAGATGGATTTCTCAGGACTCAAACGATGGGATGATCCGTCGATATGGCTTCGAAAGGTCACACCATCTTTATCTATTGAGCGGTTTTTAGCTAAAGAAAACACCTGAAAGCCACCTGAATCGGTCAGTATTGGGCCGGACCAGTGCATGAATTGGTGCAGTCCACCCATTTCAGCAATTAATTCATCTCCAGGACGCAAATATAAGTGGTATGTGTTGGCCAGAATTAACGAGGCCCCTAAATCCGTGAGCTGGATGGTAGTCAAGGATTTTACCGAAGCCTGGGTGCCAACGGGAGCAAATACGGGAGTGAGCAGTTCGCCATGAGGTGTTTGAAATTTTCCGGCCCGGGCACGCCCTTGGCGAGCTTCAAGTTGGAAAGAGAATGGGGGGTTGCTCACAGCCGTGGATTATACCCTTTTTCCAATGTTATAATTTCAATTGTCTAACAAATAAACCCAAGATCTCAAGGAGAATGACATGAAGTCAGTGTTTCAATTGCCTGGCCCAAAGGCAAAGGCGATCATCGAGCGCGATCGAAAGGTGATTTCTCCCTCCTATCCTCGGGACTATCCATTCGTCATGGACTTCGGAAAGGGTACTGAGGTGTGGGATGTCGATGGAAACCGTTTCCTGGATTTTGCAGCTGGAATCGCGGTGGTCTCCACAGGACACAGCCATCCTAAAGTCGTCAAGTCTATCCAGGATCAGGCTGAAAAGTTCATTCATATCTCATCAGATTATTATCACCAAAAATGGGTTGCCTTAGGAGAAAAACTAAATATGATCGCACCTTTTCAAGAAGATGCCCTCTCCTTCATGACCAACTCAGGAACTGAAAGTGTCGAAGCAGCGATAAAGCTTGCGCGTCATTACACCGGTCGCACCCAATTTATCGGATTTCTTGGGGGTTTTCATGGGCGAACAATGGGTTCTTTAGCTTTCACAGCCAGTAAACCCCACTACCATGAGGGATTTTACCCGCTGATGAATGGAGTTACCCATGTTCCCTACCCTGATCCTTACCGTCCCGTACTGCAATCTTTGCCTGGAGAACATTACGGCGAGACCGTTATACGCTATATTGAAGAGCAGATTTTTGCTAAAGTCCTGCCTCATCGTGACGTGGCTGGCATTCTGGTAGAGACCATTCAAGGTGAAGGGGGATACGTGGTCCCAGCGCCAGGTTTCTACCCTGCTCTACGCGAATTGTGCGATAGATACCAGATACTGCTGATCGTGGACGAAGTTCAATCGGGAATGGGTAGAACCGGGAAGTGGTGGGCGATCGAACAGTTTGGTGTCGAGCCAGATATCGTATGCGTCGGAAAAGGTATCGCTTCAGGAGTGCCCTTAGGCGCTATAATTGCTCGCAAGAGTTTGATGAACTGGACGAAAGGAGCACATGGGAATACATTCGGCGGGAACCCAATTGCCTGTGCAGCCGCATTGGCAACAATTGAATTGATTGAGAACGAATATATGGATAACTCCACTGAAGTTGGGGAATATACATTGGACGCATTGCACGAAATCAAGACACGTCATCCAAGTATCGGTGATGTAAGGGGGATGGGTTTAATGATCGGTGTTGAATTTGTCAAGGATCGTCAGACGCGAGAACCAGATGATGAGCTGCGGGATCGCATCATCCACCAGGCGTTTGAAGGGGGTTTACTGATCTTGGGTTGTGGGACAAGTGCGATCCGTATCGCTCCACCGCTGAACATTTCCCGGACAGAAATAGACGAAGGTTTAAAGATATTCGGAGAAGCGATCGCGCTCGCCGCGCGGAAACAATATTCAGCTTATGTTACCTGATTTTAGAGTTCGCCAACGGGATTATTTGCTTGAGATCGGTAGAGCTATCACTCAAGAGCTCGACCTGGATAAATTGCTAGCTCGCATCCTGAATGTCTCCGTAGAAATGTTAGCCGGTCAGGCAGGATTAATAACCCTGAGAGGAGAAAAAGGAGGTTGGACGATTGCTACGTCCCATGGAATTCCTTCTGCTTTCTTAAATTATCTTGATCCTTTGCTGAAAGCAATCCCGGATCAGGAAGATCCAGCCAAGTTCGAACTACCACAAATTAACACGCTGCTTAAAGAAGTAACCCGGATTGCCAGTTTCGGATTCCTGGATGGCGTTGGATTACCATTGATCTTTCGCAGCCGGGTCGTAGGGATGATCTTCATATTCAGAAACTACTCGGGTAGGTTTTCTGGGAATGACCGGGCTTTATTGCAAAGTTTTGCAGACCAGGCAGCCATAGCAGTTCGAAATGCCCAGTTCTATGCTCAAATTCGTCGTGAGAAGCAGCGGATGGATACCCTGCTTGATTCGGCTGCTGATGGCATATTGATCTTGAATGCAGAGAAAACGATTGAGCGCTACAATCCGGCTTTTGCGAATTTATGGGGGAAGCCGATCGGAGATATTATAGACCTACCGCACAAAGAGGTTATCCGCTGGACAAAAATTGAAAACGGTATCACCCTCGAACAGGCTCTGGCCCAGGGTTGGCCGCTGACTCCCCACGCAACATTATATGTAGAGGGGGACCTCGAACGCACCGATTTGATGCCGCTGCCAGTTGGTATTACCTATGCGCCATTGCTATCACCGGATGGGCAATTGATCAATATCGTCGCTACTGTGAGAGATATATCCCATTTTCGTGAAGCAGATGAGATCAAGCGGACTTTCATCTCTGTCATCAGCCATGAGTTAAAAACCCCAGTGGCTTTAATCAAAGGTTATGTTGGTACACTTCGTCGCGAAGATGCCGCCTGGGACCGGGCGGTCGTCCAGGATAGTCTTGCAGTGATCGAGGATGAAACTGATCGATTGACTGAATTGATCGAGAATTTATTAGATGCAACCCGCCTGCAAAGCGGTACTCTCTCATTGAATCGATCTGATTTAGCCTTGGGATATACAACAAAGCGGGTGGTCGAACGATTCACAGTTCAAGCGCCACGGCACCAATTTGTTGTGGATTTTCCTGAGGATTTCCCGGTGATTATGGGCGATGAAGACCGGCTCGAACAAGTCTTGTATAACTTGCTATCCAATGCAGTTAAATATTCACCGAATGGAGGTGAAATTCGTATTAACGGACAGGTACGCATTGAGCAAGTTATTATTTGCATCTCTGACCAGGGACCCGGGATTGCTCCAGGGGATATTCCTTATATCTTCGATCGTTTTTATCGATCATCCGAAGCCAGCAAGAAGACCAAGGGCGCTGGCTTGGGTCTGTTCTTATCGCGAGCGGTTATCGAAGCCCATGGTGGAAGAATTTGGGTTGATCCGATGCCCGATCAAGGTGCTCGTATATGCTTTTCATTACCTTGTTGAGTGTATAATCTACAGGATGTTGGTTTAGATATTTATTGGTTTGGATTCGGTTTAGTAGTTGTTAATTCCCGGTCTTCTCAATTTGCAGGGATTGTTACTTTTCCAGGTCCTGTACGTGCTGCCGGGTTTAAGAAAATTTATTAGGAGTAAAGGATGGTTCAAACACAAATTAATTGTCCAAATTGCAAGCAGCCTATTATGGCTGAGGTACAACAACTTTTTGATGTTGCAGAAGATCCAAGCGCGAAACCAAAACTGCTTTCAGGCATGTCTAATTTCATCCAATGTCAGGCATGCGGGTATCAAGGTGCTCTGGCAACCCCCATTGTTTATCATGATCTAGATAAGGAATTATTGTTCACCTTCGTTCCCGGGGATATCGGATTACCGCACGATGAACAGGAACGGATATTAGGCAACATGATCAACCAAGTGGTCAATCATCTTCCAGCAGAAAAAAGAAAGGCGTATCTTTTTACACCGCAGGCACATTTATCAATGCAAAGCTTGGTTGAACACGTTCTTGAGGCGGATGGTATCACCAAGGAGATGATTAAAGCGCAGCAGGAGAAGCTGGATTTATTGCAACGTTTATCAACAACCAGCGATGAGGATTCTCGGCTAAAGATTGTGAAAGAAAAAGAGAATTTAGTCGATGCAGATTTGTTTAATATCCTCACCCGCTTATTAGAAACAGCGGCTGCAACCGGTGATCAAGAATCAGCCCGTCAATTGGAAGAAATTCAAAATATCTTGCTTGAAAATACCGAATTTGGGAGGCAAATTAAACAGCAATCAGAGGAAGTACAGGCAGCGGTCGTATCTCTGCAGGAGGCAGGTCAGGAATTAACTCGCGAGAAGCTAGTTGATCTGATGATTCAAGCCCCGAATGAAACTCGTTTGAGCGCATTAGTCAGTCTAGCCAGACCGGGGTTGGATTACCAGTTTTATCAGATTCTCAGCCAGCGGATTGATGAAGCCAGTGGTGAGGAGCAGGAGCGGTTATCAGCATTGCGCGAGCAGTTATTGGAACTATCTGACCAGATTGACGCTCAGATTGAATTGAGGGTTAAGCAAGCTCGCCAGCTGCTTGACCAAATACTGCAAGCTGAAGATATGGATCAGGCGATCCAGCAAAGTGCGCCCCAAATTGATGAATTCTTCCAGCAGGTTGTTCAAGAATCTTTGGATGTGGCTCGCAAGAACGGGGATTTAGAAATAAGCGCTAAATTGAACCAGATTGAAGAGTTGATTCGCCAGGCGAGCGCGCAGCCTGCAGAGATTGAATTCCTTGAAGAATTGCTTGAAGCGAAGGATGAGGCGACCCGGCAAGAATTGCTTGAGAGTAATCAAGAGAAAATTACCCCAGAATTCTTCCAGATGCTCTCTGGGCTGATGACTCAGGTAGTTGACTCAGGTCAGGATCCGGAGCTGGTTGAAAAAGTTAAAGTCATTAATCGACAGGTATTGAGGTTTTCAATGCAATCTAACTTACAAGGGAATTAATATTGCGTATCTTGCATGTCGTTGGAGCGCGACCAAATTTTATGAAGGTGGCTCCGATCATCCGGGAAATGGCTCACCATTCGAACGATTTCCAGCAGCTGATGCTCCACACTGGACAGCATTATGCCCCGAAAATGTCCCAGGTTTTCTTCGATGAGCTAGATTTACCACAACCGGATGTAAATCTGGAGGTCGGATCGGGGTCACATGCTTGGCAAACTGCGCAGATCATGATGCGGTTCGAGCCGGTGTTGTTGGATTACAAACCAGATTGGGTTGTTGTTTATGGGGATGTTAATTCGACTCTGGCCTGCACGTTGGTGAGCAGTAAATTGGGTTATCAAGTGGCACACGTGGAGGCGGGTTTGCGTTCATTTGATCGCAGCATGCCGGAGGAGATCAACCGTTTGCTTACCGATCAAATCGCGGATTTGTTGTTTACTCCTTCGGAGGAGGCCGATAGCAACCTTAAGCGCGAAGGGATTAAGTTGAACAAAGTGCATCTGGTGGGTAATGTAATGATCGATACATTAATTCACCTGCTGCCAAAAGCTCATTTGAATTGGTTTAAACTTGCATCTCGTTTTCCTTTTGAGCGTTATATTTTGGTTACGCTACATCGACCCTCCAATGTGGATCACCCAGCTACACTGGCAGAAATAATGTCTGCTTTGGAATCGATCAGCAGCGAAGTCCCTGTAATATTTCCTATCCATCCCCGGACGAAAGAGCGGATCAATGAATTCAGTTTGCAACCGAAGAATCCCCAGCTTCTTCTTTCGGATCCCCTTGGTTACCTGGATTTTCTCGCTCTACAGGTTCATGCAGCTCTGGTGCTCACTGATTCCGGTGGTATTCAGGAAGAGACGACTTACCTGGGGGTACCATGTTTAACCGCACGAACAACGACAGAAAGACCAGTGACTATCAAGTTGGGAACAAACCAGCTTGTCGAGAGCACGACCGAAGCATTACTAAATGCGATGCAAACCAAGCTTCGCGCACCTAAGACTCCTCATAACCTGCCGCCTTTGTGGGATGGTCACACAGCAGCCAGGGTAGTGAAAGTTTTCCAGCAAGTGTAAGATATAGAATTAAATAGCGGTTATTTGGGTGGATTATCGAGTCGTAATCCATGACCCCTAATTGTTATGATGAAGGGATGAGAGGCATCTATAGCAGCTAATCGGTCCCGCAACCGCCTGACTAGTGCATCCAAAGCTTGCTCAGAAACATCTACCGCGTCTTCAGCTCCCCAAATCTCAGATATGATCTCTTTGCGAGGAACGACACGGTCTTGGCGTTCGTATAATATTTCGAGCAGTTGAAACTGGGATGCTGATAAAGGCGGAATCACTTCCATGTTTCCAATCCACACCTGTCTGGAGCTCTTTTCCAGCTTGAGAAGACCTTCTTGAGCTGGCGTAATCCCCTCCATTGTTCCCATTTCGAGAGGCATGGTGGCATCGGAACTGAGGAAAATAAACTGCTGGGCGAAAGCAATTTGAATTACATCCCCATCCTTCAACATCTCTGAATCTGAAACTGTGGCTCCATTGAGATGAGTTCCATTCTTGCTGCCTAAATCTTCGATCGTCGCCCCCGAATTTGTCACAGTCAGGCGAGCGTGTTTGCGTGACACCTGACGGCTTGGAATCATGATATCGCACTCCATGTCCCGTCCGAGAATGATCCGATTTTGGACCATCCAACGCTGACCGTTGAGAGGTCCAGATTGGCCGACTAATACAGGAGAGTCTTCGTTATTTCGCTCCATGATGAGAACCTCCGCGTGTATAATACCATTTAATCTGAGGATTGAAGAAGAAAAATGCCAACTCCAATCGAGCCTGGAATAATTCTACGCGATCGTTATAAAATTCGCCGGATAATCGGTCAAGGCGGAATGGGTTCTATTTACCTGGCTGAGGATATCCGCTTAGAGGGGCGGCAGTGCGCGCTCAAAGAAGTTCAACATGAAAATTCGCTGCCAGAAGATACACTCCAGCAGGCTAGAGATCAATTTCTTCGTGAAGCTCAGATCCTTGCCAGACTCGACCACCCTAATTTACCGAAAGTATCTGATTTCTTTTCTGATGAAAACCGAGAGTATCTGGTCATGGATTTTGTCCCCGGAGAGGATCTTCGCACACTGATGCTGGAGGCTCGCAGGAAGAAGATTTTTCTCGCAGAGCGCGAAGTACTCGGATGGTCAGTCCAATTGGCAGATGCTCTTGATTATATGCATCGTCAAGACCCGCCAATCCTCCATCGGGATATTAAACCCAGCAACCTGAAACTCACTCCAAGCGGATTAATCAAGTTAGTTGATTTCGGTTTAGTGAAACTCCTAGCCTCCGAAGAGATGACCATTACAATTTTACAAGGTCGTGGAACGGCTTTATATACACCCTTAGAACAATATGGTGGGGATACAGGTCATACGGATGTGCGCAGCGATATCTATGCCTTTGGAGCGACACTTTATCATTTGCTAACCAGTACGGCCCCTGTGGAGGCAAGGGAGAGATTTTTACGACCTGAAAGCCTCGCCCCGCCCAGACAAATCAATCCGGATATCTCTGTGAGAACTGAGCGGGCAATCCTGTGGGCTTTAAATTTACATCCAGATGAACGCCCGCAGAACATTGGGGAGTTCCGTCAGAGTCTTATTGGTAGAGTAAATCCGGTTACCCAACCGCGACAGCCTTTGCCCAAACCATCGCTGGCAGATTTGGTTGGAACTCCCGTTGACAGGATTTTAGTGGCTTTTGCAATCTTGATGGTGATTGTCAGTTTTTTGGTGACAACGCTATATTGAGACCAGCGATCAACTCGACTCGCGCATCTTTTGCCACCCATAAGAAGCTCCCCAACCGGCACCAGTTCCTAAAATTGTCACCAATAGTACTCCCCAAGCTCCGGGGACACTGAGGAGCTGCTCACTGCCTGGCAGATGCATGGCCAGATACATGTAGGCCATTAAACCCCCAATAATGGCCAGTAATCCCGATCTAACGCCCCAACGCAGTAAGCCAAAGGTTGTGGTTATCCAATAAATTGCTGTTCCAATTCCAATCGAGACTCCGGTTGCGATCAGCCAATCACTCATGCCAGTAGTCCCGGGAGGGGCTGGTGGTGCTGGAGTTGTGCTGGGAGATATTATCTCTGTTGCTTCAGGTTCACTGGTGGCAGTCTCGGTTGGAAATTGTGTGATCACGAATTCAATTGTTGGTATACCTTCAGGGGGGATATCGAATTGGAGAAAATTAGATTCGAATGCCGGGTCACTGCGAGCATGGATGACAATTGTTCCCGATTCTTCAACCAAGAATGTGGTTCGGGCGATGCCATCCTGGGTGGTCTCTTTTTGGGCAGCCAATTCATTTAACCCTGCACTCAGGATAAAGTCGACAATCGTTCCATCCGGAACCGGATGACTATTGTGATCTAAAATCACACCAGTGCGAACCGGGATCAGGTCACCGATCGCTAATTGTGGAATTTGGGTGGGTACCGGCGTGCCCAGGTTCGCTTCGGGAACATCGATAAACAATTCAATAGTTTGCTCTGGGTCAGGTGAAGTTGCCGTGATCAGATCGTAATCAATTCCAGAGACTGAGACCGGTAAATCTCCTCTTGGAGCTGGTATTTCCCCAAACAAAACCCGGGCAGCTGTATCGACAAATTGAGGGATTTTGCTATACAAGCCGTAATAAGCGCTGAGCTTTGAAATCTCAGTCGCATCAAGGTAGTAAGGGGCATCAAATGCGAATACAACCAAATTCTTCTGCCGGAAAAGATCCGGTCGTTCAGCTAAGAAACGTGAGAGTGCCTGAGAAGATGGATTTTCGGAGCTGACATCTGCAAGAGAGAAGATGATCCATTGTGCCTGTTCAAGATCGCTTTCAAGAATCGTATAATCGAATCGAGGGATCTTATTTAATAACGCCGATAGCTCATCGAAAGTATATGAAACCATTTTCCTTTGCACAACCTGAGCACCCGCGAGAGGTCCGTATAATTTGATGACCGCATCTTTTAATCCTGATTTTGGAAGAATTTGTTGCTCAGAACATGTAGAACATTGTATAGCTGTACGCATATCAGTGATAAACACTATGCGGTCATTTATGTTCGGTGCTTCCGGAATGGTCTCAGCCAAGTCAGTGAATAAAGGGCTGATCAAGGTAACTGCTTCTTGGGCGACTTGGCGTGAAATCTGGTCTGATTCTCCAAGTACGGGGAGATTTTCTTGAGGAGGGACGGTTGATCCAAGGGTGAATATGGTGTTGTTATTGAGGCGATACTTCAAAGTGAGGTTTTTGAGGACGGATTCGTCAATTTGTTCTTGGAAAGCTGGATCGTCTCTATATTTCTGTGCGAATAAATCCAGGGTGCTGATGATGGACGCGTATTGATCGGGATCACTGGTGGAGATGAATTCATCCCCGACGAATAGTAAGTCATTCCCAGCAAGAAAAGCATCTCTGGCAACAAATCTAGCTTGGAAATTAAACCCAGTTGGGTCTTCAAATCGTCGGAAAGCTTCGCTCCCTAAATTTTCTGAAACCATAACACCGCCATTTTCGACCCAGCTAGCAAATGGTGGAAGATTTATCAATTGATCAAGCGCCAGACGATCCATGCTCACTGGACGGGTCGTCTCGCGGATATTACCTTGGAATCCCTGGTAACGAATGTGAGAGGTAAGCAGACCATCCACAGTAGCTACTTCCGAAGGAGCATTTCCAGTGACAGCATAAAATGGAGGTAGCTCGATTTGTTTAAGTTGTTCGAGAGATTTCCTGACCGTGGCCACTTCCTCTTCTGGCAAGCGATCGGAACTACCGTGACCGGGGAAGTGTTTTGCTATAACCGCCATTCTCCCTTCACTGCCTTCATGGACACCAATGACATAGGCACGACCCATCTCTCCAACCCAGAATGGATCTCCCCCAAACGTTCGAACGCCTAGATCGCTAGTGCCTTGCTCAATTGGACTTTCCAGGACATCCAGGGATGGTCCCAAGAGCAGATTAATTCCCAGGGCTGAGAGTTCACTCCCAGTGACATAACCCACCTGGCGAGCTAAATCGGTTTGAAAGGTCGCTCCGATGGCCATCAAAGATGGCAAGGAGGTTAGCCCATTGAAGATTTGATCTGCTGGAGGACCATTACCTTCCTGAGATATTCCCACTAATAGGGGAATAAAAGCTGGTCTGAATTCTTGGTTAGTCTCTGGTTCAATCTGGTTGGATTGAGAGGCAGACCATTCAGCAGTTTGTAATGCTCTGATAAGTTGCCAAGCGCCAGTCTCAGTCTGCGGTGGTGGCAGGAAGTTATCACTCTCTTGTTGGAGGATGACTCCACCAACATGGTAATTCGTGATTAAATCATTAATTTGGGATTCGAGCCCAACATCGGTGCCGTTGAAAGTAACCAAAAAAAGTTGACCAACCCGTTCCTCTGGTGTCATTGTATCAAACAAAGCTTCGGCGTGATCTTGTGGCGAGCTGATTTGATTAAGTTGCTCCGCAAATCCGATTGATCCACTGAAGGTTGATAGAAGTATCGGTGTTAAGATGATCAAGCGTGTCAAATTCTTTCCTATCAATCTCCATGAAAGTCGCCTAAGGTTCATGTTTATATTCGGGTCTCACTATTTTCATACATGATGATCTCGCGTAAAAGATTACGTCTCTTGCTTCCGCTTAACAACTCCAGACGCCTGATGCAAAGTGGATCAATTTCGTCTCGGAGGAGACACAGTTCTTCTTCAGTTGGTGGCGGTGTTTCCTGAACATCCGGGGCAATCTCGATTTCGAAGCCAGTTTTAGCCTGGATCCGTTTTATGGATGCCCCCTGGTGGAATGAGATTAATCGCATGCTGTGTTCAGGATCGTCTCCATTGAAGTCGAATTGGCCTAGATCAGAAATCAAACGTTGGGGACCACTGCCATGTGTTCTTGCTTTATTATGCCCCAAACCCGAATGGAAATCTAGATGGGGAACAAAAGTTAGTCTTGAGTGGCGTGGAACGTATAAGTAGATATCGTCAAGATATGTGGTTACATCTGGTATACCGCCTGTCCCTGGGAGGCGAAGACGGGGCATTCGATAATCTTTTCCAAAAGCGATGTTATTGAAATTCCCTTGAGGATCAACTTGGGCAGGACGGAAGAATTCCATTGGGCGGAGACTGGGTAAGACATCAGCAACACCGCGCACAAATCCGATTGTGATAATCGCCCGATCTAGCCACAGGCTCTCTACCTGCAACAATTTCAGGGGGGCGGGTTGGCGGCACACTCCCTGCCCGATAGCAGAAGAGAAATAAAGATTTGGTGCATGCGTGCGTCTCGCAAGGAGGTATCCAGCAGCAACGATGGGTGTAGCCAAACCTTGAGCGACAACCTCGCCATCACGAACTTGGCGAGAGATGCAGACTACCATGATCTCGTCTGGTGTATATTCCATGAGGATTAATGCCTTATCTTGAAATTCCTTGCTTCATAGATCTCAATATCGATCCTGGTTCGCTCTTCAGTTTGAACGATTTACGCAAATTGATCCTTCCACCCGAACAATTCTCGTGTTCTCAAGGTGACTTCATGAACCCAATTTTTTAAGGAAGTCTTCCATAACAATTTTACCAACTAAGGTTGACCAAAAGCTTTATTTAAGTCTTCTCTAATGGGGTTAAATCACCTGCTAAGATTGTACAATAATTATTGTCTGAAAAACCTATTCGTGTTCAATTAATAATCACCATGGAACTCGCAATTTCTAAGGTGTCTGCGTAATTAATTATTCTAATTGGATGGATCGTATAAATCCTATTTGCTGGTACCAATAATTTGACGAGCGAGTGTGGGATCATCAGTGATAATTCCGTCAACCCCCATGGCGAATAATTTCACCATCTCCGCTGGTTCATTGACGGTAAATGGGTGAACACGTTGTCCAGACTTGTGGGCTTTGTTCACCAGGTTTGAAGATATATTACTCTTCTCAGGATGAATCACATGATAATGGACGATAGCTTTCCCGAGCCAGCTTCGTGACAGAAATCCCGCAGAACCGGATTTTGCCAGAAATCCAATAGGGATAGTGGCTGATAATTTATGAAAGCGTCTTAAGGGTATGGGATGGAAGGATGAGACTAATAAGTGGTTTTCTAGTTCAAAGCGTGCGATCAGCTGCGAAACTTTCTCAGCTAATGTGTCGAATGGAGTCTGGTAATTTGTCAGTTCGATATTAAATAAGATTTTTCCTGCACAAATCTCAAAGACTTCTTCCAGCGTGGGGATTGGCTCATTCTGAAAATCCTCCCCAAAGTGAGTACCAGCATCCAACTCGCGTAAAGCAGCAAGTGGTAAATCGTTTACCCTGCCAGATCCATTTGTGGTTCGATCAACCGTTCGATCATGGATAACCACCACCTGTTCATCAGCGGTTAACTTGGTATCTAGCTCGATCACATCCGCTCTCTTCTGGATGGCCAGTTTAAAGGCGGATAAGGTATTTTCAGGTGCGTGAGCGGACGCGCCACGATGAGCGATAATTAGCGGGGATCGCCAGTGGAGGATCAAATTTGGACCATCATCCTTGGCATGGATTAGGCGAGGTTAGGATAAGAATAATAATTAGATTTATAATTCGACGAAGTAGGATATGGCAGCCATGTCGATTAATTCACGGGTTAACGCTGGCTCTACGGAGAGATACTGGGCAACATCTACTATATGGTCGCACAAATCTCGAGGATGAGAAGCGCGTAATTTTCTTCCAGGTTTTATATACCACTCTTGTAACAGGTAAGCCAGACCCTGATTGCTGAATGTCACCCCTTTGGCTTCCGCCACCTGGTGGAAAATCTCTCTAAAATCATCATAACTGGGATCGCCAATCTCGATCTTATGCCGAAGTCGACGTAGAAATGCCTCATCAACCAAATCCCTGGGGGGGAGGTTTGTTGAGAAAACGACTAGCACATCAAAAGGAATTTCTATTTTGCGACCAGTGTGCAGAGTTAGGTAATCGATCCGGTTTTCAAGAGGTACAATCCAGCGATTGAGCAGGTCTCGCGGACGGACGAGCTGTCGCCCAAAGTCATCGATCAATAAAATGCCACCATTTGCTTTAACCTGGAACGGTGCTTCATAATATTTATTGACATCATCGAAGACCAAATCTAATCCTGCTAGGGTTAATTCACCTCCGGTGACGATAAAGGGCCGGTGGATGCGGATCCAGCGCGGATCCCGCCGAGTACTAGACCGCAGAGTCCCTGAAGTCGGTCGAGGTTCTTCTTCTGGAGACGCCTGGTGGTTAACCGAGTCGTATATTTTTACAACTTGCCCATCGATATAGACAGCATAAGGTATATACATGCTCTCTTTAAGAATCATGTCACCGATGGCACGAGCAATGCTTGTTTTACCATTACCAGGAGGACCATAAAGAAATATTGAGGTACCTGAGTTAATCGCCGGACCTACCCTGTGAAAGGTCTCTTCCGCTAAGACCAGGTGTGAGAGCGCTTTTCTAACATCCCGGTAGTTCATAGTTGTGCGTGCCCGGCTCTGGTTGTGGATTGATAAGTTATAGACATCTAAGGGAACCGGAGCGGCACCAGCGTACTGGCTGCGTTCAAGTGCTTCTCGAGCGCGGGCAATGCCTGCACTAGTGATCGCGTATTGGTAAGCTCCTTCTCCTAATCCGATTTGGGATGTTTTGACCTCGATAAATTTCTCACGTTTTAATGCTTCCAGGATTTGGTCGACCACATTTGGAAAGGGAAGTGCCATTTCTTCTGCTATCATGAATCCGGTCAAGTAGCCTTGAAAATACAGAATTTTTAATGCAAGGTCTTGCAGCCAAAGGGGAGAAAGACCAGTGTCCTCCATTTTATTGATCGCAGGTGGATAAAATCCATCGCCTGGAAAATTTTCACGGATACTAGGTGGAAAAGTTGATTGTATACTTGCCATTGTCAGTGCTCCGATAAACAACAAATAAGAAGACAAAAAAATTATAGCACGTGGAGTGGACTAAAATAGGCATAAATTAGACACCCTTCGAAAGTGTAATTTCCATAAAAAATAGCATGAATGGTAGAATTTACTCAAAATTCAATTATATATTGGGGAATTTTCAATTATGAAAGTGTCTGTGATCATTCCAGTCTATAACGAAGTTAATACAATCGAAGAGATCCTGCGCCGGGTAGAGGCGCAAAATCTCGCTAATGAGATCCTGATCATCGATGATGGTTCAACTGACGGAACTCGAGAAAAATTGGCATCCTTGAACGAGGATAGACATCTACGTATTATTTTGCATGACCACAACCAAGGTAAAGGGGCAGCTGTACGAACTGGTATTCAAGAAGCGATTGGGGATGTATTTCTAATACAGGATGCCGACCTGGAGTATGATCCGCGTGATTATCCGGCATTAATTCGACCGATTGAAGAGGGAATTGCAGATGTAGTCTATGGTTCCAGATTTCTGGGTGGACCTCGCCGAACAACGATGTTCTGGCATATGGTCGCCAATAAGATGCTCACTTTCATGACGAATTTGTTGTACAACACCATTCTGTCTGATATGGAGACAGGTTATAAGGTCTTTAAACAAGAGACTGTGAAAGGGATGAAATTACGGGCGAACAAGTTTGATTTTGAGCCAGAATTCACAGCAAAAATATTAAAACGGAAAGTACGTGTGTATGAGGTTCCGATTTCATTTAACCCGCGTGACTATGATGAAGGAAAGAAAATTGGAATCGGAGATGCCTTTCAAGCAGTGTGGACGTTGATAAAGTATCGCTTTATTGATTAATACCAAAATATGGTATTTTTCAATAATTCAATAGGGGGAACAAAAGCTAAAGTTGATTATCTGTAGCAATCAAAAGTAGTTTATTAATCATCAGAATTTGACGGCTTAATATCTTTGACTTTCAGCTGCAAGTTTTCTTTACCATTGAATTCGTTCTTTTCAAATGTATACATCAAATCAGCAAAGATGGGCATATCTGCATGCCAATACCCCTGGCCAAAGGCGATGGCATCATATGTAATCCAACCATCGCTCACCGTTAATTTTAAATGAGTACCATCTCTCCCGACCAGGCGATGGTCGTCAACTTTCAGCTCACGAGAGACGAAAATTCCCTGGGGGTTACCGTATCCCGTGGGTTGGAGTATTTCAAGCTGTTCCAGGATTTCTGGCACTAAATCGGATAATTGAATTTCTAAATCTGCATGCAGGACCGGTCGTAAATCAATATCCGATAATTGTTCGCTCGCGATTGCCCTGAGCCTGGATACTAATTCGGACAGGTTCTCGTTGCGGACTGTAAAGCCTGCTGCGGCAGCGTGTCCACCATGGTGTTCCATCAACTCTTCACACTGATCCAACGCTTTTGTGATGTGGAATTCAGGGATGCTTCGACAGGATCCCCTGGTATATATTTTCCCCTCATGGGCAACGATGGCGGGTCGATAGTATCGCTCGTTCAGACGTGAAGCAGCCAGACCAACAATTCCTGGATTGAATCCCGGATCAACAGCAAAGAGCAGTAAAGTGTCTGGATCGTCAGCAAGGGCGATCTGCTCTGCTCTGGCTTGAATCTCCCGAGTGATTTTTTGTCTTTCACGGTTCTGGTTATCTAATTGCTGGGCAAGTCGACCCGCTTCATTAACACTATGCGTGGTTAACAACTCAAAAGCAGTCATAGCTGAATCGAGACGACCTGCGGCGTTTAATCTAGGTCCAAGTACAAACCCAATATCTGCAGCTTTAACATTGCGCGGGATAAGCCCACATACTCCGATCAATGCTTGCAAACCTTGCCTTCGTGGTTGTCGAATAGCGTTCAATCCCGCCCTCACCAAACTACGGTTCTCATCAATCAAGGGTGCCAGATCGGCCACAGTTCCGAGGGCGACCAGGTCGAGCAAATCTGCCTCGTCGATAAGATCTGTTCGAGTGTACTTCTTTCGACGAAGGTGATCTAACAACGCAACGGCGAGCTTGTATGCCAGGCCAACGCCAGCCAAATTTTTATCCGGATAGTTATCTCCAATTTGTTTGGGATTAATGACTGCCACAACGTGGGGTAATTCTTCGCCAGGATGGTGATGATCGGTGATGATCAAATCCAGACCTAAATCTTTAGCATGGTCGGCCTCTTCGATAGAGCGGACACCACAATCAACTGTCACAATCAAATCTACCCCCTGCTCATGAAGATTATCCAGAGCCTCATTGTTGAGTCCGTACCCCTCGTCAAATCGGTTAGGGATGTAACCTTCCACCTGGGACTCAAGTGCTGAAAGCACTTGAACCATCAGTGCAGTGGCAGTCACGCCATCCGCATCATAATCTCCATAGATTACAATCTTTTCCTTATTAACAATCGCAGAGTAGAGCCGCGCAACTGCAGCTTCCATACCGAGTAGGTTAGATGGTTCGGATCCTGGTGGGGGAGCAGCCGCCAGATAATTCAGCGCTGAAGCTGGAGTTGAATAGCCACGGTTGAACAGAATTTGTCTCAATGGATGCTGAAAATCACCTAAGGATTTTTCGGCTTCTGGGGTTAAGACTGGTGCGATTTGCCAACGTTTCGATGAATTTTCCATGGTGCTTGATGAAGTATAGCATAAACAAAAATGGCAAGGACCATCATATTTCCTGTATTTTTTTGATTGATTGATCGTTGACGGCTTGTCCAAAGACTGCTATTATGGATTTCTATGGCAAACACCTCGTATAGTAATTGGTTCCACCGCTTCGGGGGAAAATTCCGACAATCTCTGCAGTGGCTGACTCCTGGTTTGGGGGTTAAAAGATGGCTGCTTTTGGTGCTGCTTGGCACAACACTTTTAGGTGTTGGGCTGGCGATTTTGATTCTCAATGTTTATCGCACCGTGCCTGAGACCTGGTGGCTGCCTATAATATCAACCGCTTCATTACGTTTCTTGCCTCGACTCTTTAGGGCTGTGATCTTTGGCGGATTAGGTGTCGCTCTGATCATTGTGGGAATTTGGGGAATTAATCGTTCCTTGATGGCCCCATTTCTAAAACCGGGATACAAAGTTGTCGATGCGTTAGCTGGACATCGTCGAAGGGGTAGAGGACCTCGAATAGCTGTGATAGGTGGGGGGCATGGTTTATCTGTTTTGTTGCGAGGATTGAAGGTTTATTCTCACAATATCACGGCCATCGTTACTGTTGCAGATGATGGTGGATCATCTGGCCGGTTGAGGGAATCTTTCGGAATTCTCCCTCCTGGCGATATCCGTAATTGCCTGGCCGCGATGTCCAACGACGAGGCGATGCTGGCCCAATTGTTCCAATACCGGTTTCCAAATGGTTCAAGCGGACTGGATGGCCATTCCTTTGGTAATCTATTTATCTCCGCGTTAACTGATATCACTGGTAGTTTCGAAGAAGCAGTAGCCGAATCAGGTCGCGTGCTATCGGTTAGTGGGCGTGTGTTACCCTCAACATTACATAATGTGCAGCTTGTTGCGGATGTCAGGCTGCAAAACCTGGTATCCGAAGTAAGGATTACTGGGGAAAGCCATATCCCGGAGAGTAATGGCAAAGTTCGGCGGGTTTGGCTTGAACCAAATACCCCACCGGCATTCCCCCAGGCGATCATAGCTTTATTGGCGGCTGATGTTATCGTGATTGGACCGGGAAGCTTATATACAAGCATATTACCGAATTTGCTTGTACCGGATATCGCTGATGCGATCCGCTCGAGTAGAGCTTTGAAACTCTATGTTTGTAATGTGGCAACCCAAATAGGGGAAACTGATGATTATTCTTGTGTCGATCATTTAAATGCCATCGAGGATCATGCTGGTAAAGGGTTATTCGATATTGTTTTAGCGAACAATAACTACGCTGCCAAACTCCCAAAAGGGATCGATTGGATTACAATAGACGATAACCTCAACATGTACTTCGCGATCTATAGCGCTGATTTGGTTGACCATGCCATGCCCTGGAGGCATGATGGAGAAGAACTTTCTCGAGTAATAATTGATTTGCTGGAGGAAAGAACCGGACCTCTGGTAGAATCGTAAGTGATATATTTCACTCAAGATCCAATCCTAGGGAGCTCTCTGATAACGTGATTCATGGAGGGCACCTAGGTCGCTTTATGTAATAAAGTTTCTGATAATTAATATTCAATGGAGGTTTTGCATGACTGTAAAAGTAGGAATCAATGGGTTTGGTAGAGTAGGTCGTCAGGTCTTGAAAGCGATGCGGGATCTTCATCCCGATGAACTTGAAGTCGTCGCATTTAACGATATTGGCGATTTGAAGACTATGGCCCACTTATTGAAATATGACTCAAATTACGGTCGCTTCGATGGGACGGTAGAAGTGGGTGAGAATCAGTTAGTGATCGATGGTAAATCTGTCAAAGTCTACAGCGAGTTCGATCCTGGTAATTTACCTTGGTCTGATTTAGGTGTTGAGATCGTAATCGAGAGCACAGGTCTATTTACCCTCAAGGAAGATGGTGTCAATAAGAAGGGAAAACAGGTAAAAGGTGCGGAGAATCACATAACCCAGGGTGGCGCTAAGAAAGTAATCATTTCTGCACCTGCTCAGGGGGAGGATTTAACCATCGTATTGGGTGTCAATGATGATAAGTACGATCCTGCCAAGCATCACGTAGTCTCAAATGCTTCTTGCACAACCAACGGTCTGGCACCAGCAGTGAAGGTGGCGAATGATAAATTCACTATCAAACGTGGTCTAATGACGACTATCCACGCCTACACGAATGATCAGATGATCCTCGATGCACCCCACAAGGATCTTCGCCGGGCGCGCGCGGCTGGTTTGAGCATCATCCCAACTTCGACAGGAGCTGCTCGGGCGCTGGCCCTGGTTATCCCAGAAATGGACGGCAAGCTGGATGGCTATGCACTGCGGGTGCCAATACCTACAGTTTCGTTCATCGATTTGACGGTTGAACTCGAAACTCCCACAACCACTGAAGAGCTTCGCCAGGCTTACCGCGATGCTGCCAACGGACCGCTGAAAGGTATCCTGGCAGCCACAGATGAACCGCGAGTTAGTGTGGATTATAAAGGAGACCCCCATAGCTCGACAATCGATTTGCCGTTCACCATGATAATGGGGAATGGACCAGATACATTTGCAAAAATCGTAGCCTGGTATGATAATGAATGGGGATACTCCGTTCGTACAGCTGACCTGGCTGCAATGATGGCCAAATCCCTCTAATTAAACCAAATAAAACGTGGAACGGGGGTTTACCCCCGTTCCACGTTTTATTTGGTTGGAGATCTTATGTTCGATAAGAAAACTATTGAAGACATAGATGTCACAGGAAAAAGAGTGTTGGTTCGGGTAGACTTCAACGTACCCATTAGGGATGGTAAGGTTGGTGATGACACCCGTATCCAGGCTGCCCTACCAACCTTAAACTACTTATTGAACCATCAAGCGACCTTAATCTTGTGTTCCCACCTTGGTAGACCGAAAGGAGAGGTTAAAGGTGAATATTCCTTGAAACCAGTGGCCGATCATCTCAGCATGTTGCTTGGTCAACCCGTCAAATTTGTGGAAGACTGCATTGGTCCGGTTGCCGAACAGGCAGTAAAGGCATTATCACCAGGTGATATTTTACTTTTAGAAAACACACGTTTCCACGCTGGTGAAAAGAAGAATGATCCAGCTATGGCAAAACAACTGGCTGGTTTGGCAGACCTGTATGTAAATGATGCATTTGGATCAGCCCACCGGGCACATGCGTCTACTGAAGGTGTCGCCCAGTATTTACCCAGCGTCGCAGGCAATTTGATGGAAAAAGAAATCATTTACCTTGGTCAGGCTATTGCTAACCCTGCTAAACCGTTTATCGTTATCCTGGGCGGGGCCAAAATTAGCGATAAGATTGGTGTCATTCACAACTTGCTGGATAAGGCTGATCAGGTAATGATTGGGGGTGGTATGGCAAACACATTCTTCAAGGCGCAAGGCTACCCAGTGGGTGACTCTCTGGTCGAGGATGATTCACTGGATACTGCTCGCGAATTAATTAAGCTGGCTGATTATCGCCTGCGTCTACCGGTAGATGTGGTGATCGGTGATAAATTTGAAGCCGACGCAGAGCGGGTTGTGATGAGCATGGGACCCATTCCGGATGGTTGGCGAATCCTTGATATAGGTCCTGAAACTGTAAAAACCTTTGGAAAACCAATTTCCGAGGCGGGGACCATCGTATGGAATGGTCCGATGGGTGTATTCGAATTCCCACGATTTGCAGAAGGGACTATCGGACTGGCAAAAGCGATTGCTCGTTCGAATGCAACCTCCATAATTGGTGGTGGTGATTCTGTGGCTGCGGTGAAAAATGCCGGGTTGGCTGATAAGATCACCCACATTTCAACTGGTGGTGGCGCCTCCCTTGAGATGCTTGAAGGTAAAGTTCTCCCTGGTATGGCAGCACTTGAAGATAGAGATTAACATCGGATAATTTGCATAATCGACATCATCTTACCCTCGTCGATATTTAGGGAATGGTGATATCCTTGTTTCACCACCACAAAATCATCCTTCGTATTAGGAGAACTCAGGAAAATGATTCGAAAACCATTAATTGCCGGAAACTGGAAAATGCATATGACAGTGGCCGATGCCCGTCATTTAGTGTCAGAGATGGTGCCTGGTTTGCAGTCCAAATCTGGTGTCGACAAAGTCGTTTGCCCTCCGCATACAGCATTGCTTGCAGTTTCTTCTCTGCTGGAAGGAACCGATATCGCCTTGGGAGCACAAAATATGTATTGGGAAACTTCTGGGGCGTATACAGGAGAAATTTCTCCTAACATGGTAGCTGAGTTTTGCGAATATGTAATTTTGGGGCATTCCGAAAGACGTGCTTTTTTTGGGGAAACTGATAAGGATGTAAATCGTAAAGTACAGGCAGCTTTTGCCCATGGATTAACACCCATCTTTTGTATTGGTGAAACCCTGGAGGAATACGAGGCTGATCGCACTTACGAGGTTGTATTTCGGCAGGTGAAAATGGGGTTGGAAGCGATCCAATTCGATGATAGTGGAGATGGCGATGGCAGCAACCTGGTGATTGCTTACGAACCCATCTGGGCTATTGGAACAGGACGAGCTGCTACACCCACGGATGCTAACCAGGTTATCGCTGAAGTGATTCGACCAGCGTTGGGGGAGTTGTTTGGGGAGGGCATGGCGCAGAAGATTCGTGTAATTTATGGTGGTTCGGTAAATGGCGAAAATGCCCAGGGTTTTTTCTCTCAATCTGAAATTGACGGAGCTTTAGTGGGGGGCGCAAGCCTTAAGGTTGCTGATTACATTCAGATTACGCTTGCAGCGGTGCAGTGACCGACGAGATCAACATCCTTGGTTGGTTCCTGGTTGGTGTAATTGGTTTAGCGATCTTACAGCGAAGGCTGCATAATGAAATTCAGAGCGTTCTGTTTTTGATCACGAAACGGATCGACCTGGCATTGGCAATCTTTTCCATTTTGTTTCTCCCAGGAGTATTGCTTCACGAATTGAGTCATTATTTTATGGCTCGGTTTCTCAAGGTTCCTGTGGGACGATTATCGATTATTCCACAACCGCTCCCAGATGGACGATTGAGATTGGGATATGTGGAAACTGCTTCGACTGATTTTCTCCGTGATGCATTGATCGGAGCCGCGCCGCTGATTACGGGAAGTATATTTGTGGCTTACGCAGGTTTGGTCCATTTAGATTTTGCAGCTATTTGGGAGCAGCTGGCCTTGGGTCAAATCTCGTCATTATTTACTGCTTTTTTCCAAGTGAGTCATCAACCTGATTTTTGGATTTGGTTTTATATCATCTTTGTGGTTAGCAGCACCATGTACCCTTCCGCTACGGACCGGAGGGCTTGGAGTCCAATATTGCTCACTTTAGGATTGTTTGTTGCGCTTCTCTTGATCTCTGGCGCGGGACCTTGGTTGTGGACAAACTTGGGCTCTGTGTTGTTGAGCATTGTCCATATCTTGTCGTTGATTTACATTCTCAGCGCTTTCGTACATTTAATAATATTGCCACCATTGTGGCTGCTGCGTGTTTCCTTGGAGAGAATCTTCCGTTTGAGGGTTGTATAATGGGTACTTTTTGACCAATATTTTGAATAGGCTTTTATGTTAGAATTGTGGTGTAAAAAAAGGGAAAATCCAGATAAAATCTATATCTTAGGGCACATCGCAGAGGTGAAAGAACCCACGAGAGTGTTTTTTTGCTGCCTGGTAGACAACAGGGAAACATTCGAATAAGTTGAATACAACATTGTCTTCCATTGACCTATATTGGTTTGCGATTTGAATCTCAAAGGATCCCGCCAGGGTGGAGGCAGCCGGGAATCAGAGCGAAGATGGAAAGGTAAACCTATGAGTAATGCTAACCTCAATCAAATAAGCGGGTTAAAAAGAAATCCGATATTGTCATTTCTGAACCAACGGCAGGTGAAAATGATTGACGAAGCTCTCTCAGCTTTGGGAGATTATGGTGAACTGCGACTGGTCGTGGAGAAGGGACGCCTCAGATTCATCGTCACCCAAAAGAGCTTCGACGCTTTGAAATGGCAGCCAGGCACGTTGGACGAATGAATAATTTCTTAATCTCTCTTCAGCGCATCTTACTTAGAGCTCATTCCATTATGATTGAAAAGGTGAGGCATGGCTGAATCCTGGTACGCACTGCGCAGTAAACCTCGCAAAGAGGAGGTTTTATGGCAGCAGCTTCTTGCCCGAGAGGTTGAGGTTTTCTTCCCCCGCCTTAAAGTCAATCCAGTGAATCCTAGATCGCGAAAATTGCGACCATATTTTCCTGGTTATATGTTCGTACAGGTGGATTTGGAAGAAGTAGGTTTATCTAAATTCAAATGGATGCCACACGCCATCGGTCTGGTCAGTTTCGATGGCGAACCTGCAACTGTGCCAGACACCCTGATCCATGCCGTGCAGAAACGGGTGGATGAGATCGCGGCAGTAGGGGGAGAATTTTATGATGGTTTACAACCAGGAGATCCTGTCAGGATCAGCAATGGACCGTTTGCAGGTTACGAAGCTATTTTCGACATGCGCTTGCCAGGAAGTGAGCGTGTGCGAGTTTTGATCCAAATGTTAAGCGATCGCAAAATACCTGTAGAATTAAAAGCCGGACAGGTTGAACGTAAGAACAAGCGTTAAGTATTGGTAGGTTGGCCCCATTTTATTGGTGTTTGTCTATCTCAACGACCTCCTCGCGGATGTCGGATGGGCGGAGCGCGCCCCCTGGTCGCTATTATTTTTTCGCTCAATAGCTTCTAGCCACCGGACTCTTTGGCAGAAATGGCTGGAGTGAGCTTCCTGAGCGGAGTTTACGAAGTCGAAGGATGCTCACGGAAGTACTCTTCGACTGCACTCCATTCCGCTCAGAGAGCTTCCATTCGCTATTTTCGAAAACTGTCCGATTTCTAGATATAGATTAGGAGTAAAAGTTGCCAAAAGCATTGATTACGGGGATAACCGGTCAAGATGGTTCGTATCTGGCTGAACTGTTGTTATCCCAGGATTACGAAGTACATGGCTTGATACGGAAAGCAAGCACATTTAATACTCAACGCATCGACCATCTATACCGCGATCCGCATAATGGAGTCTCAAACCGTCTGTTTCTCCATTACGGCGACATTTCTAACACCGGAAACCTGGTTGATTTGATTTATAGCGTCCAGCCGGATGAGATTTACCACCTGGCAGCGCAAAGTCATGTGCGGGTCAGTTTTGATTTACCTCTGTACACTGGCGATGTAACCGGTTTGGGGACGATGCGCATCCTGGAAGCGGTTCGCAAGAGTGGGCTCAAGACGCGTTTTTACCAGGCCTCTTCAAGCGAGATGTTCGGCAGCTCATCTCCTCCTCAAAATGAAGCGACACCATTCGAACCACAGAGCCCGTACGCGGCTGCCAAAGCTTATGCCTTTTGGGTGACCCGTAATTACCGCCAGGGGTATGGCATTTACGCCTGCAATGGTATCTTGTTCAACCATGAATCTCCACGCCGGGGAGAGACTTTCGTGACCCGCAAGATCACCCGCGCCTTAGCGGCTATCATGGATGGCAAACAGAAACACCTCTATCTCGGCAACCTGGATGCCAAGCGCGATTGGGGTTATGCCCCAGATTATGTGGCCGCCATGTGGAAGATGCTGCAGCTCGACACACCGGATGATTTTGTGATTGGAACCGGGGAAGCGCATTCGGTGCGTGAGTTCTTAGACGAAGCCTTCGGTTACGTTGGGCTGGATTGGCAGGAGTATGTGCGTATCGATGAGGCCTATTTCCGTCCCACGGAGGTCGATTACCTGCTGGCGGATTACAGCAAGGCGCGCCAGGTGCTCGAATGGGAGCCGCGGGTTATGTTCCATGACCTGGTGCGGGTGATGGTGGATGCCGATTTGGAGAAGGCTGGCGTGGAATCTCCCGGGGAGGGACGGAAGATACTGGAAGAACACCACGGGGAATGGCACCGCTGGGAGAGCCAGGTGGTGGAAAGTAACGGGTGAGTAGAAATAGCAAGTATGAGCCCTAGACTCCGCGTACCGTTAATCATAATAGGTTTTATTACGATTATCGTTATTGTTATCTTTGTCGTTCCGCGTGGTTTAAGTCTGTATTACCAGATAAGAGGTGGCCAGCAGATTGAATATGTGCTTAGATTCGAAGAAGGCATCCAGGAATTGGTTTGTGAACCTCTACTGCCCACGAATGAAGAAGCTCGCAAAGAAGTTGAAAATGGAATCGACGACCTCACTCGAGCGATAAGGCTCAACAAGGACAATGCTCAGGCTCATTACTCCTTGGGGAAGGCGAATTGTTTATTGGGGGATCCTGGTGAAGCAAAAGAGAATTATTTGCAATATACACAAATGACTTCACTGCAAAAAGGGTACTGGACCCTCCTCAAGATGGGAAAACTTTAATATAATAGTAACATGTTCAAGGAAAACACAAAGCACCTACAACCAGCACTGATCAGTGAGATCAGCCAATTACCAGAGAAGCAGTTGAAACTTCTGAAAGGGTCATGGGCTGACACTTTTTACCATGTA
>SDBV01001885.1_pt1 | contig 31479 bp, 21 predicted proteins | sample 2277081 | NCBI WGS metagenome assembly SDBV01 (sample SAMN10402039, study PRJNA504765) | marine sediment metagenome | isolation source: marine sediment core GS10_PC15, 223 cmbsf | place: Arctic Ocean: Southern Knipovich Ridge | collected 2010 | reverse complement strand
TCCCAACGGACAGCCTCTCCTGATCCGTATGGATTTTCCAGAAACAATGGATGGACCCAAAAAAGTAGTTTGGGAAAAAGACAAAGCGAGGGTTTGGCTGGTAGCCAAGAAAGCACTTGTAGTAATTGAGGAACCAAATGTTCTTGCGAGAATAAAACGGCAGATGGATCTTTTTGATCCAAAGGTTGCTATGGAGAATTTCAAACGAAGAGAAGCTGACGGAAAAGTAAAAATCGAAACGATTGAGCCAGAAGATAAAACGCAGCCAGTCAAGATGATTGTTACAACGATTCCGGAACCTACCAATCGTTTCGTAGCTCTGATTGATCCAGAGACGAAACTCATGACCAAATTCGAAAAGTATAAGCTGGAAAAAGGGGAGTACGTTTTGCTTTTTGCTCATGAATATATGGGTTACAACGAGCCAATTGACCCGAAAGTGTGGGAGCTTGATGTTCCCGATGATGTAACGGTAATCGATCAGACCACACAGGTTGTTGGCCTTGAACAAGGTAAATTGACTAAAGAGGAAGTTGTTGTTGAAGTAGTGCGACAATTCTTTCAAGCCTTAGCTGATGAGGACTATGAAGCAGCTGGAAAACTTCTGGAAGGGGTCCCGGAGGCCTGGATTAAACAAAAGTTCGGCAAGGTGAAGGTTCTGCGGGTAATTTCAATGGGGCAGCCTAAGCGGCTTGAAGATAAATACGGTGCTTCGGGGGGAGCCTTTAGCGTTCCGTGTAAGATCGAATTTGAAGTCGAAGGTAAACCTTTCATCAAGGAAATGTCTCCATTCGTAAGACAGGTCCAGAACCATCCGCAACGGTGGACCATTTTCGGGCACATTTAACTGACGTCAATACACACTACCGCAACAAGCAGGCCGGTTCTTCAGACCGGTCTGCTTTGTTTGCTTCAAGTGCGCGTGAAGCCGAAATGGGATTGCCGCTAGCCGGCGATTAGTTCTCATCGCAGCGGATAGCCGTTAGGACTGCACTAAGATTATGTTCGAGAGTTGCAGGCTCTTCGAGGCGCAGTACCGGACAGGGCAGCTCGGGCAGCCACAGATCGTGCTGGGCCTTGCTGCGAATCTCCGGCCCGCGCTTGTCGTAGCTTGCTGCCCATTCCATGAACTCTTTGTAGTTCGCGTGCTGCGGCGTGGCTGGGACATGAATCTGGGGGCCAACTTCTTCAAACTCTCGTCGGGCAAGCCGCTGAAGGCGCAATTCTGTCGGCAGGTACAGGAATACTACCAGGTCGTACAAGGCAATAGCGAAATCGCCCCAGCCACACATCGCACCGGATGAGACCCAGGAAGACGTGCTCGCGAAGCTTGCTTTCAGGAGCTTCTGCCTTTCGGGAACTGGCCGTTCATGTTGATAGGGCGGGTCAGTGGGGTACCAGAAAAAGTCGTCCGTATCGAAGTGCGCACAATACATCGCTTGGGATAAAGCCCTGCCGAGGGTAGTCGTCCCCGAACCGGACCCGCCGAGGATGTGTATGCGTTGAATACTGATAAGCAGCGACCTCTCGAGTCGATTATATTCAGGCAGGCCGGTGGGGACAACGAAAACCGGCCGACCTATGAAATGACATGCCCGATCTCAATCGCCACTGTTGCTCCCTTCGCCTTTCAGATAATTCACTCGCTTCCGCTCACGACCGCCGGCCCAGATGGCTATTCATCGCACCAAACCGTGCAACAGTTGTATTCTTTCCGTAGGCGTTGCGTAAGATCATTTTCATCCATGTTTATCGATGCGACACCTGCCACGATTCCGCCTTGTTGCTCTATCAATTCAATTGCAGCCTGGACCTGTGCTCCTGTTTCTATCCATTCGTCGACAAGAAGCACTCTTGTTCCAAGGGGAAACGCATCGGCTCTTATCTCCAGTGATTTGACCTGGTTGGTGTAGTCCACGAAACTAGCAGTGATTGTTTGAACTGGAAGCTTGCCGACTTTCCGGATGAGCACGATACCCTTTTCCGCACGAATAGCCATCGCTGCGCCGAGAACGAATCCAATCGCATCAATCGCAGCAACACAATCGAACTCAACGTCGGCAAAGTGGCCAAGCAGATCGGCAACAAGTGAGGAAAACGCGTCATAGTCAGCAAACAAAGGAGTCACGTCATATCGTGGCCCTTGTGTGTCGGTATCGATCCTTTGGAGATAGTCTTTCATTCCCTTACTCCTCGAAGTATGCCTGGCCAGTAGCTTCGTCAGAAATCACACCTTCGCAGACTTTCACTACGGGGCCGGTCATGGTGACGGCGTAATCGTCCGCGATGGCGATCTGAAGCTGGCCGCCGGGCATATGTACGATGATTTCGCTGTCGCAAAGGCCCAGGCGGTGGGCGACGGCGGCTGCGGCGCAGCTGGAAGAACCTGAGGCCAATGTGTAGCCTGCCCCGCGCTCCCATATCTCGATGCGGATATTGTTGCGGTCGATAACCTCCATGAACTGCACGTTCGTTCGGTCGGGGAATCGCGGGTCGGTCTCAATGGTTGGGCCGTACTTGCAGGCAGATTCCTTATTGACTTCGGCGTCGAGAATCACGCAATGCGGATTGCCGATGGAAGCTTCACAATACTTGAAGGTCTTGTCCAGAACTGCAATTCCATCGCAGACGCCAACACTTGCGCTGCCCATCTCGATGGTGACGCTCTTGCCGCCGTTGTGCACGTGACAGCGGACGCAGCCGCCTTTGGTGAGGATTTCGAACGGGTCCTTACCGACCTTGCCCGTGTCGTAGAGATAGCGCGAGAATATCCGCAGGCCATTACCACTCTTTTCCGCTTCGGAGCCGTCAGGGTTGAAGATGCGCAATCCATACTCGTAGCCATCTTTGGCAGATGGGCCGAAGAGGATTCCATCTCCGCCGACACCGTAGCTGCGATGGCAGATTAGCCTAATCGCTCGCCGCCCAAATCTCCGCCAGTTTCAGTCGGGTCGAGTACGACATAGTCGTTGCCAAGTCCGTGATATTTGTGGAACTTCATCATCTATTCAGGCCTACAATCTCGACATCTCACGGGATATTCAGTACCTGGTCATATGTCCGGCCCTTTTCATGCGCTGGCAAAATCCGTCAATAATGGATCAGTCAGAACCTTTTCCGGTGACCGCCCGCACCTGCTGGTCGGTCCTTCGCCATTCGATCAAGCCCTTCATGCCATCCTCAAGATCTACAGTCCACTTGTAACCCAGGTGAGCCTCGGCCTTGATCGGGCATCCGATGCGATTGGTGACGAACGGAAAGTCTGTCGGAACGTACTCGATCTCTATGTCCGCTCCGGTGAGGCGCAGCAACAACTTGCAAAGGTCGTCGACCGACGTTCCTATCCCCCGTCCGACGTTATAACACTCGCCCGAGACGTCCGCCTGCATGGCCAGGACGTTGCATCGTGCGACGTCGGTGACGTGGACGAAGTCGTAAGTCTGCGATCCGTCTCCATGGACCTCTGGGCATTTGCCTGCCTCGATCCGGTCGAGGATTTTGTGTGCCACGGCGGTGTAGACGCCCATGTAGTCCTGCCGCGGGCCGTACACGTTCATGTAGCGCATAGCCACCCAGCTGAGCCCGTGTTGGGTTCCCAGGCTCTTGAAGAAGTGCTCTCCGGCGATCTTCGAGGCGCCGTAGAAGGTGAAATTGTTGTAGGGGTGATCTTCGGTCATGGGCGTGGTGACCGCGTCGCCGTAGACTGACGCTGAGGACGAATATACCACGCGTTTAACCTTCTGGCGAATTGCGGCCATGACCACGTTGAATGTCCCGCGAACGTTTGTCTCGAAGGCTGTCTGGGGGTACTGGTGGCACTGAAGGATCCACAGGGCCGCCAGGTGAAAAACACAGTCAATGCCCATCATAGCTTTTTCCAGAACATCGACTTGCAGAATGTCGCCCCCGTCGGCAAAGACCGAGACTCGCGGGTCCTTCAGGGCCTCGCGCAGATTATCCATACTCCCGCGGGAGAAATTGTCGTAGATCACAATCTCCTCCGCTTCGCTGTTGAGCAACTGATCCACCAGGTGACTTCCGATAAGCCCGGCACCGCCAATTACCAGAATGCGATGGCCTTTCAGATCCATTCAAATCTCCTGTCCATTGATGTCAAACCCACGATATCCGGGCAATCAGCAGATTGCCAGTCCAATCGACACCGGCCGAGCGAGACACGATCTTGGCTACGGGGGGATTGACCTGATCATTCCGTCAGGTGTTATTGACACTGCGCTGGGAAGTTGCTATCTCTAGGAAGATATCAAGTTCTGATTAGTAGGCGAAACGAATCTTTTTGCAGTGAAGAGGTAATAGGATGAAAGTATTAATTACTGGCGGGGCAGGGTTTGTGGGTTCTCACTTGGCTGACAGGCTTCTTTCTCGCGGCGATGAAGTTCTGGTTATCGACAACTACTCCACCGGTCGGCGGGACAACCTCAAGGCCCGGGAGAGCCTGAAGGTAGTTGAGGGTACGATAGTCGACAGCGAACTCGTGGAAAGCCTTTTTGTCGATTTTAAGCCCGACTGCGTGGTGCACGCAGCCGCCTCGTACAAAGACCCCGACAATTGGGAAGAAGACGCGCGCACAAATGTTCTGGGCACTACCATCGTGACGCAGGCGGCATTGAGGCACGATGTCGGGCGGATGATCTATTTCCAGACAGCGCTGTGCTACGGCGTGACTCCTCTCGAACAGCCTATTACCATTGATCACCCGCTTCGCCCCTTCGAAAGCAGTTACGCAATCTCAAAGACCGCCGCCGAGAATTATATTTCCCTCAGCGGGATTGAGTTTATCTCATTCCGTCTGGCCAACGCCTACGGTCCTCGTAACATCAGTGGCCCGCTTCCAACGTTTTACCAGCGGCTGACCAGCGACAAGAAGTGCTTTGTCATGGACACCCGTCGAGATTTTATCTACATCCAGGACCTGGTAGATGTGGTGACCAAGGCGATCGACGGAATGGGCTTGAGGGGCTATTATCACGTCTCTTCCGGGGGCGACTACTCCATCAAGGAACTGTTCGACGCGACGGTCGAGGCATTGGGCATCACGCTGGATGAAGAAGTCGAAGTCAAGCCACGAAACCCAGACGATACCTTCACCATTTTGCTTGATCCATCGAAAACCAATGCCGATTTTGACTGGAAGATTTCCACACCGCTGACGGAAGGTGTCAGCTCTGCCATCGACTACTACAAAGAATACGGAATCAGTCAGACTTACACCCATTTACGTGCGGACAAGGAGTAGTCCGATGACGGATCTGTTCGGTGGCCAGACGGTGATCGTCAGCGGCGGGGCCGGCTTTGTAGGCAGCAACCTGGTTCGCCTGTTGCTCGCCGAAGGAGCCAGCAGTATCACGGTGGTGGACAATCTCCTCTCATCAGAGAGGCAGAATCTTCCTGATGACGAGCGAATCGATTTCCGCGAAGGCTCGATTGCTGACGATGCGATTCTGGGCGAAATTAACGACTGCTACGACTATGTTTTTCATCTGGCGACGTATCACGGCAATCAGAGTTCCATTTGCGATCCTATCGCCGACCACGCCAACAATGCCCTGACCACGCTTAAGCTCTTTTGGCACATGCGAGATTTTACCAGGTTGAAAAAGGTCGTCTATTCGGCTGCCGGCTGCGCTGTAGCCCCAAAGACCGACAAGAAGGCCGAGGCGACCGAAGAATCTGCCGTCGTCACGCTGGATATGGACTCACCATATTCGATCTCGAAGATCCTCGGCGAGTTCTACTCAGTTTACTTTCGCAAGCAGCACGATCTGCCGGTCGTGCGTGCGCGTTTTCAGAACATTTACGGACCCGGCGAAGTGCTCGGGGCTGGCAAATGGCGAGGTACGCCCGCGACCGTTTGGCGCAACGTCACGCCGACTTTTATCTATAAGGCGATGAACAAGCAGGCACTCCCTCTGCAAAACGAAGGGCGCGGCAGTCGCGACTTCATCTACGTCGAAGACATTTGTCGCGGGCTGATGCTTTGTGCGGTTCGTGGCCAGGCAGGCGATGTTTACAACCTCGCCTCGGGGGTAGAGACGTCCATCCGCCAACTCGCCGAACTCATCAACGAACTTACGGACAATCCCACGCCGTGCGAGTTGCTTCCCAAGAGGCCGTGGGACAACTCGATCCATCGCTTCGGCAGCACCGACAAGGCCAGTGAGGAACTCGGCTTTACCGCACAGGTTCAATTGCGAGAAGGCTTGGCAAATACGGTCCAATGGACGAAAGCGAATCTGGATTTCATCGAGACGAACATCGCCAAGCACGACGAACACATGCACCCAGTAGCCCCAATGACATGAAAACGATGATTGCACACTCACTGACGAGATGCTCTGGCAGCACAATGACCTGGGCGATTATTCGGGTCGCAGCAGTGGCGGTCATCTTGAATCTGGCTGGCGCGACACTGGCCGGGGAGGAAGTCCCCGCGACTGCGAAGGTGCAACCGGCGAAAAAACAGGCCTTGCCGCAAGAACACCACGCCTGGCAGCTCATCTTATCTGAACCGGCCCCCGATGCACCACCGACCCCTAGCGACCTCAAGTACAGCACTCAGGAAGACGAGGTACTCCTCGATGCAACGCTGGCGAAAATCTTCCCCGAAGGTTTCGATGACCTTTCCGATGAGACCAAGGCCATTAGGGTTCTGAAGTATGTGTGCTCGGCGTTTGAATGGAAGAGCAACACTGGCGCTACTGCAACCAAGTTCATCAATGAAGGCTATGCCATCTGCGGCGGCAACTGCATTGTATTTCAGGTTCTGTTGAAGAAACTGGGCATCCCGGTCCGCTATGTCGGTATTTTTGGAATGAAAGGCGGGTCACACGCAATAGCAGAGGCCTATTACGACGGAGGCTGGCACTTGTTTGATCCGTCGTGGGCGGTATTGTTCTATTCGGCGCCTCAGTACGACGGAAAAGGAAAGGTTCTCAGCCTGAGTGAACTGCTAGCTGAGCCCGAGAGTGGGTTCTGTATGCACGTTATCGAAAAGACGCACGTGGGACAATTCGGCCCCGCCCAGGCCAATTTCCCCGTCACTTCATTTGCCCAGAAGAAATGGCGGGATTCGACTCAGATCAATACGTTATATCGAAGATGGTTAAAGGAGACATTCCCGGTTGGTTTCGGGGATGACGCCCGCTATTCCTTCCCCCTCGAGTGCGATCTGACTGAACAAAACGTCTTTGAGATCGGGGTTTTAGACGGCAACAGCGCAGACGTTGCGAATCTGGTCGCTACGACACGAAACGGAAGTTCGTCCCTTTCGCCCCGGCATTTTCACACCATTTTCCTCAAAGTGCCGGACGCGCCAACGAAGGTCAATATTGAATACAGCCTTGTGGGCAAGGGCAGCAGTGAGGTCGATCTGGCAGCTTTTCCGCTAAAAGACGTCCACATCCTGTCCCAGTGGACCGATGGTAAGGGCAATCAGTGTTTCCAGGTGTTAGTTACGGATTCACTTGGATGCATTTGTATTTTTTCCCCGAAATCAGGGGTTATGATTGACGCGATACGTATCTATACGACAGAATAACCCGATCTATAAGGCGCGGTCTTATCCGGCCTGATTCACTGGCTGAGTATCTGTAATAATTTTCTTACTCAAAGGTATGATGTGTGCGGAATTGCCGGGATTTACAATACTGCAAATGAGCCGATAGATAATCTGTCTCGACGGATTGAGGTCATGAAGGATAGGCAGCGCCACCGGGGCCCCGACGGCGAAGGCACCTGGCTGAGCGAGTCTGGACACGTCGGTCTGGGGCACGTCCGATTGAGCATTATCGATCTTTCTTCTGCCGGCGCCCAGCCCATGCGCGACGAGCAGGCAGGGCTCGTCATCTCGTACAACGGGGAGATATACAACTTCAAGGAACTCCGCTCGCAGCTTGAGCAGTACTATACTTTCCGGACCCAGTCCGACACGGAGGTGATACTGAAGGCCTACCTCAGATGGGGTACGGATTGCCCGAATCACCTGCGCGGGATGTTCGCCTTCGTTATTTGGGATGAGCGCAAGCAGAGCCTTTTTGCCGCTCGAGACCGCTTTGGGATCAAGCCCCTCTACGCCGGGTGGATAGGCAAGACGGTTTATCTAGCTTCAGAGATTAAGGCAATCCTGCCCTTCATGCCCGAAGTTAAGCTGAACCGCGACGCATTGCAGGATTACCTGACCTTCCAGTTCTGCCTCAAGGGAAAGACCCTTTTCGAGAACATCGAAGAGGTTCCACCAGCCACCTCGTTGGTCATTGACCCCAGTGGCGTCAAGAGATCTGTTTACTGGAAGCTCAACTATGAGGTCGATTGGGATCACACCGAGAAGTGGTTTGAATCCCGTTGCTCAGAACTCGTGTATGACTCCATCCGGGCGCACCTGGTCAGCGACGTCCCTGTAAGCAGCCACATCAGCGGCGGGATCGATTCCAGCGCCGCTGCGATTCTGGCCAAACGTATGAACAACGACAGCTCCTTCATGGGCTTTCACGGGCGGTTTGATTGCGGAGATAGGTATGACGAAAGCGCCTACGCCCGGGCAGTCGCTGAACAAGAAGGAATAGACCTGCACGAGATAATGATTGGCAGCGACGATTTCATCGATTCGTTTGAGAAGCTCATTTACTCTCTGGACTTTCCCGTCGCCGGGCCCGGCTCGTTCGCCCAGTTCATGGTGGCCAAGTACATAAAGAAGCATAGCAAGGTTGTTCTCGGCGGGCAGGGGGCGGACGAGATATTCGGCGGATATGTCCGCTATCTGATCGCGTATTTTGAACAGTGCTTTAAGGGCGCCATTAACGGGCAAATCGATTCGCCTAAATTCCTCGTCACTTACGCTTCGATTATCCCCCACCTCGGTGAACTGAAGGGATACGAGCCGCTCATGCAGCACTTCTTCTCGAAGGGCTTATTCGAGGATTACGACAAGCGTTATTTCCAGCTTGTTAACCGCAGTGGCGACCTGTCAAATGAAATCAACTGGCATAACTTCTCCGATTACAAAGTCTACGACGAATTCCGTGATGTATACTTCTCCAACCAGATCGGTAAGAACTGCTATTTCGACAGTATGCTTCATTTCGACTTCATTACGCTTCTGCCGGCCCTGTTGCAGGTGGAAGACCGCACGAGCATGGCCCATGGGATCGAGTCCAGGACGCCTTTCCTGGATCACCCGCTTGTTGAATTTGTGGCTACGATTCCTGCGAATGTGAAATTCCAGGCTGGCGAGCTGAAGCGGCTGCCCAAGAGGATATTCAAGAACGTACTCCCGCCCAGTATTATCAATCGCACCGATAAAATGGGTTTCCCCGTCCCGCTGGTCAAATGGTACGCCAACGAGCTCAAGCCGTTCATCAGTGAAGCCTTTGCCGAGCCATCAGAGGCAGCGAGCGAATACCTCAACTACGATGTGATTCGAGATTGCATAGCGAATGAAAACTTGTTCAGCCGGAAAGTATGGGGTTTCCTGTGTCTGGACCGCTTCTGTAAGCTCTTCATCGACGGACACCGACAGGCAAAATTTGAGCCTGAAACAACACTGATTGAAACAGGCGCCTAAAGTCGTGGCCAAGCGCCCGAAATCCCGAGTGTTGGTCCTGAGCGCTCATCGGGGCCAGGTGGATCGGCGAATCCTGGCCGAGGTTAATGCCCTTGCTGGAACCGGGCGGGAGATCACCTTTGTGAGCGTCCCGGCAGAGATATCCGCAGCCTGCATCGACAGCAGGGTCCGCGTCCTGATGCCCGCGTTCGAAAGTAGGCAACCGGCGAGAAACGCCCTCAAACGAACCCTCCGTCGAATGCCCCGAAAGCTCTTTCGGATGGCAAAAGATGTCTCCTACTACTTCGGAAAGGGCCCTTACGACCAGCTGGGGGGGCTGTTCTCATCACTGGTCGAAAACGAGACCTTCGATGCTATTCATTGTCACGATCTGTGTACGCTTCCGGCGGCAATCGAGCTGAAAGAAACTTATTCGCCGCGCGCAAAACTGATCTATGACGCTCACGAACTATTTCCTTTCCAGTTTGAAGAAAAGTCGCAACAGGCATATTGGTACCGAACCGAATCTACAGCCATACACCACGCCGACGCAGTCATCACGGTGAACGATTCGATCGGACGGGCAATGAAGCGCCTCTATCGCATCAAGCAGCCGACAATCCTGTTTAACAGTTACGGCCTCCCGACGGATGACGCACCGGCAGTGTCCCTGCTAAGCCACTTTCGATGCGATGTTGCCGGGACCAGGGTGTTATACCAGGGAAATCTCTCCAGGGGGCGGAACCTTCCCTTGCTCATCGAGGCGTTCGGAAGAATTCGTGGCGATGCGACCCTGTTCATGCTGGGCGACGGGGAATTGGCCGGGGCCCTCAAGGCGCAGGTCCATCGAAATGGCCGGGCGAATGTATTCTTAGGCCCGTGGGTTTCTCAAGAGAAACTACTTCCATTGGTCTCCCAAGCTGACTTGGGGATCATTCCTTATCCTGGGGACAACGTTCGCAACAGCAAGTATTGCACTCCCAACAAGCTCTTCGAGTATATCGAAGCTCAGATACCGATTTGCGCGAGCGATCTTCCGGAATTGAGCAGGATCATCGAGACATATAACATCGGGCGGACGTATTCGATGAGATCTGCGGATCTGATCGCACGAGCAATCGACAACTGTGTCGAACAATATCGAAACGGAGCCTTTTCCAGCAGCTCCCTCGCAGCAGCCAGGGAAGACTTTGCCTGGAAGAAGCAGGAAAGACTGCTGATAGACCTCTATAACACTTTGGGTGTATGATCGAATGTGTGGGATTGCGGGAATCGTTTCGGCAAGAGGGCGAAGCATCGATCCGGCGGATCTGTGCCGCATGAGCCGGAAACTTGCCTCCCGCGGCCCGGACGACGAAGGGTATCTAGGCCTTGGCTCGCCAGGGCGCGAGATTTTTACGCAGAATCCCGACGACCTGGCCGGGATGCCAGTCGGCCTGGCCCATCGTCGCCTGGCAATCCTGGATCTCTCAGCCGCCGGCAGACAGCCGATGTCCAGCTCCGACGGGCGATTGCACCTGGTCTTCAACGGGGAGATCTATAATTACATTGAACTCCGCGAGGAGTTGGAAGCTGCGGGCCACCGCTTCGTCTCACAGTGCGACACCGAGGTTCTGCTGGCGGGGCTGGATCGGTGGGGCAGGGATGTCTTCGGCAAACTTGTTGGGATGTTCGCATTCGCCTTTATCGACACGCATCGGCGAACGCTTCTGCTCGCGCGAGACTGCTTCGGAATCAAGCCTTTGTACTACACCTGCGACGCCGAACGTCTGGCATTTTCATCGACGATTCCAGCCCTGTTGGTCCTACCGGACCTGCGCCGCCGCGTAAGCGCGCCACAAATCTACGATTACCTTCGTTTCGGCCTGACCGACCACGGCCAGCAGACGCTTTTTGCCGATATTAACCAGGTCCCGCCGGGGACGTGGATGGAATTCAACCTCGACAATCCGCTTCCTGCGGAACCCCAGAGATACTGGTCACCGCCGGCCGGGGACCCGGTGGACATCTCCTTCGACCAGGCCGCAGAAATGCTGCGGGAGATGTTCCTTGAGAGCATCGATCTGCACTTGCGGTCAGATGTGATGGTTGGAACCTGCTTGTCCGGCGGGATCGACTCGTCGTCCATAATCGCGGCCATGCGCGCCGTAAAGGGCGACGGACTTGCGATTCACGCCGTCAGCTACATCGCCGACGACCCTGCCCTCAACGAGCAACGATGGGTCGCTCTATCCGCCGAAGCCGCCGGTGCGACTGTACACACGGTCGGCTCGCAGGCTGAAGACCTCCAGGCAGATCTAGACGAACTCATCGCCTCCCAGGGCCAGCCTTTTGGATCGACGAGCATCTTTGCTCAGCGGTGCGTGTTTCAACGAGCCAGCCAAGAGGGCCTGACTGTGATGCTGGACGGCCAGGGGGCTGACGAATTGCTTGGCGGATATCACCCGCACCTTGCCGCCCGCCTTGCGAGTCTGCTGCGAAATGGCCGAATCTACCAGGCGTTTCATCTGCTCGGGTGCATCGCCAAAGGGCAGGGCATTGGGGCAGGAGAAGCCCTCGCACGGGCCCTTGGGCTGCTCCTGGGGGATTCATTTGGCTCAGTTGGCAGAAAGCTTACCGGTAAGGAACTACTGCCGGGGTGGCTCGATGCCGATTGGTTTTCTTCTCGCGGCGTTGTGCCAACATTCAGTCGTCGTCGAGGCCGGAATATCTTACTCGATACTCTCCGCGATGCAGTCAGTGAAACGTCGCTACCGATGCTGCTTCGCTACGAAGACCGCAATGCGATGGCATTTTCGATAGAGAACCGCACGCCGTTTCTGACTCCGAAGATTGCGGAATTTATCTTGTCCCTGCCTGAATCACACTTAATCTCTCGCGATGGGCAATCTAAGGCCGTCTTCCGTCAGGCCATGCGTGGAATCGTTCCCGATGCGATTCTCGACCGCCGCGACAAGATCGGTTTCGCGACCCCGGAGGCCCGATGGCTGGGCCGGCTTGGCCCGTGGGTCGAGCAGACGCTCTCTGGGGACGTTGCCGCGGAGATTCCCGCATTGAAGCTCGACGTTGTTCGTCGCCAGGCGAGAGAGGTTCTCGGCGGCGGCGGCCGTTTCGACACGAAAATATGGCGATGGATCAACCTGATTAAGTGGACAGAATGCTTCGAGGTAGACTTCTCCGACTGACCAGCCGACGTTCAAGCCGCTGCACGAAACCGCATTCGCTTTGGTTGCCGTCCTTTCCATATTGCTTTTCGTAGACCGGTAAGAATACAAAACAATGGCCTTGACGATCCCCCGGCCAGTTGGGATAATCGCGCCCACAATAAGGCCAATCTTCCCCGCGGCGGGAGAAAATACTCATCTGGGCAAGCGAGGTTTTTTCCTCTTTGAGCTAACTCTCGCTGGTTAATAGATAAACTGTCAGGTCGTACTTGGTATCCAGACCGATCCTTTTGTCGGCGGGTTTGGTTGCCGTCCAGAAGGAAGAAAATGCTCGTTCGATTTATGAAATTCCTTGCCGAGCCGTTGCAGCTGTTCTGGAAAAACCGCTACATGCTGTACCAGACGACTCGAAACGACATCATATCGCGCTACGCCGGTTCGGTTCTCGGGATCCTCTGGACGGTGCTTTACCCGCTGATGTTCCTGTCGATTTACGCCGGGGTACAGATTTTCATTTACAACGTCCGCTTTGAATCAATGAATTCAGCAGAATATGTGGGTTTGATCTTTTGCGGGCTGGTGCCGTTTCTTGGCTTTTCCGAGTCGATCAGCCTGTCGACGGGTTCGGTTGTCGGGAATTCCCACCTGCTGAAAAACACCCTTTTTCCAGTGGATTTTATCCCGGTGAAAGCGACCCTGTCGGGGCTTTGCACGCAGGTTGTTGGGACGATGCTGTTGCTTGGTGCGTCGGCCTTCATGGGAAAGCTGTCGCTCTGGACACTTCTGCTACCGGTGATCTTCCTGGCGCAACTTGGGTTTGTGCTGGGGCTGGGATGGATTTTGTCGGCATTGAATGTCTATTTCAGGGACATCCAGACAACAATTCCACTGATTATGATCATGTTAATGCTAGTTACTCCCATCGCATATACACTGGATATGATTCCAAATGCCATGAAACCTTTCCTGGCGGTCAACCCGCTGTATTATATTGTCATATCGCACCAGGAAGTACTGATGAACGGGCTTTGGCCTCGGGGTCATGTGTTTGAAGTGCTGCTGATTATGTCCGCGACATTCTTCTATTTTGGGTACTGGTTCTTCAGCAGGATCAAGAAAGCTTTTGTTGACAATGTCTGAAACCGAAATCGCCGTCCAACTCGAAGACATCGGAAAGCAGTATCGTATATATCAGCGACCGATTGATCGTGTCGTTGACGTGCTGGGTCTGGACAAATTCCGTTTGAACAAGACCAAGCGTTACCACACGTTCTGGGCGCTGCGCCACATCAATCTGATATTGCCTCGAGGGGGACGTATCGGCTTTATTGGCAGGAACGGGGCCGGTAAGAGTACGCTGCTGAAAGTCATAACCGGGAACATCCCGCCGACGGAAGGTACCTCTAAGGTCAAAGGAACAATTCAGGCGTTGATGACCACCGGGACGGGTTTTCACCCGGAGTTTACGGGCCGGCACAATATTCGGGCATCACTTTCGTATCAGGGGATATCCGTCAAGAAACAGCGGGAAATCGAGGAAGAAGTAATCGATTTTACCGAACTTGAAGAGTTCATCGATCAGCCGGTTAAGACATATTCAACTGGGATGTATGCTCGACTGGCGTTTACTGTAGCTACGGCGATCGAGCCGGACCTGTTGGTAATTGATGAGGTATTGGGGGCTGGAGATGCTTATTTTGCCTCCAAGTGCGCCCAGCGAATGAATGAATTGACGACGAACACCGGAGCAACAGTGTTGCTTGTTTCACACAGCACGGATTCGATACTTCGATACTGCGACGAATGCATCTGGCTGGAGCGAGGCAAGGTCGTCCAACAAGGCCAGTCCATGGAGGTTACCAAGGCGTACAATGCCTTTATCCACGAGCTGGAGGATAAGCGCCTCAAGCAGAAGGAGAAACGGAGGCAGGGGGGTGTTCGCAGTGAAGAGCAACTTGAAAACCTCGAAGACAGCCTTTCCGTTGCATTTGTCGTTCAGGGAGGTGGGGACGAGGGTTTCTTCGACATTTCCGAAGCAGTCCTGCTCCACAACGGCGAAGAGCAAGAGAAACTTCTTGTCGGTGGCGTCCAGGATGCGACCTTGACCCATCCGGCATACGTGCTGCTTACTGGAAGCCAATGGGGAGATTCACGCGACGATGGCGAGGTGAGCTATCGGCAGATCAGTCTTGCCGACGCCAACCATCCTACCAGCGTAAGCTATGTTATCTTCCGCATGAAGACTTTCACTCCCGAGGACCAGTACGCCTTGCACATCAGGTACCGCACTGGTGCAAAGGCCAACGTCTCGGTCAGTATTACGCATAAAGGCGAGTTTTTGCTTAGTATGGTTCCTGTCCCTTCGCCAAACGAACAGTGGACGGAACAGACCCTCCCGTTCGGCGCCGCAGGGCAAGATGCCGCAGCCCAGACCGACGGCGATAGCTCGGACCATGGGCAGGGGGATGAACTCTCACCGGGTGAGGATGCCGAGGCCGCCGCACTCGCCGTCAGGAAAGTTTCCAGGTGGACAGGTTCGGGGGAGTTGTTGATTCAGGCTGTTAGAATATTCGATGGCGAGGGCAGGGAAATTCGTGTCTTTCGCTCTGGTGAGGAACTGAACCTTGAAATGACTATCGAGGCTCAGGTCGACGGGGATTTCCAGATCATTCCCTGTGCGGTGCTTTATAGGCTTGACGGTATTTGCGTGACGAACACCCGCGGGGCTGCGATTTCTGCATCATTGAGAAAGGGCCAGCGCCGGATCATTACAATGACGTATCCGGACTTGAATTTCGACGACGGGAATTATGTGTTTTCTGTCGCAGTGTATAAAACGCTCGACCGCATCGGGGAATCCCAGTGGTATGACCTCATGGATCGCAGCTACGAAATCAAGCTCGTCGATGGAGCCGATCGCTATTGGAACGGGCTTTTCCAACACCCCGCGGCATGGAGTTCCAAGTGACCGGCAAGAACGACAAGGGGCAATATCTCACTGAGCCACTGGAGTCGAGGGACCAGATTCCGGTGTTTTCGAAGGAGAATAAGTACACTCAAAACTACGAGCTGATCTCACGCCAACATCTCAATGCCCTTGCCGAAACTGGGCAGAATCCCTGGATAGCTGACGAGTTGTGGGTCCAGATGGAAGAATCCACACTCACTCTCATCGAGGAATACGCTGCCCCCGGCTGCAGAATCCTTGATGTGGGCGTAGGAACGGGGCGCCTGCTCGAGAAGGTTCCGGAACTGGATCGATATGGGCTTGATATCAGTTTTCCATATCTTCAGGTAGCCAAATCCAAAGGAATCGACGTCTGCTATTCCTTGGTGGAGGACATGCCCTACAAGAAGGATTACTTCGACATCGTCGTCTGCACGGATGTACTCGAGCATGTTCTGGATCTCAACCATGCGGTCTCGCAGATACTCTCGGTAGTCAAAGACGATGGCATCCTGGTGGTGCGTGTGCCGTATCGGGAAAACATGTCCGGCTACACGTCGCCGGATTGCGAGTTTGAATACGTTCACTTGCGGGATTTCAACGAACACACACTGGCCTTGCTGTTTGCTAAGGTCTTTTCCTGCACGATAGAGACAACCCAATTATGCGGTTACCACTACTTCGACGAGCACAGGCTCCGCGAGCCGTTTGGCGAATACCTCAAAACCGATCAGTGGATTGACAATCTCAGGCGCATCGCACCAGATCTGTTTTGGGATTTCCTGCATCGGTTTGGTGTACCCCAGGAACTATGTGCGGTAATAAGAAAACCGAAGTCAGCTTCGCTGAAACCTGTCGGCCGCCCCGTACATGGTGACCAGCTAAGCCCTGCCTGGTCGAGTGTCGAAAAGCTGCGCCAGCAATGTAATACACTTCGCCAGAAATATGCATTCATAACTTCACACGCTTTTGGCGGAGGGCGTCTATCGGCTGCCAGCAACGAAGGGATTGTCGCCCAGAGCAAACAATTGATTGCCAGCAATGATTCCCTCAATATCGAAACAGCTCAGCTGAAACAGGCCATAGAAAATCGCGAGCAGGAAATTAAAGGGATTGTCGCCCAGAGCAAACAATTGATTGCCAGCAACGATTCCCTCAATATCGAAACAGCTCAGCTGAAACAGGCCATAGAAAATCGCGAGCAGGAAATTAAAGGGAATGTCGCCCAGAGCAAACAATTGATTGCCAGCAATGATTCCCTCAATATCGAAGCAGCACAACTGAAACAGATCATAGAAAAGCTAACCTCTCGCAACCAGGAACTTGGTGGGGAAGCTCAACAGTTAAACAAGAACAACCAGAAACTAGCGGCCGACAAGAATCGCCTCTTCGCGGATGTGGCTCAACTAAAACAGACCAGTGAACAATTAACCGCAAGCAATGAGCATCTGAATACGGAAATTGGGGAACTGAGGTCGCGATGTTCTCTGCTGACCGAAACGAATGAGGATCTCACCTCCCGCTGCCGGAATCTATCCAGTCAGGTCGAGCTATTAAGAAAAAGGATTTGCATTGACCCGAGAGCCCTGTGGCGCACTATCAGGCCCGGCTCTCAAGACAAAAAGGAATTTACAGAAGGTGAGTAAAGATACGCGTCGCCAAGGATCAAACAAGTCGTTGAATGTCCTGATCTTGTCACAGCTTAATTTCGCAAATGCCCAGACAGTGGTGGATCATGTCCTGGCGTTCAGCGAGTTCTCGCGGCATAGTATTTTCACCGTGCCGTGGATGGGACCAATACCCAGGGAATTGGATTTCGACCGTTTCGACGTCCTGGTTTTTCATTATTCGTCGGCGCCATACAACACGGACTTTCTGACTAAGGCTGATCGCGATCGCGTCAAGGCCTTTCGTGGCTTGAAGGTTTCTTTCCGCCAGGATGAATATCAGGAAATAGACAGATATCACCAGGTGCTGAATGATCTCGAAGTGGATTTGTTTTATACCTGCATCCCCGAGGAGTTTATCGAAAAGGTCTACCCCACCGAGCGACTGCCAAAACTCGTAAAGAAAAACACACTGACCGGATTCGTCCCGCGGAGCTTGCTGGATTACCCGCGCGGGCCACTGAAGTTTCGCCGGGTAGACGTCGGATATCGATCCCGCAAGCTTCCCTACTGGTATGGTGATTTGGCGTACGAAAAAACGCTCATTGCCGACATGTTCGACCAGGCATGTGCTGAAGATGGCTTATCATCGGATATCAGCATTTGCGAAACCGACAGGCTTTACGGGCAGGATTGGGCGGACTTTCTGGGCCGATGCAAATGCATTCTCGGAACCGAATCCGGGGCGAGCGTACTCGATTTTACGGGCGAGATTGAGAAGCACTGGAACGATTTGACCGGAGGGGAACTGGGTTCGGAAGGCATCGAGTTTTCATATGAGGATTACCGACGGGAACATCTTGCCGACAGGCATAATGGGATCCGGATGCATCAGATATCCCCACGGGTATTTGACGCTGCGGCGATGGGGACAGCGCTGGTCCTGTTTGAGGGACAGTACAGTGGTATTCTAGAGCCCGGGCAACACTTCATTTCCGTGAAGAAGGACGGCAGCAACCTCGAAGAGGTATGTTCAGCCATTCGCGACACGAAGGGTCTGCAGGAGATGGCGGATCGGGCGTATCAGGAAGTCGCCTCCAACCCCTCCTGGGGCTACGAGCATTTCGTTCACAATTCGTTCGATGCCGACATTGAGTCGCTGTCGCAATCGAAGAGAAAAACAACTAAACCTTTTACACAAGGGGATTTCTCCGCATGTATGGCGAAGAATGGTTATGTGGACGTTGGGGATTGGATCAAAAGGGAGCAGAATCGCGACCCACGAGTGCGGCGCCCGTACAATCTGGCTCTGCTGCCGGAAAAATTCGGGAAGAATCTTCAGCCTTCCTCAACCAAAGCAGCCAATTTGTCTGCACCGAATGTTATTACACGCAGAAAGTCCATCAACCCCGGGCCGCTGCAACTGCACCCCTTGACAATCGAGGTGACCAATCGCTGCAATATGAAGTGCATTATGTGCGTCTCGCATGGCGCGATGTGGTACCAAGGCCAGTCGGACAATATGCCGAAGTTCATCGATGATGAATTCTTCAAGGACGTTGTACTTCAATACAAGGCCCTAGCCCAAGATGGGCCCAAAGCAGTGCTTCCCCAGTTCCAGGGAGAGCCGCTGCTGCATCCGAGATTTTTCGAACTATGCAAGTTCATAGACTCTCAGGGCCTGAATTTCTCGTTTACGACCAATGGATCCCTTCTCAAGCCCGAGCTCAGCCGAGAACTCGTAAAACTGAAACATCTGTCGCACATTGCCTTTTCCTTCGATGGAGCAAGCAAGGAATCCTACGAGGCTATCCGGGTCAATGCTGACTACGAGAAGGTTACCAGCAATATACACTCTTTCCTGGAAGCCAAGGGCGACAAGCCCATTCGTACTTCCATCAGTTGCACAGAGCAACCGATCAATGAGCCTGAAATAATCGAAATGTATCGCCAGTGGACTCCCCTCGTCGATGAGATGACGGTAAATCATCTGGCCATTGATGGCCGGCCTCAACGGTTGAACTGGGTTCCCAATCGCATCCCCTGTGGAGATCTGTGGCATTTTATGGTCATACTCACTGACGGCAAGGTCGTGCCATGTTGCCGGGACTACCTGTACAAGTTTGACCTTGGGAATATAAAGGACTCTTCGCTGGAGACGATCTGGCGCGGTGAGCAATACAACAGGCTGCGTCGGTTGCACATGGAAGGCAAATGGAATGATATTCCCATCTGCAACGATTGTGATACATGGATGTGCCGGACGCCCAGGCGTGATGAGGAGTTGGTAAATAACAGATCGATTCTGGTTACCAAGGGGCCATTCTTTAAGTCTGCTGAGCGAGTTGCGACTGAGGCTGACTTAGTGTGGCAGGATTGGAATTGGAAAGATCCAGCATGCTGGTACTCAGCCGCTGCGGACGTCAGCATCAAGTCTTTCAACGAATCCATACACATTCAGACCAATGGCGATGGTATTTCGTACCAGGGGTGGTGTGATATCCCCGAACTGAAAAAGGGCAGGAAATATATCTGCGCTGGGCGAGTCACCTTCAAGGGTGACAATACAATTCGCCTTGGTGTACTGACTGCCGATGGCAGCAGATTTCTCTTGGTGCAGGATATCAAGGGGACAGGTACAACAGAGTTCAGCCATGTCTTTGAAGCTGATAAGGATTCCGACGGAGGCAGCCTCTACATAAACAATAATGGCACGCCGTCCCAGTTGGTCGCGATTCGCGACCTGGGAATTGCTGAAATGCCCAAGGGCATTAACCGGAACATGGCCGTGTTCACCACCCCCAGAAAAAACGCAAGTCAGTTGGATAGCGATTGTCCGACTTTGCCTGTTCTGCCCAACAAGAAACGCTACAAGGTATTATTCCTCTGCAATTTCCAGCGTCACGAAGCACAGACGATTATCGATCATTGCAAGGGCTTTGGGCGGTACTCCAGGCATGAGTATTTCTATGCGAACCCGGTCAATAGGCCGGTTCCAACCTGGCTGGACTTCAGCGACTTTGACATCATCATAATTCACTATTCGATCTACACCATATCGGAGTCATATCTGGACCGGAGTTGGATTTCGGGAATCAGCCAAGCTCCCGGACTGACAGTGATGTTCATTCAGGATGAGTATCGCAGGGTGAATGAGTTCACGGAGATGATGCGGCGTTTGAGAGTCAACGTCCTGTTCACGTGCGTTCCAGAACCTGAGATTGACAAGGTCTATCCAGAATCTGCTCTGCCCGGTGTCATCAAGATCAACAATCTGACTGGCTACGTGCCAGAATCTGCGAACCACTCGGAGCCCGACTTCGACGCTCCGCGCAGCATTGACGTTGGATATCGAGGCCGGGCGCTCGGCTATTGGTACGGCCAGCTCGCACAGGACAAGGCTGTTATCGCTTGCGAGTTCCTGAAATATACCCAGGGTATGGGCCTGGCCTGCGATATTTCTTATCTGGAGGAGGATCGCATCTACGGAAAGGACTGGCCGAAGTTCCTACACTCTTGCCGCTGCACTTTGGGAACCGAAAGCGGCGCAAGCGTTTTCGATTTCACGGGAGAAATTGAAGACAATGTTCGCGAGTATGTTCACGAGAATCCAGATGCAACCTTCGAGCAGGTGCGTGAGCTGTTTTTCAAGGACCAGGAGGGGCTGATTCGCCTGAATCAGATATCACCACGGATGTTTGAGTCCATCGCCGCTGGAGTGTGTCTGGTGCTGTTCGAGGGCGAGTACTCGGGCATACTCAAACCGGATCGCCACTTCATCTCACTCAAGCGGGATTTCAGCAATATCTACGACGTGATCCGCAAAATAAAGGATCACGAATATACGCGTGAGATGGCCCGTCGGGCGTACGACGACATCATCGGATCGAGAGACCATACCTACGAGAGCTTTGTTTCGGCTTTTGACGATTCCCTGGAGCAGATCGCTCTTGGTTCGGTTAGCCTTGAGGACGAGGACATACAGGATGCGCCACCAGCCGAGAGACAATCGTCGCGATTTTCCTGGTTGCTATGTCCACCGTACATTCTAGCCTGGATTTGCAAGTTCTGGTTCAAGCTGAGTTACAGATGCATCAGGGAAATGTCGCTGGCAAGGGTTGTATCCCGGGCTCGCGACATTGCAGGGTTTGTTCGCAGAGGAAATGCCTCCGCCGGCAAGGCTCTTCCCCTTAAACACTGGGAATTCTACAATCCTGATCGCTGGCAATTCGTAGCCGATGGTGCCAGCCTTGAACAAGAAGGTCAGGCACTGAAATTTCAGACAAATGGAAAAGGAATAGAGTACCAGGCGTGTTCAAAGATAACCGGAATCGACCCTCAGACTCTCTATAAGGTCAAGGTATCGGTCCGTTTCCATCAGAAGCTCAACTCGATCCGTTTGGGTGTGTTAAGTAAGGACGAGGGGTACTTCTTGAAGCTTACGAATATTTCCGCACATCAGGCTGAGTCCAAGACAGCAGATTTCACTTTCTTCAGCGCCGGCAATAACGCATGCACCATCGTCATCTCAAATAACGACGTGGGGCCGCGGGAAATGACGATAGAAGATATTTCGATTGTCCGATCCAGGCTCAGGGAACGCCTCGCTGCCATATTCTACGATTCCATGTTGATGCATGTTGGCAGAACGGACAATCCATTTTTCATACGGCACCTGCTTAAGCTGCTGTGGCATAGATTCTCAAGGAAGAGGAAGGTCTAGTTCTGCCGACAAGGGCTGCCCAGCCCACGGCCAGGCGGGCAAACACAGACTCATGAGCAACAACGGGCAGGATAAGCGTTCTCTATTCATCCGAGAGGTTCCCTGGCGGAAATACCTCCGTCGTGCAGCGGCCCGTGTGCAATGCGCAACGGTCGGATGGCGGCGCCCGCGGTTCCTGTTGATAGCGTATTACGATCCACGTTCGACCAGGGCTATCTCGGACAACGTCAGCGCCATTAAGAAATACTCTCGTCACCGGTTCGATGTGCTTAATCTCTATCGGATACTGCCCAATGCCCAAGTGCAGATTCCCCCATATGTGAACCTCAACCGTTACGATGGCATATTTGTCCACTGCACGATCTCTTACAACCCCGATGTACTGGCCCGCCTGGATGATCTGTGCACCGGTCGGCTGGCCGATTATCGCGGCACGAAAGTCGTCATGAAACAGGACGAGCACTTTCGAACCAACGCAGTCGTGGATTGGCTGGACAAGACCGGTATTGACCTGGTCGTCACATGCCTCACACCGCCCAACATAGCTAAGGTATACCCGCCCGAGCGGTTCCCACAGACGAAGTTCTTCTCCGCTCTTACCGGCTACGTAACCGATGAAATGCGCAGTGTTCGGCATTCGCAGCGCCGGCAGCGCCCCATTGACATCGGCTACCGCGGATCGCCACAGTCTTTTTGCTTTGGCCGGCTATGCTACGAAAAGCAACTGATTGCAGCAGAGTTCGTCGAAATATGTCGCCAGCACAATCTCGTCGCCGATATTTCCTTCAGCTGGGATGACCGGATCGGCGGGCAGGAGTGGATGGCATTCCTGGCCCGGTGCAAGGGCGTCATCGGGGTCGAATCCGGAGCGTCGGTATTCGATTTCACCGGCGAACTGGAGACCCGATGTAAGGATTTCCTGCGCCTCCATCCAGATGCGAATTTCGAGACCATCGAGAAGAACATACTCTCGCCGTACGAGGGAAATGTCTACTACAATCAGATCTCACCGCGGCACCTTGAAGCTGCGGCCGCCCAGACCGTGCAGATTTTGTACGAAGGACAGTACTCGGGGATGTTTGAGCCATGGCGGCATTACTTGCCGTTAAAGCGGGACAAGAGCAACCTTGACGAGGTTCTTCGACGCTTTAGGGACCCGTCCGAGCGCACCAGACTTACACGCGCCGCCTTTGAGGAAATTATCCTCAACGACAGATTTCACTATTCCGCTTTCGTCAGGGATCTGGACCTTGCCATTGAAGCTGTCCTGTAAAACGTGACGCATCGACTGCGGCCGTGTTATGGCAATTCGTCAACAACCTGAATCGCCAGATCGAGATCACCAAGACATGGGAACTGCTGAAGGCCCAAGATTTCACGCCGTTCAGGCAGCCCCTTCACGGTTGGCTGACCGAGCTGCACACTGACTTAACCCTTCTGCCTGCCGGGTACGTCGGAAAGGTCCTCCAGGCCCTGTCGCAATCACCATTGAAGATCGGCCCAGCGAAGTCGTCCCCGAACCTGGCCCACCGAGGACGTGTATGCGTTGAATACTAAAAAAGATGCGACCTCTCGAGCAAATTATATTCAGACGAGCCGGCGGGGACAACGAAAACCGGGCCGGCCCTTTGGACCGACCCGTCATCTTTTAATCGGGGCGACAGGATTCGAACCTGCGACCTCTTGACCCCCAGTCAAGCACGCTAGCCAAGCTGCGCCACGCCCCGAGTGCGGCCCATTATAGACAATAAAACCCCGCAGACAAGATCATTGTCCCAAAGACTCATCCAGCAGTTTATGCAGTGCCGGCAGCGTCGCCCGATGATCGCCGCGGATATAAAAACTCCGCCCGCCATCTGCGACCGTCCGGACCAGCAGGGTCTTATAGGGCCTGTAGTAATACTCGGGCTGATCCTTGGCGGCCTCAGCCTTCAAATCGCCCGAAAGCTCGACCAAATCAAACACCGCCGAAGTAAAGTTGCTAATCTCCCTGCCTTCCTGGGTTGCAACGTTGCGGGCCATCGCCAGGGCCTTTAAGAACACTTCCGGGCCCATCACAGCTGAACCGAAACAGAGTACGACCCCGCCTTCGAGTTTTTCTAAAAGTTTGGCCAGGATGAGAAAATCTCGATAGCTTGCACAGCCGGCCGCGGCTGGGTCAAAATTCGGATGCTCGTGGACGATATCGTAGCCGATGCCGATATGTACCGTCGCCGGCACGGATGCATCAAAGGCTGCTGCGTAAATTGAGATGTCCTTGTGCGGATAATTTCCGCCGACTATCGCCTTGCCGACCGACTCGCCGAAGCCAAGTCCGTCTGCATCGCCTGCAACTACGATGTTATTGAGTTTGGCGGTTTCTTGCCACAGGCCGAACTGGCCGTCGCGTATGTATCGCGCAACCGACTCGGTTGAAGCTCCCGTCATCGCCAGTTCAAAATCGTGTATCGCGCATGCCCCATTGCCGGCCAGCCCCGATAGCCAGCCCCTGCGGATAAAGTCGATTAAATATCGGCTGAGGCCTTGCTTAATTACATGCGCGCCCATCAACATAAGGACGGGCTTGCCCGCTCGCCGGGCTGCGGCGATAGCGTCAGCCACTGCCGGCAAGTCAGGGTGGGTGAAAGTCTCGTCAGCATCTCCGACCTGCAGGATGCCGGACGTGTCCATATCGTGTGCTCGTTGGCTGAGCGGCAGGATATTCAGCCGATTGCGGTCGAACATATCGTATTTACTGGCCATTGTTATGGTCTCCAGGGCAATTAGGCCCAGTCGAGAAGATACTACCGATCAACTGAGGAGTCTAGACTGTTGAGGTGGTATAGCCTAGGCCGGAAAAATGAAAACCAAATGCAATAGCCGGCTTGGATGTGCGTTTGGCTGGATACAGAGGCCAGATAGGTCCGAAAAAGAGAAGACGGATAGGTATTAATTCGAAAGGACAGACAGATGAACAAGCACTTACTTACTGCGGCGACGACATTGCTGGCTGTGGGATTGCTGGTCGGGCCGGCGTTGGCCCAAGAGGGCGAAAGAGGCGAAAGGGACCAAAAACGTGGCATGCACGAGCATCGCAAAGGTGAAGGTCGCCGCGAAGGCGCCGGTCGTGGCGAACGTATGCAAAAATATGCCCGGGCGCGTTATCGGATGAAGAAGAGCAGGCTCATTCGCGGACTGGAATTGTCTGATAAGAAAGCTGATGAGGTTCGCGAGGTTTTCAAGGAACATGCCGAGGAAAGAAAAGAAGCCAATAAAGAAACGCGCGAAGATGTTCGCGAGTTGCATCAGGAGATAAAAGAAGCTCGTGAATCCGGCGACCAGGCAACGGTCGATCAGAAGATGAAAGAGATTAGAGAAATCTTCGAGGCCCAGAGGGAACAAGGCCACAAGGATTTGATCGAAAAACTTTCGGATGTTCTGGATAAAGACCAACTCGCCAAGGCTCAACGGATTCTCAAGCCGCGAAAAGGCCATCGACTTGGTCGAATCGCAGTTGCTCTGAGGACCATGGATCTTGATGAAGGCCAGGTCGAAAAAATCCAGGGAATCATGGATGACGCCCAGAAAAAAATATTGGAGACTTTGACTCCCGAGCAGAAAGAGCAGCTGGAAAAGGCGATCGACAAACCTGTCGGCCCTAAACGAATGCGTAAAAAGCATCGCGATGGCGATGGGCGCGAAGTGCGCAAACGAGACAGGGATGGCGACGAAGGTGACAAAGATGATGAACACCCCAGGTGAGGCAGGCGTCGAGGCCGAGACCGATCCGGCGAGGATCAGGAATAGTTCATCGATAAATAGAAAACCTAACGAATTTGAGTATAAAAAAAGCCCCCGTGTAATTGCGGGGGTTTTTTAATATGTACATTTGACAGGAAGTTAAATCGACTAGTTATCGAGTATCGATCTCATTGAGACAACTTCGTATTGAGTTTCATTACCGTCCAGTTTGAGCGTAACTTCATCTCCGGAAACTTTGCCCATGAGAGTCTGAGCCAGAGGGGTCTTGTAGCTGTAAACTCGGTTTTCGATATCGACATCCCACGGGCCGAGGAATGTAAGCTCTATTTCCTCGCCATCTGCGTGTCTTTTCAGTTGCACTCTTGAGCCGATACCCACTGAATCGATCGGGATATCGTCAGGGGTCAATACCCTTGCCAGGCCGAGATCGTTTTGCCACTGGGACGCCTGGCCCTGGAGTCTGGCGCGTTCTTCGATACCGTACTGCCACTCACTGTTTTCGCTGAGGTCGCCATGGTCGGCTGCGATACCAATCGCTTTCGAGTTGGCCGGGATGGTGATTTCCATCAATTCGGTAAGTTGTTCCTGGCGACGCTTGAAGGCCTCGGATGTCGTCCAGACGGACTGCTCATCCAGCCAGGGAGCGACTCGGGTCTTGGCGAACAGAACCGGGTGTTTTTCTTTTATAACAACCAGCAGATCTTCACGCGTGGCGACTGAAAGTCCGTCGCTAAGCTCGACGCGTCGCCTGATGGTAGCGGCGACAGCTTCGTCCATTTCGTCGGCCGCCTGTTTAAACGCTGCACATCCGCCGGCGGTGAGCGCAGAGCGGATCAGCTGATATGTCTGCTTTTTCACTTCACGGTCGGCGTCCCAGTCCCGGCCTAGTTGCTCCATAATACCGAGCAGACGAGACAGGATATCCAGCTTTGAACTGGCAGTGGCGACAGGGCGGGCCGGGCCTGCCCAAAGCCAGAGGCAAACCTGAAGATTCTTACCCGGGCTGGCCAGGGCCTCGCCAGTGATCTGCTGGACAGTTTCCTCGCTCAGTTGGCCGGCAATGGTGTTCAATTCACTCACCGGCAGGAGGGTCAGCAACTCAGTGAAAATTTCAACGGCATCTTCCCGGGCTGATAGTAGGTCGTATCCAATGTGCCACAGGGCAGGTTCGCCAAGGTTGGCGATCGTCTCGGCGGGTTTATCCAACTGGGCGATAATCTCTTTAGCTGATGGATATTCCTGGCTGGGTCGGTCCAGGCCCAGGGCGGCGACATGCTCAATCGCAAGGGCCGCAGCGAGAGCATCTTCTTGCCGGCGGGGCATGAAAGATATAGCCTGCTCAGCCAGCTTATTTGTTATCGCGCTGGCAAAGGCAGGATCCGCCTGAACCTTGCGGGAGATAAGTTCCCGGGCGTATTGGCTGGCAATGGCGTGTATTTCCAGAGGCATCTTGGCTTTGGCTGCTGGTTCGGCAAGTTCTTCTTCCAGAGACCTGCCGTGGGGATGATAGCTGATAACTGTTGGGCTTCTGCCTTCCAGAGAGAGCGTTGCGGATCGTTTGGCTACGCTGCGGGCTCGCGACCACCAGCGTGACCATTTGTCTGAGTCGATGTATTGGCCAACGAGTAAGTCTTTCAACTCGGGCATCTCAATTGAGCCGTCTTTGGCCAGGCAGGCTCCGGTCAGTATTGCCTCTGGGTCAGATTCGGCGAGGTCTCTCAACCGGTCAGGCTCGAACGCTCGTAATACGCGGAAGTCGTCCGCATCGGCAGGTATGAATTCATCAGCCAGCAGTTTCGGCTCCATTTCAATTTGCCTGCCGTTGCTCGTCGTCAGTTCGAACTGATCGGTGGCGAGGTTAAACTGGTCGATGCGCACTACCTGATCTTCGTATCGGTTCAGCAGATAGGCGCCGATTTCGGCGGACATGCAGACATTCATTGTCTGGATCGCCCTGCGGAGGGTCTGACTGTCGGTAAGCCCTGAGGCACGCAGGAAGTCTTCGAAATGTTCTTTCTCGCCGTGAACCGCTCGGTAAAACTCGGCTGCGGTGGCGCGAAGTTCATCATTAGGTGGCAGGGCAGGGAGGATTTGCCTAGCAATATCGAGTTTTTCCTGGGCGTTGAAATTGGCCGACATATCTTCAAACCACAACCCAGCCAGAGTAGCTGCCATCTCGCCCTTGTCGGCAGAGGAGAGCTCCTTAATCGTCTGGATCATAAGCTTGGGTTGATCTTGTTTATCAAGGGCATCCAGCCAGGCTCCTTCGAGCGAGTCCAGCGGCCCCTGAGAAATCCATTGTTTTATCTGTGGTAAGTCCATCTCTACCTCATCACCTTTACGCAGTAACTAACCGTTTGGTTTGCCCAGAATTTTAATTGGTTCCGAGCAATAGTGGTATCATCGCAATTTTCGTCGTTGACGTCGAGTGTTGGTTGGTAATTGATGCTTGGTTTTACTGGTCGATCGAGGCATTTAGCGGATCGGAAGCCTTGCTTGAATAGTATCTTGAGGGTACGATTGTCGATGAAAATTGATCAGCCACACTGTAAAGGGTCGGTATTATGATTACAGAAGGCATGGCCAAGCTAATAAAACTTGCCAAGAGCAAGAACGCCACCGATATCCACGTATGCGTTGGCTCGCCGATTATGTTTCGCGTGGGTAATGACCTAATTCCATCGACCGCAGGTAACGTTACTCAGGCTCTGGCTGAGCGGATGGCCTTTGAGATGCTCAAGCCCGATCAAATCGAGCAGTTTAACCAGACCAAGGATTACGACTGCATGATCGGTGATGAGCATGGCCGGTATCGCGTAAACATCAGCCAGAATGACGGCATGATCGGCGCGGTTATCCGCATCCTGCCGGATCGACCTTACTCGATCGACCAGCTTCGCCTTCCGCCGGTTATCAAAACTTTCGCGGAGATGACCAAGGGGTTGGTTTTAATAACAGGCAGCACCAGCCAGGGCAAGTCCGCCACGATGTCGGGTATCATTAACGAAATAAACATAACCAAAAGGCGGCATGTGGTTACGATTGAAGACCCGATTGAGACGATGCATACCTCCAAAATGTCGATCATCCGCCAGCGGGAAGTAGGCCGAGATACCCAGTCTTTTTATATGGGCTTGCGGGCGGCCCTTCGGCAGGATCCAGATGTCATTGCCATCGGGGAGATGCGCGATTACGAGACTATCAAGATAGCCCTGACTGCCGCAGAAACCGGTGTGCTGGTACTCTCGACGCTGCACATCATATCTGTCGATAAGCTGATCGAACGGCTGCTGAGTTACGCGCCATCGGAGGATCAAAACCACTTGCGGCTGATGCTGGCGTCGGCGGTTCAGGCAGTGGTCCACCAGGAGTTGCTCCCGACGACAAATGGTGGGAAGCGCGTAGCCTGCGAAATTCTCATGGCCACCAACGCAGTCAAGAACGTCATTCGCACCAGGGACTCTTTCATGCTGAGAAATATCATCCATACCGGTTCACGGTATGGAATGGTCACCATGGGGCATTCGGTTGAAGCGCTTGTCGCCGAAGGGGCCATCGACCAGGAAGTAGCCGAGAGTGTGCTGACAAACTATTGACCCGCTTAACTTACCCCGGCCGGTAACTTGGCCAGATCGGGGCTGGGCCGAAAAGCTTTCGAAAGAATCGTCTCAGGCGACGATCTTGGTAATACGCACCTTGGTGAATCTCTGACGATGGCCGGTTTTCTTCCGGCTGGACTTACGACGACGCCAGTGATAGATGTGGACCTTCGTGCCCTTGACAGTTGACTTAACGATCTCGGCTACGACCTTGGCTCCAGCAACTAACGGCGTACCAACCTTTATATCACCATCGTTATTGACCAACAGAATGCGGTCAAATTCGATTTCTTTTGCATCTTCGGCCAGGTCGCACAGGTCGATGTTCAGGACATCGCCTTCGTTTACGCGAAACTGCTGACCGGAATCTTCTATTACTGCATACACCTTATTGCTCCTTCGTCGCCATTGACCATCGGCCGGGAAAGTCCACAATTATGGCTCATGAGGGGCAAAAGTCAAGTCATCCTTTTTGCCCGAGCCCGCAACTTTCGGCGTAGTTTTGAATAAACGCCGCTGCTGCGACCGATCCATTGTAGAACTGATCCAGTTTAAATCGCTCGTTTGGCGAGTGGAGGCCGTCTCCCGGCAGGCCAAAGCCCATCAAAACTGCATCCATTCCCAGCCGTCGCTGGATGACCTCTACTATCGGGACCGTTGCTCCCATTCGGATCATGGCAGGGGTTTTGCCGAAAGCCTCCGCCAGGGCAGCTTTCATCGCCTCGGTTGCTTCTGTCGGTGGTTTCAGCATGACAGGTTTGGCGCTGGAAAAGACGTGAACTGTGGATTTCATCGACTCGGGCGTATTTTCAGCGACGAATTTCTTTAAACTCGCCTCCACTTTTTTCGGATTCATAGCCGGGGGCAGTCGCATGGAAATTTTCATACTCGCCTCGGCTGGGATAATTGTCTTGGCTCCCGGTTCGGTATAGCCGCCGACAATACCGTTGCAGTCAAGGGTAGGCCTGGCCCATCGTCTCTCAAGGGCAGAAAAGCCTTTTTCCCCGCCTTCGAGCTTGGTAACGCCGTACATCCGGGCAACCTCGGCTTCGGCGAAGGGCAGCTGGGCCCATGCCTGTTTTTCCTCATCAGTAATTTCCGGCACGTCGTCGTAGAAACCTTCCAGCGTTACCCTGCCATTATCGTCATGCATTTTAGCAAGCATCCTGGCCAGGGCATTAACCGGGTTTCCAAGCATTCCGCCGAGGTCGCCGCTGTGAGCGTCCTTATCGGCGCACTTTAAGTCTATCTGGAAATAGGCCAGCCCACGCATCGCATAGACAATTGCGGGAAGGTCATCGCTAAAAAAAAGTGAATCGCTGACCACGCAGATATCTGCAGCGAGTTTGTCGCCATGTTCTGCCAGGAACTCCTCGGCGTTGGGCGAGCCGATTTCTTCTTCGCCTTCGTAGAAGAATTTAACATTAAACGGCATGCTTACAGAGCTTTTGATGAATGCTTCCAATGCCATTATGAATGGGAAGCTCGATCCCTTGTTATCGCTGGCGCCACGGGCGTAGATTGCGCCGTCGCGGACGGTAGGGGTAAAGGGCGGGCTGTTCCACTGATCCAATGGATCCGCTGGCTGGACGTCGTAATGGCCGTAGAAAAGAACAGTCGGTGCATCGTCGCTTACATGCAGTCGTGCCAGTACATTCGGCTTTGATGGAGATTCGAGAATCTCAGCATCCATACCTATTGATTCGAACAGATCGATCAGCCATTGAGCGCAGAGCCGGCAGGAGTCTGGATCGTCATTGACGTTGGCGATGCTGGGGAATCGCAAGAATTCGAAGAATTTTTTTAAGTGTTCCTCGCGGTGTGAATTCAAATACTGGGCAATGGCACTATCCAGCATGACAGCTCCTTAAGAAGGTTTCGTCTGGGCAGGATACATTAGGCGGGGGCGAAAATTAAAAAATTACTGCCAGAACTTCCACCAGCTACGTTGGTATCGATTTTCATCCTCAGGGTCAGCCCGATCTAGATTGACGGGGCAGGGAAGTCTGGCTTGGGTGTCTCTCAGCCGTTGCTTGGCGAATTGCTCCGGATGTTCGTGGAAAATCTCAAGCGTGGCTTCTGAAAAGAATGCATCAAGAGGCGGCAGTTCATTGTCATCATAGAATTTCAGCGCTTCTG
>SDBV01001884.1_pt1 | contig 31493 bp, 55 predicted proteins | sample 2277081 | NCBI WGS metagenome assembly SDBV01 (sample SAMN10402039, study PRJNA504765) | marine sediment metagenome | isolation source: marine sediment core GS10_PC15, 223 cmbsf | place: Arctic Ocean: Southern Knipovich Ridge | collected 2010 | reverse complement strand
CCTCTGGATAGGGATACCTGTCCGGGGGAGGGTCTGTGGTGCCTTGGCCGATGGTGGTGATAACCAGCTCCATCATGCCGGCAGGCAAGGGGGCGAAGACCGCCATCATGTTCCTGTTGCCAGTCATAACCACAGTCGTGGTGGCCTCGGAGCTGATGGCTACGCCGTCCTCTTGCCATTCCACGAAGGTGTACCCCGACAAGGGGGTGGCGCTAATAATAACCTCATCGCCTTCTGCGTAGACATAGCTGCCAGGCGTAGGCAGGGTAGTTCCCCCAGCAGTGGCTCCTATTCCCAGGGTATAGGTTAGGCCTGGGGCACCGGGGTCGCTGGCGTACAGGCCCCCAGCGGCCGGGGGCATGGAATATAGCCGATTGTTGTAGACCCCCATGGCCACATGGAACCAATAGGTGGTGGGAAACACGGAGTCAGTGGCTGGCAGTGTAAATTCCTCTACCCAGTTGAGCCCATCGGAGCTTCGGTAGATGCGAACTGTGCCCGGCTCGAACTCTGCCACGTACAGGCTGTCTCCAAAGACCTGCATCTCTACCAGGTTAGGAGCTTTGGCCGGGTCCGGGCCGAAGAAGGGGACTGCCACGAAGTTCACCCCGTCCAGGGTGCGGTACATCCCTGGGGTATTCAGAATATCCCCTCTGCCTACGGTCAGGTAAAGGGCCCCATTGAATACCTTCAGGTCCGTAATCATCATGGGGTCAGTCGCAAAATCAATTGGAGTAACAGCTACCCCATCGTAGGAGAAGATTTCATAGGGATTGTCCATTGGCGCTGCAAAGTTACTCATGGTTGGCGAGAAGAAGAGCTTGCTGTTGAAGACCGCCAACTGAACGAAGTTGGTCATAATTTGAGGATTGTAGACCGTCTCCCAGCTCACGAAGTCGGGAGTGGAGAGAATCATCGGGGTGGAGCTGCCCCGTGGGGGTTGGAGGGCACCGAAGTAGAATCTGCCCTGGTACAACTCGATGTCGTAGAGCCGGAGGGTCGATGGGCCGACTATGGTGTCCCAGTTGTAGCCATCGGCGGTCCAGTAAACGTAAACCTTATCATCGTAGGGGTCCAGGTTCGTGACGTAGAGCACCCCGTTCAGGACCCGGATATCTCCCAGGCCCTGGTGAGGGGCCGGCTGAGTAAAAGCCACCTCGGACAGCCCGCTGCTGTCGTCATACCGGATAACTGCTCCTGGGGTCTCGAAGGTGGGCCCGGAGTGGACCGCGATATAGAGCTTGCCCAGGAACTCCACCATGCCTACACCGGTCTCGAAGTTGGTAATGTCGCCAACCAGGGTCATACCCGTAGCGGGTGGTGAGACCAGGCTGAAATTCGGCACCAGGTTAAGGTCGGTCAATACCGTCACTATCAAGGGGTTGGAAAAGGCGACCACGCCGCCGGTCCAGCCATCGAACTGGTAGCCGGGGTCGGGGAAGGCCTCGACGCTGAAGTCTGTGCCCTCGTCAATGGGGTAGCTCCCCGGGACCGGCGTGGTGGTCCCACCGGCAGTTGCCGCTATGGTGACAGTGCGAGTCGCCGGGCCAGGGCCGATTGCGGGCACCAGCAAATACTGGGGGTCATGCCAGAGCAGGGGGGGCACACCAGCAAGGCCGAAGTGGACAAACCAGGAGTCTGAGTCAACCCTGGCGCTCAGTAGCCACAGACCCGGCTCGGGGGCGGTAATTATTTCTTCTCCATCAGCCGTAAAGACGTAGGTGGTAGGGACACCGCTGGGAGGCGTCAGGATGAAGGTATTGGGAGTGGCCAGAGTGGCCCACAGGCTTCGGAGTTCAAAGGCCAGTGTCCCCGCCGGCACGTAGAAATACAGGTCACTGTTAGCAACAGTCCATAGTTTCGCTTGCACCCCCGGCACCGGCCCAGCCATTATTGAGGCCGGTCTACCCGGGACATCTACCTTGGCCCATCCTCCCAGCGCAAGTGCCAGGGTATAGTTGCCGGGATCCACGGCGCCGAAGTCTATGAAAGAGCCGGCAGGCAAGTTGCTGAACGGCTCGTTGGCCAGGACGAAACCGTTAGGGCCCTCCCACCTGAGAGTGCCGGTGCCCTCTACCAAGACCCTCACGACCTCGCCGCCTGGCGAAGGAACAAGTATCTTGAGGTCCCTTGTCACTATAAGGGGCTGTTTTGGTGAGGCAATATCTCCTAAAGGGCCTAAGCTCATGGTGTACGGGTTGGGTGTAATAATCCCCACACCTCCAAGGTTATCGAAATACGTTTGAGCCTCGACCATCCACGCTGCGGCCTCTGCCTCCGTGGGGGGCGTATCGTCAATCAGGGCATCTATTTCTGCGCTCGACATCCCTCTCATCTGGAGCCCTTGCCGGATATTGCCCTCTATGTTGGGGTATGTGATGAGGTAGAGTTCACGGATCTTGGTGATGAAGGTGTAGAACTGCTGGGCCTCAGCGAGGGTCAGCTTCCCAGGCACCGTAACATAATCGTAGTCCCAGACATCCTCTCGGAACCAGAACCAGAGGTAGCGCAGGTAGTATTGAATCTGCCGGACGCGCTCCAGGACAGCCGGATCGCCGGCGGCCAGCGCTTCGGCCTCAGCCAGGTCGTTGAACGCGGCGGCCAGGGAGGTATTGGCGACATCCGCACCGTTCCACCAGCGGTCATAGTAACGCTTCATGGTGGCGGCCGCAGGGCCGAAGGACTTGGTATAGAAGTCGTCCAGGAGCGCAGCAACATCGGCCTGGGGGTCCCAGTACAGCTTGCTGGATACATAGTAGAGGAGCCCGCGGTCTCCCCAGCCATCTGTGCTCTCCACCAGCATCACTTCCACGTTCATTCGAGCGTAGAAGTCAATATCGCTGAGCAGCTTGTAGAAGTTGTTCGGCGGATAGTTCCTGTACCAGACATTAACGTCGAAGTACTCGTAGACCGCTATCGCCACCCCCTTAGCGGCCATCCCAGCCAGGCGATCTATGAACGTCAGGGGGCCCAGGTTGAAGGCAGTGGTGATGACCGTCAATATGTTGGGCTCAAGGGGGAAGGAGGGGATGCCCGAATACCAGGAATAGTTGTAGACACTAACGTAGCGCCCGGTCAGGCCCGCCGCCGCAACCGCCCTGGCCACCTCGTTGACCAGTCCAAAGACCATATCTGTTATGGCCTGGACATCCCCCTCAACCGCCCCCCATCCCCAGCCATCGTTGGGGGAGACGGGGACGGAATATATCTCCTGGAGACCCCCGGCTCCGGCGTTGTATTTTGGGGGTTGATTCAGGTAGTCCAGGGCGAACTGAGTCGCCCGGACGATGACATCCGGGTTGTCTGGCACGAGCTGCTTTGCGGTGGCCGAGTTGCTGCCTTCGGGCAAGAACATATCTGGCCTGGCGTCGGCCTCCTCTTTCGGGATTATCTCAAAATAGTTGTGATACGCAGGGAAGGCCCTGGCAGCCCCCTGGCGATTGCGCTGTAACCATGGGGCCCATTCCGTCTCATCGCCCGGCGACATGCCATGCCAAAGCCCGCGCACGGAGAACGCAGGCTGATGGACCTCGTTTAACGGACCAGGGTCAACCAGGGTTGGAGGCACGATGTGCCAGGCCCTGTGTTTGAAGAACCAGCGGACGCCCAGCTTCTCCAGGAGGATGTAGGCCCCGTGGCGCACCCCCACGGAGGTCTTGCTGGTGATAGTCAGGCCATTGTTGCTGAAGAGCGATACCGCCTCGTCTCGGAGGCCTGTCAGGGTCGGCTCATTCTCATCGACTACCAGCCGCAGCGCCGCGCCGGCGGGGTCAAGGGATACGACCTGCCAGACATCGCCTGACATCTGCCCGAGGTAGTCCTGGAGCTCTTCGGCTCCCCTTAGCAGGTAGGAGTCCACGAAGGACAGAATAGCGATGGTGTTGTTCAGCCACATTTAGATTATCCTTGCCGCTACAGCTATGGCTGGTATGTTGCTGACAGGCGGTGAGAGATACTCTATATGGAGGACGGGAGGGTTGGCGGGGTCCCCATCGAAACTCTCGCCGGTACGCCGATCCCCTACGTCGCTCCCGTCATTCTCCCAGAAGACCTGCATGGCCTGGCCTATATTCCACCCCGCACGGCGCACCACAGCCTGCACAGCAGCCGTCAGAGAGCCGGAGGGCGAAGGGTAGCTGGTATTATCAACCCAGGCACCTATCCCATCCCACGCATATACGGCTGTGCGAGCCCGGCCGTCAAAATCTACATCGGTGGCTATCCGGACAGGGTCGTCGGCATCCTCCATGGCCAGGTTGGTTCTTACGACAACCCCCGCCGGGTTTCCCCGGGCGTAGAAGGTGATGTAGGCGTCTATTATCTTGGCACCCCGGGGCACCGTGATATTCAGGAAGCGCATGGCGGAATGGTAGGAGTCCCCCCCCACATCCCCGGTTGTCACCCCGGGAGAGTTGGTGGCAAATCCCGCAGCGGCCCAGCGGGCTACATCATCGAGGCTGGCAGCAACTGCTATGTCGAGTACGGGCATAACCCCATCCTCACCCTACACCGAGTAGCAGATTGCCAGGCCAACCTGAACATCGTTCAAGTTGATAGCGGCTAAATCTGCTTTCGCCAGCAAATACTGGAAGTTATATGTATCATTCCCGACCACCTCAACAGCTATGTCAATGGAGCCTATGAGCACATCGCCACCTTCACGGGCGGCGGCAGAGAGGCCGAACTGGTCATCCACAAAGTTCATAGCGTCCCGCCATGTGCCTGGAGTGTCATCCCTCACCTGAAGCACCTGGCTGGTGTCGGCTACAGTTGCCCCATCCAGCTTGTTGGCGGCGGCGTTGGTGTTCTCAACAGCGTGATACTTGAGCATGGCGATGGCCCGGACGACGGTAGCTCCAGCAGGCAGGTCAGCGATGGTCACACTGGGCAGGGCAAGTGTTCCCGCCGCGCCAGGTATCGCCACCTCCTCCTGCGGGTCGCTCCAATAAGGCGGCGGATAGAACAACTGGCGGATCTGGCCGGTGATGAGCCCCTTGATATAGCGCATGAGGCTGGCATCGGCGGCCAAGGTCTGAAGGGCGGTGTCCGCCTTGTTTCCGATGGCATCCGAAGGAATGGTGTTGTTCGTCCCGTCTACGCCCGGCACGAACTCGCACTGGCCACCGATGATGATGTAGTCCACCAGGCCCGGAGCGGCGGTGAACGGGTTGTTGGCGTCAAGAGCAAACACACCGGTGGCGTCCGTGTAGTCCACGATGCGCCGGGGCTGGAACCTCACCGCCCCCTCGGTGGTCATCAGGAGGCAGCCGTTGAAGTAGTTGTCGGTCTCCCAGGCGTACAGGCCGGGCCTGGCGCTGTCCGCCGGCACTGTGGCGCTTGAGGTATCCAGGGTCCCGAAACCCAGTATCTCGATGGCCATTATGGACTCGTGGAAGATGGATACATTGTCGTCGGCCTCCACGTCGGCCGAGAAGGCATCGACGGTGAAGGCGCCGGTGGCCCCCACGTAGTCGGTTATGCGCCGTATCTCACGCTCCGGGGCGGTGGCGGCGGCGTTGTCGTTCTTGATGACCTGCATCCAGAACTCATCGCTGAAGATGTCGTCGGGGAAGCCTGCAAGGTTGGGGCAGACGACGGCGTTGGTGCTGGCCACCATCCCCGTGTCGCAGCGCCCGAACCTCCACAGCCCGACGGACGGGGCCGGGCCCGCAGCGCCACCACCCCCGCCGCTCGGGGTGAGAATCATGTAGCGGGTGCCTGCGACTACCTGGACCGCGGCGCCGGCCGCGTCGGTGAAGGGGTTGGCCACCGTCAGGGTATTGCCCCCGGCGGCGTGGAGGGCTATTGGACGGACCTGGCCGACCGCATCGCCGTCCAGCAGCTTGAGGAGCTGGCCCTGGTAGGACGGCTGAGTGGTCAGGGTGGCGTCCACCAGCGTGGTGCCTGCCGCGGCACCGGCGGCGGAGCTCTGGCTGTCCCAGGTTATTGAGGAGAGGCGGATGTCACCGAGCATCGTATCAGCCACCGGCTACTCCCACGTTTCCATGCGCTTCGACTTGATTATCCTTATCGTTATGCCCTCGCCCGCGGCCGGGGCGACGGCCGCCTGTATCTGCGGGTAAACGTGAGGGAACCAGCCATCGGCGGCCCGGTCATACGTGCGGGCCCTCGTGCTATTGGCTGGGACCGCTATGGTGCCCAGGAACTGGACCGGGTCAGTTGTGTCCTGGAAGTAATTGCCGAACATCCTGACCGTGCAGGCCTGGCCGAAGGTGGACGTGGCGACGATGGTGAAGGACTCGAAGATGGAGATGTCCGACCACTCGATATCGTCCGGGTCTGAGGCGGCGTCATGCACGACGATGTCGACTATGTTGAAGGCGTTGACCAGCCTCTCTATTTCAGGGTAACCGGGCATGTCTCATCCCTTTCCGACCAGTGCCTCTATCCCGAAACGCTGTTTCAGGGCCTTCATCAGCAAGTTCAGGCCTTCTATCTTGGGTATGTTGACCTGCCAAATGACGGCCCTGAAGTCATGCGCATTGATTAAGTCCAGATTCTGCAGCGCAAAATAACCCGGCGACTTAGCAGTAACGCCCTGGAGAACCTCAATCCCCAGTGCAATCACGTATGTGGACAGCACCATAGTGTGAAACGAGGCCATCTGCTGCGAGACCCATATCTGGAATGTCTCGGGCACCATGCCCCCGAAGCTGAAGCTGTGAATCAGCATGGCCTCAAAACCTGCCGGGGGGTTGAGTCCGAAATTGAGACGGAGGTTAGCCGCCACCGCAACCACCCTTACGGGTGTCTCGCTGTGCTGGCCGCTGATGGCCGGGTCCGCCGCCATGGCTACAATCTCCTGGAAGAATGGCGTGCCCATCTACTTCTTCTTCTCCGCCAGGGGGTGTGGGGTCTTCCCCGTCCCCTTGTCCTGAGCAGGAAGTTTCGTGACTATGTTCTGCACCTCAAGGCCGGCGTCGGTGCAATGGACCACAGACGGGTCTGTCTGGAGTATCATTCTCTTTGGCATCTATGCCCTCTCCCCCGATATTTATCCGATTTCCTCGACCTCAACCTGGACATCGATCGGGATAACGTCGGCCCACGCCGTCATGTCCGCCGCCACCTCGATGTTATAATCACCGCCATTCTCCGGGAACTCGAAGTCCATGTTCTGCAGGACGCGCAGGAGAGGGATGATGGCGACGTGGGCGGCGAGGAGGCCGGTGCCGATGGAGAGCCATGCTATGCCCGCGTTGTTGTTCCTGCCCCGGACCTTCAAGAGCCGGTAGGTCTTGGTGCCAATCATGTTGGCGAAGGTGCTGAGCTGGAAGATTAGCACGGAGTTGGCAATTGCGGCCACGGGGATGTTGGTGAGGGGTCCCATCAGGCGAGTGCCGCCGAGCAGATTCGTTTCCACGGTAACCTCCTATGTTCCTTCTATCCAGCTTTACCGGACGTTGCTACAACGTAGGTGCAGGGTAACTTCCCGGACTCGACATTGAGTTTGGTTACGGCCTCCATGGCTTTGGTGACGAACCTGAACCCCATGCCGATTAGCCGGCATTGGGCCAGGGCGTAGTCCATCCCGTTCACCGCCTCAAAGGAGGGGTCGTTGTCCTGCCAGACAAAGAACTCTGTCAGGTGGAGGCAGGGGTCGCGGTTGACGATGTTGGGGTCCACGATGGACGAGATGTTCCGCAGGGCGTAACGCTGGTTAGCCGCTGGCAGCCACAGCCTGATCTGGGCATTGTCCAGGGGCCACCATCTGATCTGGAGGAACTCCTCGTTGAAAGCATCCAGGTTAGGAGCCGCAGTTTTGACGGAGGTGGCTGAGGCCGCGACGGCGCCGATGTCGAGGAATTGGAAGGGAGGGATGGGCTCCAGGTAGCTTACTACCCGGTACTGCCAGTTGCCGGCCCAGAATATGGCCACGTTCTGCATAATCTGGGCAACTGGCTCCATGAGTCCCAACCCGGACTTGTGGGGGTAGAGTGCTATGGTCATGTGCGTAACCTCCTTAGATAGATGCAGAGGCTGCCTTGCTTGCCCCTTACTCGCTTAGTCTTGCCACCTCAGTGCTGGCGTCGATCTCCTCCCTGGACACACCATACTTGATCTCTTTGGTTGTAGTGGCGGTGGCGCCAACCCGCTCGGTGGTCATCAGGACCACATGCGCTATCTCGCCGTCGACACGGGTCAGGGTGTATTCCTGGCCATGGAGCTGAAAGCTGCTGCCCGGAGGCAGAGTGCCAACTCTCCCATCGAAGGTGTCGGCTGCCGTTTCCTCGGCAACGGGTTCCAGCTCAGGGGCTTCCCCCTCAGCACCGGGCTCCGGAGGGGCCTGCCCCTCAAGGGATTCTGGATTGCGTGGGACTCGAGGGCTCATTGCAACCTCCTCATCTCAATCCGAGAGCATCCTGATGGCGCCCTCCAGCGCCTTCCTGGTGGGCGGCTCGAAGATGAGCAGGGCATGGGGGGCACCAACCTCCAGGAGCCGCCGTTTCAGCTCGGTCTTGGACCAGCTCTGATTCAGGGTGACCAGGAATGTCCGTTTAGCTTCCCCGAGGGAGCCGCGGAGGAAGGTGCGCACCTCCATAGGCTTGAGCCCGGAGGGTATTCGGACCCTGAGCTCCTTCAGACCCGCGGGCATACCAGCGCCGGGATGGACCAGGGCCCATTTCCTCTGCAGCGCCACCTGCTCCTCCGCCGGGCTGAGCCTTTTCGGTGGGGGGGGAGGCTTAGTGGCCTCGCCCTGGAGGGCCGCGGCTGTGGCCAGCGCGAGGTTCTCGGGGGTCAGGGACGAGACTGCTGCCGGAGCAGCGGGCTCGGCCTCCTCGGCTGCAGGCGCCGTAGAGGCAACGGGCTCGGGCGCCAGGGCTTCTGGCCCCTTCTCAAGATACATCGCTGTCCCCGGATGGCTTCCCACTTCGCTACCGCACGGCAGCCACGAGGTCGGGGGAGGCCCCGCTGCGGAGCGCCTCCACCTGGGGCTGCCACATCAGGCTTACCTCGAACTCGGTTCCGACCAGTTTCGCACTCGCTACCCGGTTGTTCAGCACCAGGCACTTGAACTCGTCAGGCTTGGCCGCCCGGTACAGGACGGTCGGCACGAAACCTGAAGCCAGCCAAGCCCTCTTCTTCTCTCTGCACCTATCCTTGAATCCCTCCACCTGCTGCCGGATAGGGGTTCCGTTGATGAAGGCCCGCTGGGTGAGGGTCTCACCCCGGCCTGGGGGCCGGGGGCAGAGCGCCCCGTTGTCCGTGAGGGTGACGCCCCACGCCCTACAGGCAAGAGGCCTGACTTCATGGATGAGGCATACCTTCGTGTCGGAAAGGAACGGGCACTGCGTCGACCTCATGGCCTGCCACTCGGCGACGAGCTGCGGCGATGCCCAACCTTCCGGTGTTCCCTCATACAGGGTGGCCCGGGGGTCGGGCTCCGTCAGCCATCCTTCGGCAATCGCCACCATCTTCGTGATAGTGGTGCGGCCGGTGAGGACCGAGACCGCATGGATAGCCTCGATGGTGGTCCACATAGGCAGATTGACCTGGCAGCAGAGTCCGCAGCCCGGCAAGCACAGGGATTTACCGATGTGCTGCTCGAGTCTCAGCTCCGCCGCTCCGAACAGCCTATGGATAGCACGGAGCTCCAAGAAAGCGTCTATCAAGTTCCCCTGCTTCTACAGGGCGGTCGCGTAGAGTGTCGAAACCCCGATGACCTTGACGGCCGCACCGCCGGGATGTCCCTGCACCTGGGAGCCTGCCACCATATAGATGGGGTAGGGGCCGGCGGGTATAGTGCCGAGGTTGGGGGTCACAGCGGTCGGGTGGATACGGAACGAGGTGAGGATCGCCGGGGTGGCGTCTTCCACATCCACCTCAAAGACCTGGGCTACGCCGACGGTGTCGATGTTGAAGCCGCAGATCCAGAACTCCACTGCGACGGCCGCCGCCGCGATGAGGTCGACGCGTGCTCCAAAGGCGCCGGCACCGGAGGTGAGGACCACGCCGACAGCCGGCACACCGGTCGCCGCGGGGACAAGGACATACCGGACCGTGAGGCCCAGGACCGCCTGTTCAATTCTACGCACATGCTGGTCTGCCATCTCTCTATCTCTCCTTCCATCCTACCCTGAGATTTGGCTGGGGTGGGGGGATTAAAGGCTCCCCCCGGGCCTGCTATTCACTTAGCGACTGATGCGCTGTCCGGCGGGCTCGACGATGAGGCAGAAGAGCTGCACACGGGCGAGCACTCCCGTGGCGATTCGGGCCGTCACCTGGACGGCGAACTGCCTGTTGGGGTCAATAACCACGGGCTCGCTGAAGAAGCCCTCCTGGCTCTCCGAGTTCACCATGCGCTCCAGGTCGAACTCCGCCCGGATGTTGCCGGCGGCGGGGCCGTCCCGGAAGGTAAGCAGGGACACAGGGAACGGCACCGTCTCGATGCCGACCCCGTAGAACACTGCCAGCTTGTTGGCGGCCAGGGTGGGAGCCGCTACGGCCTGGAAGACGGAGTAGGCGGTGCCCACGGCGGCGAGGGCGGCGGTGTTCCACTGGTCCAGGGCCGCGGCCACGTCGAAGATGTTCTCGAACTGCCGGACGTTGAGCTCCTCCTTCGAAGTGACCATGCGAAGGAAAAGCGCCCGTTCAATCCCGGCCTCGACGGCGGCGGTACGAAAGGCCTTGAGGTCTGTCAGGGTGACCTCATCCTTGGGGAGCAGAAAGCTCATTGCGTATACCTCCTTTGAGCTAACTTCTTTGGGCTATTTCAGGTCTGGAGTGGTCTACTCCAGGCGCACATGCGTATACTGGGGAGCCATGGGAGCGGCGGGATAGCTCGACGGGTTCGCCGGCGCTGCCCTGCGCGGCGGGACGTAACCGGTGCGGCTGCGGGCCGCCGCCGGGGCCGTCGCGGGCGTGTCCATGAAGACCCGATAGAGTGTCCCCACCAGCAGGGGCATCCCCGCGATGGCCATGGGCACGGCATAGCGGTTGTAGCGTGGTGCCATCATCTGCGCACCGACCCCCACTGCCACGTAGGCTATACGGGAAATGTCCTCGGCGGTCTTGAAGTTGCCGGAGCGGGCGGCGCTTACGTCCCACTTCCTCATGGCGATATCCGCGGCGCCTACAACACCGCCGATGGCCAGACCCGTCACGTCAATAGCCATGTTGGCCTCCTTTTCCTCGGGCCGTCCACCCCCAGAAAAGGGAAGGACCGGACATCATCCCCTCCCAGGGGTGTCCGGTCCCGTGCTTAGTGACTTATGCGATTGGCTCTATTTTTAGGCCCTTTCGGGTCTTTTGTCAAGGGTTAGGCGAAAACGGCATCCAGGTTTCGGAATTCAGGGCCTAATGCCGCAAGCTCGGCGTCGTAGATGTCGTTGAACTCAAGCTGCTCTGCGATGACCATAGGGCCCCCGTAGCTGGACTCGATGCGGATGAGGCAGTCCACCTCCTCCTTCACGATCACTACCCCCTCCCAGGGCCATCCGCTTGTATCGGGAAAGAGGGCCTGCAGGGTGAGGTTATAGGTCAGAGGTGTGGGGGTGGAGACAACCTGCACGGGTGTCCTATACACCACGGCTACCCCGTTGTCCCAGTAGTAGAGGAGGGGCACGTCAGAGCCGGGCGCCAGCCACCAACTGATGTAGGCGATATCGGCATCTCCTACATGCACAAAAGAGACGGCGGCCGAGATGGGGTCGCCGGTCAACTTGGGTATCAGGGCTCCCTCGTTACCGGCAAATTGCCCCTTGAAGTTCGTCACTATCTGAGTAAGCTGTCTCTGAAGCATCGTCACTCCATCATACTACGGTTAGCAACTCGTCGAACCACTTGGCCACGGGGAAGCCACCTCCACCCGGGTCGAGTAGCCCGCCTTCCTCCTGGCCGAATAGGAGAATGTCATATTTGCCCTCACCCAGACCGGGGATAACTCCCTCCACGAGGATAGAGTATTGTCCATCGGCAAACGTGGGGTCGTTTAGTGTTGGCACGACCCCATAAGTCCAGCCCGACAGGGGGCCCCGGCCCACCGTCTGGGACTGGGCATAGCCCCAGCCCGCCCAGACGTTGACTGCTGGGCCCTTGTGCTGGAATGTTATTTCTGCCTGGATAGGCTCACCGGGCCTCTTCGCCATGGCCCCCCGCCTGGTCAACAGCACGAGTCCGATGCCGGCCGCGGCGATGGCACCAACCATGAGGAGCTGCTGCTTAGCCAAAGGTGGCCTTCCCGGCGAAGACGGTGGGCGTGAGGTTGGTGTAGCTGGGGGGTGGCAATGCCTCATCGACGAGAATGTTCAGTGCCTCGCTGTCGTCCGGGACCCACTCCGTGCCGTTCCAGGAATACGCGTTCAGGATCAATACTACGTTCGATGACGGCATGGAAAAGCTGAAGCTGAAATCCTGCTCCCCGTTCACTCCCAGGTCGACAAATTCCGGGTCCACGGTTAGGGGAGTAGTGTTCAGGAGGGCTCGGAGCTGCACGTTCCCAACGGAGGCCCCGACATTCCGCACCGTCACCACAACCTCGATGAGGGTGTCAGGCGGGGCAGACGCCGGCAGCTCCTGGATGCCGACAATCTCCGCTTGAGGCAGCAGGGGAGCGACTTCAGCCGTGACGGTGAAAGAGAGGATATCCGCTATCCACCAGCCCTCGCCTATGGGGTCCCAAACTAAAAGATGTGCGTTAAACACCGTATCTGTGGAGGGCATGATGATATCATGCCAGTCGGCTGTCAACTGTCCGGGGCCGAGGGCCATAGTTCCCCGGAGGCCCCAGATGCTGGTGCTACCATAGTCTATCCGGGTCCTGAAACTTCCGTCCTCGTCCCCAGTGTTGCGGAAGAAGATGTCAACTGGTACTACACTACCAGGAACAGCCGAGACGGGGGCAGTGTAGCTGTCGATGGCTCCATTTATGGCCATGTTAGCTTCTCGCGGGCTGTTTCTGGAATATGGACCAGACGATGAAACCTGCGGCGCCGAGAATGAGGACAAGGGGGAGGTTCTCGGTGAGCCCAGCGATAAGCTCCCCTAAGCGCCATCCCAGGACCCCGCCGACGCCGACGGCACCGATGGCGGCGATGAGGAGGACGGCGAGGGGCAGGATGCCATAGCCTCGAGTCTGTACGGGGCGGCGGAAAGCCAAACGGAGCGTGTTGGGCCAGGGGGCTATGCCGACCTCGACCGGAGCCAAGAGCTCCAGGCCCCCTCGGCGCAACTCCTCCTCCACCTGGGCCAACTCGGAGTCGCTAAGGGGCCGGACTATCCCAAGGACCAACTCCACCGGCTGCCCGGAGTTGAAGTGCTCCTCCAGTTGGAGTTGGAGAGACTGGAGAGAGGTGCCCTCACGAGTCTCCATGGCCACTATCCTATTGCCTCCACAGCATGATTGTCAACCCCCAGGTCGCAGTTACACCCGGGCTGGATTGAAACGCAGAGCCCCGGAGTGAAACATGAGATGGTCTTGTCGTTGAAATAGGCTTCGGGCACATAGATATTAGCCATGGCGCTCTCCGGCACCCAGTCGGGCCCTGGCCCCCGCGTGGCCTCCAGGACATACCACGTTCCATCCCGGCGTTGGACCGTCACCCAGGCGTGGCCGCCGATGTTGCCCCGGACCAGCAGCCCTACGGCAACAAACACCCGCTCCGGGGGGAGGCGGTTGCGGAGCAGGGATGCCAGGAGGACACTTTGCCCAACACAGTTGCTCTGTCCCTGCTGAACGACCACTGCCGGCTCATGGCAGGCCCGGCACAGGATCGCCTCCTCCGCCTCAAGAAAGGTCAACTCCGAACCGAAGCCCTGGTAATCCACATTGTCTCTCACCCAGGCCCAGGCCTTGTTGATGAACTCATCCTCGGTGCTGAACATGGCGGCGATGTCAGAGACGGCCTCGGGGTCAACGAGGTCCTCGAGTGCAAGTGTCCTGAAGCCGAGAGAGCTCTGCACAAGCCATATGGTCATACCGGCGATGACGGAGCCGACTATGCCCATGAAGAGGCGTTCCTTCGGGTCTTCAGATACCTGGGGCATCCTTCGCCTCTCCGTCCGGGGGCGTAGGTGTGGGAGATGGCTCCGGGGGGTGTTTGGTGAACATAATGCCGAAGCCGCCATCAGTCACCGTGAGGTCTAAGCGGATGGGCCCCAGGTCGATTCCGATTTTTAGCATGTCCCCCCTAACCGGGGGAGACGAATCCCCTTAACCAGACCAACTGCTCCCCGAGCCACTTCTCCCCCTCCTCTCCGTATTTCCCGACGATCTGCCGGGCCCAGGTGGGAACCATCTCCAGGAACTCCTGGTCTGATATTATATCACTGATCCAATTATTTGCTTGGCCCATCCCGCGGAACTCGGTCTGCATATCTGGGGGGAAGGCCTCCACCAGGGCCATCTTGCTGCCCAGTAGAAAGCGTAGCCGTTCAGGGGTCAGGGCCCCATTCACGAAGTCCTCCACCCTCTGTGTGGCTACCCGCACGAAGAACCCCTTGCTCATCTTGCGGGCGTCGAGGTCAAATGGCAGGTCGAAAGGGAGCTCGATGCCGAGGAGCTTAAACCCCACTGGAGTCTACCACGACGGGAAACACCTTCTCGCAGGTGTGGCAAACGCCGACCGGTTCTGTAGGATGTTGGTATACCAGCCCTTCACACTCATCGCATCGGAATTGTTCCGTGGCCGGGGCCGTAGGGGATGTAGGCGGTTCCGAAGCCGCCGCAGGTGCCGGGGTCTCCGGAGCCACCGGGGCCTCCGGGGCCCGGGCTCCTTTGGCGGCGTTCATCTTCGCCTCGATGCCGTCGGTGAAGGCCCCGACCATATGACCCATGAAGGCGCCGGCGCCCTGGCGGTTGCCCTGTTCGGCAGTGAACTTCTGGACCTCAAGGTTGTGTGTGAGAGCAAAGCGACGGTCCTCCAACTCGAAGCGCCTGTCCATGCCCTTCAGCATCAATTCCCAGCGCCTGCTGTCATTCGCCATCTGTACCTGCAACTGCTGGAGCTGAAGACTGTAGTTGAGCTGTGCATCGGTAGGCCCTTGTGGCAACGCTGGGGCCGGGCCACCCGGCGGCAGCCCCAACTGCTCCTTGATCCCGGCCATAAAGGTCTGCATTTGCTGCTGGCCCTGCATGACGGCCGTCAACGGGTCAGGCTGGTTTTCCATGCGTGTCTGCATACCCTTGACCTGATCCACAAGGTATGTAACGTATTTGCTCTCCTCACTGCCCTGGGGCTTCGCCATGAGGACCTCGGATAGCTTCCCAATGAGCGCCGTATTCTGCTCAGCCTGGGCCTTGAACACGTCCCCGATATTGAGAGACGTGCTGGACTTTTCGGCTCCATGCTGAGAAGACACTTCACCCAGGGGCAGCCCGGCTCCCGTAGCAAATGCCCTCAGGGCCATACCCTCGCTCAGCTCCCGCTGAACCTTGGCCACCGGGGTTTCTTTGGTTTCTTTGCTCTCGGCCACAGTCTCATCTCCTTCGGGTGATGGCATGAGCCCGCCAGAGTCAACCACAAATCTACTCCTGACTGTCATTGCCATTGCCTCCATCTTTCTTCTGCCAGGCTCCGATAATATAGCCACGCTGCTCCATCGCCATGTAGAGAAAGGTGTCGAGGAAGTCCTGCATACTCATCTGGGGCCATCCCCATTCCTGCTCACAGAGGGCCTTGCATATCTGTAGGAGCTGCGAGGATATGGTGAAGCTCTGAGGCACGACACGGAAGAAGGTAGCGACCTCGGCCGAGGGGGCTGCCTTCATCGCTTGGGGTGGTGCTGGTGGTGTGGGCGTTTCCTGGGGAACGGGACCACCACCCCCACCACCGTTTCCCTCCTCGGCCGCCAGTTCTTGGACCATCCCCGCCACCTTTTTCCCGCCGGGGAGGAGTGCGCCAGCGGCTTCCATCTCAAGGCGCTTCTGGACACCGAGTGCTGCCCGGTCGCGGAGCACCTCGGGGTGGGAATCCTTCATATGTGCGTTGTAGTTGGTGTATAGCTGGCCGCACAGGGGGCAGGGCTTCGGCTCTTTCTCCTGTGGCTTCCTCGGCATGGCACCATGGTAACACCGCTGTAAAAAGGGAGCAAGTAGCTGGGGTGGTGCAGGTTGGTGGTCGTAATGCAAAAGGTGGTGGGGGTGGTGGGAAGGTGGTGGGAAAGCTGTAAAGGGTGGCGCAGGTTGGCGGAGTGGTGCTTAGGGCCACCACCCGTGGCGGTAGGGGATGCCCACCCCCTCGCCCCCAGCAGGCCCGTTGTCCTGCTTGACCAGCAGTGTTACAATGCCCCCATGGAGCAGATGTGGAAGGTGGGCATCCTGTTTGCGGCGGAGCACGCCATCAGGTATCTCACACGTCCAACGCCACCACTCTATGCCAGCCTGGAAGGTTTGCCAAAGTCTCCCTCCTTGGATGACCTGCCGGCCATGGCCCTCCCCAGCCTCGAGGAGCTCCTGGCGGGCCTCGACCTCCAGATGCCAGACCTCTTGACAATGCCTGATCTCCAACTCCACCCCCTGGTCCAGCCCCAGCCCTCCCTTCCCTCTGGCCCGCCGGTCGTGGAGGCCCGGGTGGTGGAGCCCCGGCCTGACCTCCCCACCACCGAGGAGACCCGGGATGAGCTGCGCCGGCGCATGGGGAAGGAGCTCTACCGCCTGGAACTGGATCTGATGGGGGGAGGTCGTATAGCAGGCAAGCCCTGCGACTGCCTCTCGGCCAAGCACCAACTGGGTCTGGAGGCCACGGCCGAGGAGCTGCTGGCCTTCGATCAGCGGCCGGTCTATGGCCAGGTGATGACATGGCTGGTGCGGCACTCGAAGGAGTTTGAGCCGGCGAACATCCCCTCTCATCCCCCGGAGTACTACCAGGGGCTGATCCCGGAGGTGCGGGCCTTCCGCAAAGAGGTGATGGGGACCGAGAAGCTGGCAGCGCTGCTCACCGACGAGGAGAAGGCGGAGCTGGTGAAGAAAGTTGAGGAAGCTGAGAATGGCTGATTGTACTGACGCATGTCTTCTGGAAGGTGTTTCTCTCGGTATGGATAGAGAGCGCTACCAGGGGGAGTGGAAGAAAGCGCACCCGGGGCCAGAAATGGTTCTTGTGCCTATAATTTTCGCGGAAAATGTGCGGGGCCTGGTGCCAAAGGAAGACTTAGTAGTGCCCCACTCGGAGAACGCCATGAGCACAGGTGCTGCGGGTGCGGAGCTACTCGCATGGACAATGTCGCATGATGGCCACCAGGCTCACGTCGTCTATAAGAACAAAGATGGTTGCTGTGTAAGCGCCTATGGCACTGCCCATGAATTGATGTCGCCAGCCTTACTCCGAAAGCATGGCGAGTTGTTCGGACCTCCTCCCGGGAAGCCAGCCTGATGCCTAAGAACTGCGGCTGCCTCGACCCCGACTTGAAGAAGGCTGTCCTCCAGGAGCTCACTGGCCAGCCCGCCCTGGCCGAGGCCATCAAAGCCAGCCCCAACGGCGGACCTGGAGGGGTTGGGAAGGGTGGGAAGCGGGCCCCCAGCGCCTACAACATCTTCAGCGGGGAGTGCATGAGGGAGAAGGGCGTCAAGGGTTTCGGCCAGGCGGCGCCCGCGATGAAGGCGTGCGCCGCCGACTGGCGGGCGAAGAAAGGAGGGGCCTGATGAACGGGGGAGCAGAGCAAGCCACCCAGGACACGCAGCCGGAGTCAGTTGCGGCTGTGGACACGCCGGCGTTTGAGGAGGCGGCGAGCGTCTTTCTCCGGGATGGCAGTGAGGTCCGGCTTCGCCGGGACCCCAAGGGCCTGGAGATGTGTCATAAGGACGCCTGTCTCAGTGTCCCGGGTACGGCCGCCGACCTCCTGGCCTTCATGGAGTTCTTCAGAGGACTGGGGAAGAATGGGGCCTCTGAATGACAGACGCACTTGAGCAGGAGGCCCGCCTGGTGCTCAACACCATGCTGCAGGCCTGCAGGGGCCAGGACGGGGATACCCTGTCCTGTGTCCTCGAAACCATAGAGGCTGTGCCTGCTGAAATAGCGGAGCTGCGGCCGAGGCTGGTCCTCTTTACCCAGGGGGGCTGTCCCGTCTGTGAAGAGGACAAGGAGCGTTACGCCGATATGCTGGCCGCCGGCCGCATCAAGGAGATTAGCGCCGACACCCCTGAGGGCGCCGCCATCATGGACGCCAACAACCTCCCCCTGATTCCCGTTTTAGCTGTGCTCGACACGCAGAACAAGGTCCTCATGGAGATAGAGCCGCCGCCAGGGGCTTGACAACAGGGCATCCCCGATTCTACAATCCCGGTTAGGAGGTACTCACACTATGGGATGGGAAGAGTACTGATTCCCGGAGAATCTACCAGAGGAGGTAACACACCATGGGTAGAGGCAGGCCTTTCGCGGGACACAAGATTGTCCCCCCCATAGGTGCTCGCTGGGCCCCGAAGCCGAACGCCCGGGCCCGCTGCATGAGAGGGGAGCTCAAGGGCAAGACCGGCGGCACCACCCAGGATGTCTGGGACCGCTTCAAGAAGGCTTCCGGCGCGTGCAAGATCAAGGGCTCCTAACCTGACCCGGAGCACCCTGGGAATAGAATAGGCGAAGGGCCCCACCCTTACCCGGTGGGGCCTCTCTTTTTCCCGAACTTCCACATCCCGTGGCGCTTGGCGGACTTCTGGAGGCCTCGGTGACGGACCTCCCCCTTTTCATGCGCCACCTGCTCGTTCACCGCACAGTTTGGACAGCACTTCTTCCCCGTCACAGTTGAAGGCACCAGCCGGAAGGTCTCCTGGCCGCAGCGGGGGCAGGGGGGACCGGGGAGGAACTCCTCAGTCACGCCGGCTCCCCCACATCCGATATGAGCTTCCCGTCCAGGTGGTCGATCTCGTGGCAGGCTACTCGCGTATCCCAGCCGGTGAGGCGGTATTGCACCGGGCGGTGTAAAACATTCTCACCCTGCAGGACCACCTTCATGGGCCGGGTGACGGTGTAGAGCTGTCCGGGTAGGGACAGGCACCCTTCCGTGTAGGTCTGGTGGCCCTTTCTCTTCTCGATGCGTGGGTTGACGATAACGGTGGGGGGCCTGATCCCCCTGGCGGAAGACAACCACCCTCCAGTTGCTCCCGATCTGGTTGGCGGCCAGGCCCATCCCCTGGTAGTGCTCCAGGACCTCGAGCATCTCTATCACCAGGGGCCCGATATCCTCGCCCGGGGGTACCGGCACGCAGGGCACATGGAGGCGCTTGGAGGAAGTGACTATTTGCCTCAACCCTGGGGCCCCTTCTCTATCAACCTTTCACGGATGCCATCTATGGCCACCTTCATATCGTCCGTTGCTCCCTCATACAGTTGTTGGATCCCTTCTGGGTTTAGTGCAGCAGCGGTGAGCATGGCAATAATCAGGTCTTTTAGGGCCACTGAGGGAGTAACGTCAGGCCGTGGGTCTAAGTGGACCAGCAAGGCGGCAAAGTGGTCGTCCAGGTCAAACTCTATTCTCAAATCCTCTCCTTATCCCCTCCGGGTGGCCGATGTAGGCGGCCAGGTCTTTCTTCAAGTAATACGACTTCCCCAGGCGGATGAGCAGCCGCTCCGCCTGCCGGGCGAAAGAGGCCCAGTCTATAGTCTTCCCGTGCGGATGGTAGTTCAGGGTCCCCACCTTGAACAGGTCCACATAGGGAGCGGTGGCCCTAATAAGGTCAAAGGTCTGCTCGGGGTCAATCACCGGCTCACAGGACACCCAGGTCTCTATGCCCAGTTCGTGGGCGTGGCGCAGGCTGTCCATACGCTGAAAGGGTGGGGCCGCTTCCGGTTCCCATAGCCTTGACATGTCCGGGTCAAACAGGGTCAGGCTGGTAGCGAAGGCGTCTTTCCCCGGCTTCAAGAGGTCAAAGTCCTGCTCCGCCCGCTTGCCGCCCTTTGTCAGTATGGTGACTCGCATACCGTAGTGGTGGAGCAGCTCAATGGCCTTTCGGGTGACCTGCAGGGCACCATCAAGGGGTTGGTAGGGGTCGGTGACAAAGCACATGAGCACCGGGCCATATTGCCCAAGTTTAGTGAGCCTCGCAGCATCTCTCTCAAGGCCGCCCAAAATGCCGTTCCTTATGTGGGGTGATTTCTTAAAAGCCTCCGGGTCTTGCCGGGTGACATCTGCCCCGTAGCAGTAGATGCACCCGTGGCCACAGCCCTGATACAGGTTGACGGCCAGGGGGCAGTACTCCTTTGCCCGGCCTGCTGTCTCGTAGATTGCCCTCATTTGATATTCCCCTCTCCAGTATTACTGTCCTGCCTCGCTCAGTTTCCAGTTGGGGGGATAGGTGTTGGCAGTGCTCAGGGGCGATCCGTCTTACCCTTGCCCTTCAATTTACCAGCCAGCATCCCATCAAACAGCAGGTAGTAGAAACCGGTGGCCAGCCCCCTCCAGTGGGTCAACTGCTCCACCAAGTCGGCTCCCTCCCGGGGCTCCGGCGGCTCCCGGTGGTCTCTCTCGACCGGCATGTAGCGCAACTGGGGCAAAGAGACATTACGTTTCTGCATCCACCACCTGAGACTGGCCTCGGGCACACCCAGCATTTTGGCACCCCCATAAACGGTGCCCGTCTGTTTCAAGGCTTCCTGAACCTTCTGCGGGTTGGCATCCAGCCACGCTACATGGCCCCTGCTGCCCGTGGCCCTCCCCCTCGACTGCCGCTGGTGGAAGCCGCGGCGGGTGGCCCAGCCGTAAAGGGTGCCCTCGGGCATGTTGAAGACAGGGGCCAGCTTGCTAATCTTGGTGGTTTCGAGGGCCTCCGCTATGTCGGCCTTGTGGTCATCCATATAGACGCCGGGCTGTCCCTCCCCGGAGAAGGGGGCCGCCTTCAGCCGGTCCAGGGCGGTGCCGGGGCCCGGGGCGGGCGCCGCGCTCCCCGTAGGCGTATCTATCCTTGAGCGCCGAGGGGGGGTGTCAACTTCGAGTGGCGAATATACTGGAATTATTTCTGGCGTATTTGCCATCAGCGGTGCCGGGGCCCGGGGGGGCGGGTCCGCCGCCGGGGTTGGTGCCGGGAGGGCTTCTTTTTCAGTCAACTTCTCGGTCAACTTTTCCGCGAGTTCGTCCACCGAGGGATCGGCTTCCGCTTGCGACGCGGGCTCCTGCAGCGGGAGTGCCTCGTCCTCCTGCCGATAGAGTGGCTCATCTCCCCTGCGTGGCAGGGGGATATTCCTGAGCTCCCGCCAGGTGGTCAGTTCGGCGGGGGTTTCCCCCATGGCCATTGCCGCCCCGCTACAGGCCAGATTCTCCCAGACCACCAGGACATCCTCACGGTGCGCATCCAGCCATCGGTAGACGGACTGGTTGGGTGCCCGTTTATGGGCCCGGAGATGCTGGAGGGCGGTCCGGCCCTCGTGGCTGAGCTTATCTTCTACTCCGAGAACTCCCTTAGCCATGCTCCTCTGCCCGCAACCGTTGACCCATGATAACAAAAACGATACTCTTTGTAAAGTATGTTGACAGGCCAGTTTTCCTATGGTAACATCGGCCTGTGACAAGCCTATGGCCATTTTCGAAACTGCCTAGTGGAGATGGCACCCTTGTGGACGTCACACGCTCTAAGTTGATAATCGATTGCCTAACCCCATATTCAGAACAAGCAAAGATGGCTGGACGCTGCCGTAGATGCCGATGGCACAACCACCCGTTGCGCAGACCTGTAGGGGAGCCAATGAAAATATTACATTGTAGGATGATGGTCCCATGAGCATGAAGTTCTGGAGGGGGAGACCGATGTGCGGTTCTCAGAATACCGACCGCTGGGCTGAAGCAAAGAGGCGTATGGGGCGGGAGATGTGCGGCGAGATGGGCTGCTACGACAAAGCCACGCATTTCTTCCAAGAGACCACCAACCCCCTGTGGACTACCGAGTGCTGCGGGGAGCACTACCACCATTTCCTCTCCGCTTACTCGATTGGCACGAGCTGGAGCACAATCGTGGAGGTGCCGGCCCCATGAGCACCCCGATCTTCATGGTCATCTTGGCGCTGTCCTGGATAGCTATGCTTTCCGGCATCTTTCTTTTCGGCCTTGCATCGAGAGGCCTGCTGCACTGGAAGGAGGACGTGAGAAGCCAACGACAAAAGAACTGGGTCTGGGTCTTGATCCCGTTTGGACTCCTGGGCTTTGTTGTGGCCCTGGTGGTGGGCCCATGAGCCACTGGACAGGGTTATACCCGAAGGCCAAGGTCCACGACGAGGCGACGCCGATTCGCAAAGGGGGGGAAGTTTATAGAGACCGGACCCTCTGCAATCTCAGGATTGACCTGGGTTGGGTAGAGACGGTGGCACCCGTGACCTGTAAGCTGTGCCTCAAACGCAGCCTGATGGAAGTCAGAGTCACAACTCGCTCGAGTGTCAGCGCCACGGTTGGCCCAGAGCGGCCATGAGCACCCCGACGACTCTCCACCAGGTCCCCCTGCAGTGCCGCGACTGCCGGCATGAATGGCAAGAGGCTGTGCAGTTGCCTATGAACATGGATGCTTTTATCCCCAGGATGAAGGCCTGGGGCTTTTGCCCAGCCTGTGGGAGTAAAAAGGTGGATATACTGCTGAAGCCGCCCAACCCCTTTTATCGACCGGATGAGGAGGAAAAACACGATGCCGTATGACCGCTACCAACATTGGGTTTTTATGGGGCAACTCCCCCCCCGCTCGATGAAGGGCGCGCCCTTTACGCTAAAGGAGAGGGTCTTGCTGGACTTGGAAAAAGCCCCGGACCACATTGACGAGTTAGAGATCCTCGATAGCTTTGAGGCAGCCGTCCAACGAGAGTATGGGCTGAGACTGGTGAAAATGGTTGCTGAGGCAGCGGGATTGCACCTTGGCAATATAGTTGCTCCAGTACTCGCAAGCCTGCTGCGTCCCCTTATTTCCCTGAGCCCTATAGTGAGGGCAAGAGCAGCAGGGGCTGCACCTACCGCTGAGCTGGAGCAGGAGGGGATCCCCTGTGCCGGGTAAAGGGGGGGAAAGAGCAAGCACTTTGAACCCCTCTGAGGAAGAGATTGAAAGGCGTAGGCATGAGATTACAAAGCGGAAGTGCAAGGACCTTTGCTCCCTATTCGCTATGTGCCATGATGAGCACGACGATCCTCGAATCCTTTGCCGGATAGGAACGGAAGCTGCGTTTCGGATACGGGATGAGATGTTTAAGGATCTGACTGACCTGGGCCTGATGCCACGCCACGATGTTGCAATAGAGCACTGCAATGCTGCAAACCTCTGGCCGATAGCCCTGGATGAACTGCGCAAAGTGAAGGGGAAGTAGATGGGTAAGCGCAAGAGTGCGCATAGGAAAGCCGTCGCAGAGGGCCGCGAAGCCCGCTTTCGCGGGCGGCCTACCCCGCCTGCTGAGTTTCATTTTAGTCCACCTCCATCTCCCCTGGCTCGCTCAAGGTTTCTGCATTTAGCCGCCATAGCAGCAGCCCTGGGAGCTCACCTGGTGGACGACCTCCCTTACCCGCTCCCCATCTCCCAGCACCCGTGGTCGCCTCGGGATTGGGGAAGGCGCAGATGAAGGTCAAACATCTCATTGTGGCGGGTGTCTGGATCATAACCGGCCTCGTGGTCACTCTCCGACTCCTGGGAGTAGTATGAAGACCGCCGCACCTGAAGGCTACATCCACAACGGCCGCATAGCCTGGGGGATGCCGAAGAGAATAGGCATCCTGTTCCTTACCGGGGCCTACATCTGCCCACCGGGTTGGCATGTTGCGCCCGGGTTGGATAACTCGTGGGAGGCGAACCCCGAGGGTATCGTAGAGCGGAAGGCCCTGCCCCCTGGTGAGGCACCGGCGCCGCCCTATATAGAGGCCAAACTGGTCAGGAAGGTCAAAGAGATGGCAGCAGGGAGAAGGATAAGGGCCATAGACCTGTCCCAGGCTGCGTGGTGATTTTAGAGAGAGATGGGAAAGGAGGCCCGAGCTTGGAATATCCGGGAGAAGAGAAGGTTGCGCTTCTGGAGGCTGAAAACAGAAAGAGGAACAGCGACACCGATAGGGATCTCATTTCCCGCCTCTCGCAAATCGGACAAGAGATAATTCGCTTGGAGGCTCAGCAAGCCGGCTTAGCAATCCAGGTAAAGGTACTGACTGCCTCATTGCCGGACGTAGACCATTGCCTCTCATGCTCTCGAGTGGGGAGTCTGATAGAAGTAATAGCTGTGGGTGAAGGTGAGTCCAAACTCCTCCATTCGCTCTGCCACACCTGCGGCGGACAGACACGGGATGGCTGGGTCAGGACACTAATGGGTGATGCTTTAGCCACCATAGAGCGCCTTCGACACGTATGAGAGGCGACCTGCTCGAAGGATACAGAAACAGCCTCGGGGAGGCTGCCAGGGCCTACCGGGTCCCCCGGATGCGCAAGTTCCTGGAATGGCTGGGGGACGGAGAGGTGGACTCCGAAGCCGTCAGGAAGTGGTTGGATAAGATGCGCAGGGAGAACTATGCCGACGGGACGGTCTGGCTCGAGTTCTCCATTCTCCGCCGGATGTTCAAGGTGAACGACATCCCCTGGCCGTTCCGGCGCGGGGATGCCCCCGTGGTCCGGGAGCACCAGGTCCATGCCCCCCGCCTGGACGTAGGCGATGTGGAGCGAATGGTGAGGGTTGTCCTGGGCCAGGAGGAGCCCCAGGGCATAATAGTCCCGGATGTACGCCACAAGGTATTTCTGTGTCTCTCCACCGTCTGGGCCCTACGCCGGGAGGAGATGTGGGAGATGGAGCGATCCTTCTTCGACGCTGAGCGGCGCCTCCTGTTCGTCCAGACGGCCAAGCACGGGAGGCAGCGGTGGCACACCGTCCCCCCTGTACTCGTGCCCCATCTGGCCGAGTGGGGGTTCGATAAGAGGCTCAGTCCGTCTAAGATCAGCGTCCTGTTCCAGGACCTCAAGCGCATGATAGGCTTCACCGACCCTGTAAGCTATGGGGTGGGGTGGCACAGCATCAGGAGAGCTTGGGTGAACACGGCGGAGGGGGTTGGCATCCCGGATTCCGCGATTAACAACTTCTGCCGTTGGAAGCGCTCGTCGTCTGATATGCGCTCAAGGTACGGGACCTCGAGGGTAGTAGGCACGTCGATTGACGCCCGTGAGCTGGGCCAGGGAGACCGCCAGGTGGACGAACTGGTCTATCACCTACACCCGTTTTTGCAGTATTGGGGGAATGGTGCCCCAGAAGCGTAGCGATGTCTGGAAGGGCCAGCGCCGGGCAGAGCAGCCAACCGTGCTCGCGCCCACGGGGTCCCCGACCACGGAGGTCCGCCATGTCCGGTGCCCCACCTGTGGCCTCATGGCCCGAGTGGAACACGACGAGAATCGGCCGCAACTGCCGTCGCTGGACAAAGGGCCGTACACCCCCTATGCCCGGCTGCAGCGGTTCGGAGGCTCCGTGTCCAGCCCGACCGGGAACCGGCGGGACACGGCCGGCGTTATGATATGGGAGGCCCCCGAGCCCACCACCGGAGAAGAGATTGAGGACCTGGCCCGGAACCTCCGGGCTGGCCTGGCCATTTTGGGAGAGGAGGCGCCATGACAGTCGCACTGGTTTGCAAGTTCGCATCACCCACTTCCCTGTCAACACCCATAGATATGGTGGGTGAGGGGATCCAGGAGACGGCAGGGGTTCACCTGGCTGCAGCTGGCCAGTTCCTGACCACTATTACCCGTGAGGAAGTAAAGGCCCTCGGCCCCCCCCGCCAATATTTCTCCCTTCTCCCCTCACCTCACGATTTCAAAGAGACGGACTCGCTGCTCATCTGCACCTTCTCCGCACCGGCCGAGGCTGACATGCTTGTGAGCTGGTGCAATCTGGATTTCCCATACGAGCAAGTCCGCATGGCAGGGTTCTTCATGGCAGCGTGGGGCCAATTCTCGTTCCAGCAATACCTCATGGCGCAGGCCCGGCAGTCCATGGGGGCTGTCCCGAGAATTATCCGCCCAGCAGGAGACAAGGGGCCCGGGCTCCCTCCAGGCCTTGAGGGCTTCAACCTGGGCTTTGGCCGGGGGTGAGCAAGGGCACCAGGTGCCCGAGTAGCCGGCAGAAACGGGTCATGTGGGAGCCTGCTCCCAGGACTGGGGCAACTCTTCATAGAGTGCCGGCGCTGCTCTACCAGCGGAGCTATGAGGGGGAGCCCGGGTACATCTCGCCCCGGTGCTGGGACTGTTATGAGAAAACCAACACAAATTAACTAAAAGGGGAAACATGGATCAAGGAATCGAGGCTGTGGTGGAACTTCGCAAGACGTATGTGCGGATGGAGGTCATCCGGAGCCTGGTAAGGCCGGTGCTGACAGTGATGTTCGCCGGCACCACCCTGGGCCTCGTCCTCCTCGGCCGTGAGGTGCCGGGACAGCTCTGGGGTGTTACGCTCACCCTGGTAGCGTTCTGGTTTGGAGAGCGGGCCAAGCGACCGCCATCCCCCCCTGCGGTGCCCTGATGATGAACTTCAACCGGTTCCTTTACGGGCTCATTGGACTCTTGCTCATATCGGTCGCATTTCTCGCTGCGGCTGGTGCCTTTGCACTGCTGCGGTTGGGCTTTGGCGGCCTATTGGGGCTATAGCGTTTCCCAGGCAACGCCGGAGATGAAATGAGAAAACAAGGCTTTAACAAGTTTGGCCAGCACTGGTGGATGGAGGCCTGGCAGGATTTCGAGATAATCCCCTGCCCCAACTGCCTGGGCCCCACAGGCATCTTGTTTGTTGTGAGCCAGCCGGTGGCGGAGAAGTTGAACATCCGGGAGACCACCGGCGGCCAGGTGCAGGGAGCCAGTATCAAGCTGGAGGTCAAGGCCCTCTCAGACTTCCGCAGCAGCATGTGGGCCCCCTGCCCCTGGTGCGGGTATGACCCTGGGAAAAAAGCGGAGGTGAAGGATGGCTCTGGATGATGAAATCAGAGAGGCGCTCGAGCGGGCTGGCCCACTCCCTGACTCCCCGGGCGGGGTAAAGGAGTTTCTGGAGCGGCTGCTGAAGGGGATGGGGCCGGGGATAGTTATTGGAATCCCCAGGCGGCCACCGGAGGGGAGCTCGGGTGATGACCATTCCTGTCCCAAGGTCGCCTATTGGAAGGGGTATGCCAACGGGGTGGAAAACATTGCCCTACATCTCGTCATTGCCCTGAAAGAGAGAAAAACGGAATGAGCAAGCTACCGAACGCCACCTGTGCTTGTGGCTGCCGGCACCGTCTCGGCCGGCACGACAATGAACGGGTAGAACGGAGCCGGACGCCGGGCTCCTCATCCCTTTTGAGCGGGCCCGGGCCCTGCTCTTCGCATGTGGCACCCTGGCTGATGGCTGAGGGCGGGTGATGAAGCTGGCAGACCAGGCCCTGGAGGTGCTGGTGGCCCTGGAAATCCTCGGGGAGTTCTTCGGCCTCTATGACTCCTGGGGGGTGCCGGCGCACTTCCCTGCCGATGAGGACCTGGAGATTGCCTTCAAGGAGGTCACCACCCCCAGAGAGCAACTAAACTTTTGGAAATGAGGAGGGGGAAAGCATGATACCGCTACTGAGCTTGGGCAACGGCAAGACTCTTCACCTGGATGGAAACGAAATCACCCAGGAGGAGGCCCTTGACGCGGCGCAGAAGCTCCTCGTCACCTGGGGCCAGATTGACCACCATGTGAAGGCAATAGTCGTTTATAAGATTGACAACGACCAGTTTTGTGAATGTCCCCATGCCGCTACTCTGAAGGAGGCCCTGGAGGCCTTGGAGACATACGGGAGGCGGCCGTTAGAGCCGATGGCAGGAGTAAAAACCGGAGAGGAGCCGCATGGAAATTGATAGAGCTCGCGCAATAGAGGCCATTCGGACGGCCAGGATCATCGTGGAAACAGGATGGCCGGAGGGGGAGGGGTCCTCCACTGAGGCTAAAGTTTTGGCAGCGACGGTTAAGGGGTCTTTGATTGTGAGCCTGGTAACCGAGCTGATGAGGGACCCCTTACGTCTTGAGCCGCCCGGGCTACTCTGCTCTGATTGCGTTTCGGAGCTACCTCTGCCAACGTGCCACAAATGCGGGAAGGAACTTCCAGTAGCTACAAATTTCTCGCGCCATGCGATATCAAGACCACCAGCCTGACACCAAGACCGACCGGCGGGCCCGGCGGAAGAAGCGGCGCCGGCACCGGATCCACGGCCGGGGCATGGCACTCCAGTATGCCCATGTGATCGAGAAGAGGGCCAAATGAAAGTCGTGCTAATCGACCTCGACACTGAGAGGAGGCGCTGCGCCTTTCCAAACCTGGCGCTGATGAAGCTGTCGGCTTGGCACAAACAACAGGGGGATGAGGTGCAGCTCAATTTCCCCCTGATGCGGGCTGACGCGGTATACGCCTCTTGCGTCTTCACCTGGCACCGGCAGAGGCAGGCCACCGTGCCACCCGAGGCTTCCGTCGGAGGTCTCGGCTTAGATCTGGGAAGAACTCTCCCCCCCCAGGTGGAGCACATTATGCCCGACTATAGCCTATATCCCAACGTGGATTTCAGCATGGGTTTCACATCCCGCGGCTGCTCACGATCATGCCCCTGGTGCAAAGTCCCGGGGAAGGAGGGGGCTGTCCAGACCTGGGCATCCTTCCATGAGTTTCTGGCCCCCGGACACAAGAGGCTACTCCTGCTCGACAACAACCTGCTGGCGGCCGAGAACTGGAGGGACACCCTGGCCGACCTGGGGGATCTCACGCTGGAGGTGGACTTCAACCAGGGCCTGGACATAAGGCTCATCACTGACGAGGTGGCCTGGTACCTCAAGCGGGTTCGGACCCGCAAGCTCCGCTTCGCCTTTGACTCTCTGAGTTACGAGAAGAGCGTGCGCCAGGGCGTCCAGGTCCTGACCCGGGCTGGTATTCCCTCCCGGCATCTCTCGTTCTATGTCCTCACCGGTTTCCAGGAGGATGACCAGGTGATCGAGCGAATGAAGCTCCTGGCCTCCCTGAATGTAGATGTATTCCCGATGGTCTACAGGGATGATGAGGGGAGGGAGCCGGTACGGAGGCAACTGTATGACGGGGATATCTTCTGGCATGGCGACCGGCGGGCCATCAGCAAGTTCCTGCGGGTAGTGGGCCGGCTGCCGGCGTAATCAACAGCGATTGACTGAGCTATGGAAACGACAGAGATAAGACAGAAAATGGCGGACCTTGCGGAGAACCAGGCCCTTCCCCTCGGGGCGAAGGTGGACCAGGCCCTGGTGCTCATCAACCAGGGCTTACACCTGGGCCCCGCGGCGGTGGCCTGGAGCGGGGGCAAGGACAGCACGGTCCTCCTCCACCTGGCCAGGCAGCTCGAGCCTCGCATCCCGGTGGTCTGGAACAACACCGGTGTGGAGTTCCCGGAGACCTGGCCGTTCATCAAGCGCATGACGGAGGAGTGGGAGCTGGATCTCCATATCGCTCGGCCGGAGCCCGGGCAGGACTTCTGGTGGTGCGTGGAGAAATACGGGTGGCCACTGCTGGGCAAGGACATACGCCGGAGCACGAACCACCACATCACCCGAAGGCTGACGAACCGAAAGCGGAAGGCGGCGGATGTGGCCCGCATCTCCTCCTACTGCTGCGACTACCTCAAGGTGAAGCCGAGCCTCATCCTCACCCGGGCCCTCAGGGTACAGGTGGACATCCTCGGCAACATGGTGGCGGAGAGCCGACAGCGGTGGTGGGCTTGGGTCGACCGGGGTGCCCTCTACTATGGGAAGAAGCGGAGACGGTGGGTGGTCTGGCCCCTGTGGTGCTGGAGCGACGAGGACATCTGGCAGTACCACGAGGAGTATGGCCTCCCCCACTGCCGGCTGTACGACATGGGCCACAAGCGGAACGGCTGCTGGCCTTGCGGCATGGACATCGGCATCCCGGAGAACCACCTGTCCCGGCTTCGTCTGAGCCACCCGAAGCTATGGCGCTTTGTCATGGTGGAGAAGGGCCTCGGTGCCGAGTTGCTGAAGATAAAGCTGGCGCTACGCGCTGGCGGCCAGGGGGACCTGTTCGCCAGCAGCAGGATAGCGGACATCCTGGAGCTGCGGCCATGCTACTTCGATGATTTGGAAGGCGTTTAATAAAGTCAACCATCATTAACTGAAAGGAGGTGGGCAATGAATGAGAAGGAGAAAGCACTCCTGGTTGAAGAGATAGTGGAGAAGGTCACCGCCGCAATAGACCCCGTGATAGTGCGACTGCGAGACGCACTGCATATGCTCAGTCGAGCCGGGACCGTAATGTACGATTGCGATACGCACGGCGTTTCAATGCAGCCCTTCAGAGACGAGTTGACGGCCTTCCTCAAATAGAACCCAACACACATTAACTGAAAGGAGTATCGCCATGGATATCCCCTTCGGGCCTTTAGTTTTCCACAGTGTTGAGTCATTCGGTTTGTTTGCCTTCTTTGGTGGTTTCACTGTCGGCTCGGCGCTCATTTTGGGGCTAATTAAAAGGCCCAGGTGAAACCAACAGATGTTGACTGAAAGGAGAGGCGATGGCCAAGAAGCTCAGTAGGTACTGGTGCTACGGCAACCGGGAGTCCGTTTCCTCGGAGCAGGGGTGGATGGCCTGGTACAGGTTCGTCAACTTGGCTGTTTTCCCATACCCGGCGGTAAAAGGCACCTTTGGCGGTAGTGATTGGGACGGCGATGATTTCTACGGCTACCTATTTAGCTTCGTAGAAGATGAGGCCTTACCGTCGGTTGAAGAACAGCAGGCGGCCCTCGGGACTGAAGACTGGAGGCTTGAGCACAACAGCCGGCTTCTCCCCATGGCGATGCGCCTCGAGGCAGAAGAGACCAACAGACGAGAGAAGGTTGCGGCCATGAAGGAACAACTGGATGGGCTACGGTGACTCACCGGCGGGTCCTGTTCCACGCCCTGGCGGTCCTCCTGGGGGTGGTGGGAGGCCTCGCCCTGGCCGTGGTCCTGCTTTACCTGGAGGATTGATGCGCACGAACTGTCCCTTCTGCGCCACTTTCGTCAAAGTGCCGGATTCGCTTGAGCCGGGAAAAGCCTATAGGCTTACCTGCTGGAGGGGCCATAGCTGGGCTGTAAAAAGGCGGATTGAGGACACTGGTGGGCCTACCTCTGGGGTCATCCGTGTCAAAAAGTCTACCGGTTGGGGGGATGCTGTGGTAGAATAGGCCTGCGGGATGGACGAGCGGTTACGTCGCCAGGCTCATAATCTGGAGGTCGTGGGTTCAAATCCCACTCCCGCTACCAATTGACACTGATACCTTTTTGCAGCTTGGGGCCGGGAGTCAGTAAATGTATGCGGGTTGCTCTGCAGTGCAAACGTACACTCCCGGCCTCCCGGCCCCACGGGAACCACGCCCCCGGGGGAAATGTCCACCCTGATGTCGCAGTTTCGCAGCTTTGGCCCACTCCTGCCGGGTCCAGGGCGATGTCGCAGGGAATGTCGCAGCCGGGGGATTCCTCAAATTACCGCCTTCCAGAATGTGGTAATACCTCACTTGACAGCGGGACCCTTTACTTAACACTCCAAGCCTGCTAAGGCGCTCCACTTAACTCGGTGTGAATGTTAAGTGAGGCTCCCCCCAGCT
>SDBV01001883.1_pt1 | contig 31500 bp, 27 predicted proteins | sample 2277081 | NCBI WGS metagenome assembly SDBV01 (sample SAMN10402039, study PRJNA504765) | marine sediment metagenome | isolation source: marine sediment core GS10_PC15, 223 cmbsf | place: Arctic Ocean: Southern Knipovich Ridge | collected 2010 | reverse complement strand
TGCGCGCTTAGGCAGACTACTATCTCGCCCCTCGCCAGCCTCGTGCCGAGGTTAAGCGACCGCCCGTACGAAAAATCCTTTTTCCTTATCCGGTAAATACGCACGGGAAATTCCGAAGCTATTTCAACCGTGGCGTCTGTTGACCCCGAATCGATAATCACTATCTCCTTTTCAACCCCTTTTTGCCCCATCACGGCCTTAAGGTTCCTTTCGATAAGCTCGGCCTCGTTGTATGACCTGATGACCATAGACACCTTTGGCCGGCCTTTTTCCGGAATTTCCTTAATGGTTTCGTACTCCAGCGGGCCGCCGTCTGCCGGAAGGCTTATGCCGACGTGAGGGGGGGCAAGCGCCTTTACGAAAAAAGGCGTCAGCAGATGCAGCGTTCCGATAGCCGACTGGTGGAATATTTCCTCCGCCTTCAACGCGGCGAGTTTCCATAGACCTTTAGAAAGGGGCTGCACCTCACCGTCCGGCGCAACTTCAATAACCTTTCCGGGAGCAAGTATCCAACTGTAAATGCGAAGTGCCCCATACCCGTACCCTTCGTCATTGTTAAGAGGCAAAGCCACACCTGAAGGGTTCAGTCCGTTAAGCTTTTCCCATATCCTTTTTCCTGCGGAAAACGAAAAAAAGCCTTCCCCCCACGAAAGGAACAAAACGTCCGGCATGGTGGAAAATATGTACCTCTCCGGTCCCACAAAAAGAATCTCGCTTTTCTTCGCGCCGGGAAAGGCCGCTTTTGCCGCAGCCTCCACTTTTTCCGGCGGCGCCGTGCAAAAGATGACGTACCTCGCGGAGCTTTTTTCCGCACCGGTATGCTGTTGCCGTTTATCAGTCAGAGTGGACAACTTTTACTTCCGCCTCCCCCACTTTGCGGTTTCCAATAATATCCCAATAAGACTGGCGCGCCTTTTTGTGATCCGGGTCGAGATGCATGCACAGCCTGAAATTTGTAAGCGCTCTTTCCACGTCGCCTTCATCGATATAAATCGTCCCGAGGTGGTAATGCGCGCCCGATGCGAAAAACCGCGCGTCTTCGTAATCCGATCCCTTTACTACTACGTCCTCGAACCACTTTTTTGCCTCGTCGGCTTTTCCCAACCTCTCGTATGCCGAGGCCATTATGAAGCGGCTCTTTAGAAGTTGCGGGAATTCCTTGATGACATCCTCGGCCTCTTTCACCGTCTTTTCGTAATCGCATGAAAGGAAAAGAGACGTAAGCTTTCCGATTCTTTGCCGAACCGCGTCCCTATCGCTCTTTTTTACCGCCGTTTTTTCTCCGTAAGACGATTTAATCATGTTCAACGTATCGCACCCTGAGGCTAGTGTGAACGTACGCGACATAGTGTTATACGACTCCCATATCTCGTTTGCCGAGTAATCCGGGTAATTCACAACCCCCTGCGTAGTACCGTTGAAGAGTTCGAGGTTATCCGTGTTTAGCCAACCGTTGGCAACGGCCTTTTTGTAAAAGGGCGTGCCGGGATGCGGAACGGCTATCGAAGCCTGCCAGCTCGAAAGGAGGTCTTGAGACAGAATTCTCTTCCCGTACTCCACCGTTTCCATGTCCCTTTCGCACGTCGAGCCGGAAGCGCCGACCACGAACGAGCCGTACACCTCTATCCCGACCTTTTTCGCGATTTTCAGGAGTTTTTCCAGCTTTTTGGGCGCGGTTTTCCTGCCGATGCTTTTGCCCGTCTCAAGGTTTACCGACTCGATGCCTATCCTCAGCTTGTAATACCCCGCACGCTTTAACGCGACCAAAAGCTCTTCGTCCAAGAACTGGTAATTCGCCATCGCCTCGTAATGCAGGTCGTTGTTGCCGGAGGCTTCAAGAGCGTCGCAAAACTCCAGTATCTTTTTCTTGTTGACTATGTGCGTTTCCTCGTCGAAGAACGCTCCCTCCATCTGGGGGTATCTGCGGCGCATAGTTTCTATTTCGCTTATGATATTTCCGGGTTTTCTGAACCGCCAGTTAGGCTTTTCGTAATAGACGCTTCCCGCCACGCAGAAATCGCACGAATACGGACACCCGCGCGAGGCGAACATTTCTATCTCCCTGTATTGCATCCAGCGGTAGCCGCCCGGATGGGAATAATCTATCCGGCGTATGTCCTCGTCCTCCGGAAAGGGCAGCCAGTCAATGTCCAGCACCTTGCGGTATTTGTTGGGGTAAAGGCCCGATATGGTTTTCGGGTCTTCGCCCTTCAATATGTCAAGGACGGTGGCTTCGTATTCGCCGATACAGGCATAGTCGTTGCCGTCCTCGATAACCTTTTCCGGAAAAGCTGTCGGGTACTGGCCTGTCATAATTACTTTCGTACCGAATCTTTTTTTCATCTCCCTTGTAACGAGCATCGTCTGGGCGTAAGTGACCGTATCGACCTCGAATATCAGCCATTCGGGTTTTTCCGTTTCCAATCTCCGAATGTAATCTTCCACCGTGAACCGCAGCCAGCTTCCATCCAGCAGTTTCGTGCTTGCTTCTGGAAGTTCCCTTTTCAAAAGGGCGGAAAGATAAGCAAGTTCGTATGGATAGAAATGGTGGGTTGGATAATCGACTGCAATGCTCGTCCACCTGCTTGGGAAGGGACAAGGGTAACGGTTGCCCGGAAACCTGCCGGGAACCGTCGCTATTACTATTTTCATTTTCCCTTTCCTTTCTTTTTAACCGATTCGCACAGCGGACCTATGTCGGCAAAGCGATATTCGTGATTGAATGCAAGGCGGCGTTTTGCGTGAACCATGGAGGCGAATTCTATTACGTTCTTATAAAAATTGATATTCTTTTCGCTGAATGAACAAACTACCGCATCGTAGATCCTCTTGTCGTTTGTCATTTTAAATGCCATATCGGGCCGGAACTTTTCGCCGGGCATCCTGATAAAGTTCAACCCTTCTCCGAATGGCGCCGTTTTAAGGCGCGGTTGTACTACCATATCGATCTTAGCGTCCGGATACGCTTTTCGAATAGACCTTACCGCGTCAATCGCGTGCTCCATCGGCGAAGACCTGAGGAAGAGCACGCGCCGGACTTCCATCCGGTTAAAATCGTAAAAGGACAGCTTCAGCAGGTCTTCCTTGAATAGCGGCTTTACCTTGCGGGGATTTGCGCAGAAACGCTCAAGCGGTTTTATCGCCCTGTCCCAGTAAAATACTTTTTTCGCCTCTGCCGTTTTTTCCTTTATCTTCCTCAGTCGCGCAGGGCGCGTTGCAAGCCATTTAATCTGCGATGCAAGCTCCGCGTCGCCGCCAAAGGGGGATACAAAACCTATCTCTTTTTGCCTTACGAAATCGCTTAGCGCATTGCCGGGGTTCGTAAAAACCGGCAGGTTGGCCCACAGGTAGTCGGCTACGCGAATCCTGAACGAAAAACGGTTTTCCATATGATCAGAAAAAATGGCCATTCCCGCGTCGGCTTCGGTAAGGTAACGTTCGCGCTGGTTGTACGGCACCCATTCGTTATAGATGAAAACGTTTTTATCCAGCACCCCTTTCCTCTTTGCATAATCTTTCAGCCTGTAATAGATCCTTACCTGCCTTTTTTCTGCCGGATGCTTGACGCCTATGAAAACGAGTTTTGCGCGCGGGCAATCTTTTTTAAGCCGCGCCATCGCGTTTACCGGCGTCCTGTAATCGTACCACTTCCATAAGGAACCGCTGGAAATTATGACAAAATCCTTATCGCCGATTCCGGGAATAACTCCCCGCAGGATCGGTTCGCCCCTTTTCGGATCTTTTCTGGATATGCCGAACGGCATCTCATCGATAACGGATTTGAACTGCATATCCTTTTTATATATGTCCGGCCTTAGCTTCCCCAAGCTGGTGAGTATCCCCAGGTAGTAGTCCCTCTCATGCTGGTTGGCGCATAAAAAGAAATCGCCCGCAGACAGGTGAACGCGAAGCCTTTCTATAACCGACGTAAAGTTGACCGAACCTACAGTCGAACCGCCTTTATGGTATCTCATCGCCTCCATACTTTCGAAGTAAAGCGATGCAAATAGGTCTATGGCCACCGGTTTTTTCATATCACCCGCCAGCATAAGAAAATCCGGTTTTGGCCTTGTGGCGCATATCGAATCGGCCCACTGGAAATGTTTTTCCACGGTACCGGCGCTGTAATCGGGCAGTGTTTCTATGGCGAATTTCTCCTTGTGCCCCGCAGATGGTTGCATGGTAAAAAGTTTCACGTCGAATTTACGCGAAAGCGCGCGCGCGACCTCCAACTGGCGTATGCCAAGGCCGCCGATGCAACCCGTTACCGCCTCAGTCGAGAAAACGGCTACCCTTTTACGTCTTGGCATGGATTTCCCCCCTTTCTTCAAAAAGCTTTTTAGCGGCTCCGTGATAGGGATTCAACTCGATACATTTTTTCAACATTTCACCGCGCTTGCCTTCGGGCGCGTTTTCCGGCAAAAGACGGGCCAAGTGGTAATATGCGTTTCCCCTTAAAAGTGTCTCCTTGGCGCCGTCGGCTATTTCGGTGTAAATTTTCGACGCCGTGTCCGAACCGCCTTCCTTTTCGCATAATCCGGCAAAGGCGTATTTAAGCGTTTCGTTTTCCGGGTCTTTTTCAATGTAGCGTTTGAGCTCTTCGCTTTGCGTTTCCCGCCCGGAACTATTTGCGGAAAGGGCCAAAGCGGCGCGAGTTCGTACCCACATATCCTGCGGATGTGACGCCATTTCCCACGCGCGTTTCAGTGCCATCGTCCCCTTTATTACGTTGCCCGACGCCATATACGATTCCCCCATACACAACAGCATCTCGACGTTTCTCGCGTTGCATTTAAACGCTTTTTCAAAACAGACTACCGCGTCATCATGCCTGCCCTCGTACCGCCCAAGCATACCCATATAATAATAAACTTCCACGCCGTCTCCGAAAAGGCCCCGTTCCTCTTCGATCAGTTCTCCAGCCTCACCCGTCTTCCCTTCTTCCATTCTTTGGCGGGAAAGTATCAGCCTTGCGTAACGTGGCGCCGGAAAACGCATAAGGATTTTCTCAAAAATACGTAGCGCCGAAGCGTCGAACCGGATGTGTTCGTACATCGCTTTGATGAAGGAAAACCCTTCCGCATCTTTGGGATTAATACGCATAAGTTTTCTATATTCCCTTACTCCCACCTTGTACCGGCCCTGCTTGAAGTCCGATATATCTATTCCGGCAAGCGGTTTTCCCCGCGTCAGTTTTTCAAAGATTCGCATCTTTTCGCGCCACGGAAGGGAAAGGGGGTCGCTGTCGGGAGGGACGGAGGATTCAAGGCGATAAATTGGAAATCGCGCCAGAACCACCTTTAGCAGTTTGTATTTAAGTCCTGTTATTTCCTCAAGGTATTCGATGTCAAGATTTGAAAAGTCCTTTACGAGATATACCGGCCTGTGCTTTACCAGTCCTCCGATAACCGTATCGAAGTAGCCCGCCATCGCCTCTTCGTCCCACGGCCCTACGGCAAAATGGATGAAGGCGTCCGCGGAAAGCATTCGCGAGTATATGTAAATCTGTGAGAAGCTCCCCCATACAAATATCCGCCCCTTTTCGCCGCGCATCCTTGCAAGGCGCCCCAAAAGCCTGCCCACGCGGGGAACGTAAATGTACTGGTCGTACTTGTCGTGTTTGGCCAGGGTTTCATTGGAAAGGGGCCGCACGTAGAAAGGGTAAAGTCTGAAAATGCTATAAGCCGCAGATGCCGTAAAAAGCAATCCCGCGACTATCGCAAACGTGCCGCCCTTCATCGCCAGCCAGTCCGCGCCCACGCCTGTTCCGATGGCCAATATGCAGACAAGCGGAATGTAATGATAGCGGGAAAACGCCTTCTGAAAAGGTATCATCGATAACGTAACGGCGGTAAAGAGGATCGCCCAGAAACCTCCACCCATCACACCCGACGCCGCGCCAGTTGCACCAGCCATAATTGAAACGACAAGCGCCGGAACGCCCAAAACCCAAAGCGGAAGTGTTTGTCCAATTATCATCTTCAGGTCTCCCACCCTGCTTCCGAAAAGTTCTTTCGTACTCGGCAGGCGCAAGGCAACGGCAAGCCTTGTCCTAAACTGCCGTCTTGCCTTTGAATCGAGATACCCAAGAAAAAAATCTGCCGACAACGCCGCGACAAACGGCGCGGCGGCGGCGCATGTAAAGATTACCATGTGCCAAAAACCATAGCCGTACCATACCCCGAGCGCCATAAAAGGTATGTAAATTCCGGTGGTGAATTTCGGTATCACCGCAAAACCGAATAAAAATCCGGCATGGGCCGTCCACCCTTCTCCCATCCAGAGCAAAAATGCGCCGCTTAAAACTAGCGGCCAATAGACCTGTTCAAAGTTGAAAGAGTAAACGCTAAGCGCGTGCGCGGAACCGAAAAATGCGTAAAGGACGCCGGAAAGAAGCGCCGCTGACGGGTTGCCGGTTATTGTGTTTACAATTACATAAACGATAAGCGAGGTAACCGAATGCATTACGGTGAAGAAAACGCGGATTCTGAAAACACCTTTTTGCGGGTCCGTTCCGTAAATAGCGTCGGATGCAATCATTTTGATCATGGGACAATGGATAATAACGTCATCTTTCCACCTTATCCCTTGCCGCGCAAAACTCGGACGGTACACATAGCAAGCAAAGTCCTCGTCTATGGGGAATTTCATGAACGGCAGGCGGGAAAGAACCGCCACGGCAATCACAATTACCGGATAAACAGCCGTAAGTAATTCCATTTTATAGTAGATATTATCAAAATCCCGCGTCCGGGGTAACAATAAGCTTTTGCCGTCCCATACCTTAGTTACTTATCGTCATCAAATGCTTTCACTTTAACCATGCCCTCTTTGCCGAATACAGCGCATCCCTGATAGAGTGTCGGGATGTTCATCGACGAAGCTAAGATAAAGATTAAAGCCGGAGACGGCGGCAAGGGATGCGTAAGTTTCAGGCGCGAAAAGTTCGTTCCACGCGGAGGGCCGGACGGCGGCGACGGGGGCAAGGGCGGAGACGTGATATTCGTGGCCGACCAAGGCAAAACGACGCTTATACAATTCCGTTTCAACAAACATTTTGCGGCGGATCGAGGTGGAGGAGGCGATGGCAACAACCGTCACGGAAAAGACGGCGAATCGGTAATCCTGAATGTTCCGCCCGGCACGGTGATAAAAAACTCCGAAACGGGCGAAACGCTTTGCGACCTCGCCGAAGAGGGCATGGAATTCACTGCCGCGCGCGGCGGCATCGGCGGCAAGGGCAACGCCTTTTTCAAATCTTCAACCAGGCAGGCGCCCAAGTTCGCCCAGCCGGGCGAGCCGGGCGATGGGATGGAACTTTATCTTGAACTCAAACTCCTTGCCGATGTCGGGCTGGTGGGCCTGCCGAACGCGGGGAAGTCGACCCTTATCTCGCGCCTTACGGCCGCCAAGCCGGAGATAGCCGACTATCCGTTCACGACTCTCGCGCCCAAAATCGGCGTCGTACAATATGAAGACGACTCGTTCGTAATGGCCGACATGCCCGGTCTGATAAAAGGCGCACACGACGGGAAAGGCCTGGGCCTGAGATTTTTAAAGCACATCGAGCGCACGTCGGTAATTTGCCACCTGATCGACGTAAGCGACCCGGACATCGAAAAGATAAAGGAAGACCATAAAACAATAGAGGACGAGATGCGCCAGTTCAGTCCCGCGCTGATGGAAAAACGCCAGTTTGTCTTACTCACGAAGATAGACGCGGTTCACGACGAGGCCATTCTGAAAGATATCGAAAAGATTTTCAGCGACGGGGAGTTGACGATTATTCCGATATCCGCCGTTGCCGGCAAGAATCTCGACGTCCTGCTGCATAAGCTTTTCGCCGCCGTAAAGAAGGTTAAGGGAGCTCCGAAAGAATAAGCCGTAGATAGCGAAAAGACAGGCGGAGGACGCTACGCCCACGGTAGCCACCACCCTGCGGGTGGCAGGCAGCCGCGTCTCGCCTGTGGCGTGCAAGCGGGACGCATGCACCTACCATGCGCAGGCGGAGACGCATGGGGACTAGAGAGGTAGCTCAGGCAATCCTACCTGAGTCGCGGACAGGATTGTCCGCGCTACTTTGCGCAGGCTGGGCTACCTACGCTACCATCTGGACTTCTCCGCGTTGCGCGTAAATAGCTCCGCGTGTAGAATTTATGTGTGACCAGTAAATACGTCTGCATACACACGCACTTTTACCAGCCGCCGAGGGACAACCCATGGCTGGAGCACGTCGAGAGGGAAATATCCGCCGCCCCTTACCAAAACTGGAACGAAAGGATAACGGCCGAATGCTACGGGCCGAACATCGCCTCGCCGATACTTGAAAAAGGCAAGACAATACGCGTAATAAACAATTACGAAAACATCAGCTTCAACTTCGGCCCCACGCTTTTAAGCTGGATGGAGAAGAACGACCCGGAAATTTACCAAAGAATAATCGATTCCGACCGCATAAGCGTAAAAGAAAGGGGCGGCCACGGCAACGCAATCGCGCAGGTTTACAACCATTCGATAATGCCCCTTAACGGCGCGCGCGACAAAGAAACACAGATTATTTGGGGAATAACCGATTTCGAGCGCCGTTTCGGAAGGAGACCCGAGGGAATCTGGCTGGCCGAAACGGCCGTCGATTCCGAAACGCTCAAACTTGCCGCGAAACACGGCATAAAGTTCACCGTACTCGCCCCGCACCAGGCGTTAAGTGTAAGGCCGTTAGACGAAGACGCCGAGTGGACGGACGTTAACAACGGAATCGACACGACCAAGCCTTACCTCTTCAGGACGGGCGGCACGGATGATATTGCCGTCTTCTTCTACGACGGAAATATATCGAACTCCATCGCCTTCGGGGGAGCTCTTATCGACGGGACTAAACTCGCCCAGACGCTGAAAGACGCGCTTGACGACAATGAAAGCAATAACGACAACAAAAACGATACGCCGCGGCTTTCGCACATCGCAACTGACGGCGAGTCGTACGGCCACCATCACCGCTTCGGCAACATGGCCCTTGCCGTCGTTATCGATACGCTAATAAAGGACGATGAAATAAATCTTGTGAACTACGGGCAGTACCTCGAAGCGCATCCGGCCGAGACGGAGGTAATGGTAAGGGAAGAAAGCTCGTGGAGTTGCGCGCACGGCGTGGAACGGTGGAGATCGGACTGCGGGTGCCATACGGGAGGCGAACCCGGCTGGAGCCAGGAATGGCGCGTGCCGTTACGCGATGCGCTGAATGTTCTTAAAGAAAGGCTGGACACGCTTTTTGAGGAAGAAGCCGCAAAATATTTCGCGTCGCCGTGGGATGCAAGGAACGACTATATAAACGTAATCCTTAACCGCGAAGAAGAGACGATAAATAGTTTTTTTGAAAAACATTCCAAAAGCGCAGGCGTGCGCCTAGACGCAACCAAAGCGCTCAAACTTTTCGAGATGCAAAGAATGGCGATGACGATGTTCACGTCGTGCGGATGGTTCTTTAACGACGTATCGGGATTGGAAACCGTGCAGATACTGAAATACGCGGCAAGGGCGGCATCTTTGGCCCGGGAATTCTCAAAAGACGATCTGGAAAACGATTTCATCAAAAACCTATCCGATGCCGGAAGCAACGTAAAAAAACACGGCAACGGAGCGGAAATATACCGGAAACTCGTCGCCCCCCTTAAACTTGACCCGAAGCGCACGGTTACGCACCACGTTATCGTGAACTCGCTTCGGGAAAAACCGGTGGATTCGGAAAAACTTTATTCGTTCAGTGTCGAGGTTTTGGACAATACAAGAGAGGAACATAACGACCAGTTAATAATGATCGGCAGGCTGCGCCTGACCTCTTCCATAACGCTTGAAAGATGGGACATGATCTACTGCCTTGTGCATTTCGGCAGTTACGACTTCAAATGCACCGTTAAACCGTACGCCAAAGAGGAAAAATACACGGCCGCGAAAAAGGAAGCACTGGAAGCCTTCCGGTCCAAATCCGCGCCGGACATCATTCACGCCGCCGAAAAGTGTTTCGGTACCGAGCATTTCAGCCTTAAGGCGGTTTTCGACGCCGAACGCGGCGGCGTAATGCGCGAACTGATGGAAAGGCGGATCAGCGAATTTGAGGACGCGTATATATCCGTTTTCGAAAAGAACATGAACCTGCTCGACCTTTTCATCGACGTTAACGTGGAGATCCCATACCAAATACAGGTTTCCGCCAAATACGCGCTGGAAAAACAGCTTGCGGGACTGTTCGATTCCGGCGATTATTCGGATGACATCGAAGCAATGGAAAAGATTTTCGGTAGGGCGGACAAATGGGGGATAGAACTTTACCTTACGACTCTACGAAAAAACATTTTCCGGTTTCTGGAAAGGCACATGAAAAGATTATGCGACGATGGCGGATGTGAATACATAAAAATAATAGTCGAAGTAATGGGCGCAGTGAGGCGGCACGAACTTGACATAGACCTGTGGCGCCTGCAGAGCATCCTCTACCCGTACCTGATAGCCGCAAAAGACCCCGACGACCCGCTTTACGAAACGGTAAAAAAGACCGGCGATTTCAAGATTCTCTTCAGGATTTTCGATTTCCAGGTTTAAAACAGCCGGAGCCAGAACACCTGACGTCCCTTTGTCTACCCGCTTCCCAAAAGGCTAACGCCAAGACCCAAAAACAAAAACGCCAGTCGCTTGGTGCGGTCGGTGTGTTTTGGATCGTGCATCCGTCTAAGGAGGTCGCTTCCCGCTATCGCCAGAAAATTGCCGGTCGAAAGTCCCATCGCATACCCCAGCCACGAGACCTCGGCATGGCCCAGAAATCGATTCGTAATCACGGCTCCCACCGGGGTTGCAAGGGCGAAAAAGAGCACCATCATGCCTATTGTTTCGCGTTTCATTCCCGCAATGATCAGCAGGAAAGACAGCGCCAGCGAAGCGGGAAATTTGTGCACCATCACTGCCGTGGTTATCATCGTGCCAATTTCCGGAACTTCCGAAGCGGCGCCCACGCCGACGCCGTCTATCAGCGCGTGAAACGTTATGCCCACGTAGGCAAGGACGCCGAGCGTATGGTAATCGCAGTCCTCTTCCTCGCAGGGGTGTATCAGGATGAACTTTTGCGGAAGGTAAAAAACGGCAAAACCCAACAGTATCGGAACGCCGGTAGCTCCGCCCAGTATTTCTATCGATGCGGGAAGTAGGTGGAAAAGCGCCGTTCCCACAAGCACGCCTCCGGCAAACGAAACCGCAAGCGAGAGTATCTTTTTGCTTCCCGCGTATTTCAGAGGAATGAGACCACCAGCAAGGGCCGCAAGGAAAACAATTCCCAAATATATATTAAAAGACATTAGTTACTTAAAGGAAACGCGCCGTTATTCCGTCTTTTTGGGGCGCGCTCCCTCTCCAATGATAAAGGCCACCATCTTGTCCTGTATGGTCGCGCTTATAAGGAGATACTTTGTTATGCAAAGGAGCACACTTTTGCCTTTAAGCGTGTCCGGCTTCGTCCTGATAACCTCCGCGACCGCGCTTACAGGATATTTGTCGAACGGGAAATACATTTCGAGATATATGAGCGTTTTAGCCGGTATGTCCTTCGCGATTTTAAAGGCTCCGCCGCCCCCGGAAAAATTTACTCCTATGCCCCTTAAAAAGGGGGTGAGGGTGTAAGCGCCCATTTCGTTTTTACCGGCTATTTTGTACCTCAGGGATATTGCCAAATCGACGCGGAAATCCTCCCTGCCTTCGCGCCCCGTTTTTTCCGGCTGATCCGTCATTTAAGCTTGCCCCTAAGTATTACTATCTCCACCCTTCTGTTTCTGGGCCTGTTTTCAGGGGTGGGGCTGAAACGCGGCTTAAATTCGCCGTAGCCAGCCACTATAAACATCTTCGGATCGAGTTTCGATGTCTCCACGAAATATCTTACAACCCTTGCCGCGCGCGCCGTAGAGAGTTCCCAATTGGAAGGGAACTGGGGCGTGCTTATGGGCACGTCGTCGGTATGCCCCTCCACGAGGATGACGAACGGAAGCGTTTTAATTATCGCGGCGACTTTTTTAAGGAAAATCTTCGTATCGGGCAGGAGTTCGGACGTTCCGGACTGGAAGAAGAAATCTCCGCGCGAAAAGAGTACAATTCCGCGCGTGTCGGAAGTCAGCTCGACGTCGTTCACCAGATTGTTGTCCACGATGACCTTTTCGATTTCCTCCTTGGCTTTTTCCATCGGGTCTTCCTGCTTTTTCTTTTCCACGATGGACCTTCCGCCCAGGGCGTCGCCCACTTCCTCTAGGATTTCGGCAAGCTTATCCGCTTCCGGGGACACGATTGCAAAGAGCATAACGAAAAAGGTCAGCAACAGCATCATCATGTCGCTTAAAATAACTACCCAACTGATTTCGGACATCCCGTCTTCGTAGGATTCTACTCTTGCGGTTTCTAGGTCGGACTTGCGGATTTTCCCTCTGGCCATGGCTCGGCTAGGTTGCCTGGCCCCGCTGCCTTTTTATAATCTGCTCGTAATACGAGGCCCGTTCGTCGGGAGGCAGGTAAGAGTTCAGCTTTCGCTCAATTATACGCGGGTTCATTCCGGCCTGAAGCATAAGGGTGCCTTCTATAATAATCTGCGTCCTCAACACTTCCTCATCCGTTCTGGATTTCAACTTTTCGGCCACGGGCAGGAAAAAGAGGTTTGCCATCATTGCTCCGTAGAAGGTCGTTATAAGAGCCACGGCCATGCCCTGGCCCAAAGCGGTACTCGCGCCGGCCGCATCGGAGCCGAAGGTCTGAAGCATCTGCACAAGACCGATCAGCGTTCCGATAAGACCGAACGAAGGGGCGAATTTGCCCGCCGTCCGGAATATTTGTTCACCCTTGCGGTGTCGTATCTGCACGAAGTCCAGTTCCGTTTCGAGAACGTCTCTTATGAGAGGCGAGGGGTGGCCGTCTATCACCATTTCAAGGCCGAGCCTGATAAAGCGGTTGTCTATTGCCTTGATGTCCTTTTCGAGCGAAAGGAGCGATTGCTGTCTGGCTTTCATGGAAAGCCTTACCATGTAAGCTATAACCCATGTCGGGCTCTGTATGTCCTTTTTGAAAATCTGAGTAAGAACGCCCATAACTTTCAGAACGCGGGGCAACGGAAAACTGATGAAAACCGCGGCAAGCGTTCCGCCCAGAACGATCATCAGTGAGGGGGCGTTTATGAACGTTTCTATGCCTCCCTGAGTAATTATGGCAAACAAAAGTAGGGCGATACCGGTAACGATTGCTAATAATGTTGACATAAGTCCTTAAAACCCTCCTTTTTCAGTTTTCCATTTTCACAGGTAGGATTCACCTATCTCGCCTTCTTTAGGCTTGTAATAGAAAACAACTTTTTCGTATTCCTGTTCAAGACGCCTGGAAACTCCATGTATGCTGATAGTCGTTCCCGGATGCGCTATCTTGGTCACTTTGAACCTTGCCTTATCGAACCACATTTCGCCTTCTTGTACTTCTTGCAACTTTTTTCTCGCTACTTCTATTTCGTCTTTCATTCTTATAAGACGCATGATACCGGAGCCGAACTTGTTTAGTTTCTCCAGACGTTCAGGACCCAGATCGTCGCCCTGCTGTTGCACTATTTCAGCTGTCTTGAAAAGTGATGTTACAAGGTCGGAAGAGCTGAGCGTCGCAAGTCCGTCCAGCTCATTTTGAATGTGCTTCGTTGATGTAGTTACAGTCTCCACGTCTTTTTCAATAGTGTTCATACCCTCCTTCAACCGGTCCATCCGGGTCTTTTTAAACGGATCGCAGCCAAGCTCCACATCCGTTAACAGTGCGGCTTCCGAGCCTACTTTTACAGCCTCTATCCCTTCGCGCACGCTCGTCTTCCCGCCGACCAGATAGCCGGTACCGCGAATAATGAGCCTTTTTCCGCAAAGTATGTTGCTGTTCATGACAACCCCGTCGACAACTATATTTCCGGGTGTTTCAAGTGACGCCTGCTGGACGAATTGGCAGTAAATGCTTTTTCCGGCGGTAAGTTTTCCTTTGTCGCCTCCAGCTATTCCGCCCTTTGCAATTATGTTCCCCCTGGCTTTTATTACGGCTTCTTCGATCAGCCCGCGGACTTCCACGTCGCCTCCGGCCTCTATCTCCACGTTGCCGTGAATCGTTCCGTGAATCAAAACCGATGTCGGGGTTTTTATGTTTCCACCCTTGGGGGTAACGTCTCCCCGGACTTCGTATATGCTCGTAACCTTCATCTTGAGTTCATGACCGCTAAGGAGGCCGTTTTTAGTTGCAACAGCGGTTGGAGGGTCGGAATCGTTTACATCAATACCCTCACCGCATACTTCTTTCAGGCTGACGCCATCGGGCATCTCCCATTTCGCCTTCGCCTTATGTTCTTCAGGAACGGAAGCGCCCTCTTTTATGAAAATGCCGAATACCTGATTCGCCTTGACGGGAATCGGCCTTTGGATCACCTCGTCCAAAGACGCTTGGCCGGAAACGGTTTCAAGCATTTCGGGCGGCAGGTCAAAAATTAAACTATTTGCCACAACACATTACTTATCGGATAATTTTTCAAAAACTTACACTCTTCATAGGTTTTTATTTATCCTTACTCCCCTCATTTTTTCCGTATTTTTACATGTTCCGTTACATTTTGTACAAATTAATTTCTTTTTGCAACCCAAAGGGAAAAAAGCACTGAAAAAGGGTTCCAATACCTTGCTGACGACCTGACCCGTTACCGCGCCCAAAAAGACTATAATTTCCCCATGGAACACTTCATCCTGCTCACCCGCCTTCGCATACGGATTGCCCTTAACTCCATTTTCAACATCAAGAAAGACAAAAAAACCGGCAGAACGCTCCTTGCCTTTTTTGCGGTTCTGTTCGTTATAGGCGACTACTGGTTTTTCCGAAGAATAATCATATATCTCATTTCCCTTCCGGACGAGCTGGCGGATATCCTCATTCCCCAGTTTCTGATGGTCATATTCCTTACGTTTTTCTCGATGCTCGTCTTTTCGAACATCATTTCGTCAATAAGCACGTTCTATCTCTCGCAGGACCTGGACCTCCTTATATCCTCCCCCGTAAGGAGCCGGGACATTTTCTCCTCCCGCATCGTGCAGACCACGATTAACAGTTCATCGATGTTTTTCATCTTTGGTGTTCCGATATTCATCGCGCTCGGCACGTGTTACGGAGCGGGAGCAGACTACTACGTTGGGATGGCGCTTACGATAATCCCCTTCATAATCGTTTCGGCAGGCATCGGCATACCGGTTACCGTTTTACTTATGCGCTTTTTCCCCGCCCGCAAGACATACCAGTTCCTTACAATCGTGGGCCTTATTTTCATGGCCGGCCTCGTGATGTTTTTCAGGTTTATGCAGCCGGAAAAGTTCCTCGGTAAAGCAGTGCCAGAGGAGCTTATTGAACAGTTTGTAAGAAACCTCGAAATCCCTTCGTACTGGTTTTTGCCCAGCACATGGGCGGCCAGATCGCTTGTTTCGGGAACGGATGCCGCTTTTTCCCAGATGTATTTCTGGATATCGATATCGTGGGCCGCCGCTATTTTAATCATAGCGGTAAACATTTTTATTGTGTCGAAGTTTTATTACACCGGTTGGACGATAGCATATATCGGCAGGTCGGGAGCGCAGCCAGGAACGCAGACCGAATCCCGTTTCCACCGCAAGTTCTACGGCGCGCTCGAACGCCTTTTCGGTTTCATGCTCCCTTCCGTGCGCGCCATCGTGTTGAAAGACCTAAAAATGTTTTTCCGCGATCCCTCGCAGTGGACGCAGCTTTTCATGCTGGCGGCCCTGGTGATAATTTACGTGTACAACATACGCAACCTGCCGATGGAAACCGTAATTCTTAAAAATTTCGTCTCCGTCCTAAACATCGGCCTTGCGGGAGTCGTGCTGGCGGCTGTGGGTGTGAGGTTCATATTCGTGACGACTTCCATAGAGGCAAAAAGTTTCTGGCTGGTAAAATCGGCTCCCGTGAACTTTACAAAATACCTTTGGGGCAAGTTTTTCTTTTACCTCGTACCGCTCCTCTTCCTTGCGGAAACGCTTGTTGTCCTTTCCAACATGTTCCTGGCCGTCGATCCTTTCCTTACGGCAATATCTATGGGAGGCATATTTTTCATCACGATAGGGCTTACGGGACTTGGAGTGGGCCTTGGGGCCGTATACCCCGTATTCGACTTCGAAAACATTGCCGAGATAGGAACCTCGATAGGGGCTATCTATTACATGCTTATAAGCCTGGCATACGTCGGTGTAATGGTAATGTTCGGCGTCCGGCCGATATGGGTTCACCTTTCAATGAAGTTTCTAAGCAAGGATGTGGGAGGAGCAGACGTTTACCTGTTCTACGCCATAATCCTTGCGCTTACGGCGGCGGTGACCATCGTTCCGATGCGGATGGGGGCAAAGTCGCTACGGAACATCGAGGTGTGAAACTAAAATGTCATGCTGAGCTTGCCCGGCTTTTTTACTGCCGACTGGCGAGGAGGTCGAGATATTTTGCGTCCGTTGTCCGGAGTTTTTCGGAAATCATCGCCGCCAGGTTCCGGTAGAGCTTAAGGGCGAGTTTGGGGTTTGAAAGTCGCAACACCGTTTCATTGATGGCTATAAGCGCCGTCGGCTCCAGCGCTATAATGCTGGCCGAGCGAGGCATCCTGTCTATAATGGACATTTCGCCTATGCAGTTTCCTACGCCCATTTCCTTGAGATTCATCTGCTTGCCTTCCACGTTCTTGTAAATGAGAACCTTGCCGGAAATTATTATGTACATCTTGGTGCCGGATGTGCCTTCATGGATGATGTGTTCGTCCTTTTTAAACACCTCCTTGCCGGAAAGCTTGAAAATGGAAAATAGCTCGTCTTCCGTAAAATCGGAGAAAAACACGTAATCCTTTTTAAGTTGCCGGACTATCTTCAACTTGTCGTAGGAGAACTGCCTGGAAATGGGCTTGCTGTCCTCCATTTCCATCTTGTTTATGTAAAGCTCCAAAACGTCGGAAAACTCCTCGGCGCTCTGATAGCGGTCATTCAGATCCTTTGCAAGCGCACGTTTGAGTATGATTTCAACGTCGCCATCGGCCTCGCATATCTTGGAAATCGGCTCGGGGTTATCTTGGATTATCGATCTCAGCAGGTCTTTCAGCCCTTTGGCGGCAAACGGTTTCTGCCCACTTATCCACTCGTACATAAGTACACCCAGAGAAAAGATATCGGACCTGCTGTCCAGCTCCCGTCCCCGTATCTGTTCCGGCGACATGTAGTGCGGGGTGCCCATTATGACGCCCTCTTCATCGGGACCCTTGGAGGCGCCCGAAGCGGCGGCGTCCATGATTCGCGCTATTCCGAAGTCCGTTATTTTCGGCGCAAGGTTTTTAAGGATCATTATATTCGCGGGTTTAATGTCACGGTGCAGTATTCCGCGCTGATGGGCGTAATGAATCGCCCTGGCAACCATGGAAATGAGGTTCAGCTTTTGTTTGAGCGTAAACTTCACATCCTCGTCAACGGTTTCTTTTATGTTTAGACCGTCCACGAACTCCATAACAATGTAAGGCGACTCTTCATGCACGCCCATATCGTAAATCGCCGTTATGTGGCTGTGATTAAGCTTGCCGATTACCTTGGCTTCGTGGAAAAAAAGCTCCCGTGCATTCTTGCGTTCATCTTCGGTTTTAAGCCTGTCCATGCGGAGGGATTTGATGGCTACCTGTCTGTCAATCATCTCGTCCAACGCCAGATAGACCACTCCCATAGCGCCTTGGCCTATTTTCTTTTCTATGCGGTACCTACCGACGTTTTTTAAGTCTTTTCCGTTTTCAGCCATCTGTTTGACACTTCCTATCTACACAATATAAGTTATAGAGTAACAATTTGTAACTTATGGTTTTGGGGACTGAATTATGGCTGAAATAAAGGGCGTCGCGTCGCCTTCCGAATGGATCATGCGAGTGCGAAACCTTAAGGAAAAGAAAGACATCAGGGCGGCTATTGAAGAATGCGGCAAGGGGCTTAAACAGTTCCCGAAGTCGATTGACCTTCTTTTTACGTACGGGGAACTCAGGGTCGGACTTTATAACATTGAAAAAAAACCCGATCATCTAAAAACCGCCCTTATAAGCTTTGAAAAACTCCTGCACGTAAATCCCCATCATTATATGGCAAATTCTATTTCGGCACAGATTTATTATAAAGGTAAGGTCTGGAAACGCGCCCATGCAAGGGCCGAGGTAGTTCTTAAAACCAGTCCAACAGATTCCAAGGCGCTCATGATAAAAATGGCCTCCGAAAAAGCCATACTAAAGGCCGAAGAAACGGCAAAAAAACCCGAACAGGAGGCCGCATCGCCGCCAGAAAAGCCCAAACCCGACATACAAATAGATGAAACACAGGATATCAAAACTGAAAAAATAGACGGCTTGCAAAGCGCACAGTCTTCGGATTACGAGAACATAATAAACAAGCTTTCCTACTTTTTAAAACTGGACGATGTGAATTCGCTCCATCTGGTCGATCCTTCGGGGGTGGAGATAAAATCGATCTGGAAGAAAAGCGCCAAAAGCGAAAAGGTTACATCGCTGGTTGCCGACATTTTCCGGAATTCGGGCCTATGCACGACAAAGATGGGAATCGGCAACTTCCAACGGGGACGGGTTCTGACGAGCGACGGTTATATAATAATAATCAACGTCTTCTACGCCATACTGGCCATTGTCGCCGGACCGCACGCAGACCTGCATGAAATAGACAAACGAATCAGCCGTTACATTGAAGACCTTGTATAATGAACCAGATTAGAACTGCAATTGAAAAGTTCAGCAAAACAATGGGGGTAACGGGGGCGCTTGTGTGCACGCATGACGGCATACTGATAGACGGACAGATAAGCGAACGTTTCGACCGCGACATGCTGTCGGCGCTTTCATCTTCGGTGGGGCTGGCGCTCAAAAACGCTTGTATGGATATGGAATTTAATAATTATTCTCAATACCATATAACCGCCTCCAGAGGCGATATGGTTATCTCCGATCTGGGAAGCTCACTCTTCGTGGTGATACTGGAAAAGGGAACCGACATGGGCAGCGTTAACGCGGAAATGTTCCAGACCGCAAATCAGATAAAAAAAATCGTCTCGATGGATTAGGATTCAACAAGGTATGGTACAAATAAACTTTGCGAGAAAGGAAGTAAGCTGCAAGCTGGTATTTTACGGGCCGGGGCAGAGCGGCAAGACCACGAATCTTGAAGTGATACACCAAAAGGCGCCCGATGACCACAAGGGCGACCTGACGGCAATAGCGACCGAAGGCGACAGGACGCTTTTTTTCGACTTCCTTCCCCTGGACCTTGGAAAGGTAAAGGGAATGAACACCAAGTTCCAGCTCTACACGGTTCCCGGCCAGGTATATTATGCATCCACGCGCAAGATTGTACTGCAGGGAGCGGATGGCGTGATATTCGTTGCGGATTCGCAAAGGAAAAAGCTCGATGAAAATATTGAATCGCTCAACGACCTCGTGGGGAACCTCAAGGAAAACGGCATCGACGTAAAAACGTTCCCGATGGTAATTCAATGGAACAAGCGCGACCTGCCGGACGCGGCGGAAGTTTCCTGGTTGGAAGAAAAGATAAATAAATACAATGCGCCGACTACGGAGTCTGTTGCGGCCAGTGGAGAAGGCGTTATGAACACCCTGAAAGTTGCCGCCAAACTCGTGCTGGCAAAGTTCAACGAGCAGGGGTCTTCCGCATCGTCGACCTCTATGCAGGCAACCTCCGTACCCAAGAAAAAAGAAGTTGTGGTGGCGACTATCAACGGGGCAAAGATAAGCAGAAAGTTTTTTTTAAACTACTCCCAAGTTCAATACAGAATGAACGCCTCCGGCGAAGTGGAGGATTTCAAGAAGCTCTCCAAAAAGGAGGCGGTTAGCTCTATCCAGAATCTTATAAACCATAGCCTGCTCATGCAGGAGGCGAAAAACAAAAAGATCACCGTTGATAAAAAGCAGCTTGAGGCGCAGGTAACCCAGTTCATCAAGAAGTTTGGCTCAAAGGATAAATTCGAGGACTTCCTGAAATCGCGACTGCTGAATATGGACAACGTGAAGAACGAGGCTATAAGAAACATTGTAATGACCGCAATGGTAAAAAATAAATATCCCAACCTGGCCAAGGAACTGGAAATACCGAAGGCGGTAGTCGAGGAATACTTCAAGTCGCACTCCGCGGCTTTCCCGGGAGGACTGGAAAAATACAGCGCGAAAATTACCGCCATACTTAAAAACAAAAAAAAGAAGAAGCTTACCGAAAATATATTCGCCGAACTGCGTTCAAAAAGCAAAATAGAGCTATTTGAGGATAAACTGTAGATTATGTACAAAGATGAGGCCTTAAGAAGCAAAAGGATAGTGTTCTACAAGGATATTGTAGATCAAATAGACTCGCTCCTCATAGAGTTCCTGAAACTGTCCAAGGGAAAAGGCGTTTTCTTTATCGACAAGGAGGGGCACCTTATAACGCAGGTGGGCGAAAGAGTGAACGTCAACTCAGAAACGGTTTCGGCCCTTGTCGCCGGAAGCTTTTCCGCAACGCGGGAGCTAGCCAAGGTTCTTGGCGAACCGCATTTCGCAAACATGTTCCATAAAGGGAAAAAGGACAGCATAAGCATAGTCCTTGTAGGCCAGCGATCAATGCTCGCCGTTATCTTCGACGACGGCACTACTGCGGGAATGATTGACCTGTACTGCAAGGAAGCCGTTGTGAAAATCGAAAAAATAATGACTGTTGCGGAAGGCAAGCAGAAAATGCAGAAAAAGGAAGTCCTTTTGCACGAAGACTATAACGAATCGGTGCAGGCTAGACTTGATGAGCTTTTTGAAGACTGATCGAACGCCGGCCGGGGCATTGGGGACTTTCGGTCTTTTAATCTTTCTTGCGTTTGTATCCGCGCCCCACGCGTGGGCGCAAAACCCGCCGGATATCTCAAAAGAAAAATATGCGGCCGCTTCCCTGATCGTTAAGAACGAACTTGTGTTCATGCAGTCCATTTCCGATATCCTGAAAGACCTTAACCGCTTCAATGAAGAAGGCGACTCGCTGGCCGTAGGGGAAGAGATAGAAAAGATCCAGGCGTGGAAAAAGCGGCTTGGATCGAGAAATCTTTTCTTCATATCCAGGTATTTTCTTCTCAAGGCGGAACAGCTGGCGCGCCGCGGCGATCTGAGAAAGGCCGTTGAAACGGCAAAGGACGCCGTAGCCATATCGCCGGACGACCACATGGTCAGGCTGAGCCTTGCAAGGCACTCGTTCAACATGGATAAGGCCAACGTCAAGGGGTACATCCGGCCCCTTGCGTTTTCGGCGGTTGCCTATTTCAAAGATTTAAAAAACGTGAAAATATTTTTTTACAGGCTGCTCATGCTTCTGGCGCCGGCGCTTTTCATCACTTACGTTCTTTATGCATCCGCGGCTCTGTGGGCCTATCGCAAAGCGCTGGCAAACGACATGAGGCGCATTATGCCGTTTGAAATGGGGGGAAGGTCTGCGGGGGCGGTATTTGCCCTGCTGATGCTTGCGCTACTGGCGGGCGGTGGCGTGTTTCTAACGGCAATCGTTATCCCATTTTTCCTGCTGGGATACCTCAAGGGGCGCGCACGCACAATAATATTTCTTTTCCTCTTTTCTTTCGCCCTGACCCCGATCGTTGCAAAGACAGTTATCCGCGGGCTGGCGGTGGAGACATCCGACGCGGCGCGCATGATAAGCCTTTACAAAAAAGGGAACTGGGAACCCGGCGCCGTTATGACGCTCGAAAGCGTGTTAGCCAAAGAGCCCGATAACCCCGAGACCCTCTTGGCGCTTGCCACCCTTTACCGCAAAATGCAGAACTTCTCTCTGGCGCAAGAATATATAAACAGAACAATCGAAAAAAACGACAAAGACGTTAGGGCCATCGTCGAGCTTGGAAATATAAACTTCAGCATGGGAAAGTACGAGGAAGCAAAGGCGTACTACAAAAAGGCCCTCGAGCTTTCACCCAACCTGATCGAAGCGCACTACAACCTCTCTAACGCATACTACGAGCTTTTGAATACCGACGAGGGCGCCAGGGAATACAACATCGCGATGCAGATAGACAAGAAATTGACCAACAGCTTCGCAAAGAAAAGCGGCGACGACAAAACCACCAAGGTGGTAAGCTTTACCGCCGATCTCTCAAAGCTGGAGGTCGCCAAACCGCATACGGTCCGCGATGCGGATAACCTCTTTCAGTCGTTATGGACGGCGCTCGTGGGGGACGTGACAAAGAACAATTTTTTAATGGGCGTCGCGGGTTACTTTGTGGCGCTCTTCATCGCAGTCTCGATCTGGAGCAGAAGCGGCGCGTATAACAACTGCGTCCTCTGTGGCACGCCGTACCTTCCACCGTTCACCGTCGGCGGCAAGGAAATTGTCAAATGCAACCAGTGCCTTGTGCTGTCCGCCTCGAAAAAGAAGCAGCTTTCCGCCGCCAAAAGGAACAAGAAACTGGCGCAGATAAAAGCATATCATTACAACATTGAGGTAAACACCGGCAGACTTAATACCGTTTTCCCGGGATTGGGAAGCGTATATAACGGGTCCTATTTAAGCGGCGCGATACTTATAGGCATTACATCGTTTTTCATTGTTAAGCTGATTTATGTTGTCGGCCCTATGGCCGTGGGCTACAGGCCGGACTTTTCGGGAAACATCTACTTGTACGCCGCCTGGGGGGCGGCTTTTATCGTCTTCTACCTGTTCAGCCTTCTTATTACAAGAGGGGAGGAATAAATGGCTTTACAGGGAAACCTTAAAGACTTCGCCATTACCAACATCCTTCCGATGATAAAGATGGAAAGCAAAACAGGCTCGCTGGAGGTTAAGTACAAGAATGAGTACATACGCATAACCTTCCTCGAAGGCCAGATTGTCTACGGAGAAACGGTGGCGGAAAGGGATGCAAAGCGTGTGCGCGATACGCTTCTGGCTAACAGGCTTATGTCCCAAGAGGGATGGCGGCAACTGCAAAAACAGCACTCGGATACGCTCGACTCCATGTGGAACGTCCTTATAACTATGGTTTCGCCCGATACCACAAAAAGGCTTTTACGCAGGCAGGTAAACGATGCGGTTTTCGAACTTATGCGGTTCCAGAAGGGCGTTTATAAGTTTGCGCCGGCCAAGCAGGTGGAATATCCGGAAAAACTCATAACACCCATGGATGTGGACTTCCTCCTGATGGAAGGGGCAAGGATAACCGACGAACTTTCAATGGTGGAAAAAAGACTGCCGCCAAAGACCACCTACCTGCGAAAAGCTATTCTAAGCGAAGAATCTCCGGACGAATCGGGCCAAATGGACCCTAGCCATAGGGAGTTTGCCGAAAGCCTGGAGCTGGAAATACTTAAAGAAAGGGGCGTCTCCATTTCCGAAGCGGAAAGAAATATACTTTCAATTATCCACGAATACCGCAACGTCGGCGACCTTCTGGATATGGCGGACCTTTCATATTTCGATACCTGCGCAGCCATTGTCTCGCTTCTAAAAAAACAAGTCCTCACGCCCGTAAGCCGCAAAAAAGTAGTGGCGGCAAAAAGCGCAACGGCAAAATCCGGCCCGGTATTCGGCTATGTCTTCGTGCTTGCCGTCGCGGCCCTGGTCGCCTTTGCGGGCTATTACCGCTTCAACAACTTCCCGGAACAGATAGCCCACGCCGAAAAGGCCGTGGAGAGCCTGCTGGCTCAAGGCGTAAAAACGGAACTGAAAAATATCTTCTACGGGCTGAAGGTTTATTCTTATCAGGCTGGAAAGCAGGCCGATACACTTCAGGACCTGGCCAGTGCGGGAATAATCAAGCAAAAGGACCTTACTGACCCTTGGGGGCAGCCCTACAGGTACGCAACGAATGAAAACGGATTTGCGCTATTTTCCATCGGGCCGGACGGAGGCAAGAAAGGACGCGAGATTTTCTTTGAGGGCGATTAAAAAACGCCCGTCAGCCGGTTATTTGACGCTGTATATTACCGTTTCCTTGAAAAGCAAAACGCCATTTTTGTCTCTCATCGAAAAATCGCTCATCAGGCGGTCATCGCTTATAAACCAGCTTCCCACCGTCTTACTTTTGTCGAAACTTTGCCTGAACACGTAAAGGTTTTTGTTCACGTATTCGCCCGTGGCGTATTCCTGGATGAGCTTGCCTTCGCTGTTGAAAATCTGGCTGCCCACGGAGCCTGCAGACAACGCGATTTTTATCGTCACATCCGGTTTGCTCTTTTTGCTTACAAAATTTCTTAGCGTTACAACTTTAACGTTGCCTCGTTCTAGAACGCTTATCCGGCTTTTGAATTTATTGAAACTCACCCGAGGCGATGAGTTGATGTTATATTCAATCCGCCTTGCTTCGAAGTTACGCTCTTTTTTTGCCAGTGCCGGCGGCGGCGTAAAAAGCACGGCGGCAAGCGCCAGCAGGCACGCAATGCGGACAATCATCCTTACTTTAAGCATCGGAATATAATATACTTCAAAAAGCTTAATAAATCATTTTGTTGGGATATTTTTTTGGAGACAGCTTTTTATGGTTACCTTTAAAATAAAACCACAGGCGCAGGAGAATGTAAAAGCCGAGGCCGCGGCGCTGTTCATTTTCGAAAAAAGCAGGCTGGGCGCAGACCTGAAAAGGCTGGACAAAAAACTCGGCGGAACGATTTCAGCACTTATAAGAAAGAAAAAGTTCACGGCAAAAAAGGAAAGCGTGCGCGCGATAGAAACGCTTGGAAAGCTGAAATGGGAAACGCTCCTACTTGTCGGGCTGGGCAGGGAAAAGGACCTGACGCCGGAAACCATCCGGCGCGTATCCGCCAAGGCGGCAAAAACGCTCAATTCCCTTGGAGCCGCAAACTTCGTAATGTCAGTGGACGGGCTGACGACCAAAAAGCTGGACGCAAAATCTGCCGCGCAGGCCGCCGCCGAGGGAATAGCCCTTTCGCTTTACAAATTTACCGAATACAAAAAGAAGAAGGACAATAACAACGCCGACGGAATAAAAACCGTTTACTTCGCGCAGAAAAAAGCGATAGCAAAAGTTAAAGAAGGCGTGAACGCGGCCATAAAGATAGCGCGGGGGGTTTATCTTGCGCGCGACCTCCAGAACCATCCCAGCAACCGCATGACGCCCATAATCATGGGCCAGCGCGCCCGCGCCGCGTGCGCAAAAGCAGGCGTGCGGTGCCGCGTACTCGGCGAAAAAGAAATCGAACGCCTGAAGATGGGCGCGCTTTTGTCCGTCGCCGCCGGAAGCGCTCAGCCGCCGAGGTTCATTATCATGGAGCACATGAAAGGTAAACGAAGCGAAAAGCCGATTGTGCTGGTCGGCAAGGGAATAACTTTCGACACGGGCGGAATATCGATAAAGCCGTCAAGCGGCATGGAAGAGATGAAGTTCGATATGAGCGGCGGCGCGGCGGTGATCGGCGCGATGTACGCCGTAGGACTTTTGAAAATTAAAAAGAACATCGTCGGCCTCGTTCCCGCGGCGGAGAACATGCCCGGCGGCAGGGCCACCAGGCCGGGCGACATCGTTAAGAGTATGTCCGGCATCACGGTGGAGATAATCAACACCGACGCCGAAGGGCGTCTCGTTCTCGCCGACGGCCTAAACTACGCCAAGAAGTACAAACCAAAAGCGGTGATCGACCTTGCAACGCTTACAGGAGCAATCATGATCGCGCTCGGCGCGGAGGCCAGCGGATTGTTCGGCACCGACCAGAAACTCATCGACGCCCTGCGGCAATCGGGCGAGCGCACCGGCGAACGGTGCTGGCAGATGCCGCTGTGGGACGAATACGACGAGCAGATAAAATCGACGTACGCCGACGTTAAGAATATCGGCGAACGCTACGGCGGCGCGATAACGGCGGCGGCATTCTTAAAAAAGTTTACCGACTACCCCTGGGCGCATATCGATATAGCGGGCACGGCCTTTTCATCGCGCAAGAAACCGCTTGAGTATGTAACCAAAGGCGGCTCCGGTTTCGGCGTTCGCCAGCTTATAGATTTTTTACAAAGCGGGTTTTAAAAAATATAGACGCGGCGCTACGGCTCTACATGCGCCTTATTTGTCTTCCTTGCCGCTTGTGCCGGTAAGGCCGCGCTTGGTTGTCTTTACGAATTCCAGAATTTTTTCCATCTCGCCGGAGGCGTCGGATATTTCTTCCAGCCGTTCGATGGCGGATTTTAAATTAAGTCCGCTTTTAAAGATAATTTTAAAGGCTTCTTTAACGTTCGCGCGCGCCTCTTTGCTATAATCCCACCGTTTCATGCCGATAGCGTTGGTGGAGCGCACAAATGCCGGATGCCCTTCTATCAGCATGAAGGGTACGACGTCCTGCACGAGGCGGCTCATGCCGCCGACCATCGCGCCTTCGCCAATCCTAACGTGCTGGTGTATTCCAACGTGCCCGCCGATTATCGCAAAGTCGCGCACCTCCACGTGACCCGAAAGGCCTGCGTAGGTGGTGATTATCGTTTCGTTGCCGATTTTGCAATCGTGCCCGATGTGGCTGATGGTCATTATCATGGCGCCGTCGCCTACCAGCGTTTCACCGTTTTCGTACGCGCTGCGGTGTATCGTGACCATTTCGCGAATGTCGTTGTTTTTGCCGATCCGCACGATAGAAGGCACCTCTTTCCAGCCGAGCATCTGCGGGTCGCCGCCGATAATGGAGTGCGATCGTATCGTCGTCCCGCCGCCGATGCGGCAGTGGTTAAGATCAACGTATGGGCCTATAACGCAATTTTCCGCTATTTCAACGTCGGCGTGTATCAGCGCGAAAGGCCCGATTTCGGCGGAAGGGTCTATCTTCGCGTCCGGGTTAACCTGCGCGGTGGGGTGTATGCTCACTCTTCTATCACAAGCGCCGCTTGAATCTGGGCCCTGCATGCTAGCTTTCCGTCGACGGAGGCCTTTCCCGCCAACCACCAGATCATACTGCGAACTTTGGTCACATTTATTTCGATTGTCAGCACATCGCCGGGCAAAACAGGACGCTTGAAGCGGGCCTTTTCTATACCCGCGAAAAGTGGCGTCTTTTTTCCCGGCCTGTCTTCAACGCTTTTGATGGCAAGGAATGCCGCCGCCTGCGCCATTGCTTCTATTATCAGCACGCCGGGCATGATCGGCTGGCCGGGGTAGTGCCCCTGAAAAAATGGTTCGTTGATCGTTACGTTTTTAATAGCCGTTATAGATTTTTCCGGCACAATCTCCAGCACCTTGTCGATCAGCAGAAAGGGGTAACGGTGCGGCAGGATTTTCTGGATTTCGCTTATATCTATCATTTGTTCTCCAATTTTTTTAGTCTTTTCAGTATCTCCGGGCCGCGCCTGAAAGCGGCCATCGATTTCCTCCATCCCATTAACGGCTGTGCGGGCATCCCGCTGTATATTCCCGGTTTTTCTAATGTGCTAACCGCGCCGGTTTTTCCGGCCAGCACCGTGCCGTCGGGTATTTCCACATGATCGGCCACACCTACCTGACCGCCCATAATGACGTTTTTTCCTATTTTGCATGAACCCGAAATGCCGCAAAGCCCCGCTATCACGGTGTTATCGCCGATGACGGTATTGTGGCCCACCTGCACGAGGTTGTCTATCTTGACGCCGTTGCCTATCACCGTTTCGTCCAGCATAGCGCGGTCTATGCACGAATTTGCACCTATTTCCACGTCGTCGCCTATCGTTACGATCCCGATGTGAGACACCTTTCGCATTGTTTTATCGTTTTCCTGAATGTACCTGAAACCGTCCGCGCCTATCACCGCGCCGGAATGGAGTATTACCCGGCTGCCTATTACCGATCCGTCATAAACGACGACGCCCGCGTAAAACGTGCAACCTTCGCCCACGGTGCAATTTTTGCCAATGACGGTTTTTGCGCGCAGTGCCGTACCGGCGCCTATCGTGCTGCCCTCGCCCACGCACACCAGCGGCCCGATGGAGCAGCCTTCGCCTATTTTTGCCGCCGGGTGAATGACCGCCGTCGGATCTATTCCGGCTTCCGCCGCCTCCGGCGGGTGCAGTATGTCTATCGCATGGGCAAATGCCAACGCCGGACTTTCCACTTCTATTGTCGGCATGGAGGTGATGGAGGCTTCCATTCCGTTTCCGATAATGGCCGCAGACGCGCCGCAGTCGTTAAGCTTTTCAAGTAACTTTTTCTTTGTGATGTGTACAATGCCGCCGCTTTGGGCGCGTTCGAGTGAAGAACATCGGGTAATTTCGGTTTGCGAATCGCCCCTTACGGTTCCTTCAATTTCGTTTGCCAGCTCCCCTAACTTCATCCAATCGATTTTATGGGTTATTTGGAGTTAATACAACGGGTTTTAGCAAAAGTTGATTTGGACTTTTAATTGTCGGCATTTATGCTAACCTCTATTTTAGAAGTACGCAACGGTTTAGCTGAATAAGGTTGTATTCCAACAAACTTTCTTTTCATAGCTTTGCCGGGATCGGAGAGGTGGCCGAGTGGCTGAAGGCGCGCGCCTGCTAAGCGCGTATAGGGTTAAACCTATCGAGGGTTCGAATCCCTCCCTCTCCGCCATTGAAATACGCCCCCGAAGGGGGTGGATTTCAATGGCCGCAGGGATGACTTGGATGAGATTCCCGGGTTCGAAAACGAAGCGAAGCGAAGTTTCTGCGAGCCTTCCACAAGTTTTTCCAATTTAAAAGGCTAGAGCTAATCCCTCCCTCTCCGCCATGAGGAAATGCCTCCCTTTGGGAGGCAATTTCTCATGGCATTAGGAAATTGGAAGGATTCGAAAGTGAGCTTCCGGCGCGACCGATAAGGGAGCGCAAGCGAGCGTGATGCGAGCTTAGGAAGGTCATCGGGGCCTGAGGGAGCGAAGGCAGGAGCCTGAGCGAGAGCAGGCGAATCCCTCCCTCTCCGCCACACACTTTAAAAGTGTGCAACCACCTAAAGGTGGCAGGCAACCTCGGCAAAGCCGCTGAAAGAACCCGATATCTTTAGCTATATGGTTCTTAACTTTTATGAGGTGTAAGCTCAACAATTTGAAATGATTGGTTGGGTGCAATTTTAATTACAGCCTTATTTTCTTTTAAAAAAAGTGCTTCGGTGTGGATTTGTCCAGTGCCTTTTAAATGAAAAGTGGTTTTAAATTCAATCGTCATTGGAACCTCACGATTAATTTCTGAAATAATACTACCTTTAATTTTCACAATCGGCTCTGAATTGTGCGTGAATGTAAATTGAAATGAGTCAAATTCTGGGTCTGTCGGCTCAATTAAAAATCTAGCATACACTCCTAAGTTGAAATTTAAAGGCCATTCAATACTCTTTTCTTGAGGCGTAATAGTTAGTTTTTCATTATAGACACCAACTAAAGTAATTTTGTTTCCAATCTCACGGCGTACATCATCACAAAAAATAAAATCGATTACTTTCATAGCTAAACTCCAGCCTTAGGTAGCAGGTTCTTTAAAAGGTAGTTAGACTTAATATCACCTTTAAATTCATTGTCAGTAATGCTTACTTTATCTGATTCAAGCCGGAACGGCTGTGTCTTATTACTTTTAAAAACAACATCTACCCCTACATTTACATTGACATAGAAAGTACCCTTATATGTCTGATCAATTAAATTTTTAATTTGACCAAGAAGCTCTCCTCGAGCAAAGTCCACATCATATTTTTCATCGGCAACTTTCAATAACCAAGGGAATGTACGAATCATTCTCAGCAAAGTCATTCCTGAGGCAGAACACCCCTGATATTTCCACCTAGTTAAAGTTCTTTGGGGTAGCGATAATGCACGCTCGAAATAGGCCATTGAAATTCCTAAACTAGAAAGATACTCTATAATTGTTTCAGCGGAGGATTTTTTTGCAATCTCAAGGGCATCTAAATAATTTTTATCGGTAATATCAGTAAATTCGCCTGACTCGCCACAGCTTAGGCAAGTGTCAGTAATTTTTTCATATGTTAACCTTGTTCCCCATGGTAGGAATTCTTCTTTTGTAGTTGTAACAGATTCCATTTTTTCAGAGCCGCAACTTGGACATGTAACTTTATCCATCATTTGCCCCTTTCTTTTGATTTTAATTCTTTTTTTAACTTCACTAATTCCGGATTATCTGCCAATACCGGATCGAGATCGGCATTTCTTTTAAACGATTTAATCCACCATGTATTGACAGCAGGATTAAAGAAAAAAGCAATATAACCATCTTTAAGACCTGAGGAGAAATTGTAAGCGTATACGCTTATTTCCGTTCTTGGATTAGGATTATTTCCCCATATCTTTGTATTTCTATATTGTGTCTGCTTCAGTCCTTCGTTAGCAATAAAGTCCAATATTTCCTCTTTTGTATTTAAGTTGAAATGTTTTTTCGCATCTTCTTTTACCTCATCAGGTATATGAAACCTTTCAGTCCGTTCACGACAAGCTGTGATTAATTCATCCAGTTTAGCGTGCGAACTCATCCATCCTCCCAATATCGGCACTAAACCTAATTAACATTATACCAATGTAGCGTAACATATCAAACACCTCGCTATGGTGTACTGTAACGTATAATTAACTGCAATTTCAACCCTAGCAATCCCTCCTTAATCATGTACCTTATTCAGCGGCAACACCTCGAAAGCAGATTCTCATTTGTCTTACACCCTACTTTCATAAATACTTCTTGAACACATGCCCATTTCTTTTATCTAGCTTGAATGTCGAGAAAAAGTGAGTTGATGTTCTTCATCTTAACCTCCTATTGAATAATGTTTTATGACCTGTGGGGAATACCCACGCACAAACAGCAAGTACGCCTTAGAACAAATCTGAAACATTTTTTTAGATTTTCCGAATAAACACATCAAATATAAATAGTTAAAAGCAGACTCCACGGTTCAAATCCCTCCGCCACCTAAAAAGAGCTGTTCGATTCGTAGTCCAGCACTGAATCGAGGTCTATCTTGAAACTTTTTCTCACCCTTATGCCCTTCAGCCGGCCCTCGTCGATGATCCGCCTTACCGTGCTGGCCGAAACGTTCCACCTTTTAGCCAAGGCCTGTATCGACAAAAACTTTTTTTCGGCCTGTAAAACGTCTTTTTTGTCCATCTACTTGCATCCTCCCTTTAAACGGATTATAATGTGCGTATGAGTACAATGTCAAGGAAAAATTTATGCGTAAACGCACAATAACTATTAATAAAAAAAGCCGCGCCAAAAGGATAAAAGAGCTGAGGGGCGGCGACACCCTGGCGGGGTTCGGAAAAAAAATCGGCGTGGCGCACTCCACCGTAAAAAGATACGAGCAGGGGATGGAACCATCCGGCGAAATTCTGGTTAAGATGGCCCATCTTTCTGGAAAAAGCGTCTACTGGATACTTACCGGAAGGGAAGAACCGCAAAACCAGCCGCCGTTGCCTCCCCCCTCGCTACCCGAAGA
>SDBV01001882.1_pt1 | contig 31502 bp, 41 predicted proteins | sample 2277081 | NCBI WGS metagenome assembly SDBV01 (sample SAMN10402039, study PRJNA504765) | marine sediment metagenome | isolation source: marine sediment core GS10_PC15, 223 cmbsf | place: Arctic Ocean: Southern Knipovich Ridge | collected 2010 | reverse complement strand
CGCGTCAGGCGGCATCTTCAACGTCATTAATAACTCGACGGGCGCGATCACTACTGTCCACTGTGGAAATTTCCTCGTCGCCAACAACAACGCCTTGGGCACCATCGGCGTCGCTAGCGGCGTGACAGTCTCGTATACCAATGCTGGAACCATCACCACCGCGAATGGGGTGGAGATCACGATCGCGAATACGGGTACGCTGACGAATACCCACGCGCTCAAGATTGGGGATATCACGGCAGGGACGCAAACCAATACCGCCTTTGCCATCCACTCCAACGACGCTGGTGCGCTGGTGTACCTGAACCATATGGTGGCCATTGGCACCTTGGCCTATCCTAGTACCGGATCCTTTGGCCTAGTATTTGGCGACGGGACCGCCCTCGCGTCCATGGGCTCGAACACGGCGGGCCTGTTCGCCAACGACGATGGCGGTACCGTGAAGATGTATGCCATCGACGAGGCGGATTCTGTCGCCCTACTCAACTACCGAAACATCGCCCTTGGCGGGGGAGCGGCTCCTACCCTTGGAACCATTGGCGGGAGTGGGCCAACCGTAGCGGCGCAGAATAGTTGGATTGAACATAATATCGACGGAACGGCCTATTGGGTTCCTGCGTGGGTCTAGCACGTATGATTGATCGCTTGACCACGTTCTTGCACGCCTACCCCGAGGCAGCAGTCGCCTTGGGCTGGATCGCGGGATGGCTCGCACTTGTGATCATTCCCCCTGTCGCTCGGTGGCTCCGCTGGTGGTGGGGCTTCTAACGGTGTAGGCTATGGGCCACGCAGCGCGATCTAATGCACGGAGAAGGCATATGCAACGACGACTGATCCTGACTGGTCCTGACGACCGCTCGATCTTCAACATCCTCTACACGGGCTTCCTGTCAGGAGGGGATCCACAACAGCAGAAAGGAAAGAAAGAAGTCATCTATCAGCTAGCACGCATCAAACGTGTGCTGCTCGCGGTTTCCGAGGCCCTGCCTGATGACGAGAAGGAAGAGGCGAAGGGCGTCCCCATCCGGCTGAAGGACGGCGAACAGATCCTCGTGCTTGAGCAACGTGATCTGGCGCTCCTTGAGCTGCACATCTGCCGGACTGAATGGATGGTCGTCGCGACGGATGTCGTCGCCGATGTCCTTGACCGGCTTTCGGCGGCGGAAGAGCTAGAAGAGGAACCGACGTCGTGACGGTGACCCAGCAAGACCTCGACGGCGTTCACGCACGTGTCGGCCGATTGGAGGGCAAGGTGGAGAGCCAACAGACCGAGTTGGGGAAATGCGCCGCGGGCATCGCCTGGATCAAGGGCTATCTGGAGACGCATCCAGACCCCCCGGGCCCAGCCTTTCGTCGGGACGCCGGGATGGTCCTCGGTGGCGGCGGCATCGTTGGGGTGGTCGTGTTCGTGCTAGAGAAGATCTTCGGCACCGGCGTGCTGCCTTGATATACTCTCGATTCGGGCGCGTTGCTCGTCTGAATGCGCCGCTGGGAACCCTGGGCTGCCCCAAGCCCTGAGAGGATCATGTCAGACACGGCGCGCCCGAACTGAGATGCCCACACCGAAAGTCGTCCTCCTCACCAAAGCTGGCTACCGGCAAGCTGGGTTCTCGCGTGGGCTGATCTTCCTGCTACTTGGGCTCGATGCTATCTGTCGGCAGGGGGGCGACGGCTGGCCGGCGCGTCTAGTCCTCAGCGCGGGCTCGAATGATCACACTACCGGCGGCCACGCGATGCCGCGCTGCGACGCAGTCGACGTCCGCACGCGCAAGTCAGGCACTCGGCTGGGCGCATTCCGAGACGGCGCAGCGAAACGTGCGTTCCTCCGACGCTGGGCGATGGCGGTAGATGATGGGACGATCGTCCGCCTGTGGGAGCACGGCACGAAGATCGTCACGGCGCACTACTTCTTCTGGCTGGAAGCCGAGGGCGAGCGCCGCGAGCACGTGCACGCGCAGCAACGGCGGGGTAAAACACTCTCATGAAGATGTGTACGCGCTGCCTTCGCGATCAACGGCTGGCTGCGTTTCATCGGAATCCTCGCCGACCAGACGGGCGGCAGAACTGGTGTCGTACCTGCACGGCTACCTATGGAAAGAAGCGACGGAACGGCCCTCGTCGTGCTGAGTTATTGAAGGTGGCTGCTCTCCGCGGCCGTACCGAGGTACGCCGCGCCTACTTCCGCGAGCGGTACCAGCGCCTGCGCTCCCAGATCAGTGCAAAGGCGCCCACTGCTTATGCAGACTATCCTCCCGAACAACGTCCGCGCGTGAAGGCCCGACGTACACTTAACAACGCCGTCCGCGACGGTCGGATCGTGAAGCCAACGGCCTGCTCGCGCTGTGGTGCAGGCGGCCGCATCTGTGGGCATCACGTAGACCACGCACGGCCACTCGACGTCGAGTGGCTCTGCGACCCCTGTCATGGAGTTACACGGCGACTCTATGCCTGACTTTCATGCGCAGGTGCGCCGCGGGATGACGATCTGCTGAGAAGGACTATGCCTCGCGGCGGTAGACCGCGGCGGCCGCCACGACCGCCCCCCACCCCTGCAGCGACCGTCCCGCGTCTCTGGCCTGGCCAGACGATCGTCTGCGCGGGGTCAGGCCCCAGTCTCTGCGAGCGCGATCTGATGCAGGTCCGTGCCGCCGGCGCGCGCGTGATCGTCGTCAACGATGCCTACCGACTGGCGCCGTGGGCCGACGTCCTCTACGCGGCGGATGCGAAGTGGTGGAAGTGGCACCAGGACGTCCCCGATGACGCGATGCCGGCCCGGAAGTACACGGTCCAGCGGACCGCGATCGCCTATCGCCCCTCAGTCGAGTTGCTCAACTGGGATGGCCAGGCGGCACTCACCGAGAACCCCGCGTACGTTCGTCTGGGGGGCCATAGCGGCTATCAGGCCGTCAACGTGGCCCTCCACCTTGGGGCGGCACGCATCGTGCTCCTCGGCTACGATATGCAGGCTGCCGTGGACGGGCGCCAGCACTTCCACGGCGCGCACCCGGACGGCACGCATCTCAAGTACCTCTACCGGATCGGGACGTTCAAGTCGCTCCAGCTGGCCCTCGCCACGATCGGGATTCCGCTCGTGAATGCGAGTCGCGCGACGGCGATCCCGGCGTCGATCATTCCGCGGCAATCTCTGGAGGTGGCGCTTGGAGACGCTTGAGTCGCTCTACGATCGGCACTGTGCGAGCAGGACGGGCATCGCGGCGCACCTGCCGCGGCTGCGGGCGCTGGCTCGTGGACTCGATGACGTCATCGAGTTCGGGGTCAGGCGTGGCGCCTCGTCGACGGCGTGGCTGCTCAGTGCTACGCACGTGACGAGTTACGACATTGTCGAGTCCCGCGAAGCACGACAGCTTGAGTCGATCGCAGATGGCCGGTGGACCTACCGGATCCAGTCGAGCCTAGAGGCGACCGCCCAGTTCTGCGATCTGCTCTTCCTCGACAGCCTTCACACCTTTGCGCAGACCGATGCTGAGCTGCGTCGGCACGCCGATCTGGTCAGTCGCTATCTCGTCTTCCACGACACGATCACCTTCGGCGTCGTGGGGGCCTCCCGCGAGAGCGGTCACCAGTCGTGGTCCTACAGTCAGCACGTCGGGGAGTCGGTGCCGTCCGCGCACCTCGGCATCCGCCCGGCGATCGACGATCTGATGATCCGGGACGCGAGCTGGCGTATCATGGAGCACTCGCCCTTGAGCCATGGCCTGCTAGTGCTGAAGCGCGGTACCTAATAATGTCGACGCCCGCGCGCATCACGCCGCAGAAGGTCTTCGCGCATCTCGATAGGCTGCAGGGCTGGCAGCGCGGCGATCGTCCCGCGCCGGTGACCCTTGAGTGGGATCTCTCGAACCGGTGCACGCTCGGCTGCGAGCTCTGCCATTTCGCGCACACGCACGTGCGCGGGCCGTGGACGCACCAGCCGCGGACGTTGCCCGGTGGCTTTGAATCGACCGGCGACCTCGCGGATGGCGCCCTGGTTTCTCGGGGGCTGCAACAAGCCGCCGCCGCCGGCGTGCAGGCCGTGGTCTGGTCTGGTGGCGGAGAGCCCACGACTCATCCGGCCTGGGAGTTCCTGCTGGCCACTGGAGCTGAAGCGGGCCTCCAGCAAGGCATGTATACCCTCGGCGGCCTGCTGACCCGGCAGGGCGCCGCGGTGCTCGCTCAGCATGCCTCCTGGGTCGTCGTCTCGCTCGACGCCATCGACGCTGACACCTACGCGGCTGAGAAGGGCGTGGGACCAGATCGATTCGAGGCGGCGTGCCAAGGGATCCGGTGGTTGGCCGAGGTAGGTACCACGACTGTGGGGGTGTCCTTTTTGATTCACGCGAGGAACTGGACACGGATCCCGGAGATGCAGCCCCTGGCTCAAGATCTCGGGGCGACCTATACGACGTTGCGCCCACGGATCGACTGCGCATCCGATGACTCGATGGCGCTCACGATCGATCGAGACTGGATGTGGCCAGCGCTGGGCACCCTCAAAGCGGCAGCCGCCCATCCCGATGTCGAGTGCGACGTCGCTCGCTTCCTGGCCTACCGCGACTGGACCGGTCGATCGTACGCCACCTGCCACGGCATCAAGCTCAGCGCCACCATCACGCCCGACGGACGCGTCTGGGTCTGTCCGCAGCGGCGCGGCTTCAAGGACTCGTGCCTCGGCGACCTGCGCATCGAGTCCTTCGAGACGCTCTGGGCGCGGCACCCGGGCCAGTGGACGGATTTTGCCAACTGTCGTACGATGTGCCGGCTGCACGGGCTCAACGAGCAGCTCGCGCCGGTCTTTGCCGAGTATCAGCATCCCGCGTTCTTGTGATGTTTGTGATGTCATGATTCCCACACCGCCGCCTGCCAACTGGGTCAAGCACACCACCGACTACGATCGCCTAGACTACTGGACGGTGCCCCTTCAGTGGTACCTCGATCAGCTGAACGAAGGCCACCCCTTCGCGCTGGCGCGGTGGGATGACGGGACGTGGCCCGTGGTGTTGGGAGAGGAAGGGCGAAACTGCGATCAGCACCCGTACTCCATGGAACTGCGCCGTGATCTCACGCAGACGCTCGCTGAGATTCAGACGCAAGGAGCCCCCTACCTTCTCGGCCTCCAGGAGTCCTTCGTCATTCGGGTCCACCCGATTAACGAACGGGTCTATAACTGGATGGTTAGCGCCGATCTCCGTGTCGAGTGGGTTTCCGGCGACGTGTTTCATCGAGCGTCAATCAAGGACGAGCTCGGGCCGCTGATTCAGGTCTTCAAGGACCGTGGCGTGATCCTAGTGGGCCCGGAGCGCCTAGACGCCCTCAAGAGCTACTTCCCGATTCGGCGTCATGTCCGGGTGCCGTTGCTGAACTGCCACGCCTCAGTGAAGGGGCTCCTGCGCAAGGCGCAGGAGGCGATCGAGAGCCAAGGGACGACGCCCATCGTGAGTGTCAGTGCGTCGATGACGTCCGAGTACTTTATCCACGAGTTGAACAAGACGCATCCGGAGGCGACGATCATCGATGTGGGGTCGCTCTGGGAGCCCTACGTCGGGGTGTCCTGCCGCAAGTACCACGACGCGGTCATCAAGCGCTTGCGGCGACAGAAGGTCATCGGCGTGTCCCCGACCTCGAAGGGACCGCCAGCACCGAAGTCTTCGCGATCCCCGATCCCGAGCGTGCGAGCCACCCTGCCGACGGTCGTCGTCTTCACTGCGTGCATTGGCTCGTCCACCGACGCGCTCCACACCCCGACGGTGATCCCCGAGGGCATCAGCTACTTCTGTATCACGGACAAGGCGCTGCCAACCACCAGCGTCTGGCAACCGGTACAAATACCGACCGCGGTGGATCCCGCGCTCGAGGCTCGAAGGGCCAAAGTTCGCCTGCACGAGACCGTCCGGCGCGTGGCGCCCACGTGTGACGCGTACCTCTGGATCGATGCGGCCTATGAACTACACGTGGATCCACGTGCGCTGCTGCCCGCGTTGCTTCGCGCGGACCTGGGGGTGCTCATTCACCCGAACCGCACGTCGATTGTCGATGAGGCGGTGGCGATCCGTCGGCGGAGGGACCTCGCGTTTTCCGAGCTGTCCGCCCTGTTGGACCGCCAGGTCGATCGCTACCTTGGGGAGCAGTATCCCAATCGGGTGTTGTCGTCGACGGGGCTGATCATGCGGCGCCACGACCTGCGCACCGCCCGGTTCAACGAGGTCTGGTGGAGCGAGATTCAGGCGCATCGACATACGCGCGACCAGATGTCGTTCGACTACGCCGTGTGGAAGCGGGGCCTCGCGATCACGTATTTGGAAGGGTCCTATATCCTGAATCCGTACGCTACTTGGCACGATAATACCTCCAAGAACCCTACGTGATCCATGCGGCCTTGCTCGTTCGCCGTCTTCACCGCGCGCATCGGTCCGCAGTCAGATCCGCTGCACGAGCCGACCGTCCGGGGGGACGGGGTCGAGTACTACTGCGCAACGGAGACGCCGATCGCCGCGTCCAGCATCTGGCAGCCTCTTCCCATCTCGGCTTCTGAGGCCCAGGATCCCGTGCGTGCCTCTCGCCGCGTCAAGTTGTGCTTGCACACGGTGGTGCAGGAGGTCGTTCCCTGCTGCGACGCGTACCTCTGGATCGATGCGGCGTACGAGCTTCACGTCGACCCGCGCATCTTCCTGCCGTCGATGATCCGCGGAGACCTGGGCGTGCTCCGGCACCCACAGCGTTCGTCGATTGTCGATGAGGCGGTGGCGATCGCGGGGCGCCATCTGCCGCCCCAGCCGCCCCTGGCCCTGCTCAGCGCACAAGCCGCACGGTACATTCACGAGGGCTACCCCGATCGCAGGCTGTCGACGGCCGGCCTCTTGATACGCCGGCTGGATCGTCGGACCGCGCAGTTCAACGAGGCGTGGTGGCAGGAGTTCACGACGCAGGGGCACACGCGCGACCAGATGTCGTTCGATTACCTAGCCTGGAAGCACGGCCTGTCCATCACGTACTTCCAAGGGCAGTACCGGGACAACCCGTACGCGACATGGCACCGCCGCTGATCTGCGTCGTTCACGGGTGCGCGCTGCCGGAGAATCAGCCGATTCTCGACGAGCTGCTCGGCTCCCTCAAGGCCAGTGGGTTACGTAACACGCTGACCACGTTTGTGGTCAACACGATTGGCGATCCGGTGACCCAGTATGAGACGGCGACTATTCCCATCCTTCGGGCGCTGGCCGAGTTGGAGCCTACGGCGTGCGTGCTCTATCTTCATACCAAGGGGGTGCGCCGGCATGGGTATGCTGCGGAGTGGCGCCGGTACATGACCTACTTCCTCGTCGAACGGTGGCGGGAGGCGGTCGATCAGTTGCAGGGACCAGTGGACGCGGTGGGGTGCGATCTCCTCGGCGCCGGTGCCGAACGGCATTTCAGCGGGAACTTCTGGTGGGCGCGCGCGTCGTATCTCGCTCGTCGACCGCCCGCGCCGACCACCGGCGATCTGCATCTGGCTTGTGAGCGGTGGCTCCTCACGGCCGAGGCGACTGCGCTGAGCCTCCATCAGTCCAACAACGATCACTACCGGCACCCCTATCTACGATCGACGTATGCCCTCGGTTAGCGTCATCACGCCCACCTGTGATCGACCGGTGGCCTTCGCGCTGCTCGGCCGTTGGATGGCACGGCAGACGCGGCCACCGGATGAATGGATCGTCGCGGACGGTGGGACTCGCCCCACCGACCTGACCGGGGGACGCTATACGCTCACGTACCTACGCAGCAGTATCGTGCCTCCCGGCGTCGCGAACTTCCACGCCAACCTCGAACGGGGCATCCAGGCGGCGACGGGTGATCTGATTGTCATCATGGAGGACGATGACTGGTACGATCGTACGCACCTCGCGACCCTCGAAGCGCAGCTCACGACGCCTGGCATCACAATCGCGGGGGACGGCCAGCAGCGGTACTACAATCTCGCCCATCACTGCTGGCGACTCATGCGGAACAAAGGCGCGTGCCTCGCGCAAACGGGCTTCCACCGGGCGCTCATTCCGACGGTCCTGGAGGTCATCGCCGATCGGCAAAAACGTGTGACATCCGCCAATCCTACTGAGCGCCAGAGAGCGATCGGGGTCGACGCCTATCTCTGGCAGAGCCAACCTCGCTCAGCCTGGTCGATCGAGCCCACGTCGACCGTGGTCGGGATGAAAGGGTTGCCAGGGCAGCCCGGACTGGGGGTCGGCCACCGCCCGAAGAGTGGGTGGACCCCCGATCCGGACGGCGCGCAGCTCCAGGCGTGGGTGGGGGCCCAGGATCAGGCGCTTTATACACATCTAGGCTTGACATCGGCGCCTGACGTAGAATAGCTCGCATGGGCCGATTGGGTGGAGCAGCGAGCGGCGCAGCGGCAGGATCCGCCTTTGGTCCGTGGGGGACAGCGGCTGGCGCTGGCCTCGGCTTCCTCTTCGGAGGCGGCGACGACGACCCGGAAGGCTTCGACCCCGATAATCCGGAACACCAGTTCCGGAACCTCTTGCGGACGAACGCGGCCAACCTGCGCCGCGACGCCACCGGGATGAAGCGAACAGGTCAGGCGGTCACGACGCCGGCCGTCAAGTACCTCACCGACGTCCTGAGTAGCAACCCCGCCGCCATCCTCGATGCGACGCGCCAAGAACGCGGCCGCGTCATCGACCAGTACGATACAGCGCGCCGCGCGATCGCCAACTTCGGTCCACGCGGAGGCGGCTCGACGTCGACGCTCGCCGAGTCCCGCTTCGAGCAAGCCGAGTCCCTCGCCGACATCACCTCCAGCGCTCGACGCGATGCCGTTTCCGCCGCGGGCGATCTAGGGACGCGGCTCATGGCGTTGGGTCTTACCGCGGACCAGCTCGCGTCGGCCGATATCAACACCGTGATCCGCGCCATCCTCTCGCGTGAGGGCCTTGGGGTCCAAGGGCAGCAGCTCGGGTTGGAGAAGGGCGAGGCGATCGGTGCGCTGATCGGACAAGTCCTCGAAGGGACCTTCGGCCAGGGCGACGAAGACTCGGGGGACGCCTGATGCCATCTGGACAGAGCGCTGGCTTTGCGCGGGGCTTGGCAGGCGTCCTCCAATCGCGGACCGCCGATCGGCGCAAGAAAGAAAGCGAGCAGGCCGACCGCGACTTCAGCGTCAACCTCTCGATGTTCGGGACCGCCCTGCAGCATGGCATCGACACCGGCGACTACTCGGCGAGTGAGCGGATCTTCGAGCTCCTCAACCCGGAACAAGCCAAGCAGCTCAAGAAGCAGGGGGGCATCGGCGCCGTGGTCGGGCCGATTGCGCAGCAAGCCGGGCTCCAGGAGGAGGAGGCGCAGGCGGAGGGCGCGACCCCCGTCGAGGTGCCGGGTCAGGTCGAGGTGCCGGGTCAGGCGGGTACCGCAGATGCCGCCGCGCCGGCTGCTAGCCCAGACTTCTTCGGGCTGTCGTTCGGCCTCTCGCCTGAGGCGCGCCGGGCGCAGGCGCAGGAGGCGGCCTTTGAGAAGGAGATGACCCAGTTCGGTGTCCGTCGTCGGATCGCCGAGCAGCAGGGCCTCGACCCGGAGAGCCAGGAGTGGAAGGACTTCGTGCAGTATGGGACGCGGCCGCCCGCGGGGCAGACGGTCACCCCGAAGCTCGGGACGATCGAAGACTTCATGACGCGGAAGACTACCGAGAAGGGGTCGGCGCCTACGTCGAACGACATCGCGATCTGGCGTACCGAGTGGGAGGGGATGAACGACGCCGACGCCTCGTCGACGCTCGGGAGCTTTCCGGACTATGTCGCGCGGTACGCCGAGGACCGCAACGTCACCGTCGATGACCTCAGCTCTGAGCAGATCGAGGACGCCCGCCAGCGTTACAGTGATGCGGGCCGCGAGCTAAAGGGGACGGGGACAGATATCAGCGCCACAGCAGAACTCGCGGCCGCGCAGCCCGACGTGTTGCAGTTCATGACGCCGACGGAAGCGGGCAAGATCGTCAACGCGATGGCCAGCGACCCAGCGCTGAAGGCGCAGTGGGAGCAGACGCGCATGGAACCGTTGCGCGCGCGGGCAGAGACGGCGATCGGCCGGATCGATGACTTGCTAGAGATCGACGCCACCGGCGAGGTCGTGGGCCTCGCGCCTGGAACAGAGCAACTCTACGGCGCTGCCGGGGCTTTCGGGCTCGACGCGCCGGCGCGGTTGATGCGTCATGTCCCTGGGTCGGCGGCCGCGAATGCGCAAGCGGCGCTCGATCTAGTCACTGGGCAACTCACGCTCAACATCCTCACGGAGATGAAGGCGCAGACACGTACTGGGGCGACTGGCTTCGGGCAGCTCTCCGTCCGAGAACTCGAAGTCATCGAGTCGGCGGCGACCATCCTCAAGGGGAAGTTGTCCGAGGACAAGGCGCTGGAGGAGCTGCTCCGGCTCCGCGAGATGTTTGAGAAGGTGATGCAGCCCAGCTCTACTGCAGCACGGCGCCCCGCAGCACGAACAGGCGCCTCCGCCGAGATCGATATCACCCTCGACAGCCCGGTCTATATCGGCGTGGACGGGCGCCCGACGGCGACGGCGCCTAGAGCCCCCTAGATGCCGCAAGCGGCCGCAGCGGGCGCGCAGCCCACCACCCTCCGGGACCTCCTCACCGAGCAAGCCACCGCGCTGGGCATCCCACCGGACCTCGCGCTCGCGATGGTCGCGCAGGAGTCGGGCGGCCGCCAGGACGCGACCTCCCCGAAGGGCGCCCAGGGCCTCTTCCAGCTGATGCCCGAGACGGCCGCGGAGCTGGGTGTCGACCCTGCGGACCCCATCCAGAACATCACCGGTGGTCTGCGGTACTTCAAGCGACAGCTCGATGCCCACGACGGTGATGTGCGACTCGCACTCGCGGCGTACAACGCGGGGCCGGGCGCGGTCGCGGAGGCCGGTGGCGTCGTCCCTGACTTCCCTGAGACGCAGGACTACGTCGCACGGGTGCTGGAGGGCTGGCGGGGCGGCGAACCCGCTCCAGCGGCCGCTGAGGCGCCCGCCGCCCCCCTCCCAGCCGCGATCGCGGGCGAGCCGGAGCCTGAGCCCACCCACGCTCTTGGCGAAGACATCCGCGATGTTGCAGAGTCGACCCTCCCCGTCGCCGGCATGATGCTTGGGGCCGCCAAAGGCATGGCGATGGGCGCCCCCGCGGGTCCTCCCGGCATCTTCCTGGGTGGCCTCGCGGGGGCCGCCGTCGGGGGCTTCAGTGGGGAAGCGGTCTACCAAGGACTCAACTTCATCGGCGAGAAGCTCGGTCTGGTGACGCCCACGGAGCAGACCGCCGAGGACGTCGTGCGAGAGCTCGCCGAGTCGGCCAATGAAGGAGTCATGTTCGAGGCGTTCGGCCAGGGCTTGCTTGGGACCCTCGCGCCCGTGGCCCGTCGTCTCCTCAAGCCCTTGCGTGCGCGACTCACCCAGTACGCCGACGACGCCCTCCGCGAGTTCCCGCCGAATGAGGGCCAGGCGTTCCTTCCAAGTGAGGTGTCTGAGTCGCGTGCCCTAAACATCGCGGAGAATGTCGCGGATGGGTCGATCTTCGGGGGTGGCCGCATTGCAGAGGTCCAAGCTGCACGGGTCGCGCGCGCGGAAAGCAAAGTTGCGGGGACGCTGGAGAGGATTGCCCCTCGCGTGCCCGAAGCGCGGGCGGCGTCGGGGGCAGGCCAGCACGCACTCACGTCGATCGACGACGCGATCGCGTCCTTCCGCAGGATTGAGCGGCCTGCCTGGGCCAAGGTGCGGGAGCTGGCGGATGACATCCCACTCAGTCAGACACCGGAGACGACCGAGTTCATCGCTCGACTCACCGGCCAGGAGGCCGGGGCGCTTGCGCCCAATGCCGGCGTACGGGCCGCACAGCGCGTCGCGGACCTCGTAGGGGACACCGCCATAGCTGAACTCCCAGAGAGCGTCCAGATGGCCGTCAGGCAGGCTCTCGCGGCACAGGGGGGGACGGCCGCGCAGCTCTCTGCCGGCCAGTTCACGAAGACGGTCAGCAACCTGGGGCAGCTCGTGCGCGGGCTACGCCGTGCGGCCGCTCGTGACCCCTCGAAATACAACAGCCAGCTCGGGATTGCGAAGAAGCTGCTACACACCGCTCGGGCGGATCTGGAATCGACGTTGGCGGCCGCGTCTCCAGAGGCGTTGCGTGCCTACGAGCGCGCTACCCTGATCTCACGTCTTGGCAACCAGCGGTTGTACAACGACGCCGTCCTGAAGGTCGTCGGTACGTCCCCGGCCCGGATCGCGGACACGCTCCTACGTCGGAATAACTCGGAGGCGATCAACCTCATCACGAAGGCGGTGGGGCGCCAGAACATGCAGCCGCTTCGCCGTGTGGCGCTAGAGAAGATCATGCGGCCGGACGCGGTCACGCGGGAGATCAACTGGCAGCATGTCTCACGGCAGCTCCAATCGGTTGGCGACGATACCCTCAATGCCCTCTTCCCCCGGGGACAGGCCGCGGATCTTCGGCGGCTCAGTACATTGATGAACAACCTGAACCGCAAGCCGGTGTCAGGCGTGGGCCGTGTCGGGATCATGCTGACCCAATGGGGCGCGGTCGCAGGAGTATTCTCTGGGACATTCACGGTGCCGTCGGGGGCCATTCTGCTCGGGCCGTGGGCCATGGCGCGGATCATGGCGTCGCCGGCGGGCGCCCGGTATCTCACCCGTGGGATTCAAACGCCGCTCGGGAGTCGCGAGGGCATCCGGAACGCCGTGTATCTGACGGCGTTGCTCCAGCAGCAGATGGAAGAGACGCCTGAGGTGCGCGCGCAGCAGGATCAGGCGGTGACAGACGCGGCCGTCGTTCCGCGCGAAGACAACCTCGTGCCTCAGCCCTAGAGTAGGGCAAGCAAGACGAAGCCCACGCCGCCTATCCAAGCGATGAGGCCAGCCCAGAAGACCAGACCAGCGAAGGCGACTTGGTAGTCGAAGGTCACTCGGCCTCCTGTTTCAACTCGTTACCCCATGCCCACCAGCGTACTCGTTGCTCGCGGGCGAAGAGTTCAAGATAGGGGCCGGGGCTCATGGACTCGACGATCTCCATGAATGTGTCGGGCTTCTTCGAGTGCTGCTTCGACTTCGGCGCCTCAAACGCCGTCGGGCAGTTCCGTCGGAGGGTCCGCAGTTTCCCTCGCACGCCAAATAGCACGTGCTCGGTGTTGTTACGATAGTAGTAGCCCATCCCAATGCCTGGCTTGACCCATGTCAGCGCCGTACGATAGGTGAATCCCCACGCCTCCATCACGAGGAAGGCTTCGCGCAGGAAGGCGTTCGTCGTCCAGAGGTAGAGGTGGGCATTGTCGGCGATAGGACAGCCGGCGATCTCTCCCGGGAATCCGAGTGCACAGATCGCGTCGACGTCCATCACTGGGTAGTAGCCTTCAGCGCCCCGTCGTCCGCGGATCTTGTCGGCACCGTGCCCGACATAGTGTTGGGACTTCGCTTGCTGCGTACGAGCACGATGCACTTGGTCGCGGTACTTCCACGGGGGGTCCGCGACGAGGGTCACGAAGGGATCCATCAGGGAGCGACCTCCACCACGCGCTCGTTCGTCGCTGCGCCGGCCCCCAGCCGCCGAACCGCGCGCCACCAGAGCCACGCGCGCCAGCGCCACATGCCGTCCTCCCGCAGCACACGCCAGAAGAGATCGTCGACTTCGTCACGCCAGGTGATCTTCAGGACCTTCATCCGCATGCACTGGTAGAGCACGTCGTGGATGAGGCTCGCGCGCATCGACGACTTCGAGTCGCGCGTCGGGCCTGATGGGCCGTCCCAGGCGTAGGCGTACTGCACCGTGAGCTGCCCCTTCATCGTGAGCTCGAAGAGGGGATGCACGATGTCCGCGTGTGGGAAGATGGGCGTGGACAGGCTATAGGATTGCGCGAGCTGATACTTGTACCCACGTCTGAACAGGATGCGATCCTTCATGCCACCGCCCTTCCAAGTTGACGCCATTCCAGCTCCTCTCCTTCGCCCTCGCGGGGCAAGACTTGCGGATCCGGACCGGCCCACGTTGTGGGCTCGGGGAGTGCGAGCTCCTGCATGCCGTTGTCATTCAGGGGGACGTCGATGCCCGTCTCTATCTTGATTCGGATCTGATCATCTCTTGTGATCTGCTCCGCCCAGTTCTTACCAATCTTCGCCGCCACGCCAATCGACAGGTGCGTGCCCCAGCCCCACTCCTCGGGGATCGGGAGATAGAGCGACGGCCGCTGCATCACGCGCGCGACGATCTCGGTCAGCCGATCGACCGCACGGTTGGGGACGTGGAAGAGCAGCGAGTCATGAATGGGCCCAAGGAACGGTGTGCGTCCGAAGTACGCATCGCCGATATAGTCGGGCTGCGCTGGGTCGAGGAGCAGATCCAGCTCCGCTTCTTTCAAGCGACCCGAGGCGGTCGACTGCGGGTAGAGTGCGACCACGCGGTTGCCGTCGCCTCCGAGGCTCACGCGGAAGGGTCGGCCGTGCAGATAGATGATCCGATGGGCGCGGAGCGGATCCTTCAGCCACTTGCGCGCCGTGAACTCGTTGACCGGCTTGTACCCGAGGACATCCCAGAACCAGTGTCGGTAGCCGTAAGGGTGGTCCCAGATCGAGGGCTCCTGGCCGCGCGTGGCGATGCCCCCAAGGTAGCCATGCTCACGGGCGCGGGTGCGCAGCGCGTGGTGCCACTTCGGTAAGTCGGGGGCGAGCGCGTAGTAGTACGACTGAAACTCCTCGGCCGTCTTGAGGGTGGAGAAGAACTCGGGGAACTTTTCGACCATCCCATAGATGGTTATGCCGAAGTTGTTCGCGTGGACCACGTGCTTGCTGACGTCGTACTCCCACGGGTAGCCCTTTTTGATGGCGTCGAGCTGGGGCTTCACGACCTCGTCGGGCTGCGAGAGATCGATTGGCTGGTCGAGCTTGAGGGCGGTGACCGCAGCGTGCATGCCGAGGCGCGCGAGGCGGATGTACTGCTTGGCGCCATCGGCATTGAAGCCGTGCTGCCAGAGACAGCGGCCGGTGATCACCGCCTCGATGCCCGAGAAGTCGAACTCGAGGAGCGAGCAGCTGACGTCGGCGGTGGTCATCGATCGATTCCTCTGTAGCGATGGCGCTCCCGGAGCTGGCCGTACATGTAGGGCTGATCGGCGAGCAACCAGTTGAGCACTGCACGCGCAGCCCACTCGTTGCCCTCCGCGATCGCGTCACTGAGCTTGTCGAACTCGACGGCCACGCCGATCTCCTTCTCCCACAGCGCGGCACGGTTCAGGCGGAACCACTCGCGCACGGTCACTCGACGTCCTCCCTCGCGAGATGGTAGACTGCAACGTCAAAGGAGCCACACATGGCCGAACGACGTCCGTCAGATAGCAAACCGGGATCAGCCGCTACGCGCAAGGTCACGCGAGGCCCTAACAAAGGTGACACGGTGACCTTTGGCCATGGACCCAGTGGACGCCCTTTTCCCAAGCACGTCAGCCGCGACGTGGGGTCGCCCAGCACCTTACGCGACAACCCCGGCGTCACACACGGGAAACGCGCGTCCAAACGCAGCCGGCGGCGGTCGACGTCTCGGGCCATGACGCGTTAGCGCGCGCAGACGGCGCACATCACCTTTCGGTCGGCCATCGTCCGCGGCTTGGGGCAATAGCCCTGCTCGAACTTCGCCCGGAGATCCTTGAGCGCCGCGGGTTGGCTGTCGCGCTGAGGCGAGCGTAGTGTATGACCGGTCATCGCCTCGGCCGCTTCCGCTTGGGCGTACAGGTCGGGGTGGTCCTTCCAGAGGGTGTGCCATTCTCCCAACGTCTGAAAGAAGCAGGCCGCGCAGTCCGTCCGATCGGGGACGACCACCCCGTGCCGGTCGAGACAGTGAATCACATCGCCGCGATTCCATCCCCACTCGACCATCGGGTAGCGCCGCGTGATCCCCTCCCCCATATCCTCGTACGCCACGCCTTCCCGGTCGGCTTCGTCCGCGCGGATCCCCACGTAGACTGTGCAGGGCATGTGCGCGAGCACGTACCCTTCAAACGGCTCAATCTTGAGCATGCGCGTACACCAGCGCATCCGCCAGTTCGGCAGCGCCCGCTGTTGATAGATGAGGCCCATGAGCGTGCGCCCCGCCGGCAGCGATATCAGGGGCTTCCCGAGGAGGACGCCCAGACGCTCCCAATGCGCCTGCATCTCGGGTAGCTCGTTACCCGTGGGGGTACACACGTACTGGTAGTCCCGCGGCTCCGCCTCCGCGAGAGTCAACGCGAGCGCGGTCGAGTCCTTCCCACCCGAGAGCGCCACAATATGCGTTACGTTGTCCATCGTGCCCCCCATGCGGCCACTTGATCGTCGGTCACCCCCGGCGGGATCCCATCGCGCGCCTCAACGGTGCGACGGAACCCACTCGCGAGCCCCTCCGGGCCGGCCTTGTCCGCGACGACGTTCTGCAGATTGGGATTCTGACACGAGTCGCGGAACGTCGACGGCTTGGGGAGGAACTCCGGATGGAGTCGGTCATCGTCATCGAGTCGGCGGAGCGAGCCCACCGCGTAGGTCGAGTCGACCTTCTGCACCGCTTTCCAATCGAGCTGGAGCTTGAAGAACGGATCGTCGGCGTGTTGCTTGGCCAGCTCGGCGAGCGCCTTCTTGTTCGTCGTCTTCTTAGTCGTCTTCCGATCGACCGGCGCCTCGATACCCTGCTGTTCGAGGTAGGCGATCACCTGCGCCGGCGCGTCCGGGTTGAACGGCAGGCGCCAGAACCAGCGCGTGACCGGGAGGGTGTGCTCGACGACGTACGGCTCGCGTGGCACCTTGCGGCGCTTGGGCTTGCAGGGCTTGCCTGCTTTGGTGAGTCTCGGAAGCGTGTAGCCCGCGCCTTCTTTACAGGTCCGGCACCCGTACTCTACGCCAGGGCCGCCTGTGATGGCCCGAGTGACCCAGTAGGTGTCATGTCCCGCCTTCTCGCAGGCGAGGAGGGAGGCCGGCTTCGGCTCGTCAGTCGTATAGGTCGCCTTGCACCGATGCTTCTGCGTGATCTCCTGCGCGTGGCACGTCGTGCAGACGAGCACGGTGCGCTGGACCTGCTTTTCGATCAGGTGGACGCCCGCGGTCATGTAGTGCTGCTTGGCTTCGCCGCCCCCTTTCTTCGGCGGGTTCATGATCGAGGTGGGCGGCGTGGGGGCCACTGCGCCGGTGCCTCCGCAGTCCTGACAGATGTCATAGACCTCATACTCGTGGGCGAGGATCGCTCCTTGACCCTGGCAGCTCTCGCACATCACGCCTTTCGGCTTCGTCCGATACCCCTCCTTCGGCTTGAGCACGCCCTCGGCGGTCGTCGTCTTCAGCTCCGCGAGGATCCGTGCGAGTTTTTCTTGCAAGTCGGCATGGAAGGCTTCGAGCGCCGGCTTGTTGATCGGCGTGCCCACCTCGAACGCCGGCCGCAGCACAAAGCAGTCGCGCTCGTGCCAGTCGCGGAGAAACAGCTCCCACACCCCAGGGTACGCCGCTTTCAGGAGCCACATGACGGTCCGGTAGGTCTGCACGCCGTCGCCGGCGGCGTACTCGCCTTCCCGCTCAGGGATCTTCGCCCAGTGCTTCCACGGGCCGAAGTCCGACGCCATCGCAGCGACGAACCCGAGGCCCTTGAGCAGATCCGACTGCAGGTAGTGCCAGAGCCACATGCCGTCGATGACGATCTCGTTCGGGAGCTGCACGCCATCGGCCCAGAGGTGTGCGAGGTCAGCGTACTTGTTCCACATCCAGATCCAGCCCTGCTTCTGGGCCGTCTGTTCGAGCAGGGTGCGCGCGATCGAGCGATAGGGCTCGCGGTAGGGCACGGTCCAGCCGAGGCCCAGGCTGTTCGCGCCGTTGATCCGGGTGAGTGGCGAGAGGTTCGCGATGTCGATGGCGATCTCCGACTCGTCTACGCCGCCGGCCTTCTCGACAAACTCGGTGTCGATGGCGAGGTGCGTCGTCTCCGGATCCCGATCGACCCGCGCGAGGTGATCGGCGACCCACTTGGCGAACCACTCGGGGTGCGGGTCGACCTGGAGCTGACACGGCGAGCGGGTGAAGCCGGTCTGCGTGATCCGCGACGCGAGCCGGAGATCCTGCGTGACCACGTCGGTCAGGTTCATGGCGCCGCGCTGCAGGAACGACGGGTGGAAGGTCGGCACGACCCAGTAGCGATCGTCGGCTGAGCGCGTGACGGTGCCATGGAAGTCCCGGACGGTGATGCCAGACTGTCCACGCAGCCCGAGGATGGCGCCGAGCGCAGTCGCGCCGAGCGGCACGACGACGCCGTTGGTCGGGATCGTATCGAGCACGGGTTGGAGGTACTGCCGGCAGGTCGCGATCGCGTGCTCTTCCCATGGCGCGCCGACGAGGTAGTCGTTCGGCGGCTGGCAGGAGACGACGTTGTGGATCCGGACGCGCTCGCGATCGATCCCGGCGCGCGTGCATTGGCGGGAGAGCTGGCCACCGGCGGCGCCGTAGAAGGGTTGGCCGGAGACGGCTTCGTCGTAGCCGAGCGACTCTCCAATGAAGGTCAGCGGCGCGCCCTCGGGCCCGATCGGCGGCGCGAAGCCGAAGCCGAGGCGCGCGAGCGAGCACGGGGCGCAGGCGTCGGGCTTGGGGACGCGGGGGTTCTGGCGGGGCATTAGATCCACCCCATCCATAACAGGAACCACCAGGCGCCCACGATTATCAGGGCAGAGCCGGCCAAGTTCAGCGCATCACGATCCATCACGCGTTCTCGATGACGATCACGCTCCCCGTCTTGCCGAGCTGCTCGCGCGCGAACTTGACCGTCCAGCAGCCGCCGGACTTGACGTGGTCATCGTGGACCGCCGGACAGTGGTAGCACCGATCCCACCGCATGCCAGTCCAGTCGGGTGGGAGCACACGCAGCGTGATGCAGATGACGTCGGTCGCCTCCTGCGCGATCCGGATGTTGCGGCGCTTGTAGCCCTGGGCCCAGCTGCGCACGCGCGGCGGGTACTCGGTCGTTGGGACATGGCGCTTGGTCGCTTCTTCGATCGCCCAGGTGTCGATGCCGCCGAGGTGACACGCGCCGCTGATGACACGCGTCAGCCCCGGCCGGTTCTTCTCGATGAGCTCGCGGATGATGAGACGCGCCGCCGTCCCCGTGGCGGCGGTGAACTTGGCGCCTTCGCTGCCGACGATGCCGAGGATCACCGCAGGCGCTCCCGTGCCATGTGCAAGTAGTCTAGCTTCAGATCGCAGCAGACGCCGAGGCGCTTGAGATCGCGACAGACGAGGCCGACAGTGCCACTGCCGGCGAAGGGATCCAAGACGATGCAGGGGAGGGGCGACGGGTCGGGGCAGGTGCAGGAGGGACGCCAGCCGGTTGTCTGCGACTCTCGCCACGTTCGTCCGTTAGTCCGTAAGGCGCTTGTCTCACTAACGCCTCTTTCACGAGCAGCCGGTCGTTCTGTTTCTTGGATAACAGCTTCACCTTTCAACCCGCTCCGCTCCACCACCCGCACCCACGGCCCTCCACATTCCCCACAGCAGCCCTTCTCGCTCGTCCCGGCCTTGATACACGGCTCGACGAGCTTCGGGGGGAAGGTGGCGAAGTGCGCGGCCTTGAAGGGCTTGGTCCCGATGGCCCAGACGGAGCGGAGGTTGCGGGTGCCGGTGTAGTCCCAGTACTCCGGCGCACGACTGTTGACATCCTTGAGTTCAGATCGGACGTTGCTGCCCTTTGCAGCGCGGGTGCCCGACGCGATCGCTCCAACTTCCTTCACTGCTTCGTTGTCGTAGTAGTACTTCGCCTTCTTCGTGAGCAAGAACAGATACTCGTGCCCCTTCGTCGGCCGATCCGTCACTGACTCCGGCATCACCGAGCCGCTGTAGCTGTCGCAGAATGACAGCCCTTTGGCCCAAATAATATCTGCACGCAGATACCAGCCGTCGGCCTGCAGCGCGAAGGCGAGACGCCAGGGGATGCCGGCGAGGTCTTTTGGTTTCAATACCGTCGTGCCGCGCGCCGGAGTGGTTTTAGTTGTAGCGTCACGATGCGCCCATGATGCCGTGTCTATGTCGTCTCGAATCCTTGGGTTCGGCTTGATCGTTAATGTCGCGCTCGGCATCTCACCAGCCGCCGACTGACGTCCACCTTGCCCAGCAACGTAACTGTCACCCATGTTCACCCAGCACGTCCCATCGTCCCGCAGCACGCGCCAGATCTCGCGGAACACCGTGACCATCTTCTCGACGTACTCCTCGGGCGTCTTCTCCAAGCCAAGCTGTCCCACTTGCCCGTAGTCCCGCAGCCCCCAGTAGGGCGGACTCGTCACCACGCACTGCACGCTCTGATCCTCCAGTGGGATCGCCCGCGCGTCTGCTTGTACGAGCGGCATCAGCCTTTGATCTTCTCCACCTTCACGCCGCCCTGCGCCATCATCCACCCGTACGTGAACACCGCCCCGCCTAGTCCCGATGCGACCAAGCACATGGTCGGCACCCACCAGATCGCTGGCCAGTAGTTGAGCGACCATGCGGCGCCGCACCAGCAGCCCATCGCGAACATCCCGGTGAACTGGCCGAGGCTCATCGCTTCTCGTACACCGAGTAGAGGCGGCTCCGGTTCTCGAAGCCGACGAAGACGGTCACGAGCGCCACGAACTTGACGCCCTTCGGCGGCCGCGGGGCGACGTAGTGGAGGATGCCGACGCGACTGCCTACCTCAATCACGGAGAGCCCTGCGTCGAGACAGTTACGTGCGGAGGGGACGGGCGCTGTCCCGTAGCGCGCGGCATCTTCCACGGTATAGGGGGGATCCGCAAGGACGGCACCCCAGTAGTGATACACACTGGAATCCTCGGACGGCATGAGCGGGACCGCCTCTTGCGTGATGTCGCACTGAAGGTCTGGCTGCAGGGTCCCATCGACGTCGAGCGTATAATCACACGGGCCAACGCCTTCATAGGGGTAGTCGCGCACTCGACCGCTGCAGAGGTGGAGGACTGGTTCATCGATGTGGACGCCGAGCAGCGCCCGCGCGCGATGGAGAAACCCCGCGGGATACGCGCCGTAGTACTTCACCTTCGAGCGCGCGAGGATCCACGTGTCGCAGATGGGGCGGTAGCTGCTCACGCTTTCGCCTTCTTGCAATCGTGCTCGACGTACCACGCGTCCATCGCCGAAGCGATGCGTAGGGCGTCGGCGATCTTGTATGGGTTGACGCGGTGGGCGATGGCGCTGCTCGCCCAGTTCCGTACGATCGAGCCGCCCAGGGGATCCCGTGCGCAGATCAGGAACACCGGTTCGTCGCCGGCCGTCCTCCCGATGCACCCAGTTCCCGCCGCAAGGCCAAGGTCCCGCACCAAGTCAGCTTTAGTTCCCATGTCTATGCTCCTCCTGTGGTGGCCACTCCTCTTGTGCATAGCCCCGCTGTGTCTTCAGGTCGGTGACGCTCCAGCTGGAGCCCTCATGGTCGAGCGTCTTGAGCCACTTGGCGACGTCCTCCTGGCGGTGAATCGCGACGATGACCTCGTCGCCCGAGACGCAGCTCATGCTGAGCATCCAGCGTATCCCTGCGAATGGCATGTCAGTTACCTCGTCGGAGCGCTCCAAATACGAATGGCCTGGTTGTCCGGGTGCAGGGCGTAGAGCAGCCACCGGTTGCGCGGTCGGTCGAGGAGCCAGCACTTGCCCTGGTTGCCTTCGGGCATCCGGTACTGCTTGGATGCCGTCCAGCGCGTCGGGGTTTCGATGCGTGCCGTCGCCACGCGCATCGGTGCGTCATAGAGCATCGCGAGTCGTCCCTCACCACGGTGGACCACGCTGCTGCCCAGCTCGCGCTGCGCATGGGGGTGGAGTCCCGACGGTTGCTGGTCGGTGAGGGTGTACGGATCCTTCCCCTGCAGCAGGTCGATCCGATCCCGACGTCCGACCCATAAGTAGTGCATGCCGTCGAGGTAGAGCGCCGTGAATGGCCACACCTCGCCCCCCTGGCTGTCAATGTTGAGGATGCGCCGGTGATTCGTGAAGGTGAGTCCATCGGTCGACTGGGCGACGTGCACGAACACGTCCACGCTGCCCGGCCCCGTCGCCTCGATGGCCCCGTAGTACACCCAGATCGTCTGGCCCACGACGACCGCGGCACAGGAAAAGACCCCTTCCTCTTCGCGATTGACCTGACCCCCGCCAGCATAGGTGATGACCGGGTTCGCCATGTCGATCTTCTCAAACGGACGCACCCCATCCTTGCTGAAGGCGACGCCGAGCGCGCGGAACGCGGGTCCCCCATCGGACACCCGGTCGCCACTGGCCCCGACGTAGTAGAGCGCCACCCGTCCGTCAGGCAGGAGAATAGCGTTGGCGGTAGCGTGCTGCCCATCGAACCGATGGTCCCACCGCCCGACCGAGGGCTGAATCGCGACGCGACGAGCGGTCCACGCCGCCGCTGTGGGCACGGGCGCACTGCGAGGCGTCCGCCGTTCGCCCTCGATCGTCACGGTGTCGGTCGCCGTGATCAACTTCCCGGGGCGCACGGTCGTGGTGCGGTTGAGTTTCAGGGTGACGGTCCCGCGCCCCTTGAGCGGCAGCTTCGTGATGACGTTCTCTTTGAGTCTGAGTACGCGCCCCATGACGCGCACGTGCCACACATCCTGTTTCGCCATTCGATCTAGTCCCCCTAGTCCCCGGCTTTAGCCTGTTGCTGTACGAGTTTCAGATCACTGATCTGGCGTCGCGCCTCAGCGCGTCGTCACTGGGCATCGGTCGGCTCCGCGGAAAATACATTTGGTTTCTTGCCAGCAACAGGTTGAACGGTCATCGGCTTGAAACCCACCACTTTACCGAGACGCGCCCACGCTTCGTTTGCATTCTCTTGCGGAGGCTGAAACATTGGCTGTCCACCAGGCAAGTACATGACCGGTGTTGGCTTCGACGCATCCAGTAGTTCGTCCATCTGGGCTTTCGTTAGCGTGAACTCTTTACGATCCGGTGTCATCCCTTTCCCCCCGCCGTCTCGTCCGTCGAGCCGGACAGCGCCCGCCGACCCATCTGGGATCGTAACCATTCAGGAACCATCGGCAAACTACACGACTTCATGTGGCTGGAACCAAGCCCTCCACATTCAGGACAGCGTCCGTCGTTTCCGGGGCGAATGTCATGTGATTGTCTACGCCCACGTTCGTAACCGTGGAGTTCTCGCACCCTGGCGAGGGCGGCTTCGGCCTGCTCGGCACGTTCCCGCTCGTGATTGCGCTCCCACACGAGACTAGACAGGCGGTTTGAGAGCGGCATTCCCGGCCCAGGACATTCGCCATCCGATTCGCTCGGGTCGGAGTGCGGCCATTCTCGCTCGGGGTGCTTCTCGCAGATCATCCCGCCGTTATGCGGGCCGATGACTTCTTCCACACTCACGTCGCCAACCATATCCGGTAGGCTCATAGTCGCTCGCTCCTTCTTGGCCACTAGGGCGCAGACTTCGCACCGTTCATCACCGTCATACTCGGGTGTCCCGTAATTTGGGTCTTTGCAGTTTCCACGAGCGTGCCCGCATCTTGCTGGCTCGTGAGCATGCGCCCATCCGGCTTCGTGCCACTGCCGATATTCCAGGGCGGTATCGATGTCAGGCACCCGCTCCGACACCGGCGCGTATGGCATGTCCATAAACCGCTTGACCAGTTGCCGCTCGGCCTCGGCCACTAGGGCGGTCCCGTAGTCGGTCAGGATGGCAGCAATTGGAGCCCAGCCATCGTCAGCGGCAGAAGAGAGATGCGGCTTCACCCAAGCCTTCAAATGCTCCACCGCCGTCTCCACGGCCTTCGCGGTTCCGGAATTAGGAATGAGCGGCCCTACGCACTTGTAATGATCCTCAGGATTGACGACGGGTTCATGGCAACGTGGACAGAGCAGCTCTTTTTTGGTAGCTGCCATCCGTTTCAGCACCGACCGGCTCAGTGTGTCAGTCACTCGCGGCCCCCTTTACAGCGCTGAACGCAGAACCTGGCGATCTTAGTGAGTGCATCTTGCACACGCTCGATGTCCTCATCTGAGTCGAGTTCGTCTTGGAAGCCGGTCGTCTCCGCCCCGCTCTCGATCCAGGCGGCAGCCAAATCCCACGCATAGTGGACAGCTTTTTGCTTCGTCATCTACTTGCGGCCCCCTTCCCGTCGCCCCCGCAGGCAGGACACTTCATATGCCAGCCAGTTCCATCCGTTGCTGGAACGACCTTGCGTCCCCCGCACGTCGGACAGACCGACCCGATCAACGTGGCTGCGACCTTTACGCACACATCGCAGCCGTCAGAGTGCCGTCCCATGACCGCACTCAACGCTTCATCTAGCCTGTCTCGCACCTCCTCCAGTTGCTTGAGGGCGCGGAGGGCGTCGCAACCTAGACACCCCAGACACGCGCCTTTTAGACACAGCTCCCCAGCACCCAGCCGCGCCTTGATCGCCGAAAGGTCTACGTGCTCAGTCATCTACTCCCCTTCCGGCGTCGGGACACGGAGACGATGGAGATGAGATCAGCGGCTTGCCGTAGTCCGAGAGTCGCGGCGCGGTCAAACCCGTCTATGGTCTGGCTGCCTGGAATCGCTGCCCTCACCTTGTCCTCCGCGGCCTGGAGCGCGTCGTGCCCGACCGCCTCGATCGCGGCCAGCCAAGCGGCCTTGTTCGGCTCACATTCCACCATGGCAACTTCGCTGTAGGCTGCCCGCGCCCGCTCCTCTAGGTTGAAGTCAGTCACTGGGCATCAGGGTACTCATCAGCGCCTCCCCAACGCGATGAAGTGCGCCTGGACCATCGGCGTCAGCTTGTCGACCACCACTTTCAGCTCCCGCATGCGCTCGCCGATCTCCCGCTCCCGGTTGAGCATGTTGTGCGCCACAGCGTAGAGCCCGCGCACGTCGACTGAGCACGCCACGCAGTGGTGGGGCCTGTCGTCGAGGACCTGGTCGAGCCGCCCGATCAGATCGCGCGCTAGATTGCCGGGGTCGTAGTCGAGGTGCTCTTTGTCGAGCAGCATGCTCAGTCCCATCCGGCACTCCTTGAGGAGCGCCACCAGATCGACGTGGCCGATGTCAGTCATTCGATGTTGGCTCCCTTCTCGCGGGCCCGCTTGATATCCCAGGCGATACTCTCGACCACTGGCCGGATCGCCTCGCGCAGGCGCCGCTCGACCTCCGGGATGCCGAGGGTGCCGGTGATCAGCGCGTGCCCTATCACGTTGGTGCGAGTGTCGATGATGAGGTAACCGATCTCGCCGTGCGCGGTACCAAGCGGGTAGGAGATACGGCAATTCATCAGCTGGGCTCCTTGGGCGGCTCCTCGTCGGTGAGGGCGCCCGACAGGGCGGCCTCGAACTCGGGCGGCGGCGTCGTCACCGTCTCCTGCAGACAGGCGAGCAGCTCCTCGTGTTGCGCGAGCGTGAGCGTCGCGAGGGTCGACGACGGCTCTATCGCTGTCCGGATCACCACGGCGCTGAATGCGTCGACGAGTTGATCGGCGAACGCCGCCTGCAGCTTTTTGATCTGCGCCTGCATCCGGGCGTCGGTGTGATCGAGCGGGGCGTCTGGCGGCGTCGGTGAGGGCTGCTTAGTCATCGGTGCTCCTCCTTGGTGCGGCCGAGGATATAGTCTGGGCGCCGTTGACTATTGGGCGGACAGACGCAGAGGAGCCGCCACCCGTCGTCGAGTAAGCCCTGCAACGTGTCCGTGCAGGCGTTCTCTTCAACACGGACCTCACTGATGGTGAGGAGTCCGATGCTGGGGACTTGTACATAGACGGTGACGGGCTGGCCGTCCGTGCCGGGCACGACCTGCTTGAGGGTGCCCTTGAACGAGACGACCTCGAACGACACGCCAAGGGCTGTCAAACGCGGCCCGTCTACGTCGAGGTCGATGACGGTCTCAGTGGGCCAGCAGTAAGTGGTGCCGAGGTTCTCGTCGATCGGCACCCCGGCCCCTAATACGTCGCGCAAGATCGCGAGCGCGTCCGCGTCCTTAGCAGCTTCGATGAATATCTCTTGCATCGTGTAGCCGAACTTCACCCGCGCGATCATGGATCCCTTCACCTCCGCCGCGGCTGGTCCTCGACCGCGGCCGTAATGTTGTCAATCGCCTGCAACTGCCCCGACGTGACGCGCCCCATCTTCGTGACCGTCGTATAGATCCCTTCAATGGTGTCCGACGCCCAGTCGTAGTCGCTGTCGGCGCAGAGATCTTCGAGGCGCGACAGGAACGCGAACGCGTCCGTGACGCTCTCAGGCGGCGTGGGCTTGGGCGTGGCAGGGATCATGACTCGGTTCCTACCAGCCGATGGCCTTGGAGATCGCTGGCGAGAATCCCCCTAATTCGTCGAAGCGCTTCCGAAAGATCTCGTAGTACGGACGCGTGGTATCGAAGTACAGATGTCCCGCTGGGGCGAACCGCCACAGGCTCGCCATCTCTTCCCGGCTCAGGCTGTGGATGCGATCGACCGTTCGGCCGTCGATCGACTCGGTGGACGTGGCGTCAGTCATGTGGCTCGTCTCCTTTAGGATGAGTGTCTCGTGCCCACCCGTAGCTCCAGCATTTCCAGTGGCATCCATCCCGTACTGCCGTCGTCATTCAGAGCACTCACGATTTCTTTCTGGTGCAGGACGTTCCTGTCGATATTGTGGAGGGTGGCCATTCGTTTCGTGTCGAGGTCGACGAGATAGATCTTCCCTACCAGCGCGTCTGCGTCCTCTTTCATGGCTACCAAGCCATCAGCCGTCGACAGCTTAGTTAGTCGGGCCTGGACGATCATGCGACTCATGCTCCTCGTACTCCTCTAGGGAGCGGAGTACAGTACAGCTGACGACCGAGGCGGCGCGTCGATCGCGTTTCATGACTCTCACGAGGCCCTCTGCTGTTTCCGCTTCCGGTACTCACGATGACTCTGATTCCGGCAGGCGCGGCACATACGCCCCCGAGGTACGAGCATCAGATTCTCTCCACTCAGTAGATGACCGCGCTTGCACCGCACCTTCCGTGCGTTCATCGCCATGACGCCGTGGCTCCGTAAGAGGTTGATCCGGGACGGAACATCTTCGAGATGCTGTGGATGGACGCAGGCCCGATCGCAAGAGGGGCGATGATCAAGTGTGTTCGCAATCGCGCCCCGGCTCGCTGCATACAGGAGGCGATGAGCGAGGACGGTGCGGCTTCGGAGAGAGAACTTCCCGTATCTGCCACCGTCCGTAGCACTCTTACTGTTGCCACTCGTCTTCCCTGCTGTCCAGATCCAACACCCCTGTGGTGAGACTCGTAGGTTGCCGACGAATCGGGCGGCTTCGCGGTGCGACAAGGGTAGGAGCCCGACGAGATCTATAACCACTTCTGCACCCTGGGCTCGATCCGACATCGGTCAATGAATCCTCGTTGATCCCCTACAATGCGAAGTCCTTCAGCCGTTCTCGCACGACTCAAGGCTACAAAAAGCATCCCCGGCACCTTGAAGAACCAGTCGCGGATGTTGACCTGCACGTTGTCGAGCGTGAGCCCCTGCGTCTTGTGGACCGTGCAGCCGTACGCGGCGCGCAGCGGCATGTAGGTGATCGTCCCGACGATCTCCATGCGCCCTTTGCCCTCGTCGGTGATGACGGTCGTGGGGTCGGGGCCCCGGCCGGCGGCGAACGCCTCTTTGATCTCTTTGCGCCGTCCGACTTCGAGGGGGATAGTGTTCTCCCGGATGACGGGGGTGACGATGACCTCGTGTCGCGTCCGGTGCAGCGTCACGAGCCAGCCTCCGCTCGTCGCCTCCCGCACGATCCCGAGGTCGCCGTTCGCATAGACCAGCGTCCCCCGACTGTCGAACTCATCTTTGTACTCGCGGCGGTTGGCGAGGATCATGATCAGCGCGCCCTCCTTCAGCCGGAGGGTGTCGGGGATCTGCTTCCAGTCCCCCCGTTGCGTGCCCGTGCGGATCACCGACGCTACGAGTGGCTTCCCGGCGAGCTTGTCGAGCATCAACATGTTGTGCCGGTCGACCGAGACATTCTTCGCGAAGATCGTCGTGCCGTTGAAGTCCTGATCGATCGCGCGCTCGAACTTCGGGGCGGTGAAGAAGTTGACGGCGCCCTGGACATCGGCCTTTCGGACGGCGTGCAGCGCGGCAATGAAGTCCCGGGCGTCCTGGCGGTAGATCGTCTTCAGCGTCGTCGTGTGCTCGGCGTAGAGCGGCCACTCGGGGGAGTCGAAGGCGTACTCGACTGGCTTGTTCTTCTGTGTCGTCGGGTTCTTCTCGGGCACCGGGGGGAGCTGTCCGAAGTCCCCCACGAGCGTGATGCCGATCGGGTGGAGCTCCTTGTCGCGCGACGCCCCGCTCTCGTACTCCAGATCCTCGACGTCGCCAGCGCCGACGTCTTCGAGTGCGTAGATCCCTCCCTCGTTCACCTCGCGCACGGCGCGCGTGATGAGCGTCAGCTGCTCACCCTGCATCATCGACTTCTCGTCGATGAGGATCCGCCGGATGCCACTGCGGCGCAGTCGGCGCACCTGCGCCTGCAACGCGCCGTGTTCGTAGGCGTCCCGCAGCGACTCGGTGTCGAAGTACTTGAGCAGGGCGTTGATGGTCGTGCCTTCGCCGAGGTTGACCGATGCGATGCCGGTCGTCGCCGCGAGCACGACGCCGCGGTGGCGCTGGATGATCTCACGTGCCACGAGGGTCTTGCCTACGCCAGCGGTGCCGGAGATATTCGTGTACAGCTCCTCGTCCTCGCCACACGTACGGATGGCCTCTTCTTGCTGCTCGTCGAGGACGAGTGGGCCTTCCCGCTTCGGGGGTGGGGCGGGGAGCTCCTGGACCGCGACGACGGGCGGTGCCGTGAACACCGGATCATCCGCGATGGTGAGTGGCGGCCGCGTCGCCTTCGCCGGCACGACATCCGTGCGCTCTTCCAGCGGGAGGTGGAACGTACTCGGCTTCCCAGGCGTGACGGGTTGCCCGGCCTCCGGCTCTTCTTCCCACGACTCTAGGGGTCGTCGATCATCGTCGTTGTCCATCGCTCTCCTCCGCAGCCTCTGGGGCTGTCATGGTACTCATCTACCGGTTGCCTCGGGTGTCGTCCTCCTCCTCCAAGTTGACATGATCCTCCTGCAGCTGATCGACCCGCAGCTGGTCGTCGTCGGACCCGGTGCTGATGTCCCACCCTCGGAGTCCCTTGCTCGTCTCCTGTACCCTGCACGTGATGGCGTGGCCGTCTTCGAGGGTATCCCAGAGTTCGGATGGGACCGTCGTCTTGTGGATGAAGCACTCCTCTGGTTCCTCGTCACGGGCCGTGTCGATGAGGCGCGCGAAGATGAAGCCGTGTTCGCGCGTAGTCACGCGCACGATTGTGGCGAGGTAGCGCCCCGGCCGTTGGCGCTCAGTCGGTGATGTCGCCGGGGTCGTGTGTGGCGTCTCGTCCATCTGCGGGCCTCTCCGGTGCACGTGGCGGCGATTCGCCGGCCGGTGGCTCCCCCGGTCCCTCTGGCTTCTGGTCATCCTGCTGCTCCCCAGCGATCGTGTCCCGCGCGAGTGCCTTGGGGTCTTGATCTTCCTGCTTGCCGACGACGAGGATATTCCCCATGCGCTGCCCCGGGGGCAAGATGATCGGCACCGTGATCGTCAGTGTGACACGAAGCGCTGGGTGTGGGAGATCGAGGGCTGGCCCGACGTCCTTGATCAGCCAGTAGAGAATATCCGGCGGCGGGTTCCAGATGACGAGCTGCCCCGTTTCGAGGCGCGTACGCTCCTTGTCGTACGCGCCTGTCTGCCCCGAGGCCACCTGTGCGAGGAACTGCTTGCGCCCCTGCGCCTGCAGGAACTCGTCTTTCGCGGCGCGGTTCCGATCCCCCCTCATGGATTGTCGTCTCCCGGTGGCTCCTGCGCGGGAAGCGGCAGCGGCAGCGGTGGCGGATCGGCGGGCGCCGCGGCCGCGGGACCGCTCACGGCCGACGGGCGGCGCCGCCGGGGCTGGGGCTGGCTCTCAGAGGGCCCCCCAGCCTGTGCTGCTGGCGGCGCAGCGACTGCTCGCCGCCTCCGGGGTGTGCTCTCTCCTGTGGTGCCCGTGCGTGCTCTCCGGGGCGCTGGGGGCGCCTTGGGGGCTGTGGGAGGCGGATCCGGAGTCGAAGCCGCGATGGTGGTGGGTGCGGTGGGTGTGGGCGCCCGTCGGACCGGCTTCTGCGTCGCCTGCTTCTCGATAATCGCCTGCGCGATTTCGAGGGCTTGCTGGGCTTCAGCAGGCGATGCGTCCATGAAGAAGTCGACGATCGCTTGGATGGGCGACCGCCGGCGGCGACGTCGACGTGTGGGTGTGTCAGGCATCTGGGTTCTCCTTTTTACTAGCCTCTTGCTCTTCCTTCCGGAGGGCGTCGAGGCCCGCGTCGAGGTCAGTCATGTAGCGCTGCAGGGCGCGCCAGACCTCGGGTTCGAGCTGGATTCGGTGGAGCACATCGATCCCATTCTCGGCTGTCAGATCGATCGTAGTACCCCACCCCGCGCTTTGCACGTAGGCGCCATCCCCCAGGTAACGCTTCTCTGGGATCAGGCGCCTCACGCGCTCCTCGATGGTTTCACGGGTAGGTTCAGGCACGCCTACGCCCCCTGCGGCGTCAGGATCCGTTCGACGTTCTCGAACCCGCGCACGACGACGAGCGCCGGCTGTGCCCCCGCGGCCGCTTCCTCCGCCGTGGGCGTCCCGCAGTCACACGCGATCTCCAGATCGTAGGCGCCTTGCGGGGTCAGGTCCGTCTCCGACGTGGGCTGTCCCACGGCCGGGTTCTTGAAGTCCTTCGTGTAGTACCGACGCCCGCAGCCCTTCTTGCCCGTGCCATCCTGCACGTCGGACTCGCCCTCGGACGTCGTCACGCGGATGTAGCGCACCCGATCGGGACGGCACTGCCCGCTCAACCCATGCTCCAAGCGGATGGTCTTGCCCCCGTACTTGTTGATCGCGGCTTCGAGTACCTTCGGGTCCGCCGGGCGCGACTTGTCGGCGAGTGCCACGTCGAGGAGGTAGGCGGCGTCGCTGATCCACGCCGTCTTCGGATCGTCGGTCTTGCCACGCTGGCGGGGGTGCGTCGAGAACGTCGCCGTCATCGGCTCCCCGTCGTGTGCGCCTCCGGTGACCACGAGTGGGGTGTTGCGATCGAACTTCAGCATCCGCCGCTTGAACTTCTGCCCCTTCGTGGGGTTGGGCTGTCCGTTCGCGAGGAACGGCCGGCGGTCGGTGGCCTCGATGTCATGCCACAACGGCACGATCTCGGTCGGGAGCAGGAAGGTGCTCACGCCCGGCAGCAGAGTCGAGCGCAGGCCGCCCATCTGCGTGGGGAGATCCGTCCCAGGTTCCGGCCAATCGACGACAGGCTCGGGACGGGCTTGGGTGGTGTTGACGTCCGTCGCGGCTACCGGTGCGGCCGCTACTGGGGCGGCGGCCACCGGTGCTGTGGCCGCGGGTGCTGGCGCTGCAGCCACGGGTGCTGCTGCGGCGGGTGCTGCTGGCTGTCCGGATTTCAACATTGGGCT
>SDBV01001881.1_pt1 | contig 31506 bp, 25 predicted proteins | sample 2277081 | NCBI WGS metagenome assembly SDBV01 (sample SAMN10402039, study PRJNA504765) | marine sediment metagenome | isolation source: marine sediment core GS10_PC15, 223 cmbsf | place: Arctic Ocean: Southern Knipovich Ridge | collected 2010 | reverse complement strand
AAATATCCTGTTCTTAGTTCAGTTCAAGAGTGCTTTGGCTACATCTACCGCTGTTGCAGCGTCTGCGGCGTAACCGTCAGCACCGATCTTGTCGGCATAACCCTGAGTTACAGGAGCGCCGCCAATTATGATCTTAACGCTGACGCCGCTGTCCTTAAATGCCTTGACGGTGGCTTCCATTGCTGGCATGGTTGTAGTCAGCAGAGCACTTAAACCAACGATGCTTGCGCCGGATTTCTTTGCTTCTTCGACGAACTTTTCCGAAGTGACATCGACACCGGCATCAATTACATCAAAACCTGCACCCTTGAGCATCATCATGACAAGGTTCTTGCCGATATCATGCAAATCGCCCTGAACTGTGCCAACCATAGCTTTTGCGAGGGGTTCGACGCCTGCTTCTGCGAGTTTGGGCTCGAGTATTTCCATAGCCATTTTCATCGCGCGAGCTGCGATAAGTACTTCCGGGATGTAAACTTCATTTGCCTTGAAACGGGCACCCATTATAGCCATGCCTGCGATCAGACCGTCTTCAAGAATTGACTTCGGGGCCATGCCTTCATCCAGAGCCTTCTGAGTTATCTCGACGGCTGTCTTCTGGTCACCCTTGATGATCGCTTCACCTAATGCTTTTAAATCTGCCATACTATATCACCTTAAAAAAACAATATTACATTTCATTTCGGATGCGACGCCTCCAGTGTCGCCGCAATGCAACCTAACTTATATCAGTCATCCAGTGTAAAATCAAGGTTTTTCGGTTCTGGGGGCCAAAGTCGTGAGATAATAGCAGAAAAGAGCAAAATTTGTACAAAACCAGCCCCCTTTAGGTGGCATTCAGGTTAAATCTTCTCGAAAACGAAGGCATGGCCGGTGGAGTCGACCTGTACCTTGTCGCCATCGACAAAACGCCCAGCCAATAGCTCCGTGGCGAGGTGATTTTCCATCCTTTGCTGGATGGTTCGTTTTAGCGGCCTTGCGCCGTATGCAGGATCGTAACCTTCGTCGATGATCTGCTTTCGCGCATTGTCGGTAAATATTACCTCAAGGTTTCGCGTCTTTAGGCGCTTAGCAAGATAATCGAGCTGAATGTCGACTATCTTTCGCAGGTCGTCGTGGTTGAGCATGTGAAATACGATCGTCTCATCGATACGATTGAGGAACTCGGGTCTGAAATATTTCTTGAGCGCATCTTTGACGTGTGCCTCTATCTCCCAGTCGGCTCCAAGATCGGCGGTCAGTTCCTGTATCTGCTCTCCGGCAAAATTGCTGGTCATAATAATAACCGTATTCTTAAAGTCAACCGTCCTGCCCTTGCCGTCAGTGAGCCTTCCATCATCAAAGACCTGGAGCAGCACATTGAAAACATCCATGTGCGCCTTTTCAACTTCGTCAAGCAATATAACCGAATAAGGTTTTCTGCGGACCGCTTCGGTTAGTCTTCCGCCCTGGTCGAAACCGACGTATCCGGGAGGGGCTCCGATGAGTCTGGCTACGGAATGAGACTCCATGAATTCACTCATGTCGATCCGCACCATGCAGTTGGGATCGTTGAACAGATACTCTGCCAGAGCTTTTGACAACTCCGTCTTGCCGACGCCGGTTGGCCCGAGGAACAAAAAGACGCCTATCGGTCTGTCAGGGTCGCCCAAGCCGGATCTGTTTCTTCGAACGGCGTTACAGATCGCCGAGACCGCCTCATCCTGACCTACAATGCGTTTTTGAATGAGCTCTTCCATTTTCATGAGCTTATCGCGTTCACCACTGAGCAGCCGTACAACAGGGATACCCGTCCACTTCGCAACTACTTCGGCGATCTGCTCGGCGGTCACCTCATTGTGGATCGTCTTTTTGCCATTGGAGTTAGCCAGAGCCTTTTCGGCCTCTGCAAGCTCCTTGCTGAGGTCTGCTATCGTACCGTATTTCAAACGCGCAGCGGTTTCGAGATCGCCTTTTCGCTGGGCCTCCTCGAACTCGGTTTGAGTATCGGCTATTTTCTTTTTGAGTTCTTTCAGCTTGTCAATGTCTTCCCTGTCCGCTTCCCACCGGGCGGTAAGTTCGTCATTCTTTTCCCGGAGATCGGCTAATTCCTTTTCACCCTTTTTCAGGCGTTCTGCGCTCGCCGGATCGGTTTCTTTCTTTAAAGCTTCCAGTTCGATCTGAAGCTGCATCATCTTTCGTCGGATAATGTCAAGTTCGGCAGGCAGCGAATCGTTTTCGATACGCAGTTTTGATGCCGCTTCGTCAATAAGATCGATAGCCTTATCGGGTAGCCAGCGGTCGGATATATAACGGTTTGACAACGTCGCAGCCGCAACAAGCGCCGAATCCGTGATGCGAACGCCGTGATGAGTATCATACTTATCCTTTAATCCGCGTAGGATAGCGATAGTCTCTTCGACAGTCGGCGGATCAATTGTGATAGGTTGAAAACGTCTTTCAAGGGCCGCGTCAGTTTCTATGTATTTCCGGTATTCGTCAATCGTCGTAGCGCCAATACATCTCAGTTCGCCGCGGGCAAGGGAGGGTTTTAGAAGATTGCCCGCATCGACGGACCCTTCGGCTTTACCGGCGCCTACGATCGTATGCAGCTCATCTATAAAGAGCACGATCTCACCACCTGAGGCGATAACTTCCTTCAGCACGGCCTTGAAACGATCTTCGAATTCGCCCCTGTATTTCGTACCGGCGACCAGTGAGCCCATGTCAAGGGCAATAACCCTTTTGTTCTTTAAGCTGGTCGGAACGTCGCCTGCGATTATTCGCTGAGCAAGTCCTTCGGCTATCGCCGTTTTACCGACGCCGGGTTCACCGATAAGCACGGGGTTATTCTTGGTCCTGCGGTTGAGTACCTGCATGCAGCGGCGGATCTCTTCTTCGCGTCCTATTACCGGGTCGAGTTTACCCTTGCGAGCCATTTCGAGCAGATCGATCCCATACTTTTCAAGAGCCTTGTATTTGGCTTCGGGGTTGTCGTCGGTTATCTTTTCCCCGCCGCGTATCTGCTTAAGTGCCCCCTCGACCTGTTCGGCGGTTATGGCGTTTACGCTTAGCACTTCTTTGGCTTGGCTGTTGATCTCGGCAAGCGACACAAAAAGGTGCTCGACGCTTAAGTACTCATCTCCCATCTTATCGGCCCGATTCTGCCCGTCGAGGATCACCTCACCGAAAGCAGGTTCCGGCATCAGCATCTGTCCGCTTGCCTTTCCTGTGGGCAGACGGTCGAGCTCACCGGCGACCATTTCCTTTATACGGTTTACATTGGCGCCGATCTTCTTGAGTATCATAACCACTACGCCGTCATCGTCATCGCAAAGTACGCTGAGCAGGTGCAAAGAGGACATAACCGTATTGGACCTTGCCATCGCAAGCTGCTGCGCACTCGCAAGAGCCTCCTGGGCCTTCATAGTAAATTTATCGAATTTCATCGCAAGCCTTTCTATATTCCATCACGGACCGCTTAACGGCCCCGTATACTCTGTAATACTAATTGCAAATCATGTGCCCAACCAACACAAAGACGTAACCCTTTTATCAAAAAGCAGTTATGGATATTACAAAATGGGATATTTATGCCAATTTGGCAGTCACACCCCCGCGTTTGTCATCCTGAGCGCAGTCGAAGGATCTCTGACTCAACAACAATAATTCCCCTTGACTTTAAGCACTCAAAACCATAAAATACCCATAATAGCACGGAAATGCTATCAAAACTCCACCGGAAAGGAGAAACATGGCAAAACGAAAAAACAACCAAAACGAACCCGTAAAGCAGGACCCGGCCCTCTACAAAGGAGTCATGGTCTCCAGCACTTTCAAGGACCTGCAGCAGCACCGGGCCGAATTGATGAACGCGCTGCGCAAAGAAAAACTCGTTGGAGTAGGGATGGAGGATTATGTTGTCAACCCGGATGACGATGTTATATCTTCCTCTCTCAATATGGTTCGCGAGGGCACTGCCTACATCGGACTTATAAGTCACCGATACGGACATATTCCTGAATGCCCTGATCGCAATCCTGACGCCCACTCGATATGCCGCCTCGAGTTTGAACAAGCCCAGGAACTCAACCGCCCAACCCTGATTTTCATCATGGGAGATGACCACGATGTAAAACCGGGACATGTCGAAACCGACCCGGAGAAAATAGAAAAACTCAAAGCCTATCGCAATCGCGCCAAAGAGGGCCGCATCTACGTCACATTCGAAAGCCTGAAAGACTTCACCCATAAAGCCATTCATGCAGTCGCGAGTCTGCGACGCTATCTTAAAGAGCAGGACGAACCTTCTACTCCGCAGCCGCAAGACACCGCTCCTGACCCCGAAGCAACGAAAACCAAAACCAAAACCGACCCCATCCCTGCCCCTCCGCACCTTTACGCCGAGCCACCCTATATCGGCTCGCACGATTTCGTCGGCCGCAAGGCCCAGCTTGATACCTTAGACGACTGGGCCGCCCCTGCCGATCCGCACCCCGTTCTACTCTTTGAAGCTATCGGCGGCGCGGGCAAGAGTATGCTTACTTGGGAGTGGGTCAATAAACACGCTAAAAATATCCGTAAGGATTGGGCAGGCATCGTCTGGTATTCCTTCTATGAAAGGGGAGCGATCATGGCAGACTTCTGCCAGCACGCCCTCGCTTATATGACTGACCAGCCCCTTAAAGACTTCCGAAAGAAGAAAACCCCCGAACTCGCCGAACTGCTCATCCACCAACTCCAAGATCGACCATGGCTGATAGTCTTCGACGGCCTTGAGCGCGTCCTCGTCGCCTACCATCGCATCGATGCTGCCCAGATCACCGATGAAGAAGCAGGCATCGCCGGCGATCAGATCGCCCATCGCGATCCTTGCATCGCCATCCGTCCCGAAGACGATGAGCTCCTCCGCAGCCTCGCAGGAGCATCGCCATCGAAACTCCTCCTGACCAGCCGCCTTATCCCACGTGTCCTGCTAAATGACGCAAGCCAGCCAATACCCGGCGTCCTGCGCGATCGCCTGCCCGGCCTTCGCCCGCGCGATGCCGAAACGCTCTTCCGCGCCTGTGGTATCACCGGCGATTCAAAGGATATACAAAACTACCTGAAGACCCATTGCGATTGCCACCCTCTCGTCATCGGCATCCTTGCCGGTCTCGTCAACCACTACCTCCCCGACCGGGGAAACTTCGACGCCTGGGCCGCCGATTCCGCCGGGGGCGGCAAACTCAACCTCGCCAAACTCAACCTCGTCCAGAAACGCAATCATATCCTCTGCGTCGCCCTAGCGGCCCTTGACGATAAATCTCACCAGCTTCTCTCCACTCTGGCGCTCCTCTCCGAAGCAATCGACTACCCGGCACTCAGCGCTTTCAACCCCCACCTGCCGCCCGAACCGAAAGCAGTGGACAAGCCGGAAAATCCGGAGGCCAATTGGACGTGGCAAAACATGCCCAATAAGGAAAAAGAGCAAGCCATAATGAGCTACCAAACTGACCTCAAGCGTTGGGGGAAATACAATCAAGCCCTGAAGGTCCGGCTGGGGTCACCCGAGTTTCTCGCCGCCTCGCAAAAACTGCCGCAAACCGTTCGCGATCTGGAAGGCCGTGGCCTGCTGCAATACGACCGTCAGACAAAACGCTACGACCTGCACCCGGTCGTCCGCGGTGTCGCCGCCGGGCGACTTGCCCAGAAAGAAAAGCGTCGCTACGGACAATGCGTGGTCGATCACTTCTCCCGGCAGGGCCACAGTCCCTACAATCAAGCCGAAACCCTCGATGACCTCCGCGAGGGCCTCTGCGTCGTTCGCACCCTGCTCCAGATGGGTCACCGCCAGCAAGCCTGTGACACCTACTACGGCGACTTGTCCAATGCGCTCCACTACAATCTGGAGGCTCATGCGGAGATATTATCCCTGCTGCACCCATTCTTCTCTAAGGGCTGGAGCGTATTGCCCACTGGCCTGGAAATAGAGTACGCCGCCTATCTGGCGAATAACGCTGCTAACGCATTGAGCCGTGCTGGCGAGTTGGAAGAAGCCTTCGCAGCCTATAGCGCCTGCCTGTTAGCTAACTTGAAGCAGGAGAACTGGAGCAGCATGAGAACCTGTTTGTCGAACATCTCTCACGTTCTCATCAAAAAAAACCTTTTAGCAAAACGGCAGCGCTGCATTCTCCTCGCACTCGATCTTGCCACTGAGTCGGACGACAAAGAATACCTGTTCCGTATAGGGCTGGAGCGTTTTTCGCAGTTTGTTCTTATTGGCCAATGGCCTGATGCCGAAGCGATGTGGCAGATCCTCGACCCCATGGGCCGTAATTGGCCCCGCAGACTCTACAGCCCAGGCGATGCAGAGAGTGTCTATGCTTTTTTCTGTTTCTTCCAGGGCAAGTTGACCGAAGAACATCTCACTTGCGCCGAACAATTAGCCAGAGCAGGTAAGAATCGCATGGCTATTCGCAATATCCACAGCCTCCGCGGACAATGGCAATTAGAGCAGGGCCAGTATAATCTCGCCGCCGCCAGTCTCGGCGAAGCGGTGCATATGGCCCGCGAAACCAGCCTGATCGATCAAGATGCAATGATGGCAGAAGCCCTGCTGGCCCTGGCTAATTTCCATCTTGATCGGCTCCCAAACCCTCGCTACGAGGTAGAGCATCTCGCTAAAGGCAGGTATCCTTTTTACCGCGGTATCGCGGAGTTGTGGCTTGCCATCGGCGACCGGGAACTGGCGAAAAAACACGCCCTTGATGCATACAAGTGGGCCTGGGCAGATGGCGAACCGTATGTTAACCGCTACGAACTAAACAAATCCAGCACTCTGCTCAAAGAACTCGGCGCAGACATCCCCGACCTCCCCCCCTACGACCCTGCCAAAGACGAAAAATTCCCATGGGAAGACAAGGTCTCTGCCGCCATAGAGAAACTAAAAGCCGAGAACGAAGCCAAAAAACCCCCGGAGGAATATTAAGCCCCCAAAGCCCCCAAAGCCCCTTTCCATGAGCCCGCGCAGCGGGCGCCATAATGTAGCCTCGCCCGCGAGGGCGTGGACCCGAGGTCAGCCACCACATCCACCCCCTTTTCCTTTGCGCCTTCGCCCCTTTGCGCCTTGGCGGGATAAAATCTTCTCTGTATTTCAAAAATTCACTTGACAAATAACAACCATCTTTGTATAATGCACATATAACAATCAGGATAAAATAATGCAACTTAATAAAAATCGAAGATCCGCCGGAGCCTTGGCGGAGGAGGACAAAATTACATGCTCAAATATCCTTAATCGCAGGCCACGCCTGCGAATGTTTAGCCCCGGTCTTTGGCCGGGGTTGCTGTTAAAGAAACCGCTAAAATCACCCAGAGGGGAAAACCGAAGAATACCCTCATGTTTTTTGCGAAAAACCGCACTTTTCGAAAAACTTTTTTCGCGAAACAAAGCCAATTTTGAAAAGTTAAAAATTAACACAAGTACCTGCAAAAGAAATACTTACAGCAATTTGCCACCCAAACCCACAAAACCCCAAAGCCAATTAAAGCCAATTTTTAGCCCGAAGGCCCCTCGGTGTGGTTTTATTCAAAAAACCCAAAACCCGATTATTTATAGCTATGGCCGAGATATGCCGATAAATTTTAATAATACGAAAAAAAAGCTTGTAATTTCACAGATTTTGCATAGGCTCAACTGGTTACTTTAACCAATATAAAGGGGTTCAAAAATGGAAAAGCAAAAACTTATCATTATCTTAGTCGTTCTTTTGTGTGGTTCACTCGCCGCGGTTGGTTATTACGCCACCTCAAAATCCAAGACATCCGTCTCTGCCGAGCAAGCCCAGCTTGATCTGGAAAAAGCCCAGGGCGATCTTACAAAGGTAAGAGCCGATCTGGAAAAGACACAGGTGCAATTAGCCGAGTCAAGAGCAAAACTCACATTTGAGCTTAATAGGATCAAGAACCTTGAAACAAAAGTTACACAAAAGGAAGAACTGCTTGCCAAGGCAACCGGTGACCTTAAGAAACAGGTACAAGGACTTGAAAGCAGCCTCAAGAAATCCACAGACCAAAGTACAGTTTTGCAAAATGACCTCTCCACTGTTAAGAGCCAGATAGCCAAACTCACAACACAACTTGCTGCGGCCCAGCAACAGGTCGGTGATCTCAAAAAGCAAGGTCAGGCCGCCGCGAAAAAGACAAAGGCTCTTTCTGCGGAAAACGCCAAACTCCAGCAAAAAGTCAAAGATCTGACAGCCAAGCTTGAACAAAAAAAAAAGGTAGCTAAAAAAGCCGCAGAAAAAACCGCAAAGAAATCCAAAGCCACCCTTCTTACCGCAAAAGCCGACCTGATGAAAAATGTTCAGGTCGCAAAAGCCGATTCGCCCCAAGCGATCACTCCTGTTTCTTCTAACCCTGACGGCAATCTGGCTGTGGACGTGGATTTCACTTGGGTCAGTAAGTATATGTGGCGTGGTCAGGATCGTATGGGTGGACACGGATCGTTTCAGCCAAGCGTAAACATCGACCTGTGGGGCAGCGGATTCAGCTTCAACTGGTTTGCCGCGTATCCCGGCTCTTCCGGAAGCAGGGGCCTCAGCACCGTCAATGCAACCGAATACGACTATTCAATCACATACAGCGATTCACTCCTTGAAGGCGATCGCCTGCAAACCGATTACGCTGTCAGCTACATTTACTATGATTTCCCTGCCGTTTCCTCCGAGGTTGCCGATGCTCAGGAAATGCAGTTGTCGCTTTCCTGGCCCGAGATTTGTCCGGCAGGTATTACGCCAAGCTATACTTACGCTCAATTATGGCCGGCATACGGTGGCGGAGCTGCACGTGGCATCGGCGGGGCCTACCATATTTTCGGTCTTACGCACGAAGACAACTCAATGGCATTGCCGCTTACATATTCATGGGATATAACTTATAATGACAGTGCATACGAAGCCGACAGCGACTGGTCACACATGGTATTCGGACTCTCTACTTCTATGGATATCGGCCCGGGCACATTGTCACCGGGGCTGTTCTACCAGGTAGCGTTTGAGGATAAAGCTGCCGACAGGAACGACGAATTCTGGTCGGGCTTTTCGTACACGATAAGCTTCTGACGGCGCAACATCAATACGATTTCCAAAAGCCCGCCTGGTTCATGCCGGACATTTGGAAATTAACCTTACGCCATCTTGCACCATAGAGGGATACAACCCCACCTTACGCATCGCGTCGATATAGCTGCTGTATTTGACGGGTTTGACTATATAGGCACTACACCCGAGTTTATAGCATCGTTCGATTTCATGAGGATTATCTGTTGTTGTCAGCATGATCACGGGCACATCTTTGAGTTTCTCGTCATCCTGAAAAACTTCCAGAACCTCAACACCGTCTATACCCGGCATCCTGATATCCAGCATCAGAACATATTGCTTACCGGGATCCATCCTAAGGTGTCCGCTTTTCATATAAAAGAAGTCCAGAGCCTCCTGCCCGTCAGCAAGCCTTATGATCTCGTTGCAAAGCCCAAGCCCTTCGAGATATCTCTTAGTCAGCACAAAATGCCCGAGGTCGTCTTCTGCAATAATAATTACCACTTCTTTCCCCATCTTTCCGAGCCCTCCATTCAATCGGTATTACAAAGGGTTTACACTAAGGTAATACTTCTACAAAGCGGTGAATGTTCAGTTGCTGTCCTGATATGGTGCTGTAACGGGTAAGATAAACGGCCCATCCGGGAAATGGACAGGTCGGTTAGCGTGCCTGCGAATTATATCGTAGATATCATAAGCAGAAAGGACCTGCTGGAGATACTCCCGACAAACCACCTATAATAACATGCGCAGACATGTATGATTTCTAAAGGATAAATCGCTGATCAATTTAAAAGTTGTTCGCAATCGACATTCCAAACTTGATTTGGAATCAATAGCACTGAAAGGGCGGCATGATTTATCACACAAGATTCGCCATCGCGATATAATCCTCACAGCCTAATTCTTCGCCTCTTCGAGTAGAGTTTATATTTGCCTGCTGAAAGATATGTTGCCAGTCTTCGACTTTCGAAAGTTCACCCGCGGCAAACTTTGTACACGCCTTTATCATCTTCCTGCGATGGCTCATGAACAGATTCACGATCTCCCTGAAAACGGCAAAGTCGGATATTCTCGCAACCTTCTCGTCGTCCCTTACAAAACTCACCATCGCAGATTCGACCTGCGGACGCGGCCAGAAAACACTCGCCCCCAGCTTCCGAATTATTCTCGTCTCACCCGCCGCCGCCAGCATTATACTCAGCACACCGTACCTCTTATCTGAGACCACCGCAGCCATCCGCTCCGCCACTTCCTTTTGCACAGTCACATACATACTATCGGCCGCAACCCGCCCCGTAACCAGATTCACCATCACAGACGCAGCCACATTATAAGGCAGATTCGCAACAAGAAGGCACCTGCCCCCAAGCTTACCTTTCGCCTCTTCGATCTTTTCCATCGCCTCTATGCAAAGCGTATTCTTATTCTCAAGGATATCGGAATTGATGATCTCAACATTTTTCGTGTCCCCGACGCCCCTGCCCGCGATCCCGGCAAGCGTCTTATCATATTCAACCGATATGACCATCCCAGCCTTCTCCGCAAGCCCCTCCGTCAGCGACCCAGTCCCGCATCCGACCTCCAGAACGACATCATCCGCTTCAATACCCGCAGAATCGATCAGGAAACGCATCAGGTTCAGGTCTATCAGAAAATTCTGCCCCAGCCTCTTATTCGGCCCAACCCCCGCCGAAGCAAGCAAACACTCGATCTGATGTTTAGTCTGCATAAAAATTTGCTCTAACTTTTTACCCTTTTCACCGCTTGTTTTTTCTGCCGCTTTTTCACCACCATCTCAACCGCTATACGGATCGCCGCCTTCATACTCTCGGCATTCGCAAGACCCTTACCCGCAATATCAAAAGCCGTCCCATGACAAGGCGACGTCCGAATGATCCCCGCACCGATAGTAATATTCACCGCATTATTAAACGCCAGCATCTTAACCGGTATCAGCCCCTGATCATGATACATCGCCACAACCCCGTCAAACTCACCGCCTATCGCCCGCCCGAAAAGTGTATCCGCCGGAAACGGCCCGCAGCAGTCTATCCCCACCTCACGCGCAAGCGAGATCGCCGGGCCTATTATCCGCCCCTCCTCATCACCGAATTGACCGTCTTCACCCGCATGAGGATTAAGACCTGCAACAGCTATCTTCGGCCTCTTGACCCCGAAGTAATCCATAAGCGCCGTATTCAGCAGATCGATCGGTTCGAACACGCACCCTATCGTAAACTTATGCCGAATATCAAAAAGACTTTCGTGAATAGTCGCAAGAGCAAGCTTCAGCGGCCCCGCCACGAACATCATCACCTTACGCGGCGACTTGCATCTCTCTGCTATCATCTCCGTATGCCCCGGCCAGTCGACGCCGGCAAGCTTCCAACTGACCTTACTGATCGGCGCCGTAACCATCCCGTCGATAATACCCGCCCGACACGCATCTATCGCGTCAAGGCAGAATCGTATCGACGCCTCACCCGAAACCTTATTCGGTTTGCGTATCCACGTCGGCACGGAGTAATCGTCATAATCGGCCACAACCACTCGCCGCGGATAATCCCTGCTGAGTTTTTCATGCGGATACCTCAGCCAGAACGGATCCAACTCAACGGCATCCGCCGCGTATGCAAGCGGCTCATCCATCCCGAATATAATAAACTTCGCCAATTTTCGGATCGCCGGGTCCGCCAGCGCCTTAACGATTACCTCCGGCCCTATACCGCCGGGGTCGCCCATCGTTATCCCGATAACCGGCTCCTGCCCGATCAGTTTATTTCTGTCATTATCCATAAACAAAGCACCCGCTAAAATCCAAGTTCCTTAAGCCTCTCAGCGCTCAGCCCGCCCCCGCCTTGTTTCCCTAACATCCGCTCCAACTGTCTCCTCACAGCCTTGCTGATAACATCCGTCTCAATATTGACTACGTCACCGACCCTGAGAGAACCCAAAGTAGTTTCTTCCCACGTCACAGGTATCACCGCAACGGAAAATTCGCCGTCCTTCAGTTCCGCGATAGTCAAACTTATCCCATCCACCGCAACCGACCCCTTCTCGATCATATCGTCAGTGATATTTTTTTCCGCCGAGAAAGTCACATTCGCAAAATCCCCCCGCTTCTCGATAGATTTGACCTTCGCCATCCCGTCAACATGCCCCTGAACAATATGCCCCCCAAACCGCCCATTGGCCGCCATCGCCCGCTCAAGATTAACCTTTCCCCCTTCCCTTATGCTGTCCATAGTCGATTTCGACAAAGTTTCCCCACTCACATCGAAATCCCCCAAACTGCCTCTAAGACCCGTAACCGTAAGGCACACCCCGTTTATAGCTATACTATCCCCGATCCCGGTCCCCTCAGCCAGCTTCCCGATCTCAACAGACAGAACCTTACCCCCCGCACCTGCCCGAACCACCCGCACAGTACCGACCGACTCTACAATTCCTGTAAACATATATCGCCTCAAAAATCCTGAAAAACGCTATTTGAACTCAATAATCCCTAAACACCCTTTCATCCTACGTTTACACAAACAAAAAGTCAAATGACTTTTACTACATCCCCACGACCCGGAAAGGATCGAATAATATCATCTCGTCACAGACTCCGCTCAAAACGAAAACGAAAGAAAATATATCCTTGACATAACAGGCTCCCTTCCCATAATATTAGCGGAAATTGACCCGGATACACGCTCTTTGAAAAAATCATACATCTATGCCGGCTCCCAGCCGATAGCCTTCTATAATGGCGACTGGCGCACATCCAGCCCCCGATACTACTACATGCACGACAGACTCGGCTCCGTAAGGGCACTTGTCGATACCGCTGGTTTCACTGTAAATAACTACACATACAACCCATACGGACAGGATATAACTTCGGAGATTTACGAAGACGCTGCCCTCGACAACCCCTTAAAGTTCACCGCACAATTCTGCGACGCCGAGATCGGCCAATACTACCTGAGAGCCAGACAGTACGACCCGCACATAACAAGATTTACAGGCCGCGACTTGCACGCAGGTCAGTTCGAAGACCCGCTCACTTTGCACAAGTACATGTATTGCTTTAACAATCCTACTAATGGCATTGATCTAACCGGCTTGTCCACTCTTACTATTACTGTCGGAGGACAAGCAAATATAATGGTTGCGGGGGTGATGGTTCAAGGTGGATTTGCTTTTGATTCTCATGGTAATATATCATTTATTGGAACAGCAGGGACAGGAGCAGGTCTTCCACCATCGGCATGGGCCGGTGTTGCTGTCGGAGTTACAAATGCCGATACTGTTTTTGACTTACGAGGAGATGGCGCCCAGATAGGGGGATCTGCAACCCTTTGGGGTCGCAATTTTGGCGTAGAAAAGCTTTTTGGATTCGACGACGAAGGGGCAATGACATATACGGGATGGGAATTTAATCCGGGGGGAGGTTTCCCTCCATGGTGGGCAGAATTTCATGTATTTGGTACCTCTACTATAGTTTCGGAGCCACAGGGAAATTGGTTAGAAGCATTTGAAATTTATCGGAGAATGCATAATGATGGAGCATCTAATGTTAAGACTTTAGGCCAAGGATATATGCATTTATTAATGTCAGACGTGCTGGACAATGTTAGTGATGGGGATTTCTCGTACATAGATCGGATGACTGAAAATATGGATCGCTTCGAACGTTTGGGGCTTTATTAAAGGAAGTAAAATGGAAGATATTGTTGTAAGGGTTGTTTCTGGGTTTGTTGTTTTGTTTATTGGGATAATAGCTTTGCTTGGAATGATATTTCTTTATCATGGATTTAGAGTATTCATTCATATAGCTACCAATTATCCCCATAAGTTATTGCAAGTAATCTTTTGCCCAAAAGGCACAAAGGCTTTAAAGGAAGAAATAGGCTCTAACGATCCACACTTTAACAAGCTAGAGGAAAAAACAAAAAAAGCGTTTAAGAGATGTCTCATTGCCATGCTGTCTTTTGTGTTGATCGCTTTGTTATTTGTGGCTGTCACACTAATATTGGGAAAACTTTTACCTGGGAAATAAGGAAAATTAAAAGGGAACTCTGTACTGTGAAACACTCTTTGAAAAAATCATACATCTACTCCGGCTCCCAGTCGATTGCCTTCTATAATGGCGACTGGAGGAGGTATCAGGAACCTTTTCTTCGTGTTTCAAATAATCCTGTTGACAGCAAATAACAAAAGAAGTATAATGCACACATAACAATCAGGATAAAAATATTAGTGTTAATTAGTGGTTCAAGTAGTTAAAAACGAAAAGATAATGAAAAACTGCAAAAAAACGAGAGTTTGCAAAAACACAAGAAAACCCTCACTTTTTCCAGAAAAACCCGCAATTTCGAAAAACTTTTTTTATGGAAAACGAACCCAATTTCAACGAGTCAAAAGTGTTGCAAGTACCTGCAATAGAAATACTTACAACGCTTTGCACCCAAAAGGAAACGAACCCAAACGAACCCAATTAAAGCCAATCAAAGCCAATTTAAAAAGTCCTAAAACAACGATCCCAGCGAAAATTCACCCTTTTATCGTCGACCCAAAAATGGTATCATTGCATCTGACTGGAACGAGCAAGTTATCTAACTTATTTCAAATGTGACAAAATGAATTATAGATCAAAAAAAATAAATCTAACAACGACTCTCTTACTGATTTTGACTTTCGCTCTATCAGCCACAACTTCTTATGCCGCAGAACCATCGAAAAAAAGAGAACGCAACACAAGAGAACGTGGCACAAGAAATACTCCCCAGCAAAGACAGCGCCCTAACCGCAGTAATCGAAACGGCTCATCAAAAGAGACCAAAGCAACCACAACCGTCAGCAAGGAAGTCGAAACTGCACTCACAAATATGCTCAAACTCGTAAACGAGAACCAACGCCCAGACGTTCAAACCCTCGCAGATGCCAGCAGCGCCGTCAAAACAAACAGAAAGAACCTCAAGACCTTCAATGATGACGCCCAATGTAAATACATGATGCTATCTGCATGGTCGCACCACTTCGCCGGTGACCCGCCCAAAGCATTTCTGGCAGCTGCCAAGGCCTACAAAGCCGACCCCGAAAACAGCGATGCTCAGATCTCGCAGGTCGCCCTTGCAATACTCGCCGACCGCAAGCCTGTTGTTATCAAACCAAAAAATAAAAAGTCCAACTCCCGAACAAGACAAAGGCAGCAGCCGCGGCAACCCATAAGATCGGACCAGGCTTTCGACCCGAGGGGTATGGGGCCGGGTATGCCCGGCCCAATGGGGCCGGATATGCGCGGTCCAATGGCGCCGGGGCCGGGTATGATGATGAGGCGAGGCCAGCCCGCTCCTCCTAATAGAGCAAGCACCAGCGGAAATTCCAAAGGAATACTTCAGTTAGACGTCTCTGCCATACAAACCGACCTCCTTGACCCGCGAATGGCACGCCTTGAGCTAAACTGCGTCAACTCAACGAAATTCTCTTTCAGGCCCGGCGAAACCGGCCTCTGCATCCTTTTCTGGCAGCTCGACCCGAAAAACGACGATGCCCCTGAGATCACTATCGACCCGTCTGCTCAGGCACTCACCGAGCCAAACGGTTTTGCGCCGCCTCGCAGAAAAACCAATACAAGAAGCAATAGTCGTAGTCGCCCTCGCGGCAATACTTTACAACCCACGGACCCCGATGAGTTTCAAATGCAAGCCTTTACGAACCTGTTCGCCGGCGCCGTTGGCAATTCTTCGGTTAAATTCCTCGGCGTCAATACCGACAGCCTCGCAAACAAACAAAAAGTCATATACAAATTGGTCGCTAAACCCAGAGCATGGGCACAGGTCCTCGCCGCCGATCCTGCCAGCAACGCTTCGGCATTTGCCGACCTGAACATCGAAACCCCCGTAATGGCAATAGTAACGAAAAACGGCACGGTCAAATACACCGGCCCCGCCACAGGTTTCCTTGCCCCCATGATACTCGAAAGTATATCGTCGGTCCCTGCCACCGCAAAAACTCGCGACCGGCAAAGCACTGAGCCCCGACAACGATCTTCAGTCGATCGTCCAACACCTACCGAACCTGCAACTGCCGCTCCGCTGGCCCAAACCTCCGAAGATTTCATACAAGTCGGACAGGAGTACCAAGCCGGAAAAGATCTGTCCTATGCCGAACAGTACATAAAAATGGGAAAATACACTACCTACAAAAAAGGTGTTGACATGTGTCGCAATATATTGCAAAAATACCCTGATACAAAATACGCCGAAGAGGCAAGAAAACTTCTTCAAAAGGTACCCGAAAGATATCACCAGCGGTTCAAGATCACGAACGAAGAAATGGGCTTGTAGAAAAAAACAAAACTTTGTCAAGGAGGACCGAATATGACATCGCCAACATCAAACGGAAATATCCCAACGATCGCCGTCACTGCCTCCTGCCTGCCTGAGGCATGGGAAAAGGCCGTCATAGCCGTATGGGAAAACGGAATAGATGTAAAAACACAGTACGACAAACCTGACGACAAACTAAGCAAAGACGCAACCGTAATGGTCACTGTCACCGACCCCTTCGCCGAACCGCGAATACACAAAAATTTCCCCGGCGGCCCCGAGGAACTCGAAGCATATCGCCAGGAAGTCGTATTCGGAATACACGACCATTGGATAGACCCCGTCGCCGGCAAATGGACGTACACCTACCATGAGCGTCTCTCGGCCTATTGCCCCACAGAAGATCTTCGCAACCCCGACTCGCCCAAACCGTTTGCCCCTTTCGACCAGATCCAATATATCAGCGACTCACTCGCCGATTGTTACCACACCCGACGCGCCCAAGCCATCACATGGATGCCCACAGCCGACCCCCGGACCGACGACCCGCCATGCCTGCAAAGAATATGGTGCCGACTCGCCGCCGATGCCGACGACAACCTGCTGCTCAACATGAACACCCACTGGCGAAGCAGGGACCTATACCGGGCATGGTACATGAACGTCTACGCCCTGACCGACCTGCAAAGACTGATAGCCGAAAAAATATCCGAAAAGATCGACAAACCCGTCCGCGTCGGCAGATACGTCGATATCAGCGATTCGCTCCACATCTACGGCTCTTCGCTCGAAAATGCCGAGGTCGAGATCGCCAAGATGAGATCATCATCATTCACTGACCGCGCTTGGGAAACCTCAAATCAAGCCTTCAAGATGATGACAGAGGAAGCAAAGCAGAAACTTGCTAAGGATCCCGACTGGTACGCAAAAGCAAAGGGATAAAAAAAATTGACCTGAAAACATATTTCGCCATTTGCGTCCCATAAAATCGGTCCCAACAGACTGTACTGACCGACTTGTCAGAATTTTATTAAGAAACCCTGCCCACCCTTAATATTTCCTTGACATTTGGTTGCGATTCTGCTATACTTGTATTTTGTACTTTGGGGGAAATAATGATATTAACTAAACACATTAAATCTGATAGCCTTGTATTGGCAGTTTCTGCGGCTCGGGGTCCGCCGAGAACCAAAAAAAGAATCCTTTTTTTCTCACCAGTAAGCCCCAGAATTACCCGCAGATACACTGCTAAAAAACACAAAATATTCCGTCACAATTTGCTATCCTATTATTTATTTATTATGCTTTAACTGAGAGCAATTAACAATGCTCAAATGGTCGGGAGACCGATAAGAAGCTTGTTTGGGGGGGCCTGAACGAGTTTCTACATACAAGGATCTCTGCATAGGGGACGCAGAGATCCTTTTTTTATATTTTTTTCAACCCTGTGAATTCTTTAAAACAATTCCCTTTACCCCTTATCTGGCATCGGATTATATTCGCCGATTCGCAGAACTCACAGCTTCTTCGGTAACTCAGACAAACTTTCCCGACAGAATTCCTTTGACATACCACATCTTGCACTTAATATTACGATTGCCCTATATGTAGAAATATATGCAGGCCTTTCGAACCGTTAAAATTTTTTGTGGGTGGGTTTGCCTGTGAGATGCCCTTTTTGTAAGGAAGATCACGATAAAGTCATTGATTCGCGTTCCAGTGAGAACGGACGCGTTATCAGGCGCAGGCGTATGTGCATCGCATGCAAAAGACGATTCACCACTTATGAAAAGATCGGCGAAAGCTTCAAACTAAACGTCATAAAAAAAGACGGCACCCGCGTCCCGTACGACAGGGACAAAGTTGTTGCCGGCCTCCAGAAAGCATGCTACAAAAGGCCCGTCTCCGCCGACCAGGTACAGGACGTCGCCGACAGGGTCGAAGAAGGTGTCTTCAAGAACTACGACAAAGAGGTCTCCTCGATGTATATCGGTGAAAGTGTGATGACGCATCTTCGTGCCGTCGACAAAGTCGCTTACATACGTTTTGCAAGTGTCTATCGTGATTTCACTGACGCCGGCGACTTCATTGACGAGATCAGCCAAGCCATCCAGGAGCCCAGCCCCGTTGACCAGCCGAAATTATTTGGTGATTAGTTTCAAACTTCATTATAAGGAGCGATTATGCAGTTGAAAGTGATCAAGACCGATGGCAGCATAGAAGAGTACATGTACACAAAGATTCTCGCTGCGTTTAGCAACGCCTTCGACCTCATCGACCAGCCTAACCTCTTCGCAGCCGAACAATTCGCCGAAGCGATAACATACTATCTCTACCACGAAAAAACATCCTCGACCATAACAAGCGACGAGATACACCTCATGATCCAGGCTATCCTTGCGTCAACCGGCTTCGAAAATGCCGCCGTTGCTTTCAATGAATATCACCTCGTCCGCAAGCTCAAACGCAAACGCATCGAGGTTACCGCCGGCCCCTCTGCGGAAAACACTCCCTGGGATAAATCGCGAATATCGAACGACCTCGTTAAAACCGGCATCGACAAGAACGTTGCAAGAGCAATAGCCTCCGCCGTCGAAGAGAAGGTCCTGAATATGGGAATCAACCACATCCGCACCCCCCTGATAACCCAGCTCGTATTAGCCGACACCGAAGCAATGCTAAACGCCCAACAGCAATTACAGCTAATAACCGCATAAACAACTGAAATCAAAAAAGCTCCTGACACCGCCTATGAAACCAACAAGGCAAAGTCGGTTCTACGCAATTTCTGGCTTGGCAATATCAAGCACCTCAAAATGGAATTCGCCGCGGGGGATCGTTACTGATGTCTTGTCTCCTACCGAGAGCCCGTAAATCGCATCTCCTACAGGTGAGTGAACTGAGATACTTCCTGTATCATAATCAGCATCATTAGGGCCCAGTAATTGATAGACCACTTTCTCTTGAGTGTTCTGATCCAACAAAGTTACAACGGTGCCAAACACGGCCTTGTCACATTGGACTGTTGTGCAATCGACTATTTTTGAATTGTTTATTTTCGCCCTCAATTCACCAAGACGCCCATCGATAAAGCCCAGTTCCTGGCGACCGTAAATATATGCACCGTTTTCCTTTAGATCGCCCTGTTCACGAGCTACACCGACCCTTTTACTGACGACTTCCCGTTTTTCCTCAAGCTCTTTCAGTTCCTCATTGAGCTTGTCATAACCAGTTTGCGAAATTAGCACCAGGTCACGCATTTTAGTATACCTCTAATTGTCAATAATTTGTTTGCTTATATAATATTTTACATTTCAGCCCAGCTTGCGACGCTAAGCCTCTTTTCTAATAGAATATCAAATCGGTATCAAAAACTCAAGGTTTCCGACGTCATTTTGAAAATCTCCTTTTTCGGGAAAATTGGCTTTGATTGGCTTTATTGGGTTCGTTTGGGTTCGTTTCCTTTTGGGAAAAGAGCGTTGTAAACCTTTCTATAGCAGTTACTTGCAGCACTTTTGACTCGTTGAAATTGGGTTCGTTTTCCATTTTTTTATTATTCTGGAAGATTGGGGGTTTTCCATTTCGAAAATTGGCTTTAATTGGGTTCGTTCCGTTTTGGGTTTTTGGGGGAAAAGCGTTGTAACCTCCTATGCTACAAGACTTTGTGGTGAATTTATTGGGTTTTAAATTGGCTTTGTTTTTCATGTTTTTAGTTGCCGAAATCACGTTTTTATTCACTTTTGGTTCGACTACGCTCACCGCAGGTGAACTACTTTTGCCACCGAGATCACAAAGATATTTAATTTTGAATTCTTAATTATCAATTTTTAATTACTCAATCTGTCCTGATTGTTATATGAGTATTATACAAATCTGAGAGTTAAAAGTCAAGGTTTTCAGTTTCATTTTGAAATATTTTTTTAGATTAATGTCGCCCGCTGCGCGGGCTCATGAAGGGGGGAGGGGTAGGAAGGACGAATGACCTCGGACCCACGTCCTGGCGGGCGAGGCTACAACATGGCGCCCTTCGGGCTCTTTGAGTGGTATAAAAAAGAACCCCGGTTTCTCTAATTCTGCCCCTTTTTATAATCATGCTCTCCCTTTTGTCACTATGACTATGGATAGAAAACAGAATAAAAACAAACTAAATAACACAACGAAACAGATTATTGCACGTCGCCTTTGCAAAACATTAAGAACAGGAACATGTGCCTTCTCTACATTTTTGTCGCATATTTCTTTTCTTCTTTCGGAGTTCTGAATATTCTTCTTATGGATCGTTTCATCTTGATTGTATTCATCAAGTGACTTAAACAAAAATTTTCTCAACAATGTAAACTCAACTACAATTGCGCACATTACCGCAACAAAAGTAGTAAAGCCAAACAACAAAAAATTAAAAACATACTTTTGGCTTTGAGGATAGAAACTTGGAATCTGCATTAAAATAATAATCACGCCAATTATTAACACCGAAACTTCAGCACTTTTATAAACTAATCCTTCTAAACCTTCCTCTCTTAATTGAGCCAGAGACTCTTTATTTCTCTTTGTCGATATTCTAATTTGTTTTTGAAAGGCTTTTGCTATAAAACTTCGCCTAAAAACAATAAGATACAAACCTATTGCGATACCTAAAAATGCCGAGAATTTTGTCCACATATTAATCCTTTATGACCCATCATGGCTATTCCTTGTTCGATATTGGATATTCAAACAAGTAGCTTTACAGCCCTATCCACTTTAGTGGTGAGCCTATTCCTGTTGTTTGGCTTAGCCATCCTTTGCCGACTTTTATCCTGATCTTGGCGATGTCGTTATCGATCAGCACCTGCACCCTGCCCGGGCCGAGACTTATATGCTGGAACTCCAGGCCCTTGACCTCGGACATTCTGACTGCATACGCCGGCGACTGCTCGACCATACTCATAACGCTATGCAAAGCCTGATTCGCTGCCATCACCCCGCTCTCAAGAACCTTACTGTCTGAGGTTAGCTCCTTCAGATCCCTCCCGAAGACCTTCATTGCCTCACGCAAAACAGCGATACGCCTTTCATTTTCACTTGCGTAAGCTGCATCAAGCACTTCGATCCCGATCACCACATCCGCGTCGAACCTCAGCTTCTGGGCGGGTTTCACATAAAAGTCTTTAGTAATTTCGTCCGCGACAAGCGCATACTTGCGTATAGCCGTAAGTTCATCTTCATCAAATGCAACCGCTGTAAACCACAGGACCGACGCTTTCTTGTTGTGCCCCCATGACGCGACGACACTTTCGCTCTGGCTTAGGAGTTCCTTGTCAGGATTTAGGATTGTAGCAAGCACCTCCGAAGAGGCGCTCGCTCTAAGTTCAACCTTGTCATACCTCGTAAAAAGCTGCCCCTTGTTGACCGTCATCTGGCAGCCCGTCAGTAACATGCAAAGTATTACTGCCGCCGCAACAGGAAACAAACTTTTATATTTCACCAAAACACCCTTCAAAAAGAGATATGGCCCATACTTCCGTCTACTATCTAAAAACTAAAGACTAAAAACTAATTTATACTTCCTTGGCGTTTACCCACTTCATCATTTTGCGAAGTTCTCTGCCGACCACTTCCAGCTTACTGCCGTGGTCCTTTTCGTACAGAGCGTTAAAGTTCTTCAACCCGCCCTTATACTCGGCAACCCACTCTTTAGCAAATGCACCCGAAGTGATCTCGCCAAGGATTTTCTTCATTTCCGCTTTCGTCTCAGCCGTAATGATCCGAGGCCCTCTGCTCAGGTCGCCATACTCAGCGGTATTGGAAATGCTGTAACGCATATAGCTAAGTCCACCCTGATACATCAGGTCAACGATGAGCTTGACTTCATGCATGCATTCAAAGTACGCTATCTCCGGCTGATAACCGGCTTCGACCAGCGTCTCGAAACCTGCTTTGATCAGTTCCGACAGGCCGCCGCAAAGAACAACCTGCTCCCCGAACAGATCCGTCTCGGTCTCTTCCTTGTAAGTAGTCTCGATAATGCCCGCACGCGCCCCGCCGATACCGTTGGCCCATGCAAGGGCGATCTGTTTGGCATCACCGGTTGCATCCTGCTCAATAGCGATAAGGTTCGGCACGCCGCCGCCTTTTTCGTATTCGCTGCGGACGAGATGACCCGGACCCTTCGGGGCGATCATGACAATATTGACATCCTTCGGAGGAACGATGTACTTGAAATGAATGTTAAAACCATGACAGAATCCAAGCGTCTGCCCCGCCGCCAGGTTTGGAGCGATCTGGCTCTCATACACCGTCGCTTGAACCTCATCGGGAAGCGTCACAACAATAAGAGTCGCCCCATCCATCGCCGTCTTAATATCTGACGGGGTAAACCCATGTTCCTGGGCCAGCTTAAAATTATCGGTACCCTCGAGCTCAGCAACCGCAACTTCAATACCGCTGTCACGAAGATTCTGACTGTGGGCGTGTCCCTGGCTGCCATAGCCGATCACTGCGACTTTTTTGCCCTTAAGCCCGTCTATAGGCGCTTCATTTTCGTAATATATCTTTGCCATTTGTGTTTTCTCTCCTGTTTTACATCTTATTCTGACTGATTTTGAGCATACCGCGCCATCGCGATAGTACCCGTTCGAACAACATTTTTAATTCCATACGGCCTGCAGCTATCCAGAAACGACTCTATCTTGCTCTCGGGCCCGCAAACCTCCACCATAACAACTTTTGAGCTAATGTCCACAACTTTTGCTGTAAACATTTCGATTAGTGCCAGAATTTCCGACCTTTTTTCGGGAGGACATGAAACGCTCACCACCATCAGATCGCGAGCAACCACATCCTGACCGACAAAATCCTGCACCTTAACGATCGAAACGATCTTCGCCAACTGCTTGCGAACCTGCTCGACGACCTTATCATCGCCTACAACAACTATCGTCATCCGACTCAGCGTCGGGTCATCGGTCCGACCAACCGCCAAAGAATCAATATTAAAGGCCCTCGCCGCGAACATCCCTGCCACATGTGCCAAAACGCCCGGCTTATTTTGAACTAACGCACTTATTATATGCTTCATTTTGATTACCTCACAAATTAATAGTTAGCGGCCTAAGCCATACTCTCAAAAATATCCAGCCCGTCCATCTCGTGCAGGCTCTTACCCGCAGCCACCATCGGCCAGACGTTCTCTTCACGGTCAACCCTGAAATCCGCCACACAAGGCCGCGTCTCTGCAAGCATCTTCTCAAGAGCGCCTGGCACATCTTTTTTCTTATCGACAGTAATACCAACCGCACCGAACGCCTCAGCCAGCTTCGCAAAATCAGGATTCTGCAGCGAACTGTAAGAATACCGCTTACCGTAAAACAGCTCCTGCCACTGCCGCACCATTCCCATATACCCGTTATTGATCAGACAAACCTTGATCGGCAGTTTATACTGAACCGCCGTCGACAACTCCGTCAGCGTCATATTAAAGCTGCTGTCGCCGTCAATATCCACGACCGTCGCTTGCGGCAGAGCGATCTGAGCCCCTATCGCAGCCGGAAGACCATACCCCATCGTACCTAATCCGCCCGAACTGAGAAACTGCCGCGGATGCCGATACTTATAAAACTGGGCCGACCACATCTGATGCTGACCTACTCCCGTAACGATCGTCGCATCACCGTCAGTCTGCCTGCAAAGCTCCTCGATAACATACTGCGGCTTGATCGTATCTGTATTTTTATCGTATGTAAACGGATGCTGCTGCTTCCACTGTGCGATCTGCTCAAACCACTCCTTGCGGTCCCTGTGCTCGACTTCCCTGATCAGTTCCTCAAGGATCGTCTTGGCATCGCCGACCACAGGAATATCGACACGAACATTCTTTGAAATACTCGAAGGGTCAATATCGACATGAATGATCCTGGCATTCGAGGCGAAAGTTTTGAGTTTACCCGTAACCCTATCCTCGAACCTGGCTCCGATCGCGATAAGAAGATCGCATTCCTGCACCGCATAGTTGGCATAGGCCGATCCGTGCATCCCTAACATGTCCAGTGACTCTGCCCTGCGCTGGTCATAACAGCCAAGCCCTAACAAAGTCGTCGTCACCGGCAGATTCGCTTTCTCAGCCAATGCCCTCAATTCACTGCTCGCGTTGGAACTTATTATTCCGCCGCCTGCATAGATCACCGGCTTTTGTGAATTGTTGATCGCCTTAGCCGCAAGAGATATTTGTCTGGAGTGCCCTTGTTTGCGAACGCGGTAACCGGGCAGTACAACTTTCGTCGAGCTGTCTGGCACACATTCAGCCACTGCCGTATCGACGGGAATATCGATAAGAACCGGTCCCTGCCTCCCGCTTGACGCGATATGAAAAGCCTCGCGGATCGCCGGAGCCAGTTCGCTTACATCGTTAATGATCACATTGTGTTTAGTAACCGGCCGCGTGATACCCGTAGTATCCGCCTCCTGAAAAGCATCGTTACCTATAAGGTTCGTTCGCACCTGCCCGGTAAGAGCGACCAAAGGAACAGAGTCCATCATCGCCGTCGCTAATCCCGTAACAAGATTTGTTGCTCCAGGACCGCTCGTCGCGACGATCACACCGACCTTACCGGTCGCCCGGGCATAAGCATCGGCCATATGACAGCCGCCTTGCTCATGACGGGGAATAATAAATTTGATTGGCGCATCGTACAGCTTATCGAATAAAGGAAGCACAACGCCGCCAAGGTAGCCGAACATTACTTCGACGCCCTGCTCGATCAGCGTATCAACGATGATTTGACTGCCTTGCTTACGATTGCCGCTGGGTGCAGACGAATCGGCACTGGGGTTGGGGGGAGATTTACCACTCATTTTTGACTCCTATCCTGAAAAACATCACGTTATCCCGGCAAATCACAGCTTCCGTCGGGCATCTCCGATCCACCAATCACCTGGCCACTCACCAGGAAACCGGCAAAACCGGCGTTTAAGCCCCGCTGCAACACCGTAACCACAATTTCATACTGTGTTCCAAGCCTGTGCCTGCGTGATGTACACACAAACACATCAGTACCAAAATATACACGAAAACACCTCGTTTGTCAACCTTTTTATTTTTCTATACTCATTTTCACATATCCACTTCTCCCGGATGAGCAAAAATTTTAAAAAAATGCAAAAAAAAGAATTTTTATATTGACAGAATAAAAAATCGGTAGTAGTGTAAAACCGTAGTGGTTGTCGGTGTAAAACTGTAAGGTTTATACGGATGAGGGTAATGATTTATACCTATTCGAATAACATGGGAAAGGATTCTTTCGATTATCTTTTTGCACGCATATGCCCCCCGGCAACACACTTTTCACTACGCATTACGCTTAATCCTCCGACTGTAGGGCATGGTTTTATAAGTCAGCAGCTAACTTAAAAGGCGACCCAAAAGAAGTGCAATGTGTTTAGACAGCTAAAATGGCTAAAGAAGCCGAAAATGATATTTTATCTGTAAGATGATGTAATTCAAATATGAAGGTCTGGTAAAGATGTGTGTTTTTGCGCATTTGTCGCTCTGGTCCTTTGTGTGTTTAAGTATTAGTAGCAAAAATCACATGGAGAAGGACATGTTTCGTATCCCTTCGACAAAGAGATGCCAGACGGATCTTGTGCCTCGATTTTTTGCACGTTCCTACCAAACAGCGCCTGTTGTGCACACTTCCTACACCTCGAGTTACGCTTTTCCTCTGATATTGGGACATGGTTTCTTAAAGAGTTAAATATCCCCGCAACTTTTGAAGTAGCACTCTTTTGTCAAGGGCTTGCCCGGCAAAATTCGGCCCGGGCGCAAATTTAGATTGGAATGCCCCTCAGTTGCGGAACTGAGAAGGAAGGGCTTAATTTCCGCTAAGAATTTTTTTTGAGAAAGGAAGGGAAGTACAATGAAATGTATCAAAGACTTTAAGGCCACCCTTGTAGTGGTGCTCCTGGTGATGTTGTTTTTATCGCCGGGTGTTGTTCAGGCGGCACCATATCCGCCGGACAGTCTGACCGCCTCTTACCAGGCAGCAGCTGCGTACATTGATAGCCAAACCACTCCCACAGGCTACTGCGTAGTCTTCGGAGCAGGCGAAGGCCGATTAGCGTACGAGTTGTCACTGCTGGATACGGGTAGACGCTTTGTCGGCATCGAAGATGCCAGTGCGTCAGTCGATTCGGGAAGGACCAAATTAGACGGAGAAGGGCTTTACGGCCGTAATATTTCGCTCCACAATGACTCGCTGTCGGCCAGTTCGCACATCGATTATACCGGAGCGATGATCCTTTGCGATTCGGTTATCGCAGAAGGTTCTCTCCCGGGCAGTGCCGCTGAAATGTTCAGATTGATCCGTCCCGATGGTGGCGTAGCGATCATCGGTCAGCCCACCGGTTGCCCGAACGCAATGAGCCAATCGGCATTGGAAAGCTGGCTGGGCGGGATAAGTTACACGATCACTAACGACTCCAGTGGTATATGGGCTCGTATCGATCGCGGAGCTTTGACAGGTGCAGGCGACTGGGATCACATGTGGGGCAACATCGGCAATACCGGTTGCAGTGAAGACACCATAAGCGGTAACAGTGGCTTAATCCAGTGGTGGGGCGCACCTGGTCCTCGTTACATGGTCGACCGTCACAATCGTCCAATGGCCTCACTGGTCAAGGGCGGCCGTCTGGTCATTCCTGGTATCGACGACGTTTACTGCGTCGATGCTTACAATGGCGCTCTTTTGTGGACACTAGCTAATACCGGTGCAACACGTATGGCGATCCTGAAAGATGCCGGCAATATCGCTTTGGCAGACGATTACGCCTATATTGCCAACGGTAATGGCTGCAGGAAAGTGGATATGGATACTGGAAGCATTGACGATACTTTCACCGTCACAGGTAGAGATTGGGGTTATGTCGGGGTTACCGGCGATTACCTCATCGGCAGCGAGCAGATCAATAATGCTTCAATTCTCTCAAGCCAGTTAGATAACTCAACATGGGTGAACAGTTATTTTGGCTTTAGTGACGTCGTTACCAGCAAGGAGTTGTTCTGCATAAATCGTAACACCGGCGCTTCTATCTGGACCTACGATAACAGCGCTAACGGCGTTATCGTCAATCCAACGATCTGTGCCGGAGACGGATACGTCTATTTCGTTGAATTTATTAGCACCGAGGCAAAAAATGATAACGATGGAAGAGTTTCTATAGACTCTCACTGGAATCAAAGCAAGATCACTAAACTCGATATCACCAACGGTAATGTCGTATGGTCACACCAGAGGGATACACATGGAGCGCATATCATTTACCTGATGTACAAAGACAGCAAGTTAGTTCTCACTTCTGCCAACGGTGGCGTTACGGCTAATTATAACACCTTTGTGTACAACGTTTCTGACTGCAGCCTTATCTGGTCGGATATGGTTGACTCCGGACAGGGTATCGGCGGCAGTCACGGTGAGCAGGACAAGCACTCCATGATCATAGGCAACGTGGTCTATAACAAATGGGCCAGCTACAATCTCAGTACCGGAGGCAATGGCGGCAGAACATGGGCAACCTCGAACTGTGCGGACTATTCTTCCTCGGCTAACTACATCTACACCCGCAATGGCGGACAGGCTTATGTTTATGGCACGGGCTCCGGAGGCAACGCTCTGTGTGAGGATATGCGAACGGGCTGCTATATCAGCATCATCCCGGCAGGCGGCCTGACTTTCCTACCGCCATACGCCACCGGTTGCACCTGTGGTCCTTACGCTTTACTGACGACCGTGGCATGGAGACCGTAATTCGTGGGAGTATTAAAATAGATACGGCGATGTAGATCGCCCTAACCTAATAATATGAGGATAAAAAAATGAAAAAACCAAACAAATTTAAGATCATTATTTTAATGACACTGGCACTAATGCTAAGTGTCCCCGCGATGGCGGTCGATTGGCCCACGCGACAGTATGATGCGCGTCGGGCAGGTGTGACCACCGAGCAGATCGTAGCATCTCCGGGGTCGTTATGGACCTACACCGACCCGCAGGGAACACACCCTGCATGGACACAGGACCCGGCCCAGCAGGACCTTTATAATTCCTGGGTCAACCTTGGTCCCAGGCAGAATTTTGACAATTGCATGAACGTAGCTGTGGTAGGAGATTACGTTTACTTCGGCTCTTCCGGCAGCAGCACGGTAAAATGTCTCGCCGCTGCTACAGGCAACGTGGTCTGGACCTTTTTTACCGAAGGCCCGGTACGTTTTGCACCACACGTCGTTGGCGGCAACGTCTATTTCGGCAGTGATGACGGTTACGTCTATTGCGTAAACGCTTCCACCGGCTCAGAGGTCTGGAAATTCAGGCCAGGTGACGACGGCACTAAGGTCTGGGGTAACCAGAACCTGATATCGCTCTGGCCTATCAGAACCGGCGTAGTCGTCGCTGACGGTTTTGTCTATTACACCGCAGGTATCTGGCCCTCTGAAGGAATGTATTTCGGCAGGGTAAATGCCTCTACCGGTGTCGGCGACTATAAAGTGACATCCTCGCGCCCGCATCAGGGATACCTGCTCCAGGCAGGAAGTTATCTCTATGCGCCCAGTGGCAGGACCTATCCGAGTTCATACGCCACCAAGAACGGCAAGGTCAAAGGCGATTATGACGCCCACTCTACCGCCGATGGCGGCTCATGGGGCATGATCACACCTGATGACAGCGGTTACTGGTTCGGTCCGGCGTATTACACCGATCCTGGTAACTGGCATTTCAAGATGGATGCCGGCAACCCGGGCAGCAACTACACGCTTTGGGCCTACAGCATTACTTACATGGCCGATGACGGGACCAACACATATTACGTCACTCAACCAGGAGATGACAAAGTCGTCAAAGCCCTCAGCAGTACTTTGGCTTCGGACTGGAGCAAGAGTTATTCCTATCCGTACTCGATAATCGTCGCAGGCACCGATGTCTTTGCCGGCGGTGACGGACAGATCGCGTCTCTCAACACTTCAAACGGAACCCGCACATGGACAGCCAACGTTACCGGTAAGGCCTATGGCCTGGCCGCGGCTAACGGGCGGCTCTTTGCAAGTACCGACGCGGGTAAGATCTATTGCTTCGGTGAAGGAGGTTCATCTGACACCGATCCACCAACGCCGGATCCGGCAACATGGGCCTCGGCTCCGTCTGCCGATAGTTCTGTAGCTATCAGCATGACGGCAACAACAGGCTCAGATGCCACCACCCCGGTTTGGTACTTATTCAATGAGACTACCGATGGTCCAGGCGCAAATGACAGCGGATGGCAGACATCGCCTAATTACACCGACACGGGACTGTCAGGAGATACGCTGTATACCTACACGGTACAGATGCGTGACTCTGTGACGCCTACGCCGAATGTTGGCGCCGCTTCGTCTGGCGCCAGTGCTACAACTCCTGTCTTTACCGGTGCTGATGAAACTGCCAGCAGCGATATCCCCGTATCAGGCACGGTCAGCGGCAGCTATACCAACACCCAAGCCAGCAACAACTCCTATGAGTCCATCACCGAAGTCGCATCGGGCGGCAAACCGACAAACCGCTACAGCTACCTCGAGCACAAGTGGCCCATCAGCGTAACCGGCGGCAATCCAGTTACCTTCTATGTAGAGGCGTACAAGACCTCCAACAGCGAAGGCGATGACTTCGTATTTGCGTATTCGACCACAGGTGTTGATGGATCATATACCAATATGGTAACAGTCACCAAGACCAGTGACAATGATACCGCCCAGTCCTATGTACTGCCAGGCGGTACAAGCGGTACGGTTCACATTCGTGTCCTCGATACCGACCAGACAGGCGGCAATACTACGCTCGATACCATCTACATCGATCACATGCACATCTATTCGGCTGCTGGCGGCCCCCCGGAGACTGATCCACCAACTCCCGATCCGGCAACATTTGCCTCGCCTCCATCTGCCGATAGTGATACTGCTATCAGCATGACAGCGACAACAGGCACCGATGTCACCGGTCCGGTTCAGTACAACTTCACCGAGACTACCATTGGACCAGGTGCAACTAACAGCGGATGGCAGACATCGCCTGATTACACCGACAGTGGACTGGACCCGGATACGCTGTACACCTACACGGTACAGATGAAAGATGCCTTAGGCAACACTGGTACAGCTTCCTCTGGTGCTTCTGCTACAACTGACGCTGGCTGCACTCCAACAGATATGCACATCGAAGCCGTTGTTTGTGCTGAAACAGGCGGCTGTGCTCAGGGCAAGAAACATGGTCAAGCCACGGTCACCATCTATGACGACTGCGGCAATCCTGTCGAAAACGCCCTCGTTGACGGCACCTTCGGCGGCGACTACGGTGAAACCATCTATGATATTTCCACAGATTCCAACGGCCAAGCCGTACTGACAACCGCAGCTTGTGCAAAGAGACCGACGTGGACATTTACAGTAGATGATGTCACCGGCCCGCTGCCTTATGACAGCAATGACGACCTCGCAACAGGATGCAGCGGCTAATGTAACAAGATCAGGCAAAAAACCTGATTGCAGTAACAAATAAGCGTGGCGGCTTTTACAGTCGTCACGCTTTTTGCATTGAAACCTCCGGCATTATTGGGTATAATAACCCTGTCGATTGCATTGACACACCTTGTAGGACTATCATTATTGTTGAGCGATCTGTGTTACTGACCGAGATTTAAGGTTTACTAAATGGTAAAGAAAACAAAGACACCCAATGTGGGTCCGCTTAGATCGAGTTCACTTTTCATCCCGATAGCCACAGTTTTCATATCGAGTTTTTGCATAATGGTATTAGAGTTGGTCGCTTCTCGACTGATCGCCCGATACCTCGGCAGTTCGCTCTACACATGGACAGCCGTTATCGGCATCGTCCTTGCCGGCATTACGATCGGCAACTTTATTGGCGGCAAGCTCGCGGATAAGTTTCAACCCGCAAAGATCCTCGGCGCGATCTTTATATTATGTTCGCTCTGCTGTCTGTCAGTCATCAAGCTAAATGACCTCGCAGGTACCATGACATATCTGCAGCAATTGCCCCTGACAACGCGGTATCCGTAATGCTCAAATACAATAAGCCCGACCAAGCCAATGCCCTTCG
>SDBV01001880.1_pt1 | contig 31516 bp, 25 predicted proteins | sample 2277081 | NCBI WGS metagenome assembly SDBV01 (sample SAMN10402039, study PRJNA504765) | marine sediment metagenome | isolation source: marine sediment core GS10_PC15, 223 cmbsf | place: Arctic Ocean: Southern Knipovich Ridge | collected 2010 | reverse complement strand
TCGCATCACGAAATTGTGCAGCTCTCGAAGCGTTGCGATCGTTTTGTGATATATGAAACGTAACAAATGTCAACCAACACAACTTTCTGGCTTCTTGGCGTGGATAGATGCTTCTTTAGTATGACAAGTCGATAGGATTTGCGTCATTGTGTAGGTGTCAATTCATACTCCGCTGTCTGTTCTGATTGCTATCGAATGTTTTTGTACCCTCGCTGTTTAACAATCTGTTCTTTTACATTGACAGGTTTGCTGCGAGTTTTTGTTTTGTCCGTATATTTAGCTTGGCGAATAAGGTTTGTATAGGCCGTTTTCGGCAGGTTCTCGGCTATCTTTACTAAATTAGGCATAGCGTTGATGCCGAATACAAAAGTAATACCCTCAGCATCCCAGCGGTCTAAATATTTCGTCTGACTGAAATCCGTATCACCACGAAAACGAATCTTCTTAAACCCTGCCGCCCGGCATAACTTGGCGGCCTTGTCAAGATAGTGTGATGCATTTTTACTGCTGGTGCTGTTACCGCTGCGATTGGAAAGATACAAAGGTTCACCAGTGTTAGATAATGAAACAAGCAAGGGATGATATCCCCAGAGACCTTTATAGGATAAGTCCATTCCTTCCTTGCATTCGCCGGTGGTTGGGGCAATTGTGCCGTCAGCATCAATGACCGCTTCTTTGAAAAATTCAGATTCCTGCTGCTTCCAGACTTTCAAGCGGACTTCATTAATAACATCCTGCAATATCTCAACCTGTTCAACTGAAAAACGACGGCGGAAATCACCCGCCGTTGCCGGGTCGGGTATGGTATCAGCACCCACAGCATCAAGATACACCTCATCGTTTCGCAACCGCTCTATATCTTCAAGACACTCACCATTACAGAGAATGTTGTATGCTATATTGAGGATATGGTCAGATTCAAAATAGGGATTATGCAATTTGAAAAGATGAAGACGACGGTTGATGGCTTCGTCCAGTCCGAGGTTTTTGACCAGCAACTGCACTGCCCCCATACCGCCGTAGGTTATCCCGCGAGCACGATCAGTCATTTCATAATGAATATTACCCGGATTAAACATCGGTCCGGGATGCTCCGGCAGCGATCTTTTGTTGAGGCGATTTAGGATTTTTCACTCGAAACGAATCCTTTCGTTGAATTTTGTAAATTCATTGTTTTTTTGTAAGTGCATTGTAACGCACTGAAAGGGTCATTTCGAGTATTTTTTGATAATCAAAAAGAATTTATCACTTCCAACTACGCTGGTTTAAGGTCTAATGAACGCAAACAGAAAAAGTGTTTGAGAAACGAAGCAACCCATCAATCCATGACAAAAACTACGGCGAAGCCGTTTAGTACAACGCTCGAATAAACGTAACCTCATTTATAACAAAGCATTGTGAAGATAAACGACTCCGCGGACGCCGCAAAAACAAAGCCGAACAAAGCCAATCTTGTCGCGGCGTAGCCTCTGGCGAAGCCGGAACAAACCCAACCTGTAGTGAGCTTAGCCTGCCGTGAGCAAAGTCGAACGGTCGAACCTACTTGTGCCGGCGCAAGCAGGTATAGACAATAGTCAATCGAAAATACTTGTCCTGAGTGAAATCGAAGGAGTCAATCGTAAATTGAATCGCTTTCGGCTCAATTTAAATTCTGACATGGCAAAGAACTGCCAGCGCCCACTGCAGGTCCTTTTTAGCTACGACCTTCGTTTCATACTTCTCATTTATTGGTATAAGATGAACGTTTTCCTCTGTCGTCCTTATCAGCTTGCACGTAACCCCTATCTGGTCCGCAACCCGCGCCACCCCAATTTGGCCCTGCGCTGCCGGCACTGATGGGCTCAGGATTACAATATCACCGTCATTTATTCTCGGCGACATACTCTCACCATCGATACGCAAAGCAAAGCTATCCCCGAACAATTCATAAATCTCTTTACACTGCACAAACTCAACAATCTCATCCGCCTCAGCCCCGCCAACCTGAATCAGATTCGCCTCACTTCTTTTAACACTATCTACCAGGGCTCTGGCCTGCAAATCAATCGACATCGTCCCGTCAACACTACTGATTATCTTTTTACCGATATGCTTCCGGACCAGTTCGTCAAGTTCCGTCACTGCCTGACTTGGGGCAGGCAAAATCCCTTCGTCCCAAAAGTGCACCATTCCCGCTGCCGTCCTGCCCAGCACCGGAATCCAGCCCACCCGACCCTGGCCACTCGAAACTCTCTTCACCTCGCCAGATTCACCCCAACCCATCTGATTAGCTGGCCTATCATCTGCACAGGTACCACAGGACAGTTCTTTTTCAAGATCCCTTTTCTCGCTCAACAACTCAATAAAAGCCAGCACCGCCTCTGTCAGCTCAGGATTCTCCGCCAACACCGCATCTATTTTCTGCAATAGTGAAGCGTCCGACCTGAATACAGCCCTTCCATTTGACGCAGATGCGAATTTTTCTTCACTTTTTTCGCCCGTCAGCAGCCACCGCAAATTCGCACCTGTAACTTCACTGATTTTGAGTAAAATCTCAATCGGAGGAACCCTGTTGTTTTCGTAATAGTTGTAGGTAGAAGCACTTATGCCCAAATCACGGGCAAATTTGCTCTTGCCTCTGCTGCCGGCATAACGCTTTCGCAGAACTCGGATCCGCTCGATTATTGCTTGTTCGTTAAAATTTTTCATATTTTTTTCACGTTTGCGAATTTTTTACTTGCATATATTCGCTATTGCAATAATATCTTACGCAAATACACCTTATGGCCTACTATTTTAGACATAAACTAATTTTCGTCAAGAAGGAGATTGTAAAAAATGGCAAAATCTGCAAGAAAAACTAAAAAAACCACGATTTCTCGTAAAAAAATGAAAAAAACCTCCAATAGCCGGTCAAGGGCCTCTGAAAAGGTAGACAACCTCATCGAATTACACAAGCTCCAGGGCGCCCTGCTGACACAACTCCGCAAAGACATTTAGCCCCGAATCTTGAGCCGAAGGCGAATCAATAGGGTATAGGGGATTGGGTTTAGGGTATAAAAAAGAAAAAGCAGGGCACAGATATCTGAGGCATAAATTGCCTAACTTAACAGGGCGAAAAAGGTAAAAAGTCACTACTGTCCGGTTAACGGATCGAAAATTATTCGTAAGTACATTAAATACGCGACGTTACAAAGAAAACGTAATGTAATCGATTTGAAATCGCTTTTGAGTTTAACCGCTTTTTCGAACTAAAAACAGCGATTCAAATTCTAATTGCAGCAAAATGTTTACTTTTTGTTTTTCTTGAAATCCGTGTTTAATCACGTTTTAAGGCGTATCTTTACAAAATTACAATAACTGTTTTTTTAACTTCTTTCGGTTGAAACAGTTACAACCGGACAGTAGTGGGAAAAAGTTAAAAGTAGATACTCCTTCGCAAAACGGATTTGCTTCCATCCTTCGCATCCTTCTTCGCTCCCCCCTTCGCCAAGGCTACGGGGCGGCAGGAAGGCTACGCCGTGACAAGATTGGCTTTGTTTGGGTTTGTTTTCCCGGTGTCTGTAAAGCAGTTCATTTTCATAATCCTTTGTTGTAAATGAGGTTACGTTTATTCGGGCTTTTAGTAAATTGGGTTTGTTTCGCATAAAAAAGTTTTTCGGCGCGGCGGGATTCATCGTTGATTTTTGGGCGTTACGACAGTTTGCGACGATTTGAGCTTCTGTAGCTATGATTAGTCCCCCGAATTTAGTATTCACTACTCACTAATCACTAACATCTTGTTAATTTGGCATATATTATACCATAAAACCAGTTAAATGTAAAGTGAATTTTTTGTAACCGTTCACAGAAATTTTTTATAAAAAGTTCATAATGTTAAAATAGGCGACTTGCGCTTTTGCGCGCCGCTGGGGCAGTGAACTGCTTGAATGGCTTAAAAAGCTTTTTTGTACATTGCACCGCCGTGATAATATGACTGCCAGAGGTTTTGTTTGTTCGATGGAAAGGATTAAAGCCGTCTTTCTTAAACGAATGCGACGACCACCGGACCATAAACTGGCTAAAAAGCTGGCCAGACGCTTCAAACGCAAGGCCGCTGAGAATTATTTCAAATTTTTGACCGAGCCTGATGTTGAGCCAACTAATAATGGCACTGAGCGACAGATTCGCCCTGTGGTGATTGACCGAAGTGATAACACAGGGCACTCGCGAAGATGCCGGCATGCGCTGGTGTGAGCGTATCTGGACTACCATTACGACCTGCAAAAAGCAACAGCGAAATGTCTTTGATTTTATCCATGAAACTGTTATTGCTCATTGGAGTAATAAAAAATATCCATCATTAATCTGTTAAATACTGTGAACGGTTACGAGTTTTCTTCTTTTTCTGTTTCAGCAGGCTCTATGTTGCCAATCATTGACGACCGGTTACGTCCAGAGTAGGTCGTAGGTGTCAAAAAAGGTGTCAATTTTGTGGTCAACTCTTTTGAGCCATAATTGAATTTTACGGATGGATACTTATCGGTCGACTATCTGTAGGCAGCAATCTACAATTTACAGTTTATGATTGAGGTTTAAGTGAGTAAAACCGGCCAGGGTAAACCCCATTCGAGCGATTACTGAGAAAAGGCTTGTTTTTAAGGGCGGAATAAGGTAAAATATTTAAATCGACCGACTCGCCGTGCTGGCGCCCGTCGCAGCAGGTGGCCAGTTTGAGATATTAAAAATTAAAGATTAAAAATCAAAATTCAGGAGTGGTTATGTCAGGTCATTCGCATTGGGCGGGTATAAAATATAAGAAGGCGGCTAACGACGCTAAGCGCGGCAAGGTATGGAGTAAGATAGCTCGTGTAATTATAGTCGCAGCCAAAGCCGGTGGCGGAGACCCTTCGCAGAACCTGGCATTGCGATACGCAATCGATAAGGCAAAAGCTGCGAATATGCCCAAGGACACTATCGAGAAGGCCATCAAGAAAGGGACGGGTGAACTTGGTGCGGCTAACTTCGAGGAAGTGCTCTACGAAGGTTACGCGCCGGGCGGCATTGCTGTGATGATTGAGGCATTGACAGACAATCGGAATCGAACGGCGCCTGAGATCAAAAGGATATTCGAAAAAAGCGGCGGATCGCTGGGGACAAGCGGATGCGTTAACTGGATGTTCGGCAAGAAAGGACTTATTACGGTAGCGGTAGAGGCCGTGGACGAAGAACAGCTTCTGGAAATCGCCCTGACGGCCGGCGCTGATGATATGCAAAATACGGGCCAAGTATTCGAGATAACGTGCGACCCGGCGGCTTATGAGGGACTGAAAAACGCGCTGCAGGAAAAAGAAATACCAACCCAGGTGGCAGAGATTTCAATGGTGCCGCAAAACACGGTGCCAATCGAAAACGCCGCAACCGCAAGGAAAGTCGTTGGGTTGATGGAGGCCTTCGAAGACCACGATGACGTGCAAAACGTCTATTCCAACTTCGACATACCTGATGAAATAATGAACCAGATAGAGGGCTGCCCCTGAGGCTATTGGGTTTGCTTTTTTGAGAGGTGTTCGATTCGCTGTTTTGCGAGTTCGTATTCTTCCTGGCCAAGCCGGCTAAACATCTTAGCTTTCGGATACATTATTCTAAACTGGCTGCGATACGCATCTTCAATTTCCACGGCCTTTTTGTAATGCTCGATGGCGGTATCGGTTTTGCCAACCTTTTCGGCGGTTTCGGCAAGGGCGATTCTCAGCCGGCCTGAACCGGGATAAAGTTTAACGGCCTGGCGAGCAAAATCGAAAGCTTCATCCAGCCAGTAAGTTTTTGGTTTTTTAGTTTGGCATTGGGCAAACAAATTATAGACTTCGGCTAATTTCTGGTAGTTTTTGAAGTCGGCCTTGTCACGTCGTGCCGCTATCATAAAACAAGCGGCGGCCTGATTGAGCAGGTTCGGTTGCTTGTCTGAGGTTTCGTTGTAATGTTGTAAATAGAGTCTGCCGTTCAGGTTCGGTGGGGCAGGGTCCAGCGGGTCGTCTTTGGCGGCGTCGTGCAAAAGCTCGTGGGGGTAAGCGCCTGCCTGCATCAGCCGTATTGCGAGTTTGGTCTTTGCACAGGTTTTGGCAACGGGTATCAGGGCATAATGAAAGTATGCCCCGATTGCTATTACCCCAGCTACTGCTATCAACACCCTGGCAAAAGGCTTTGGCCTTAATAGAAGATAGGGCCTTTTGTTTTGATTTGCATCGGCGGCGATTAGGGCAGCTATTATCGCCCAGAACACAGTTGCCACACCCGGCTCAAAGATGGCAAAGTCTATCAAATTATGAAAGAGCACACCCAGGCAGGCACAAAAAAGTGCGGCGGTGACAATAGTGGTTTTATCTGTTTTGACAGCGGGTACTAAAAGCAAAAAGCCGACAATGAATACTGCGACAGGAGCGATGTATAACACGAATCTTATATAGAGCATTACGTCAGGTCTTGCGTCGATGGTGAGGGGGATAATCAGCGGCCTGATAAGCAGCAGGGCCAATGAAATAACAATTGCCAGACAAATCGCCAGCTTTATAGATGCAGGTTTTGTCTGGTCCATTTTCCCCAAAGAATCCGAGGCAGCGAAAGATACTCTCCGTAGTGGCAGCAATATCATAGCCAAAAATCCGATAAGGCCGAGCGGGCCGAACTGGGTCAGGATACTCAGCGGGAAGCTGTGCGGGTCCGAGACTGTCTCCAGGGCGGCGGCGGGTTTGTAGTGTGTATAGAAATGGGCGAAGTTGCCGGGGCCAACGCCGGTGAGCCAGTGGTCGGTGAACATCCGGGCCGAGGTATACCAGTACTGCCATCTGACAAACATTGAGTTTCCACCCGGTAGTCGGCCGTGCGCCAAGCCATATGAAACAACTGCGCAGGCTCCTGCAAAACCAAGCAGCAAAACACAAGCTAAAATGGCTTTTCTGTGGGCTTTGAGCCATGTTCCGAACAGAAGATATATTATAAGTAACGCCGCGGCAATAACCGAGGCGGCAATTGCGCCTTTGCTGTGGGTGAGAATAAGACCTGCTAAAATAATGACAAGTGCAAGGCCGCAAGTGACAAGGCCCTGGTTGGCTGAAGGTTCGGATTTGCGATTTTTGAATTTATCTATAAATAAAGCGATGGCGGCAAAGGATGCCAGCATCGCAAAACATCCGGCGGAATTGCCGGTTGTGAAAAATCCCCGGATGTCCTTTGAGTACAGGCTGTGTTCGAGGAGCATCTGTTGGAAGGAGCCGGGTTTTATTCCGAGGGGCCCGAGTATTGTTTCCGGCGCCCGGCGGTACTGGTCTATCATGGCCTGATTGCTGGAAAAAAACTGTTCGGTACACTGCCAGGCTGAGACCACACCCAGGGCAGCGACAACGCAAAGCAGGAGTTTTACTTTTGCCTGCGAGTCCATTATTTGTACCAAGAGGACCGCCATCAGCACAGGTGCGATAAGAACAATAGAATTAGTGATGGCAGCTCTTTTGTTTGCGGCGGCAAAGCCTGCAATAACGGCGGCGGCGCAAAACAAGGCCAGGCCGATTTCTATCGCGGACAGGCGGTAGGAAAATCGACCGCTGAGGAAGCTGCACACGAACCAGAGGACAAAAGACAATATCAAAACCGCGGACACCGAAAGGCTGTACGCATTGTCACCTATGTTGATTGGTCGAGCAAGTGACTGGGCGGTCAGACCTTCGGTAAAGGTGGTGCGAAGCGCAATTACGGCCAGACACGCGGCAAACAAAAGGTATTCCAAAAACACCAGGGGTCTGCTTTTGGGAAAATTCGAGCTAATCTGGTTTTGAGTCATTTTTGGCGGTGGTTTCGAAAATGGCGATAATCGCTAATATTAAAAACGTTTGTGCAAAGATTAGAATCGCACCAGTTGAGTCGACCTGGTTCAGGAAAGTTGCGCCAAGAGCGGTGCAAAGGGTGGCCAGATAGAGAGTCAGGACGGTTTGTGTGTCGGTCAGGCCGTGCCTTTTTAATCGGTGGGAGAAGTGCTGGGTGTCACCGACGAAGGGACTTTTGCCCTGGCTTATTCGCAATAGCGTGACACTGATAAAATCATAGAGTGGTACGGCCATAACGACCAGCGGTATAAGAACCGGATACCAGCGGCCGCTCTGGGCCTGGTGGTAATAAGTGGTTCGCAAAGAAAGCATCGCAAGAAAGAAGCCTATCGGTAGTGACCCCGCGTCGCCGGCGAAGATTCTGGCGGGCGGGAAGTTAAAGACCAAAAAGCCCGCCAGTGTTCCGATGAAAACAAGTGCAAGGCCGCCAATGAAGACCTGGCCGCTCTGGGCGGCAGTGGTGAATAAAACGGATGTCACGATGACGGCAATACCGGCGGACAGGCCATCCATATTGTCAAGGAAGTTAAAGGCGTTGATAATCAGGACTATCCAGACGGCCGAAAGCAGAGTTGTAATTATTTTGCTTTCAATAAAAAATTCGATACGTATTTCGGCATAAGCGGCGGCAAATATCGCAACCGCGAACTGGACAATGAGTTTGAGAAAGGGACTTAGATGGTTTTTGTCGTCGACCAGGCCAAGGACAAACAAAATAATCAAACACGCCTGGATAGCGATGAGCCTGGGCATTTGTGCCAGAAAGCCTTCTGTGTGAACCAGGACGGATTGGCCGAGCCAGTCGAGGTGGCCAGGAACGATAAGGAATTTTACCGCTGCAATAGCAGCCAGTATTACAATTGTAATTGTGGCAAAGATTGCGATTCCGCCGCCGAGGGCAACTTCAGAGCTATGATACCTGTCGGTGGCAGGGCGGGCGAGGAAGCCTGTACGCAGTGACAGTTTTTTTACAACGGCGGTCAAAACGGCTGACAGCACAAATGAGCCGAGGGTAAGGGCTATCGCTAATATTGTCAACGTCTCGATTTTAATTGCTCCAGTAAACGGTTTCTTGCTTTATCGAAAAACTCATGGTAGCAGGGCTGTTTATAGTCGGGGTACGTATATTCAAACGTCCGCCATTGACCTTTATCGTAAATTAAGGTCACTTCAGCGTACATTTTTTTGCCAATATAGATACGGTGAGAATAATTTTTTGTTGTGGCTAAAATCAGTTTTGCGGGCTCAATTATTCCCGGGTCGATATTTATCGGCCTTGGCAGGTCAAGGTCAAGCTGCATAGCTAACTGCTGTTCGAGGTTGTTTGTTTTGTGTTTTATATCGGCGAGTTTGCCCGGGTCGATCAGTTGATGTATACTGACAAACTGTCTTAATATTTTTTCGCCGGTTTCTTTCTGGTAATAACTGGTTTGCGTGAATGGCCAGGCACCGCTTACGAAATCGGCCTTGCCGAACTCAGCGATTACAGCTTCGGCGGCGATGCTAAGGCACTGCTTGTCGGCTGCCAGGATACCGATTATCAGTTTGACCGGGTCTGGGTCTTTGGTGTCCCACATTTTCGCAGTATTGAAAAGTTATATTATGGTTTTAGTTTTTCTTTCAGCGAATTAACAATCGCTGTGACTTTTTCGGCGGCCTGATCGACGGCAACTTTGCTGCTGTCGGATTCGGCCCTTAGCTTTATCTCGACGTTGCCTTCGGCGATAGATTTTTTGCCAATTGTTATACGCACAGGAATTCCCAGCAGGTCGGCGTCTTTGAATTTTACACCGCCTCTGACATCACGGTCGTCCCAGAGGCATTCGATGCCTGCGTTTGTTAACTGGTCATGAATTTTTTCAGCGGCCTTGTCGATGGCTTCGGTTTGGCTGACAGGAGTGATGATTACCTCAAACGGAGCGATGCTGACCGGCCAGATGATACCGTCTTTGTCGCAGCCGGCCTCGATTGCTGATGCGACAATGCGGTTTACGCCTCTGCCGTAACCGTCCATTGTGCAGATTTTTTCGGTTCCGTTTTCGTCGAGGAATTTTGCGCCGAGTTTGGTTGTATATTTGGTGCCGAGTTTGAAGACCTGGCCAACTTCGATGCCTTTCTTAAACAAAAGCTTTTTCCCCTGATAAGTGTCACCTTCTACGGCACATCGAATGTCGGCAATCTGAACGTCTGGTCCTTCGAGTGGGAAGTCTCTACCGGGGACGACATTTTTGATGTGGTAGTCAGTTTTGTTGGCACCGGTAATACCTATAGCCATCGCAGCTACCGCGTGGTCGATTATTACAGCATCGACTTTATCAATCAGTCCCACCGGGCCTGCGAAACCAACGGCCGCGCCAGTGAGATTTGTAATGTCAGCTTCTTCTGCCAGTTCGACAGAACTACCTGCAATTACCCTTAATTTTTCTTCGTTGACATCGTGGTCGCCACGAACAAGGGCGATAAGGGATTGATCGTTTGCTGAATAAATCAGGGTTTTAATCATATCCTGAGGTTTGGTTTTCAGGAAATTGCAGACGGCATCGATGGAACCTGTCTTTGGTGTGTGGATATTTTCGGCGGCGGGGGGGTCGGAGAGTGGTTTTTGTTTTGGCAGGGGGTCGACGGCGGCTTTTTCGATATTGGAGGCGTATGAGCTGTCTTCAGTATAAACGATTACGTCTTCACCGTTCTCGCAGGGGATAGTGAATTGATGTGAGCCGGAGCCGCCCATTTCGCCGGACTCCGCTTCGACAATCACATAGTCAAGGCCGCAACGCTTGAAGATTCTACAATAAGTGTCGTACATAACCTTATAAGTTTCATCGAGGCTTTTGTCATCGGCGTGGAAGCTGTAGGAATCCTTCATAATAAATTCCCGTGAGCGCAATACGCCGAAGCGCGGGCGGAATTCGTCACGGAATTTGAAACTGATTTGATAGATGTTTATGGGCAGTTGCTTGTATGAGTTTATCTCGCCGGCAGCTACGCTTGTGACGACTTCTTCTGCGGTGGGGGCAAGGACGTTTACGCGGTCGTGGCGGTCGGTAAACGTTGCCATTGTCCGGCCATAATCAACATCCCGGCCGGTCTTCTGCCAGAGCTCTATCGGTTGGACAGCGGGCATAAGTATTTCCTGGGCGCCGGCGGCGTTCATTTCTTCGCGTACGATGTTTATGACTTTATTCAGGCATCGAAAGCCCAGCGGCAGATAGGTGTATGTTCCGCTGGCGAGTTTTCGTATAAGGCCTGCACGAATCATTAATCGATGGCTGGGGATTTCGGCATCGGCGGGCACTTCCTTGACCGTTGGGATTAACATCCTGCTGTATCTCATGTTTCGTTTCTCGTCTCTTGTTTCTCGTATCTCGTTAAAAATAACTATATCGAATATTTATATAGCTCAAAGGCTCGGCAGTTGCAAGTTTAATCCCGGATAAACAGGTTCATTGAGAAATGGGTGCTTGCGTAAAAGCCGGTCAGCCGTTATGATGTCAAAAAACCATTTCTGCATAAATTTTAGATGGAGTTTATTTGAATGGATAGACGCGGGTTTCTTCAAATGTTGTGTGCAGGAGCCGCGGCCGGAGCCCTATCAGGTTGTAATCCGATGGGATTGTTTTCCGGCAACAAGAAAGGTGCGAAGGGCAAGTTGCCCAACATTGTTATTATCTTTGCCGATGATTTGGGTTATGGCGACCTCGGCTGTTACGGTCATCCTACAATTCGGACGCCGAACCTTGACCGGATGGCGGATGAAGGGATGAAATTTACGCAGTTCTATTCGGCTGCGCCAGTTTGTACGCCGAGCAGGGCGGCTTTATTGACGGGCCGTCTGCCGGTTCGAAACGGTATGTGCAGTCCCGTTGCCGGTTGGCGGGTGATTATCCCACATTCGCTGGGCGGATTGCAGCAAAGCGAAATAACGATCGCACGCGCACTTAAAAGCAAAGGGTATGCTACCTGCTGTATAGGCAAGTGGCACTTAGGACATCTGCCACAATATCTTCCCACCAGTCACGGCTTTGATTATTATTACGGCATTCCTTACAGCAATGATATGAAGCCTGCTGTGCTTATGCAAAATGAAGAAATCATCGAGGACCCTGTCGACCAGGCCACACTGACAAAACGATATACCAAAAAAGCGGTCAAGTTCATTGAGCAGAATAAGGATAAACCTTTCTTTTTGTATTTTCCGCACACGTTCCCGCATACGCCGTTGTTCACTTCAGAGAAGTTTAAGGATAAAAGCCTTCGCGGTCTGTATGGTGACGTTGCCGAGGAGTTGGACTGGAGTGTGGGGCAGGTATTCGAGGCGCTGGGGCGGTATAATCTTGGTGACAATACCCTTGTAATCTTTACCAGTGATAATGGGCCATGGCATCAACGAAAGCTGCACGGCGGGTCGGCGGGCCTGCTGCGTGGGGCAAAAGGCAGTACTTGGGAAGGGGGTATGCGCGAGCCTTGTATCGCGTGGTGGCCTGGCAAAATTAAGGCCGGAGCCGTCAATATGGAACTGTCGTGTACGATGGACCTCTATAACACGTGCCTTGAATTAGCCGGTGTTCCGATTCCTGATGACAGGGTAATTGATGGTGTGAGTATGACAGCGATGCTGTTCGGTACCGGTAAAGGTAAACGCAACACAATGTTTTACTATCGGGGTGACGAGCTGAGGGCGGTTCGCAAAGGGCCGTGGAAAATTCACTTTGTTACGGAGGCAGGTTATAAAGATAAGCCCAAAAAACATGACCCGCCACTGCTGTTCAACCTTGAGCATGACCCATCTGAGAAATACGATGTCAGCGAAGACCATCCCGATATAGTCAAAGACCTTAAGCGAGACGCTGAGCATCACGTAGCAAGTTTTAAGAAGGCTAAGTCGCAACTGACCGAGACCACGTGGCGTAAAGAAGAAAAATAAACACAGAATAAAAATTTCAGATACGGAGTAGATAATGGCACATAAATTCATCAACCAGATACAGGCGGGGCAGCAAATCGATGACATCTATATGATAAGGGAACCGATACTGCGAAGTACGACCAACGGCAGTTTGTATATAGCAATGTATGTTTGTGACCGCACGGGCCAATTGAACGGGCGAATGTGGAGCGCGACAGAGGGTATGTATAAGGCACTGCCGAAGCCCGGCTTTATTCATCTACAGGGAAGAAGTGAGCTTTACAGGGATAACCTGCAAATAATTGTGAATAACATCAGTGTTGTTGACGCAGGAAAGGTTTGTATTGAGGATTTTCTGGCACGGACGGACAAAGACGTAGGTAAGATGTTCGAAGAGACAAAGAAGATTGCAGGAAGAATAAAAAATCAGCAGTTAAAGGCTTTGGTCGATGAGTTTTTTGCAGATAGTGAATTGATGGAGAAGTTCCGTAAGGCACCGGCTGCTATGAAAATGCACCACAATTATCTGGGGGGACTGCTGGAGCATACGCATAATATGCTGCGAGTAGCTGTTGCGGTACTGCCGTTGTACCCGGATGTGCAGGCAGATCTGGTGCTGGCAGCGATTCTTCTTCATGATATGGGTAAGACCGAAGAGCTGGCATACGATATGGATCTTTCGTATACGGATTCGGGGCAGTTGCACGGGCATATTATCAAGAGCTTTGTTATGATAACTCAAAAGGCCGAGGCGCTTGTGGCAAAAGGAAAAAAAATTGATGAGACAATTTCCGACACCCTCGGCCATATCATTCTGTCACATCACGGCCAATATGAATTCGGTTCGCCAAAACTGCCGGCGACGGCGGAGGCTTTCATGGTCAATTATCTTGACGACCTTGACGCCAAGATGAACCAGGTGACAGCCGCAATTGATAATGAGACAAGTGACTCGAACTGGACGGCGTGGCAAAACTCGCTGCAAACGAGGCTTTACAGAAAACGAATCGAATAAAAAAGACTGCTGTGACCAGCAGTCTTTTTTTTGCAGGTTCTCGCGTCCTGCACAAAAGGTAAGGTTGTCGTATTTTTCCAACTGGGCTCCCCCCGGAAAGTTAGCCCAGCCAAATTTTTTTGATTGTATGAATATCTCGGCCTTTGAGGATTAGAATAATTATACTGATTATGTTGAGGAAACAGGCCATCTTTTATTGACCGTGTGACAGCAGTGTGTCACTCTTTGCGAAAAAAGGCGTGAATTTCAACTACACACATTCGGTTAACCAATTGAATTAAGAAGTTGGTAGTGGTTTGGGGTCGTTTAAGGCTGCTTCTTTTAACAGATTTTAATCGCCAATTGCGAATTGATGAGCGGGGGGTTTGGGCTTATAATTACTCTTGAGATGGCAAAGAAGAAACCTGTAATATATACGGTCAGCCAGGTCAATTCGCTAATCAGGGCGATTTTGGAAGATAATCTGCCTGGGCGTTTTGCGGTCACCGGCGAAATAACCGACTGGAAGCGGAACCAGAGCGGGCACTGCTATTTCTCGCTTAAGGATGAAGCCTCGAAGCTGCCGTGCGTGATGTGGAAAAGCAGATTCAGCAAGGTCAAATTCTCGCCGGAAAATGGGCTGGCGGTACTGGCGACGGGGTTTGTCGATGTTTATGTACCGCACGGCAGGTATCAGTTTGTCGCCGGCAGGCTGGAACCTGCCGGGATAGGCGCATTGCAGCTTGCCTTTGAGCAGATGGTCAAAAAGCTCGAGGCGCAAGGGCTTTTCGATGATGCTGGTAAAAAACCGCTGCCGCCATACCCGCAGCGTATCGGTATACTGACCAGTGAATCGGGAGCAGCGATACACGATATAATAGATAGTATCAGAAGCCGCTGGCCCTGCGTACGATTGTTTCTGTATCCTGTGCCGGTGCAGGGCGAAGGTGCAGCCGGTGAGATTGCGGCTGCACTAAAAGATGTAAATAAACGAAACAGGAAGCTAAAACTTGATGTTGTGATTGTCGGCAGGGGTGGCGGGTCGATGGAGGATTTGTGGGCGTTTAACGAAGAGGTTTTGGCAAGGGCGATTTTTGATTCTAAGATACCTGTGATAAGCGCGGTAGGTCACGAGGTTGATACCACGATCGCCGACCTTGTTGCCGATGCAAGGGCATCGACACCAACGAAGGCGGGAGTTGTGGCGGTGCCGGACATACAGGAAATCTTAGGACAGTTGGCTTACTTTGAGAAAAGCCTGGCGTCCAAAACAAGATGGAAGCTTGAGTTTTGCCAACAGGGTCTTGCGACGGTTCTGGCAAGTGCGGTGTTCAGGAATCCGCTGCTGGCTGTTCGCAACAGAGAGCAGCAATTGGATGAACTGGGGGCAAGGTTAAACAGTTCTGCCAGAGAACTGATAGCCGCGGCAAGAGTGAAACTGTCGGGTGATTATGAAAAGATAGTAAGTATCGAGCCGCATCGATTGTTAGGGAAGAAAACGGTTGAACTGAATGAATTGAAAAATCGCATAGACAATGCAACAAGGGCGGTCATCAACAGTTGCCGAATGCGGCTTACGTCACAGGCAGGTCGCCTGGCGGGCCTGAATCCGAAATCGGTTCTGCAGCGAGGCTACAGCATCACCACTAATAAAAGAAGCGGAGCTTTGATAAGAAATCTCGATGATGTTCGAACAGGAGATTTGTTAGCCACTGAACTTGCCGACGAAAATTTGATTGAGAGCAAGGTGACGAAAAAACAGAAAAGAACCAAAAAGCGGTAAATTTTTTCGGAGTTCAGAAGCAACAGTCGCTTCAAGAGAAAAGGTCCAGATGGGTCAAAAGAGAAAATTACGGCGTTCTTATTTGCATAAGAAGAAAAACAGGACCGTTGTCCTTAGGCCGGGCGGCTCAAAGTACAGCCTGCCGCAGTATCTGGTAAGAGCTCACCAGGTGGTTAAGCACGGCCTTGCTAAGGAAGCGGCTGATATTATGCAAGCTGAGAATGTAAAAATCATGCGAGAACTGAAGGGGCAGAACCTGTCAAAAACAAATGTGATGTTTGTGCTGGCAGAGGTGTTTTATCTCAACGGGAAATATAAGATGGCGGAAAATCTGTGCAAGGATATCCTGAAGATAGGCCCGAGTGCATTGCTGTTCAACCTTGCTGCGGTATACAACCTGGCCGGAGGTGTTTGCATAAACACAGGACGTATAACAGAAGCTATACAATATCTGAAAAAAGCTATAGAGACAGACCCGGATATTCCTGAGATGTGGAACAATCTTGGGATGGAATTGGTACGGTCAGGCCATATACAGGAGGGGCTGGAACTGTTGCGAAAGTCTGTTGAGAAGGCGCCTGGAAACACGTTACTTCACTCAAATTATCTGCTCTACCTTCATTACCTGCCGAGTCTTAATCCTCAGAAGCTTTTTGATGAGCATAAGCGGTGGGCACGGATGCACGCTCCTGTAAGCAGGGCTAAGAAATATCACGACAATGAGCCTGACCCTGACCGCAGGCTTCGGGTTGGTTATATCTCGCCTGATTTTCGTATGAATTCGGCGGCATATAACTTCGAAGCGTTTCTGGACGGTCACAATCGGGGCAAGGTTGAGGTGTATGGTTATGGCAACATTGCTAAAGCGGACAGTTTCACGGAACGTTTCAAGGGCAAGTTTGACCGGTACCGCAGCATTCGCGGAGTAAGCGATGAAAAGGTCGCAGCTTTGATAGAACAGGACAAGATAGATATTCTGGTGGAGATTGGAGGGCACATAAATGATAACCGTTTGCCTGTATTAGCGTATAAACCGGCTCCGATTCAGGTTGACTATGGCGGAATCAATACGTCCGGGATGGAGCAAATCGATTATCGCCTGACAGATAGCTTGCTCGAAACACCGGAATTACAGGAATTCTATACAGAAGAATCGGTCTATCTGCCGGGCGGGCTTATCTGTTATACACCGCCTGATTTTGCTCCACCTGTGACGCCTTTGCCGGCTTTGCGAAAGGGCTATGTCACTTTTGGTGTTTTCAATAACAATATGAAGATTAATCCTTACACGATGTCACTTTGGGCCAAAATCCTGAAGGCAAACAGCAACAGTCGTCTTTTGATGAAGTTTGCGGTCGGTGGCGACCAAGGAATAAAAGAGAAATACTGGGATCAGTTCGAGCAATTTGGGATAGGTCGAGAGAGGGTGGAAATCTGCGGCTGGAAACCTGTCATTGAGCATTTGCAGTTGTATGGGGAAGTTGACATTGCATTGGATACTTACCCCTATAACGGCTGTGTAACTTGCATGGAGGGGTTATGGATGGGAGTTGGTATAGTTTCACTGGTTGGGGACAGTAGTTTTCTTTCCAGGGTTGGACTGAGTATGCTAAGTCGCATGGGCCTGGAGTCATTTGCGGTCGCAGAACCCGCTGAATATGTGGCAAAGGCTATCTCGCTTGCAAAAGACCTGAAAACTCTGGCGGAAATTCGCGGTTCACTTCGGTCGCGGATGACAGACAGTTCGCTGTGTGACGCAAAGAGATTTGCATGCGAGGTAGAAACCGCTTATCGAAAAATGTGGCATCGATGGTGCCAATGCGGAAACAAGTAATCGGGAGCGGAGGATTCGAAGATAAAAATTTGATTGAAAGCAGGGGCGAAATCAAGGAAAATAAGAACGATAAGAAACGGGATTCAATTATGGCAGGTAAAAACCAAAAAAGCGATATCAGCAAACTGAACTTTGAGCAGACGATAAAAGAGCTGACAGGCATTGTGGCTAAGATTGAGCAGGGCGAAATACCGCTGCAGGACAGTCTCGAACAGTATGAAAGAGGGATGGCTTTGATTAAACACTGCCGAGGAATATTAGCTAAGGCTGAGAAACGTATCGAAAAGATTTCAGAGTCAAAAGCTGATTCGCAACAGAGCAACGAAGATTTGTTTCAGTAGAAAATCTTCATAGAGGTAAGCCGCGAGCGTGGCGGAATTGGCAGACGCGCCAGGTTTAGGTCCTGGTGAGCTTAGTGCTCTTGGAGGTTCGACTCCTCTCGCTCGCATTTTTTTCACAAAAAAGAGCATTCATAAGGAGAAAGAATCGCATGCCCAAGATTGGAAATCTTTTAGTAGCGGCCTGCCTGCTGTTATCGTCTATTGTCTTCAGTGGATGTTCCGAGATGCAGGGGACAGCCATGAAGTATCCAGGTAAGACTATGTTGGTGCCTAAGATTGACGGCGATTGGTGGCAGATTGCCGGCGACCCGGACCTGGGCGAGTTCACAAGTGAAAAACAACAGCCGGTGGATTTCGGCGTTTGGCAGGCGGCTGACGGGACCTGGCAGCTTTGGTCGTGTATCAGGAAGACAAAGTGCGGAGGACACACACGTCTGTTTTACCGCTGGGAGGCCAGGAACCTGACTGATGCCAACTGGGAGCCGAAGGGGATTGCCATGCAGGCAGAGCCTTCTCTTGGCGAACAACCCGGTGGTCTGCAGGCGCCGCATGTAATTAAGGTCGATGGCACTTACTATATGTTTTATGGTGACTGGCAGCGGATATGTCTTGCTAAGAGCAAGGACGGTAAAAACTTTACACGGGTCTTAAACGAGAAGGGCCAACCCGACCTGTTTACCGGGCCGTGGCACCAAACACGTGATGCTATGGTAATTATCGTAGATGGCAAGTACTACTGCTACTATACAGCGTGGTTACGTGAGAAGAAACAGTTTAGCAAGGACTGTTCCGGGTATTGCAAGTACGGGGCCGGCTTTTGTCGGGTATCCGAAGATATGCTCAGTTGGAGCAAGCCGTACATGGTCGCTTTTGGCGGCACAGCGGGAAACGGGCCCTTCAAATGTGAGTGTCCTCATGTTGTATACAGAGAAGATTTAGATCTGTATTATTATTTCCGTACGACAAGGTATGGCCAAAAAAATACATGTTACGTGTATTTTTCCAAAGACCCGCTGAATTTCGGTATCGATGACGATCGCGGTTTTCTTGAGATACTGCCGGTAGCTGCCCCTGAAATCATCCAGTACCAGGGCCAGGATTACATCGCGGCGCTTTTGCCCAGTCTCAAAGGAATCAGAATGGCGAAGTTGAAGTGGGAGCCGCTAAAAAAATAGACCGGGTACTTAAAATATGAAACGCCGAGGCACGGATTTTCAGTCCGTTAACGGGAGTTTATTGTTGTGATTAGTAAAAACAAAACACGACGTGACTTCTTGACCGAGATTGCGGCCGGAGCAACAGGCTTTTTTTTCTCGCCGTATGCTTTCGCAGAGGCCGCCAAACCTTCCCGGCCCAATTTTGTACTGATAATCGCCGACGACATCTCAGTTGACGATTTCGGCTGCTATGGTCATCCACACATTCGAACACCAAACATCGATGCGCTTGCGGCCAAAGGGCTGCGTTTTACGAATGCTTACCTGACAACCAGCCAGTGCAGCCCTACCCGGTGTAGTATTATATCAGGACGTTATCCGCACAACACCGGAGCACCCGAACTTCATCTGCCACTTCCCGAAGGACAGCCATTGTTTCCTTTGAGACTGATCGAAGCCGGCTACTACACGGCCGCCGCTGGTAAATGGCATATGGGAGGTTATGCCAAGAAGGCCTTTAACAAGATAGTCAAAAACGGGCCCGGCAGGAAAGAGGACGGGAAAGAGGGCTGGGTAGAATGTCTCCGGCAACGACCAAAGGAAAAGCCGTTCTTTATGTGGTTCGCTTCGTACGATGCCCATCGCGGCTGGCAGCCGGACAAGAACGCAGAGAGACACAAAGAATCGGATGCCGTTATCCCTCCATACATGGCTAACATGTCGGGCACACGAAAAGACCTGGCCCTTTACTACGATGAAGTACAACGCTTAGATCGTTATGTCGGCCTGGTTGTAGAGGAGTTGAGGCGTCAAGATGTGCTTGAGAACACACTCATCGTTTTCATGGCCGACAACGGTCGACCGTTCCCACGATGCAAAACATGGTTATACGATAGTGGCATCAAGACGCCTTTTGTCCTGCAATGGCCAAAGGGTATCGCCAAACCCGGCAGTGTCAGTGACTCTCTTATCAGTGTGATTGACATTGCGCCGACGATTCTTGGTTTAGCTGGATTGGATATTCCGGAGGCTATGCAGGGCGTCAGCTTTGAACCGCTTTTAAGTAATCCGCTGGAGAACATTCGAGAATACGCATTTGCCGAGCATAACTGGCACGACATGCAGGCGCATGAACGAATGGTTCGCTGGAAAGATTACGTGTACATACGCAATGCCTGTGGCCACCTTGCCGGCTGGGCTTATGCCCACAGCAAAGAATTGTCCTATAAGGACCTTTTCAGACTTCAGGAAAAGGGGGAACTGACGCCGGCACAGGCAGACGTTTTTCGTGCACCGCGCCCGGCAGAAGCATTGTTCAATGTCAAAGGTGACTATCATCAACTCGAAAACCTGACTGAAAACCCTGATTACAAAGAAACTCTTGCCCGGCTGCAAGCGGTCATGGATGAATGGCAGAAGAGAACCGGTGATACGGTCCCCGAGAATCTCACACTGGACATCATTGATCGAAAAACGTACAGATGGCTGCACAAGCCGTCTGGTATGCCTCGCGGCACCGTGCCCGGCAGCGAACGTAACGCAAAGATGATCAATGATCCCGGGCCGCGATGACCGAGCATGAATATTGAGGCTGCGCCAGGAAAACAAAATTATAGTTTCTTACACCTGGTTTCTATTGTAATATAAACAGCATTATGAAACGCCGGGAATTTCTGACTGTCGGGTTAATATCGATAATTCTGTTGTGCGGTTCATGCGCATCGGTTTTTCAGGGGCAAGTTTCAGAACAAGTCACGGGGATACTGGGGGCACTCGATGAGGAAGTTGCGATACTGCAGGGGCAGTTGGCAGATAGTAAGCAGCAAACCATCGAAGGGGTATCGTTCGTAAGCGGAAAACTCAGAGGCAAAAAAGTTGTTATCGCGCAGACCGGCATAGGCAAGGTAAATGCGGCTATGACGACCACCTTGATGATAGAGCACTTTGGGCCTGGCGAAATAATCTTTACAGGAATAGCAGGCAGGATTAACCCGGAGCTTTCCATCGGTGACATAGTGATAGCGGAGAAAACCGCCCATCACGATATGGGGATAATCACAGAGGCCGGCCTTGAAAACACCGGAGAGATAAATCCCTTCGATGGTGCGCGCAATCCGGTTTACTTTCCGGCAGATGTCAGGCTTTTGAAACTGGCAGAGGAAGCGGCTGAAAAAATAAAGCTGACGCCTGTAAAAACTGTGGCTGGTAAAAGAGCGCCACGAATTGTAAAGGGGGTTGTCGTTACGGGTGATGTTTTTGTGGCCTCTGCCGCCAAGGTCGCCGAACTTCGCCGCAAGCTCGGTGCGGACGCGGTGGAGATGGAAGGAGCGGCGGTGGCGCAGGTCTGTTACCAGCGGCGCATCCCGTGCATTGTTATACGAAGTATCAGTGATAAAGCTGACGAGGAATCGCTTGTGGATGCCGACAGGTTCACGATGCTGGCGGCTGTGAACTCGGCTGCTCTGGTTGCCCAGATGGTTGAAATGAGCTTGAAGGATTAAGAGATGGTCAAGAGATACTTCAAACTCGGTGAGAAACAAACAAATGTCAAGATTGAGTTGGTGGCGGGCCTGACAACGTTTCTTACGATGGCGTATATCATTTTCGTCAATCCGCAGATTTTGAGTTCGGCGGGGATGAATAAAGAGGCGTTGATAGCTGTTACGTGTATAGTCAGTGCCGTCGCTACTATCGCGGTTGGGGTATTCGCCAACGCTCCGATTGCGATGGCGCCGGGGATGGGGTTGAACGCGTTTTTCGCGTATCTTGTGGTTTCGGGGAAGATGGATTGGCAGACGGCACTTGGGGTGGTATTTTTGTCAGGACTTGTATTTTTGATACTTACTTTGCTCGGTCTTAGAAGAAGAATAGTAGAAGCGATTCCGGCATCTTTGATTTCAGCTATCGCTGTAGGTATCGGCCTATTTATTACCTTCATAGGTTTGAAGAACCTCGGCGTAATTGTTAAAGACGAAATTACGTTTGTCTCGGCAGGGCCTTTGACTTCGACGGTGCTGATAGGACTTTTCGGGCTGATTGTAATGATATTTTTTGAGATGAAAAAGATTAGCGGTGGGCTTGTGGCCGGGATATTGGCTTCGACGGTTTTGGCGGCGGTATTTAACAAGATTGAGGCCCCGCAGCAATTGGTGTCACTTCATTTGAATATACAGGCGATTTCTTTCAAGTTGGATATTCTCGGTGCTTTGAAGCCGGCCTTTTTCGCGAGCATTTTTACACTTATGTTTATGGATATGTTTGACAGTGTAGGGACGCTGGTGGCCTGCTGTCATCAGGCGAAGATGGTCGATGAGCAAAACAGGGTAAAGGGCCTGGACAGGCTGTTAGGAATTGACGCGGCGGCGACCATGATAGGTGCGGTATTAGGGACATCGACTACTACTTCGTATGTCGAGTCGGCGGCGGGTATCGAGCAGGGCGGAAGGTCGGGGCTGACATCGGTGATTACGGGGGTGTTGTTTCTGTTGGCGCTTTTGTTTGTGCCGATTGTGGCGATAGTGCCGGGATACGCGACGGCACCTGCGCTTATTATGGTGGGGCTGTTTATGATGAAGGAAGTTAAGAAAATAGATTTTTCGAGTATGGATGAGGCGTTTCCGGCGTTTATTATTATGGTGATGATTGCCCTTAGCTATAGTATCAGCACGGGCCTGGCGTTCGGGTTTATCTCGTTTACCGTGACAAAGATTGTCTCGGGTAAGGTAAAAGAGGTCAAGCCCACAATGTGGGTTATCGCGATTTTGTCGGCAGTGTTTTTGACACTGGACAGAATACCGGATATGATAAAATATCTAAGAGATATTGTGTGATTTTGTTTAAGGGGGAGAATGTTATGCTAAGAAATATTTTTGTCTTAACTGTGATTTCGGTATTATTTTTTTGCTCTTGTGAAGACGGTCGGGAGGCTGACAACAGAGCTGAGGGAGGTAAAGAAATGGAAGAGATAAAAATCACAAGTTCGGCGTTTGACCAGGGCGGGCCGATCCCATCGAAGTATACATGTGACGGAGCTAACGTGTCACCACCATTGCGGTGGACAGGTGTTCCGGAAGGGACAGTGAGCATCGCGATTATCAGCGATGACCCGGATGCCCCGATGGGGACGTGGGTGCACTGGGTGCTGTATAACCTGCCGGGTCAGACAAAAGAATTAGCCCAGGACTTTCCGCCAGACGAGACTTTGCCCGACGGGACAAGGCAGGGAATTACGGATTTCGGCAGTACCGGTTATGGAGGGCCTTGTCCGCCGAGCGGGACGCACAGGTACTTCTTTAAGATTTACGCGATGGATAACAAAATCGATATTGTCAGCGTTATCAACAAAAAAGACCTGGTCAAGGCGATGGAAGGACATATCCTTGCGCAAGGACAGTTAATGGGCAAATACAAAAGGAGATAGGGCAAAAGTAATTCAGCAACATTGGTGACCGCTTTATTTTTTTGATATGCCGCCGGATTTAGAAGTTTTCGAGAATGACTGCGGTGTGGATTGCCAGCAGGATAAGATAGTCGAGGTCGCTGATAGTGTAGTGTTCGTGGTCGGGGGCGTTATCGATATAAATCACGCCGAAACAGCCGCCTCGGCTCATAACAGGGGCTATCATTACTGATTGTATCCTTTGCTCTCGAATTTTGGCGGGGATTCGCGGCATAAGCAGAAACTGGCCTTTATCGATCGCTTCGGTAATTTTGTCGCCGAATTTTATGTCAGCCAGTTCCACCGACAGGCCGTCCCGCTTTTTGCCTGCGTGGTAGGTCATAGGCCCTTCGGGTTGGGGCCTTAAAGCACACCAGCAGTGCCAGGCAGAAAACTGCGTTGTGGCGATGCGTAAGAGAATACCAATCATTTCATCAAGGGTGTCTGCCTTACAGATTGCTTCGGTGGCCTGGGCAAAATCGCTCATTCTCTTTGCGGGGAATTTGATGGCGGGAGCGTGCTCTGCGGCTGGTCTTCTTACTATTATCTGCATGGCGCCGGCGGGCGCGAGCGTATCTTCCAAATGAATTGGCATATCAATATCGGTACTGTCTTCGAGTTTGACCTCAATGGTAAAGTCAGTTATGCGTAGCAGGTCGCCGTTTTGGATTTCAGCTTTTTGGATTTCCTGGTCGTTAAGCAATGTCTTGTTGGCTGAAGCGAGGTCCTCGACCATCCATTTTCCATCGTTAGTTGCATAGATTACGGCGTGCTGTCTTGAGACGGCCCTTCCGGGCAGAAATATCTGGCTGTTAACGTGCCTGCCGATATAGATAGGGCCCGTGGTGAATCGAAATTCGTTGACATAACGGTCAAGCTGTTTGACGGTCAGACGCATTGGCTTTGCTCCCGGCAATTAGACCCTAAAGCCCTTATATATTCATTATCGGCAATTTGGCGTGGTAAATCAAGCTGACAATTGTTGTTACGACCAAATCAATGGGTTTGTTTCAAAGACAGATGCCACTGTGCCGGTTGCTGCACAAGGGCAAAAGAGGGCATTGCAGTAATCATAAAAGGGGCGAAACTGCCGTTTTGCGCAGGCAGCCTAAAGTTTTTCGAGTATTGAGGCTGTGTGGATGGCGACCATCATAAGATAATCGAGGTCGCTCAGGCTGTAATGCTCGTCGCCGATAGCATTATCGATATATATAACACCAAAGCAGCCGGCAGGGTTGGTTATAGGCGCTATTAACACCGAACGTGTGCCGGCGCCTTTTTTCTGGCCCGGTACACGTGAAAACAGGAACAGCAGAAATTCATTTTTTTCGATAGCTTCGGTAATCTTGTCCTTGAGATCCAGGTCGTCAAGCTCGATTGCTTGGCCGTTTCTGTGCTTTCCGGCGTGGCAGGTCATCGGGCCATTGGGGTCGCTTCTCAAGGCACACCAGCCCCGAAAGGCGTCGCATTGCTTTGATGTGATATTCAATAATTCCAGGAGCAGTTTGTCGAGACCCTCTGCTCTGCGGACGGCACGAGTAAGTATTATGAAATCATTTGCCCTTTTTGCAGGGAACCTGATAGGCGGGGCCTGCACGGCACTGGGCTTTCTGACTATAATTTGCGGGCCGGAAGAAAAGCCGGAAATTGGAGCAGCCGGACAAGCGCTATCGGCAGCGGCGTCGGTTTCGGCATCTGCACTGGTCTCGGCTGCGGATTCAGCAGCGGCGTCAGTTTCGGTCTCAGTTGCGGGTTCGGCAGTGGCGTCAGTTTCGGTTTCAGCTGCGGGTTCGGCAGCGGTACCGGCGACGCCGTCAAGATTTATTTTGATAATAAAATCGGATATGTGGATAGAGTCGCCGGTTTTGATTTCGGTTTGCTTGACGGTGTTGCCATTCAGATAGGTTTTATTGGCAGAACCAAGGTCCTTGACCATCCATTTGCCGTTATCGTCGGTGAAGATAATCGCGTGGTGCTTTGACACAGCCTTGTTGGGCAGGGTAATCTCGTTGCTTCCGCGTCTGCCGATATTGATAGGTCCTGCGGCAAACTCAAAATCCCTGTCGTGATGGCCCTTTTGTTTTACGACTAAACGCATTGGTACTCCTCCCTGGATTCGCACTGCGCGCTATAATACTAATTTTCCACAATTCAGACGCTTTGTCAAGGAAATAATTATAGGACTTTAGCGATTGTGAACAGGATACAAGGACATGTGGGGGGAATAAAATTGCCCGTTCCTTCGTGTGAATTTTATTTTTTCGTGTCTATCATCGCCAGAGGCGTTGATTATTTTGACAAATCACGAAGATACGGGCTTTCATAATAATCGGCATAAGCCAACGGAAAACTTGATAAATTGTTCAAGCCTTAAACCGACAGAAGAATATCAACGCCATGCATACTTGCAAAAGCAGACTGATTAGGGGTTATTGTCCTCCAGCCAGTGTAACGCCATGAATGAAAGGTCGAAGAAATCAGTTTTGCAGTCGCCGTTTACATCACCTGCAACTATGGTTTCGCAGGGTGTTGTACCAAAGTATGATTTGCTGGCTTCGGCTGTGCCGCCGTAGGCACCGGCATTGATAACTGCGCCATTGGGGAAGGGTTCGTAGCCAATGGGGTCGGCAGGGTTACAGGTGTCTATAGCGGGGCTTGTTACAGCATCCGTCACCCAGGCCTGGCTAATCGGGTCCCAACGACCAGCCTGGGATTTCAGGTGAAAATCATTGGCGTCTGCAAAGTATGGGTCGGCATCGAAGTTGTCTGTACCGCCAATACCGCCTGCTGTCCAGCCCATTATGCAGGAGTAATTGACAGACGTCGCACTGCCTCCAGTGCCGTAAATCTGGGCGGTCTGGCCGCTTCCGCCATCATCGGAATTGTTCCAGAAGACACAGTTTTTTACGGTTGCTTCGGCCGGTTGTGCCGGTACTATTGTTTTATCAATGCACAAGCCGCCGCCCGTTGTGGCGTAGTTTCCGGCAAAAGTACAATTAGTTATTAACGGATTACTATATCGAATGCTATGTATTCCGCCGCCGAAACGAGCGTCATTGTTGTAGAAAAGGCAGTTTGTGATTGTCGGATTGCACCATCGGATCAGTATTCCACCGCCGCCGGAGTTGTCATCGTCGGCGTAACCGGCACGGTTGCCGCTGAAAACGCAGTTGGTTATGATTGGTGTGCTATTGCTGTTATACATGCCCCCGCCTCTTTGTATCGCGGCGTTATGCTCGAACAGGCAGTTTGTTATCAGTGAGGAGCCGCTGTCGAAGTTATAGAGTGCGCCGCCATACTGTGCGGTATTGTCAAAGAAGGAGCAGTTTTTGATAGTTGCAGCGGAGTTGGTCATATATATTCCGCCGCTCCTGTGGTAAGGGTTTGCGCCGTTGGCATTTCCGCCGACAATGGTGAAACCGTCGATTACGGCAGTAGCGTTTCTATTGCTGCCGGTGACTATGTGATAAGTGTTGTCGGCACGGCAGGGGTCACCTATTAAGTCAACAGGGTCGGCTTTGTAAACGTCATTTCCTTGAAGGTCGCCGCTGAGAACGGATTCGTAAACATCGATATCCCTGACGTTCGGGTCCGGCTGGGAATATCCGGCGTAACCGCCTTTAATTTCTACACCATTTTTTAACGTGAACGTTGCTGTTCGGCCCAGCAGAGTCTGAAAGGTGCCATGGTCCGGTAGGTATGTGCCTTTAGCAGTTCGAATTTCATCGCCGCTTGAAGCATAAAAAATGGCGTCCTGCAGTGTGGTATAAGCGTTTTCCCAGGAAGAGCCGTTATTGCTGCCGGGTGCGTTGGCATCGACATAAATTACGCCGGCAAAAGCCGTATTGACTAAAACCGACAAAAATACCGCTGTTACAAGCCATGTGCTAAGATTTATTGTTCTAATCATCCCGCTCCTCCTGACAATAGCGTCATAAACAAGTAAAATCCGCCACCTCCTGTTGTCTGCCGAAACAGCCATTATTTTACCATAAATAAGCGGCCTTTTCAAGCTTATTCTTATTTATCCGGCTGAATCCGGGCATTTGTAACAATCGGCATCACCCATCGAAAACTTGACAAATAGTTCAAGCATTAAAGTTCAAAATTAGGTTGTGTGATAATTTTTTATTAACAGCAAATGAGTTTTTTGCGTATAATTAGCTGTTCGTTTGCCGGAGCAGATTAAAAACGGCTTTGGGAAGTTTAAGCGACCTGTAATAAATAGAACAGAAAGGATGTATTTTCATCATGGTTGATTTGGAAGGTACAAGCTGGCAGCAGCGTTATTCGGCGCCGGAGATTTTTACACTACGATGCAGGATTTTAGATAAGCCCGGAATGTTCGCCAAGTTGAGCGAAGCGATAGGCAAGGTGGGCGCTCATATGGGCCAAATCAGACTTGTTGGGTTGGAAAGTGAACATAAGGTTCGTGATATAACTGTTTATCTGGCTGACAAAAAGCAATTAGACAAACTGCTCGAGGCGATAAAGGACGTCGATGGAGCCGAAGTCCTCAGCGCCACCGACGACATACTCGAAGTACATCGGCGTGGAGCAATTGATGTTGTCAGCAGGGCACCAATAAAAAGCCTTACCGACCTGCGAATGATTTATACACCCGGGGTGGCGTCAGTCTGTAACGAGATTGTAAAAGACGAGCTAATTGCCTGGGAGATGACAGGTATCTGTGACAGGGTAGCGATTGTTACCAACGGCACGGCTGTTCTGGGGCTTGGTGATATTGGGCCATTGGCATCACTGCCGGTGATGGAGGGCAAGGCGGCTATTTTTGCCGAATTTGTTAATATAAGCGCGTTTCCGGTGCTTATCGATACCAAAGATATTGATATATTTGTTGATACGGTTGTCAGGATAGCGTCGGGCTTTGGGGCGATACAGCTGGAAGACGTGACGGCGCCGGCGTGTTTTGAGATTGAAGAGAAATTAAAGGCCAGGCTCAATAAACCGGTCTTTCATGACGACCAGCATGGAACGGCCACAATTGTGCTGGCGGCACTGATAAACGCGCTTAAACTCACAAATAAAAAAGTCAGCGAGTGTTCGGTGGTAATGCTCGGGGCAGGTGCGGCCGGCATCGCTGTCAGCAAGATACTTCTGGAATTCGGTATAGGCGATATTGTTGTCTATGACTCGAAGGGGGCCCTCTATCGGGGCAGAGAAGAGAATATGAACCCGTATAAGCAGCGGCTGGCAGAAGCTACCAACAAGAAAAATCAAAAGGCAAGTTTAGCGGAAGGCTTTGCGGGTAAAGACATCTTCATAGGGGTATCGCGACCAAACATGGTTACCAAAGAGATGGTTGCATCGATGTCCAAAGACCCGATAGTACTTCCTTTGAGTAACCCGATTGGAGAGATAAGTAAAGAAGAAGCGGTTGATGCCGGCGCCGCTATTGCCGCTGACGGTCGGGATATAAATAACGCGTTGGCTTATCCTGCAATTTTCAGGGGAGCTCTGGACGCCAGAGCAACCGAGATTAATCTTAAAATGCAGTTGGCTGCTGCCCGCAGATTAGCTGAATTGGCGCCGCCCGGCGCCTTGCTGCCGGATATTCTGGATAGAGGTGTGCATGCTGAGGCGGCTAAGGCGGTCGCAGCCGCTTGCCAATGTGGATAATCGGGGTTTGGTAAGATAGGTGAATAAAAATTTTACATCTAATTTTAGCGGTTTTTCTTGAACTGTGCTGAGTAATACCGTATCATACTGTTTTTTCGAAATTTAAATTTGGATCGCAGGGGCTCAAATGGAATTGATAAAGAAAATCAAAGCCGCCGAAACACAGGCACAGCAGATAATCGAGCAGGCCAAAAGTGAGGCTGCCAAGCAGGCCGAACAGGGACGATTGGGTCGAAACCAGCAACTTGAGCAGGCCGAACAGGAACGAAAGAAAGCTATTGAAAAGGCTTTGTCGGCGGCGGAATCAGAAGGGCTTGCGGAAGTCGGTGAGCTTAAGACAAAAGCCGAAAAGACCTGCGAGCATTTGCGTAAAAAAACAGCCGGCAAAACGGTCTCAGCAGTTGCAAAAGTAATGGATTACTTAAAAGGGTAGCTATGGCCATTTCCAGGATGGCAAAAATATTGATTGTCACTCATCGCTCTGAAGCGACCGAGCTTCTGGAGACGCTTCAACATCACGGTATTTGCCAGATACTAAACGCTGAAGAAGCGATGGTCAGCAAGGACTGGCCGGACCTCGGCACCGCGGGCAGGCGACCGAGGCAAACAGAAGAGTTGCTCGGCCGTTTGACCAAAAGCGCGGCATTTTTGAAAAATTATGCCAAGCCGACAAAGGGGTTGGCTGCTGCACTTGCGCCGCGTGCTGTTATCGATGAGCAGGTCTACAAAGATGTTGTTTCGGATGAAAAACTCTTGAGAATTGTCGAGCAGTGCGAGCAGACAGAAGCAACTATCGAAAAACTCAAAACTGAGATTGAGAATCTCCACGGTACACTGAAGCAGCTTGCGCCATGGAGGGCATTGGAGACGCATGTCGAAGAGCTTGGCCGATTAGAGCAGACAACGGCGTTGACGGGCCTGCTGCCGGACCAGAAGTTTGCACAAATTGCCGAGGAATTAAGCGCACGTGGCGTGGCAATTCAAGATATCGGTAAGGCCGGCAGTAATCGTGCATGTCTTATTGTGTGCCTGAAGCAGCAGACGACGGAGGTGCAAAAACTGCTTCGGTCGGCGGATTTCGAGGCGGTTAGTTTCGAGTCAATGACCGGCCCGGTGGCGGAACTCGAGATTGAGCACAGCAGCAAACTGAACAAAGCAAAAGAGCAATTGCAGGGGCAGTACGAAAAGGCCGCGATGTTGTCTCAGAATCTGCTAAAGCTGGAGATTCTTTGTGACCATTATACGAATTTATTAGACAGAGAGCGGACCAAAGCGACAGCACCTGCTACCGAATGCACGGTCCTTCTGGAAGGCTGGGTTAAAAAACGCGATTTACCGCGTGTGGAAAAAATCGTATCGGGCTTTGGCGCATCGAGTCTGACTGAAACCGAGCCGGGAGAAGGCGAAGAAATTCCCGTTGAGATTGAGAACAATCGGGCAATCAGGCCCTTTGAAGTAATAACCCGCCTTTACGGCATGCCCCAACATTTTGAGGTTGATCCTACGTTGTTTCTTGCACCGTTTTTTGCGCTGTTCTTCGGTCTGTGTTTGACCGACGCGGGGTACGGGCTGATTCTGTTTGTCCTGACAGCATTGTTCATAAAAAAGATGCAGGGTGACAAAAAATTGATGCGGCTGTTGGGAATTTGCTCGGCTGTTACAGTTGTCGCAGGCGCTATGACAGGCGGGTGGTTCGGAGATGCTGTACAGCAGTTCGCCCCAGCATTGGGGCCGGTCAGAGAGAAGATGATATGGTTTGACCCGCTTGAAAAGCCTATGACGTTCTTTTACATGTCACTTGCACTTGGCTACATTCAGATTATGGCAGGGCTTGTTATCGCTTTCATGCATAATCTAAAGCAAAAAGATTACATCGCCGCGGTCTGCGACCAATTAACCTGGCTGGTGATGCTCAATTCAATCGTTATCTTCGGTGCAAGTAAAGCCGGAGCGGTTTCACCCGAGATAGGCAGTTTCTTCGGGAAGTTGGCTATTATACCAGCAGCAATGATTTTCCTGTTCAGTCAAAGAGAAGGCGGCTGGGGTGGGCGAATTGGTATGGGAGCGTATAATATTTTTAGTACGATATTTTATATGGGTGATGTGTTGAGTTACCTTAGATTGATGGCGCTTGGAATGGTAACGGCCGGCCTTGGGATGGCGGTTAATGTTATAGCCAAGATTGCACTTGATATTCCGTTTGTAGGTTTTCTTGTAATGATAGTAGTGCTTATCGGAGGTCACGGATTTAACCTGGCCATATCCGGATTGAGCGCATTTGTTCATACGTTACGCTTGCAGTATGTGGAGTTTTTCCCGAAGTTTCTAATCGGCGGCGGCAGGTCGTTCGAGCCGCTATCGAAAGAATATAGACACATTTACGTTACAGAAGTCTAAAACAGTTTTTATTAACAAGAAAGGCAGGTTGGCAATGGATTACGGAATGACATTAGCTTTGGTTGGCGCGGGACTGGCTGCTTTAATGGCCGGTATCGGCTCGTCGATTGGAATCGGTATTGCAGGCAGGAGCGCAACGGGTGTACTTAGTGAGAAGCCGGAAAGATATGGGCAGATGTTCATTATGG
>SDBV01001879.1_pt1 | contig 31521 bp, 50 predicted proteins | sample 2277081 | NCBI WGS metagenome assembly SDBV01 (sample SAMN10402039, study PRJNA504765) | marine sediment metagenome | isolation source: marine sediment core GS10_PC15, 223 cmbsf | place: Arctic Ocean: Southern Knipovich Ridge | collected 2010 | reverse complement strand
ATCATTGCCCGGACAAGCTATGAGGCCTGCGACGGCTGGAGCACCAAGACCGAGGATGTAATGACACGAGTGTATGGAGATAGTTATAAAGGCTATTATAAGAAGTGCGCTTACTGTGATAAGAGGTTCTTCAAGTCGTCTAGAATATCGTACAAGGTATTCGAGAAGAGGCGCTTCTGTAGGGTGGATTGCTGCCTAAGCTCACAACGGGCTCAACGGGATAACGGCCACCAACAAAAGATCCAGTGGTGCCTGGAGTGTTTCAGGCCCTTTGCTGAAGACAGCTTCTATAATGGCAAGAAGCGGTGTAAGCAGTGCATCAATATGCAAATGGACGTAGATAAGTTTTACAATATCTGGGAGAACTGATATGATATCTAGTATTGAGGACATCCAACTGCTCCTCGAAGGCCACTGTGACATTCACAACTTCACCTCTGGGGCTGATGGTAATGCTCCTATGCGGATCAGGCTCCATATCGCTGAGACCCTAAAGAAGTTGAGCCTTGGGATCGCAGAGATCGGCACTGATCGTGATGGCTATGAGGACAAATTAGTCCAAAAAGACCAAAAAATCAAGGAGTTGTCTGATCTGGTGTCTGAACAGCAGAGGCTCTCTAAGGATCTTCTTGATCAGATTTCGGGATTGGCTCTTGAGGTGCAACAGGCTGAAGCTGCAGAAGAGCAGCATCAGATCGATCTGGAGGACCTACTGGACGATAACGCACAGCTAGGCAGTGATCTTGTTGACGCCAGGGAGGACATCGCTGCGTTGGCGGGTGAACTGAGGGAGCATGAGGAGCTAGCTGATCAATTACAGGCTTCTTTTGTAGCTGCTGAGAAAAACCCGGAAAACGGCTTGACTTCAATCGATTCTGGGGTATAATGCGGGCATGAGTGAGAGTCCGTCGTAGAGGGTGTACGCTGAAGGGGGCGGGGTTCAGAGGCCCCGCCCCCTAGCGTCGAGAAAAATCGGAAAAATCTCTTGACTTTTGCTGTTTGGTGGGATATAATAGGGTAGACTTTGGAGGATCATCCATACGATCACTCCTTGGGTGTTACGGGTCGCCGCAAAGAAGCAGATCCCTCCTCAGAGCAGAGCAGTGGCCTCCCCTCGCCAATTCCACTGCCCCGTGACACCCAAACCTTTTGGTCAGTAGCTCAACGAGAGCCCCAATGGGACCACGTGCCACTCAGCGCACGCAAGGCCGGAGGGAGATGAAGGTGAGAATCCTTCCTGACTAACAGTACACTGACCTAGCCGCTTTGGTGACTAGGAATTGGAAGAACGTTGTCGCGATTACATTGTCTCGAAAACAGTCCGGGCCACCAAGCGTGGCCAGTATCGCTTCGCTCCTTGTCTTCCAACCTTTTTGCTCCGGTAGTGTAGTGGATTCTGCACGCTTGTCCGATATACAAGAGGCCTTGGTTCGATCCCAAGCTGGAGTACCATAATTGCGAGCGGGAGGTATTGGCTATCTCACCGATCTCATACGTCGGAAAATAGGGTTCGATGCCCTAGCTCGCGACCAACTGCAGACAGCCTGAGGCAACGTTGGCCTTTGACGGTCACACTTCTTGCTGTCTAACTTGTGGGGCAGGGCAGGCATGTCCGGCAGAACGCTCGTCGGGAAGAAACCCGGCAGCCCCTCCAATCGTGACACCCCAGGACGACCTTACGGCGTAGTCCTGTTGAGCAAAAGGAGCCGATTGCCCGGCGCAGCGCGAGCCATCCGGAAGGGCAATCAGCAAGCCGTAGCATTTCGTGGGGTAGGGGAGTCTGGTCGTCCCCGTCACCCTCATAAGGTGAAGACCGCAGGTTCGAATCCTGCCCCCACCACCAAATGCGTCTGTGCTCGTAACCCGACTGGCTGCGGAGAGGCAGCCCACAGGCCCGCTATGGGAGAACGCTGTAGGGATTACATTGTATAACACAAACCCACAATCTCTGCGTCTTCTTGTCTCCCGCCCTTTTGGCTGCCCGCGTGTAAGTGTCTGACCCTTCACAGCTATCTAGGCGTCACACAAATCGCCAGCAGCCAATCATCTTGACCCACTAGTTCAATGGCTAGAATGCCAGCTTCTCAGGCTGGAGAACAGGGATCGATACCCTGGTGGGTCACCAATTTGGTCTGAACGCAGTAAGGATTACATTGGCGCTGGGGGTTACGGGTTCAAATCCCGTCGTGTGTGCTAGCACATGTAGCTCAATCGGCAGAGCATCAGCATGTACGATCTTTGCGGTCTCTTGTCAGACCAACTATATGGCGCATAAGGACAAGCAGGTTAGACGGGAGTACGACTGCAAACGCAGCTTGCAGCGATATCGTAAGCGGATGGCGCTGGCTCACGAGATGCTTGGCGAAAAGTGTGCAAGCTGTGGGGTTGTTGCAGATCTCCAGATCGATCACATAGATCCTACAAAGAAAGAGTTCAACGTCTCACGGATGTGGGGCTATGCTGAAAAGCGATTCCTAGAGGAACTGAACAAGTGCCAACTGCTTTGTCAGTCTTGTCATAAGAGCAAGACTGCGGGTGAGCAACGCAAGGGACATGGCACTTGGGGGATGTACCGCAATCGGAAGTGTCGATGCAGGATCTGCAAGGACTTTGTGCGAGACTACTTTCGAGAACGCCGTGCCAGCGGCAAACGATAATTATGGCCCTGTCGTCTACTGGTTAAGATCGGAGTTTTTCGCACTCCGGAAGAGGGATCGAAACCCTCCGAGGTCACCAAGTGTGTGTGTAGCTTAATGGAAAAGCGCTAGACTGTGACTCTGGAGAAGCGGGTTCAATTCTCGTCACACACCCCATATGCGATTGTGGTGAAACGGTAGACACGCGAGGTCGAGGGCCTCGTTCTCGCAAGAGAGTGTGGGTTCGACTCCCACCAATCGTACCACTTGATCTTTGCCTGAACGTAGTAAGGATTACATCTGCCATACAAGCAGGCAGTCCAGGTTCGAATCCTGGTGCGCTTCGGCGTATGGTGTAATGGCAACACGTCTAAATGATCTTTGCTGTTTTTGTCAGGCATCCATCTTCTAGGGCATAGTGTAACGGCGAACACGCCAGACTCTGAATCTGGAGATTCTGGGTTCAAATCCCAGTGCCCTTTCCATATGGTCTCGTAGTCCAACTGGCAGAGGCGTTCGGTTCAAGCCCGAAATGTTGTGGGTTCGAATCCCACCGGGACCACCATTATGGGCTGCACCAGACAAGGCGTCGGACTTCTTTTGCAAGGAAGTATATGTCGGGTTCGATTCCCGAGCGGTCCACCATCTTGATAGGCAGTACGCTGTAGTGATTACATCTTTGTACAGTATCTCTACGACCATTTGCCTGCCTATCTAGTTTTTGGGGGGTAGCTCAAGAAGAGCCCTGACGGAGCGCGTCTCAGATACGCGTAGAACCTGAGGGAGATGGTGGTTCAAGCCCACTCTCCCCCACCACACTCCCCCAGTTCACTTAGGTGGCTGGGTGCATGACTGCCTCGGTAGTCGTTGCGTCTCTCCCTGTTACCAGGGAGAGCCCTCTGGAACACCTAGGCACTGTTCCTTAGGAGCTTGTTCGTGTAACTCAGCGGCGAGAGTGCCATCTTGACAGGGTGGAAGCCGATGGTTCGAATCCATCCACGAACACCATCTTGGGCACCGCCTAAGCCCTTCATGGAGGGCATCCATGTGGTGGCTCTACCCCGCGTGACTGGAGGAAACTATGAAGGTCAAGACCGTTTTACTGAAGAACCAAAAGAGCAAGTTACAGTATACTGCTCAGGTTCTCGACAAGAAGCTCATGGAGCTTTACAATGCAGAGAAGCAGCGTATTCCCGAATACTCGCAAACGTTTCGAAGGGCGGCTGCTTTTCTGTTGGGAAAGCCCCGTCTCAGATACACTACGTCCGGTAAAGAGGAACTCGACCCCCTCTTCAAGGTCGTAAGAAAGCGAAGCCCGCGTAACAGGGCATAGCCATCTTGCCGAGGTGGCGGAATTGGTAGACGCGCTAGATTTAGGATCTAGTGTCTTCGGGCATGTGGGTTCGAGTCCCACCCTCGGTACCATTTATAACAGCAAAACGAATGAAGAAGTATCAGTATACGCTTGGAGAGATCCTGCAAGAGAAGTCTGGATATGGTAGGGCTCACTTAAAGGCCCGTCTCATCAATTTGGAAGACGTTGAATCTATGCTAGAACTATCCAATTTTGCAGCCGTAGGGCGAGAACTCGGAGTATCTGATAACGCTATCCGAAAGTTTCTCTGTCGAGAGCGAGAGGACAGCCGGTAGGCACGTAAGATTGAGTTCAAGCACCAACTAAGATATGCAGGTTGCAGCAGGGTTTCGCCTCCTTTTTCCCACTGCGGCCTGCATGTTTTTATGCCTCTAGGTTTTTGACGTTTTGGCCTTGACAGCAGCCATCTTGTGTGGTATACTTGTCGCGAAGGAGGGCAAGATGGCTGGTCTGCATAGCGTTCTAGACATCTTGACTGCGCTCTTGGAGGTTGATTCTGATGCGGTAGAGTGCGTAGAAGAGACGGCCTACATGTGCGGAAACGACCTCAGCAGCATTGAAGGTTGGGCTGCGATGATCAGACAGGAGGCTGAGTGGTTCGTGGATTGGGGCGGATACCTGTGGGAGACACCCGAAGGTTACGCTGAGAAGCTTCGCGAGGTTGCTGACAGAATCAGAGACAAGGAAGTGTGACAGAGTGGCAATGTGCTGGTTTGCTAAACCACGGCTGGCGTCCTAAGAAGAGGCTACGTAGGTTCGATCCCTACCACTTCCGCCATACTGGAGAACACAATGGAACGCTCAGGTAGTCGTCATTACGATTTTGAGTTCTTGATCGTCAACGCGTACAGGCTCCGTAAGGCCTTGGAGGACTAAAATGCAAGGTCCGCAACTCGTTTGGCCGTTGAAGGATAAGCCCGTCAATGTGCTACCTCCGGAGCGTCCTATGAATGAGCAGGAGCTTGAGAAACTCCTAAGGGCCTTTCTGAAGGGTGATCAGCACATCACTGCTGAGGGTCTTGGAATCGAGTGCGAGAACTGCAAGCGCCTTGAGGCGACAATAGGCAACCTTATGGCCATCATCGCCGAATTTGAGATGAAGGCACAAGCTGAGCCAGAGGCCGAAGTGTAGGTGGTTGCCCCGGTGGATGAGTTTCTGGCTTCTCCGAAAGAGCCAGTGGTGGAGGGCGACTCGCCAGTCGTCCCCCGGTGCCTACTACCGGGCCTCTGGCCGTTCTTAGGAAGTAGTTTTGGGGGTGAAAGGGATAGACAGGGAGTAACGGTCGAAAGCCGCATGCCGAGGTTGGTCGGTTGGCCTCGTTTTGGCGTGGGGTTCTTTCAGGATATCTTGAAAGAACTCCACGCTGATGAAAAAGCCGTCCACATAAGAAGACATGTCGAAAACGACATCACTTGGTTCACCCGTGCCTCTAAGGCACCGGTGGCCCTCGCCGCCTAACCGAGCGTCGGGTCAAATCCGCTCTGTCAGCTACCCTGGCTGCAGAGAAGGTCAGTAGGGGAAGTTGCCGTAGACTTGCTGCGGCCTAGGAGCCAGCCCAAATGCTGGACGCCGTGTCTGATCTGGCGAACCTTATCGGAACAAGCATGTAGACGCTTAGATTTTAGCTTCTCTGGACCGGGAGTTCAATTCTTCCGCACCTCCACCATTTTCTGTCATAATAGGAGGACATGATGTCCGATACCGATACCGATACCGTTGAGATCGAGCAGGCAGAAGAGCCTGACAAGTATGTCGTCAACGATGACGGGTCCATTGAGATCATTGACCTGGATCTTGTGGAAGAGTATGTTCTGATTGCGAGAGATGTACATGCTTATAAGGAGACTTTGAAGATTGCCACTAAAGCACTTGCTGAGCAGATCTCAGATGCTGATGGGCAGCGGCAGGCGTGGTTTGCCCGCGTGTATGAGGACCTTGGTTTGGATGAGTTTGATGTGTACTTCGCTCACCCAAATCTAAGTGGCACTAAAATTTTCATGAAGAAGCGAGACAGGATGAAGCATTTGGGAGCATAGCTGAGTTGGTTTAGCAATGGAATTCAAGAGCCCAAAGATTCATCGTACGCCCCTGTATAGGGCAAAATCGGCATACTACAGTATGACGGTTCGTTGTAAAAATCGTAGCGGCAAGAATCCGGCATACAAGAAAGTCAAACTCGATATGTCCTTAGAGCAGTGGCTTGAGTGGGCTGTTCCGAAGTACCAGGAGTTTGAGCAACAGCACCCAGGTGTGTCTCCAAGCGCCTCTCGTTTGAATGATGAAGGCGATTACAAGCTTGACAACATCGAAATCATTTCGATGAGCGAAAACAGGCGTAGGCAGAAGGAACCCTATCAGGCTAAAGACGGCATAAAGAGGTGCAGTAGGTGTAAGGCCTGTTTGCCTGTGGCAGAGTATTCAAAGCGTGCGGCAGCTAAGGATGGTTATCAGCATTGGTGCAGAAATTGTTGTTCTGCTCAGAATAAACTTAGGGGGGCGTAACTCAATTGGCAGAGTGTCTCGCTCTTAACGAGGAAGTTGAAGGTTCGATTCCTTCCGCCCCTACCATTTTGATCAGTGGTCTGTAATGTAAAGGAGAATGCAATGAAGCCCGCAGAGTATCAGATTCATGTCGGCAAGGAGATTCTTGGGTCTTCCAAGAAGATTAGGGAGGCGCTGATTGCCCGAGAAGTCGAGAAGGGAGTGACTGATACGAACACAATGGCAATCTTTGGAAGTGATCCGGCTGGATGAGGAGCTTGTCTCGAAAACAGGTAAGTCCGGTCAAACCGGGCTTGGGAGTTCGAGTCTCCCCGCTTCCGCCATATTAGAAGGAGCACGTGATGAACATTGACATCATGGAGGGTGCAGGGATCGCGGCAGGCTTCAGCTTGGTGATCATGTTCTGGAGCAAGTTCCGGGATTTCCTAGGCAGGATCGCCAACTACATCGTTGTTCCGGTTCAGGTCAACGACAGCCATCTTGCTAGTTCGATCATGTGCTATTTCAATAAGAACCTGAAGCGGTCTCCATTTGGGGAGCGCAGTTTTGATCGGTATTACCTGTACTACAAGCCTGAGCAGCAGAAGAAGCACCTCCCGGTAGAGCATACCGCCCACACCGTTAGGACGTTCTGGAAGGGCATGATACCGATATGGGTATCCGGTGATACGCATTCGATTTCGTTCCGGTACCTCAGGTGGACCTTCAACGCTCACAAGTTCATTCAGGAGCGTGCTGCATCGCTAAACGACCAGACCGAAGAGGACATGCAGATCAAGTACAGGATCGTCTACCTGTACGGTACATACAAGAATAAGGACAAACGCGGCAGCGATGAACCAGAAGGGAAGAAGGCCTCAAAGACAGACCATGAAGACAGCCAGAACGCTAACATCTACCAGCGCCAGAATATCCCGCTTGGATTCAGTTGGGATGATGTTGGTCCGAGGCAGAGGAAGGCGGCGCTGTCGAAGCTATCTCTGCGTCAGGACGCCAAAGATGTCGTACAAGAAATTGACGTCTGGCACAAGAGTCGAGACTGGTACAAGGAGAAGGACATCGTTTGGAAGCGCGGCTTCCTGCTGCACGGTGCGCCCGGCACCGGTAAGACTTCAATTATCCGTGCTATTGCGGAGGAGCTAGATCTTCCCGTCTACGTGTTCGATCTGGCCAGCATGGACAACGCTGAGCTTTCTAGGTTCTGGCGAGACAGTGTGTCGCATTTCGATACTAGAATCTTCGTCATCGAGGATATCGATACCATCTTCAAAGGCCGAGTCAATATCGCTAAGCCGCCGAACGAGCAAGGCGTAACGTTCGACTGCCTGTTGAACCTGATCGATGGTGTGGAGGAGCAGGACGGAACACTGCTCTTCATCACTACCAACAACGTCGAAAGTATCGATCCTGCGTTGGCCGCCAGAACAGCTACGCGCCCTGGCAGGATTGACCGTGTGCTGTTCTTGGAGCAGCCAGATCGGGAGGGGCTGAGGCACATAGCCGCTCAGATCCTAGAAAGTGAAGACGAAGTCAAGCAGGTTGTCGCCCAGGCAGTCGAGCAGAAGCAGACGCCTGCGCAACTCAAAGAGGCCTGTGTAAGGCTTGCCCTGGGCAAGTACTACAACGGAGCATAGCTGTGGCTGATGAGGGAGTCAAAAAGGAGATAGAGCCTCTGGTGCCTCCTCCTGAGGAGATCTCGCAGGAGGATTACGTCAGGATCTGTCTGGCGATCAATGGAAAGTCCGGTTATCTTGACATGCTGCGGTTGGTTGCACAGATTGAATTCCTGCAGGCTGAGCGCTTCAAGGCTTTAGAGTACTGCGAGAACATCATCGAGCGCTACGATAGCAGCGAAATCTCTGCTGTCCTGTTGGAGCAGATCAAGGCCATCAGGGCGAAGCTAGAGCAAGGTACAGAGGCCATTAGAATAGTCGATGAGGAGCGTAAGGCGCTGAAGGAGAAGCTCAGTAAGAGGCAGGATACCGAAACAAGTAGCGCCCGCGCAGGCGGTCAGGGAATCAAGGGTATTGAGCGCAAGCTCCGGTCGTTGTTTGGCGCTCTTTTGGACGCCCGGCTGGAGTACATGCCATCGGGCGGCATGTGGCTGGACGTCTCGTACGACGGCAGACCCGTTGCGGTTGTAGAGTACGACTCAAGGAGCGATGACTTCGGCGCGTCACAAGTCGGGGACGGCTTCGGCCCGCACGACTACGTTGGGCGTGAACCGGACATTGTTCAGTACGTAAGTGATCTGATTCGACAGTCTTGTGGAAGGTGAGCGCGTAGGAACCGTTGTGTTTGGGTATGGATGTTGGGCAGACTGACCCGACCAAGAGCGGGACGTGAGTCTTCTCTCGCTACTCAAGATGTTGAGGGAGATTTCATGGCCGTGGGCGCTTCCGTACAGCGAAACAGCAAGGGGTAGTAGATAATAGCGTTATCGAGGTGTTCCGGTTGTTTCCTGATGGGACAAAGATAGAGATTATTCCATAATGGTGTAACTGTTAACACGTCGGGTTGTTGCCCCGAAATTCTAGGTTAGAATCCTAGTTATGGAGCCAAATAGGAGCCACCGTGGAAGAGTTTAGCGACCTGAAGGATGAGATTCTCGATGCCGCTCTACTGCTTGGGGTGCAGGTGCGTGTCGAGAGAACAAGCCGCCACTGGGACAAGCATGGCGGCCAGAACCTTGAGGTTGCTGGCTTCCATGTCGATATAGCCTCTCCGGTGGTCTTTTTTTTGAAGCCGGTGTTCGGCGCTCCGATTGATGTGTATTTCGCTAGATCGGAATTCCGTATCGCGCCGAAGACCAACGATGAGATTCGTGCTGAGCGTCGGCTATAGACTCGGTAGCTTGTGATCCTAGCTCAATGGTAGAGTGAGGCCCTGTTAAGGCCAGGATCAGGGTTCGATTCCCTGGGATCACGCCAATAAGAGGGTATCATGGAACGTCAGAAGCTGTTCAGTGTTAACGGTAGGGACCCCAAGCAGTGCCGCTGGGAGTACTTTATCGCACCCGGTAAGGGTGGCCAGAAGCGGAACCGATGCCGTTCAGCCGCACGTGTCACCCATATCCCATCAGGGGCAACAGGGCAGGCAGTGGAATCGAGGTCTCAGATCAAGAATAAACGTGCTGCTTTCAAGCGTATGGGCGAAAGCGAGAAATTCAAGCGGTGGGTTAAATTGGAAGCCGCTAGGAAAACTGGGGAAGCAATCGATATTGAGCGCAAGGTCAAAGAGGCCATGCGGCACATCAAGATCGAGTGCGTACAAAATGGTAAGTGGCAGGAATGCCCAGAACTGGGAGGGTAACATGTGTGACCGCAAGCAGCCGGGGTGAAGAGAGGTATAACGGCAGGGGAAATGCTCTTGCTGATACTCGTTTGGGATGTAGTGAGGATGTTCCTATAGACTTTAGTGAATAGCTGGTTTTTGTTTTGAAGCATGCCGGAGAGTAAGAATGAAAAAGGTCCTGCTGTGCATGCCTTGCTTCAATTGCTTCAGCATTACTAGGTTGGCTCTCACTACTTTGTTGGAGAGCGACAGGGATTTGTTCGACGTAGTGGTCGTAGAAAATGGCACTGATCGGGATCTCCACAATTATTTGAAGGAGTTGAGCCGCACGCATCCTCACGTAGAGCACTATAAGGCACCTACCAATTTGGGAGTCTCGGCGTCTCTGAACGAAGGCATAGATCGGTGCATGAGTGGGGACTACCGGTATATGGGGATTCTGAATAATGACCTTGTGTTCAGAGACAATTTTGTCGAGAAGATGCTGGCTGAATTCGTAACTTACCCTGAGGAACCTGCTATAGGATCAATTTTTTCTGGAAACTACGACGACTGCGGCTTTTCGGATAAGTACTACAAAAAGACGATTGAGGCTCTAAGCCATAAGACTGTTGCCGGCATGGACATGACAGAGTTGGTTGCCTGCCTGCAGTCCATCTATGGACCAGATTTTCACAGAGTGGTTGGGACGCTAGAGACCCCTGGGCTGATTGCCGAGGGGAATTTTGCGTGTGTCTTCCTTGAGAGAGGCGTGCTGGAGCAGGTTGGGTATTTGGATGAGTGGTACTATCCAGGGATGCTTGGAGATTCAGACTACTACAGAAGAATGGCTCAATTCAGCATAGCCGTCAAGAGATCAAAAAATGTCTATGTGCATCATTGGGAGTCCGTTACTATGCATAAGTGTCAACTCGTAGAGGGGCGCGAGTGCCATGACCGATATGCGCTAGGTAAGCAGGTGAGGCCACAGATTGATTGTGTGCTTGACTCGTGTATCCATAACGATAATGGGAAGTGCTTGCGTGGTTTGACAGGTAAGTCTTGGCCTCCAAGATGCACAGAGTATAGATTTGACTCGGAGTATTCTACAAAAGATGGTCGGGATAGTTTGTGGAGAAACGAATAGAACAGGAGCCTATGATGTCAGAAGAAGAAGATTGTATGTTGAGGTTTCGTCGTCATTGTGTACAGTTTTTGCCGAAGGTTACTCACGGCACGTTGCTCAATGCTGGTTGTGGGGCGCATGAACTTTCTTGTGGTGGTAAAGTTGAAGTGCCTCCTTACACGGTTTACAACTGTGACCTTACACAGTATCCGCAGCAGAATTTTCTCCAGGTCGATCTTGGTCAGCGGTGGCCATACCAGGACGCTTTTTTCGATGCCGTGATATCCTTAGAGGTAATCGAGCATCTTGAGAACCCATGGAATTTTCTGAGAAACATCAAGAGGGTCTTGAAGCCATCAGGTGTTGCGGTGGTCTCTACACCAAATAATGAATGCGACGTAAGCAAGCAAGAGTTTACCATAAGTGGTCGCTTTAGGTGGTTTCAGCCAAATCATGTTGAAAGTCAATTGCGGCACATTACGCCGATTTTTTCGTGGCAGTATGAATTCATGTGCTCGGAGCTAGGACTGGATTTGTCGCTGTCTACCTTTAGCCCTCTTGGAGAAGAGTATAAGGATGATGGTTTGATTGCTACGATCAGAAAGAGGTCGTAATGGCAAAACCATATACAATAGTAGAATGCCTAGGGGTGGTTTGATGCAGCCGGAATAGGAATGACACGATAATGCCAGTACTCAAGACATGGAGCAAAGACCCGAGGGTGAAGTTCTGGTTGCAGAACCATGATGCTCCTGAGCCAGAGGTTGATCGCAGTAAGTTGGTGGGGTTCTTCTTGCCGGTCCTCAACAACATCAAGTTTGCTGAAGGCGTGTATCACAGCTTTGTCAGAAGTATGCCGGTCGGTTATCCGTTTGCTATTATTGTGATGGATGGTGGCAGCACTGACGGAACGGCTGAATTCTTTGCGGCTAATTGTGAGACTTTCAGCAACACATTGACGAGTAAAGAGATCATCCCGGAGAACATTACTGGTCTCTGCAAGCTTACTGATAACGTGGCAGTTAGGATGTTTTTTGGTGATTATGAGGGGGATGAGGCCCGGTTTACTCGGGAGGAGGATTTTGGTTACATAGGATATCTGCACTCCGATATGGAGTTTAGGACCGAGGGGTGGGTTGGCGAGCTAGTAGAGTTATGTGAACAAGATGATCAGGTCGGTATCATTGGGCCGCGTACGGAGCAGAATTATGATATGCCGGGACGGTTGAAAGCAGGTAATGTATGTCCGATGATCATGCCAATTCGGGTGCTTAAGGACCACTATAAGCATTTTGGGTACTATACTGATCCTGAGTTTTTTTTCAAGGTTGGCTACGATGATTGGGATCTGCATCTGCGCAACATGATTCGGTTGGGGTATAAGAGCCTTATCTACCGAGATGTCTATGTCAGTCATCCGATGTGTGGAACTGGACCGGGCTTATTTCGTGCTGACGCTAATCGTGCAGTAGCCTTCAATCATAATCGCGATTATTGGTGTCGTAAGTGGGGATTTGAGAGCACAGAAGATCCGTTTACGCTTTTGGAAGGTGGTAGGATTAAGGTCGAGAGGGCAGTATGATGGCTTTCGATGCGTGTCGGCGGTGGCTGGTGACAGGTTGCGCTGGGTTCATTGGATCGAATCTTGTTGAGAAGTTGTTGGGATTTGGCGCATCAGTTGTTGGATTAGATGATCTTTCTACTGGGCATCATGCTAATCTTGATGACATTCGCCGTCGAGTAGGCGAGGAGGCCTTCGCTCGATTTCGGTTCATTGAAGGCTCGATTGAAGATGCTGAGGATTGTCGGGCTGCGTGTGAGGATGTTGATTTTGTACTGCATCAAGCTGCAGTTGCTTCGATAGGAGGATCGATCAAAAATCCGTCAATGACTAATCGTGTCAATGTGGGCGGAACGATCAATGTTCTGCTTGCTGCGCGAGATGCTGGTGTGCAGCGTGTGGTGTATGCGTCATCGAGTTCCGTCTATGGTGACGATCCGAGTCTGTCTAAGATTGAGAGCCACCTTGGTCGCTTGCTTTCACCGTATGCGGTGAGCAAATTGGCCGGCGAGCAGTACGCTGCGGTGTTTGAGGAATGTTATGGACTGCGTTGTGTTGGGCTGCGTTATTTCAACGTTTTTGGATGTCGGCAAGATCCCAACGGCCCATACGCGGCAGTGATTCCGCGATGGATCGCACAATTATTAGCTGGCCTTGCTTGTGAGATTTTTGGTGATGGTCGAACGAGCCGCGATTTTTGCCATGTCGATAATGTAGTTGATGCGAATTTTTGCGCTGCGCTTCTTCCGTTGCCAGAGGCCCATGGGCTGGTGTACAATGTGGCGTGTGGCGAGCAGATGACTCTCATCGATCTTTTCAAGATCATTCGTGATGCTCTTGTGCAATGTGGCGCGATCTCAACCTCTCCTGATGTGATCTTTGGGGAGTTTCGGGTGGGCGATGTACGACATTCGCTCGCAGACATTAGCCGCATACAGACTGATCTTGGATTCAGTGCGGCTATAAATGTTGTAGATGGGCTGGCATCCGTTGTGCAGTGGTACGTTGATCAGGCTCATTCCTAATAAAGGATAATATTATGAAAGTCCTAGTGCTGGGCTGTACGGGTATGCTGGGCCACAGAGTGGTGCTGGAGCTGCTTCGTGACGGCAGCCACGAGGTCAGCGGTACCACCCACAGCAGGATGGCACTCGCGAATACTTTCTTCACTCATGCTGCTGGCAAGACCATTCCCATTAGAGCAGTTGATCTGATGGACCCCAAGGAAACAGATTTCATCCTGGGCCTGTATGATCCAGATGTCGTCATCAACTGTGCTGGTGTGCTGAAGCATCATTTAGGCAAGGACAGCGGCAGCTATAGAGAGGCCCTTAGGCTCAATGCTGATCTGCCACACCAGCTAGCAGAGTGGGTCGAATCAAAGAGCAAGTATCTGATCACTTTCAGCAGTGATTGTGTCTTTCAGGGCGACCGTGCTGGACCATATTATCCGTCTGCCCTGTGCGACGCGCGAGATCTTTACGGTCGCACTAAGGCGCTTGGGGAAATTCGGGCCTCGGTAAACGTCTACACCGTCAGGACATCGTTCATCGGGTATGAACTCGACGGCCAGACGTCACTGTTGGAGTGGTTTCTTGATGCAGCCGATAAACAACCAGCGGTCAATGGCTATTATTGTGCTGGATGGAGCGGCGTCAGTACGGCGTTCTTGGCGGGATGGGTAGTGCGTTCCATAGCTGGAGCCGCTAGGTGTTGCGGTCACATCGTGGTGGCCGGTCAGCCAACAAACAAATATGAGTTGCTTTGCAACATCAAAGATGCGCTCGGGCTCGATGTGAAGATCAATAAGGATACCACGTTCCGTTCTGGCAGCGTTTGTAATCGTACGATGCTGTCTACATTTCCAACCCCGCCTAGCTGGGATGTCGATGGGGAGTTGATCGGCGATATCATAGGTGAGCATCTGATGTATCAGGAGTGGAGGCAGAAGTGCCAGCCTGTCTAAAGAATCAGAGAATACTGGTGACGGGTGGCACGGGTAGTGTCGGGCAGGCCTTCATTGACTGTGCTCTGGCCGATCAGAACAATCAGCCTGCCTACATAACGGTGCTGTCGAGAGACGAAGGCAAGCAGTACGAACTGCAGATCAACAAGTATGCTGATGTCATCAAGACAGATAAGCTGAAGTGGCAGATCGGTGATGTGCGTGATAGGCAGACCATCAGAACGGCCCTGCACGGCCATACTGTGGTCGTCCATGCGGCTGCCATGAAACATGTGCCGGTATGTGAGGAGTTCCCTCATGAGGCCGTCAAGACCAACGTGTTATCAGCCATCAACATCGTGGATGTGCTTGGAGAGGGGCGCTCTGAGGTTCATACGGTAGTGGCGTGCAGCACCGACAAAGCTTGTGAGCCCATCACGGCGATGGGAATCAGCAAGGCGATGATGGAGAAGATCTTTGTAGCAGCTTCTATGAGGTTCTCTGGAGTGCGGTTCAACTGTATCAGATATGGAAACCTCTTGGAGAGCAGCGGGTCAGTCCTGCATCTGTTCGTCAAGCAGGCTAAGGCCGCAGAACCGATCACATTGACCTCTGATCAGGCGACTAGATTCGTCAGCACTCTGGAGGAGTCAGCACAGGCCGTGGTGTACTTGATCGGCACCCAGCCAAGTGGCAGGGTCGTAGTCAAGCCATGCGCTGCTGTGTACATGCAGGATGTTGCGATGGCGGTATGGTCGTACTTCAATCCGAATCTCCCTTATAGGGAGCAATTGATTGGGCTCAGGCCAGCCGAGAAGCTTCATGAAGGCTTGATGAGTCAGGTTGAGTGGGATAGATCATGCGAAAACATGGGTTATCATGCGATCATTCCCTCTCACGAGGAGACGAATGGAAAGCCAACAGGCAGTATGCCGCTTACATCTGATCAGGAGGTGATGGATGCGAAGGAGACAGAAGCGTTAGTTCATAGGCTGATTGGTAACATTGAATCCCGGAGGCTATAATGGATATTCAAACGATCACGAGTGCCGGTAAGGGTCACCGCGCTATCTACATTTACAAGTGTAAGGCGGTGCAGGAATTTGGTGCCGACGTATATGTGAGTTTTGGTGTGATCTCGTGGGCGCTCGTTGACACAGATACGGAGCGGACAATCAAGCCAGTGATCGTCAATCTCAACGGTGAGGCGGTTGTTGTCCCTGAAGAGATAGAGTACAGCGATGACGAATTTGGCCCTGTTGCGTATCTTGGCGTTGCGAGCCCTGATGACGACGAAGAGGTCATCCAGGAGTGGATCGAAGATCGCTATCGGGTCCAATGCGAAGAAAACCAGTAGTTTCTGCTTGACATGAGCAGATCTTGAGGTATACTGGGAGCAACTGGAGCAGCTATGGCGAAGCTGATTTGCCCGGAATGTGAACAGGGCACAGATATCTACCACATGTACGTCGAGTGGGCTCGATGTCAGCATTGCCGTGTGCAGTTCAAGACCTTCGTCAAGGTCGATGAGCGGTACGGCAGGCTCACCAACATGTCAAAGGACGTGTTCGACATGTTCTCCAACATGTTTGGTGGTGACATCTTCGGGTTTGGACGATGATGACGATTTGGAAGCGTGAGCGGAATTGGAGAGTAGCTAGATACTGGTTCGCTGGGCCTGTTTGGAAAACAGGTGGTCCTTTTAGAGGGGCCTGTGAGTTCAATTCTCACACTCTCCGCCATCATGGAGGTTATTTTTGGTCACTAAAGAGTCGAAGAGGGTGCGATGCGTTCGTATAGCCTTCCAGATGGGCTATCGTGTGACTGATGAAGGAGGCGTGATAGCGCCAAGTGGGCGTAGCCTTACTATTTTGGGCAATAAGGGGTACTACTATTTTAGCTTCACTGTATGCGTGGCTGACCGCGAAACCCACGGGTTATCGAGAAACGCAGCAATGCCAGTTCATCGTCTAGCCGCATACCAGCTTTTTGGTGAAGACGCTTTAAAACCCGGAATCCAAGTCCGCCATCTGAATGGCCAGTCGGGTGACAACAGGCTCATCAACATCGCTATCGGCACACAGAGCGACAACATGATGGATAAACCTGAGTATGCCCGCAAAGCGCAGGCTATGAAGGCAGCGTCTGCGCCGCGCAAGAGCCGCAGGCAGTTCACTGACGATCAAGTGAGAGAGATCAGAGATAGGTTTGTTGCTGGGGAATCTGCTCGTGCTCTGGCTAAAGTGTTTGCAGTTGACCATGGGGCCATCAACCACATCGTATGTGGTCGTTCCTACAAGGAAATCAAATAATCAGTTTGCGGCGGATCACAGGCTGACAGGCCAAGAGGCTTGTGTCCATACAGGTAACCTGGGTATCCCAGGCATCCAAACAGACGCCAGTGATTTCACAAGAAGGAGGCGATTGTGCCAGATAGGATAGATCTGGCTTGGGTTATCCGCCGCACATATCAGGGTGTAGCGCAATCTGGGAGCGCGTCCGGCTTGGGACCGGAAGGTTGGAGATTCGAATTCTCCCACCCTGACCACATTGGTACCGTAACTCAGCGGTAGAGTGGCGTCTTGAAGCGGCGCTGGGCGTTGGTTCGATCCCAACCGGTACCACCATTTTGAGGTCGTCATAAAGGGGATATTCTAATGAAGATCAAAAAGTACAAGAAGTACCGGTTCAGCAAGTACCGCTTCCCGACCCGAATCACCATGAACGGCCAAAGCGGTCAGATTGAGATCGGTCACGAGCGTGCTGGTAGCGAGTTGCGTCGCCAGTACGGTAAGGACCCCAGTAAGCTCAAGGCCATGCACACTCGTTTCGAGTGGGTGTGGGGTGAGTTGCTGGCCAAGAAGCAAGATGGCTAAGGATTATCCGAGGATCTCGGATAGCCTTGCAGAATCTCAGGACATCATCGATAACGCGCCATTCATTGCGGAAGGGGAGCCATATAGGGAAGATTGGATAAAGGAGCTACGCAAGCGCATGCATAGTGATGGCACCTCTTACTTTCTCGGTGGGTATGTCGAAGGTTATGCAAGGCAGCATAAGTTTGTCGTACATGAACTCGACCAGATCAACCTTGCGTTAGATGGTGTTGAAGTGATGTTGATGGCCAGGGAGGGAAGACGATGCTCATAGCTCTAATCGCCACGTATGTGTTGGCCGGCTATACGGTCAAGCTAATGGAATCTGAATTCCCAGAGACACCAAAAGAATACCTGCGGTTTTTAGTCGCTATCTTTTGCTGGCCAGCCCTTACTGTGTGGTTGACCATCAATGAGTTTAGAGCTTATCGATGAGGTCCCCTATGAGTAAGATCACCGATATGGTCAGGGACAACAAGAAGGCCCGATTTACACACTACCGTGATGGGGAGCTTTGGTACGAGACTGAGTGCGGCTTCAGGTTCCCGGTGCCGATCAGTGACGCCAAGGGTGCTGCCTTTGTTGCTGAGGACAAGGCTATCTACTTGATGCGCTGGATACGGTTGGAACTGGAAAGGAGAAGCCATGAAGGAGCCGAGTCAGATTGCTGCCAAGGGCACCAAGCTAGTTGTGACCCGGCTTGACAGCATAACAGGCATGCTTGTTAGGTCGGAGTACTTGGCCAATAGGCGTGCCCGTGAAACGGTTGAGATGATCGATTTTGTACCCGGTCATGGAGGCGATGTCTGGTGGTGTCGTCACGATAACGGTGATGTTGCCGTTTATGGCTGGTGGGAACTGGAGTACCCGGTTGATTACCCAGACTGGGACAAATGGAGAGCAGAATAAGCTTGAGGGCGTCCCCTGCCAGCGCGCTGTAAACGCGCCGAGTCTAATCGGGCAGGTGGCTACTCGTGGCGGTTCGATTCCGTGCGCCTTCACCATATCAGGGCAGACGCATGAAGAAACTCAGTGGCCAAGACATTCAGCGTATCCGCCACATGAGGCAAAGCGGTGAATCAATCAACGTGATTGCGAAGACAGTCGAGAGATCACCTGCTACTGTGTCGAAGTACATTGGCGACATTGTTTTGAGTGATACTGTGAAGGCTGACCTTCTTGGACGTGGAGCCTTCTTGGACGTGGAGCCAGGGCTCTCAATAGGATCATGACTGTTGAGCAGCGTAGCGAGCGCAATCGCAAAGGAGCCAATACCAGGGTCGCTAATGGCGATTGGGAGCCAATCAAACGGAAAGGAGACCTCGCCGCTTGGTTGGCTTATCGTAAGGATGAGCTTCCTGTACTAGCAGACATGGAGCGGGTATTCTCAGCAAAGTTCCAGAAGGAAGGAGTGGACGGTGTCTACTTCGATTTTGCAAATGAGGATTACCTCATTGAGCACACGAGAGATGACACCAAAGGAATTTGTGATGCGACTAGGAGGTTTGCGGTTGCGGCTGCCAGAGGTGACCAGCGCAAACGCATTGCCTACCTCGATACCAGCAAACTTGGCCCACTTCGTCGTGGACGTTTGGAAGCCTTGAATGTTGAGATTCGGGATGTTACCAGTTTGCCTCTGTAGTTCAACGTAAGAGCGTAGGTTTCCTAAACCTGAAATCTGGGTTAGAATCCCGGCAGAGGTACCATTGAGTAGACCAGCCATTAGGATGATTGAGGACGGTGTCAAGCACGCAGTCCCGTCTTGGATGCTGGAAGAGTTAGACAGGTTCGTAGATGAGGCAGATGCTAGACGTCTGGCCGCACACATGCAGGCTAGAGTGGCCTGCCTTCGTCGTCGTACAATGCGTAAGTGGATAGTCTACAGGATGAAAGCTATGACTGGTGAAGAGAACGCGCCTCCGTAACTCAGTGGAAGAGTCGCGGTCTTTTAAACCGCTGGTCGTTCGTTCGAATCGAACCGGAGGCACCAAATGATGAGGATGAAGCGGCAGATTAGGGTGGCGCTCTTTGGAGGCCCAGGAGCCGGTAAGACTACGCTCGCTAATGCATTTGCGGCAGCAGTCAAGGACACGGGCGTCCAGTTCTATGCAGTGAACGAGTATGCCAGAGAGTTCATCGATCTGTACGGTCCAAATGCCATAAGGGAGTGTGGACCGCTCATCCAGCACAAGATCCATAAGAAGCAGTGTGCTCGTGAGGATCAGATCTCCGATAGCGTTGCTGGCTTTGTGACCGACTCGCCGACCTTCTTGAGTTGGATCTACTCAGCCTTTTATGGTGATAACGGTGTTGCCAGCTACATCACCAGGAAGGACATGTACAAGTCGTTCCTGTCAGAGACGTCAAACTACACCCACATCGTCAGGGTGGCACGCGAGAAGCCCTACCTGAAGGATGGCACTCGTGCTCAGAGCGAAGAAGAGGCCATCTTCCTCGATCAGGCAATCGAGATGACGCTGAAGATGCACCGAGTGCCCTACATGACGGTGACCGGTGCCACTGGGGAGCGCGTCCAGACACTCCTCAAGGCAGTCAGTGATGATCTGGATCAATGGACTAAGTGCCCGTAGCTTATGCGCCTGTAGCTCAACCGGAAGAGCACCGGTTTACGGAACCGAAGGTTTCAGGTTCGAACCCTGATAGGCGTACCATATAGGAGCATGGTGTAGTGGTAACACAACAGATTCCAAATCTGTTAACGGGGGTCCGATTCCTCCTGCTCCTGCCATATGACTAAGAAGCAAGATCCAAAAGAGACTCTGACGTTCCAGGAGAAGCTATCCCTGGCTGTCTGGGATACTGAGCGGATCATGAAGGAGCGTCCAGATCCGTTCCATGAGAGGCTGCTGGTGTTGCTTAGAGCAGCCCAGGAGAAGCAAGAACATCCCTTAGTCGTCTAATGATAAGACGTGACGCTTCCAACGTCAAGATGACAGTTTGATTCTGTCCTAGGGGTCCAATTCAAGGAGGATACGATGGCTAAGCATGTCTACATGGTGATGTGGAATTCGGGTGAGTACTCGGACTACCAGTTTGGGTTTGTCGGAGTGTGCTCGACCAAGAAGAAGGCCGATCAGATCGTTGCTGATCGGAACGCACAGCGAGCCGAACTTCAGTTGATGGCTGAGCAGTTCAGGGATCGTAAGCGGGAGTGGGACAAGGCCAATCCGGGTCCCCAGCATTCAACTGGGGATCAGTGGCGCAACTATATCAGAAGATCAGATAGGGCTGGTGACAAGATCCGCAAGGAACTCGCTGAGGCGTCTGAGTTCAACTTACACCCAGATGACGTTATGGCTTATAGCGATGGCGCTACGTTCTACTGTGAGAAGGTGGAGTTCATCTAGTGTTCTGGAATAGGCGCAAGAAGCACCCAAGGATTGAGGTCTCAGCGAAAGCAGATCTGTCCTGCACCCGTATCAGCCATGATGGTGAGAAAGGCCGTGTGGATGGTGATCGGGTGTGGCTGCTGTTCACCAGCCTGGAGAACAGCCATGAGCTTGAGTTGGTGCTTTCTGAGTTTACTGCCCGAGATCTTATGGAAGTTCTTTCAGTGTGCAACCTTGAAGAACGCAACAAATAAGGAGAAACCATGAGCGTTGAGCCAATCCAAGACAAGGTTTTGCAGATCGTCTCGCGTCAGTACAATGTGCCACTGGAGCATATCACGTTGGAGACGAAGTTTGTGGAGGACCTGCAAGGTGATTCACTTGATCTCATAGAGACGGCCATGGAGGTCGAGGACGAGTTCAACATCTGCCTCGCAGACGAGACCATTGAGAAGTTCAGGACCGTCAATGATGTCGTCGTTGTAGCAGCGAAAGAGCATAAGGATAAATCATGAGTGACCACGTCAACGCCTTTACGGTGGTGCTCGATGAGGACATCAGAGAAGACGATGTTCGGCAGATCACAACAGCCATCATGCAGATCCGTCATGTGATCTCGGTTGATGCTAACGTGGCTGACATCACCGCCCATATGGCGGAAAGCCGCGCGAAGTTTGAGCTGAGCAAGAAGCTCATGGATATTGTTAGATAATGAGTAATCCTGGTGCTTTGAAAAGAAAAGAGATGGCCGCTAAAGCCTATCGGGCTAATCCTAATAGGTGCTTACGTTGCAATGTGATAATAAAAGGAAGGGTAGACAGGGTAGACAGGGTAGACAGGGCAGACATACGCAGGCATAGTCAAATGGCATGACGCCACTTTGCCAAGGTGGAAGTCCGAGTTCAATCCTCGGTGCCTGCTCCATTATCCACATGAAGAGGCCGATATGATTTGGGTGATTGTCGTGGTGGTTGTGTTGGTTGCTGTGGCTGGGGAGATAATCTGGAATGATAATAAGCCATTCCGCAAGGCCACCGATAAGGTCGTTAAAGGAGTTGAACCGTACGAGTTGCCACGTATTGTTGAACTCAACCAAGGCTACGGCCTAATTAGAGTCAGCACACGTGCCTACAGGCAGTATGGATGCGGTCACACTTACGGAGACTATGGTTGGTCGATGGCAACAGCGGCAACGTTGATCCTCAAGTACGGCTGTGTAGGCCGGTTCCACGACAGGCTTGTTGTGATTGATGACAGCCTTGGTCTGAATGAAGTCGGCTTCAGCCGGCATGCTCCAAAGGGCCTCGTGAGGGCGGCAAAGAACCACAGACTTATTTGGTAGAAAGCACTTGACAGCAGCCACTCTGTGTGGTATACTGCCGCAGATGGATTAGCTTGTGAAGCTCAAGTGTGCTGGAGGTTGTGTGGCAGATTCTAAGAGAACACGTTGCATCCGTATAGCCTTTCGGATTGGCTATCGGGTGACTGATGAGGGAGGCGTAGTGGCTCCAAGTGGAAGGCGTCTTCTTGTTAATGCGAATGATGCGGGATACTTCCATTTCAGTATGACTACGCATGTGGCTGATCGTGAAAGGTATGGATTGCCTAGAGCAGCCCGTGTGCCGGTTCATCGTCTGGCCGCCTATCAGCTTTTTGGCGAAGATGCATTGCAGTTTGGTACCGACACTCGTCATTTGAACGGTGATAGGCTTGATAACAGACTTGTCAACATCGCCATCGGAACGAGAAGCGATAACATGATGGATAGACCTGCGCATGCTCGCAAAGCACATGCTATGAAGGCAGCATGTTCGCCCAGAAGGACGAGGCGAAAACTAACTGATGATCAGGTGAGAGAGATCAGAAAGCGCCTCGCCGCTGGGGAATCTGCTCGCGCCTTGGCTAAGGTGTTTGCGGTCGCCAAAGGAACGATCAACAACATCATGTATGGTCGTTCTTACAAGGAAATTATTTAGATCAGTAGTACTGAAACATTTTGCTCCGTTGGTGTAGCTTGGCCCATCACACCGGACTGTCGATCCGGAAACACCAGTTCAAATCTGGTACGGAGCGCCAATTGAGAGAGAGGAGCGACATGAACGGAACGAAGACAGACCCCTACATGTGGAGAAGATTTGAGGTTCCAAAGAGTGGTTGGAACGGTGGCAAGTTTTGGCGCATCAGGCTTGTGGCGGCTACTCGCCACGGCAATGGTAATGTTAGGACCGTTAGCGTTCAGACTCATTGGGGAATCCTCGGTAAGAAGGGTCGTAACCAGCTTTCTGTGGTGATGGGGGAAAGGCTCGCTCATTCCAAGCATTCCACTAAGATTAGTGAGAAGCTTGGCCATCGGAAGAACTATGTAGAGGTCGTGGACGATCAGGCTGATCCTAGTGGCGTTCCTGCTGCTGATTCGCTTGGCATCAAGACCAACAAGACCATCCGGGAGCATATCGATAACGCCGCCGGTCATCTTGATGAGTTCTGGAAGGCTTTTCAGGGCGAAGGTGATGTTCCAATGGAGAGGATCATGTTCGCCATTGATTCCATCAAGGCCGCTCAGGACGCCTACAAGGAAGCTGAAACTGGTCAGGTTGGGCAGGTTGGGGCGATCAGTGGCCAATCAGGTAGCGTCGTCCCGAAGAAGCCAAAGAATAGCTGTGGAGTCTGGTAGATGAAGGACAACTACGATAAATGCCCGTACTGTGGCGGGCTTGGATTCATCCAACGTCACAACTATACGGACCCGAAAAGCCCTAAGCGGGAGAAATGCACGATGTGTGGTGGAGGCAAGATCATCCACAAGAGTGCTGCCGACCGCTACCGGCATAATCCCCCAGTGGTGACGGACCCAAGCGGCTAAGGGGACGGATTGCAAATCCGTTATTGGTGGGTTCGACTCCCACCGTCACCTCCAAATTGTGATAGTGTTGTGAATAAGCAAGAGTCCAATAAAACACGTTGCACTCGTATAGCCTTCCAGATGGGCTATCGTGTGACTGATGAAGGAGGCGTGATAGCGCCAAGTGGGCGTAGCCTTCTGACTACTTTGAGCAATAAGGGGTACTATCATTTTAGCTTACCTGTGCGTAAGGTTGACTGTGAAAAGCATGGATTAACCAGCAGGATGATACGTATTGCAGTTCATCGTCTGGCCGCCTATCAGCTTTTTGGTGAAGACGTGCTAAAGGATGCTATTCAGGTTCGTCATTTGAATGGGGATAGACTCGACAACAGGCTCATCAACATCGCTATCGGCACACAGAGCGAGAATTCTATGGACAGGCCTGAGCATGCTCGTAAGGCGCATGCTGCACACGCTGGGAGTTATCCTAAGAAGAAGCTGCGCAAGCTCACGAACGATCAAGCAAGGGAGATCAGAATCAGGTTTGATGGCGGTGAGTCTGCACGCGTTCTGGCCAAAGCGTTTGCGGTTGTTCATGGTACGATCAACAACATCGTATATGGCCGTACCTACAAAGATGTTGTTTAGGCCCAAGATCCAAACTGAAGAGCATCATGGGCTACTACCTTCAGAGCATCGCAGATGAGTACGACGATAGCGGCAAGTATATCGGAGGCTCTTGTCCGCCGGGCTGTCCACAGTGCCGTACAGTACAGCATGAGGACACTGTCAAACGCAATTTGGCAGCGAAGCGGATCGCAGACGCTCATCGTCTGCTTGATCGCTATGACGCTGGTGCAAGCGAGCCCTATCAGAAGGCTGCCGACAAGCTCTGGTTGATCCTGCATTCAAACTATCCATACGACTGGGCATACCTGTTGGAACTTATCGACGGCAAAGACGAGTGGAAAGAACGCGTCGTTAACATATTCAGCTACTTGGCTGATCGTGGTGTGGATGGCAATGACGCTGCTCTGATCGCTGAGGCGGTCGAGACAGCAGGTATGGTGCTGTAATCATGTTTAAGAAACTGTTCAACAAGGATACCTTGATGTACTACAGGAACATGGTTCAAGGGGATTACTGACCGTGAGAGGAAGAGAAACCAGAGAGAGACTTACCCTGATGGCTCTTTCTGACTAGGGTATGTCTCCGTACCTGCTTTCCTCGTTGTGTTCCTTGGAGTCTTTGGCGTAACAGCACATCACTGTACCGACATCATTGATGAAAAACTTCCGCAATGACCGCACGTTCCAGTTTGATCTCGACCGGTTACGTGCAGACCTAGACGTTGTCGATAAACTGGATAGGCGAGTGACCCCATTGGGCAATCTTGACGTGCAGGGGATACTGCTGAACCAGATCCCTGACGATCCAGACAGCCGCAAAGGTGGCAACGTCCACGGAGCATACTGGACTATCGGCCCTAACGGTAAAGAGGTGGTCCGCAACCACTATATCGATGAACAGGCCTACACGGAGTTCTTTGCGGAGTTCGAGCGCACCTACTATAGGGAGGTCATAGAACGGCTTCGGGAGAAGTATCCTATTGGTCGCGTCAGATTGCTGTGGAAGCACCCCCGTACTTGTCTGTCCTACCACAGAGATCCTGAACCGCGTCTCCACATCCCCATCGTGACGCACCCAAATTCCTTTATGGTGATCGATAAAGAGTGTCACCACATGCCAGCAGATGGGACGGTATGGATAACCGATACCACTAAGTATCACACTGCTTTCAATGGCTCCGAGCAGACTAGAGTTCACCTTGTCGCCACTTTGCCTGGGTACAGGTATGAAGCTTGAAAGGGTTTTTGAAGGACAATGCCATCCAGGAGGGAGGAGGAGACTGTTGGAAGTCATCTTTCAGAAGACGCCAGAGGGTTTCCATGACGCCGTGGAGAGCCACATGTTTCTGGCCGGTCTGGGTGGCAAGAACATTAGAGTCGAGATTTGGGTAGAAGAAGATAATGCCCCTTAGTTTTGCCAGCGTAGCTCAAATTTGATAGAGCACCGCTCTCGTAAAGCGGAGGTTCTGGGTTTGAATCCCAGCGTTGGCTCCATATTTAGGAAGTCTAAACTAAGGAGTGTCCCATGCTGGGTGCTGAGTATATTTGGCTCGATAGTTGTGGTCGGCTGCGGTCGAAGATGTGCTTCATCGGTCACAAGTGGGAGGATGAAAAAAAGTATCCTGGTGGCTTGCCTGTCTTGACGGATGCGTCTGGGGTGGGGGCCTGCCAGATACCGATGTGGGCCTATGACGGATCAAGCACCGGTCAGGCTAACGGTGAAGACTCCGATACCGTGTTGGTGCCCGTTAGAGCCGTTAGGGACCCCTTGCAGACTTATGGCTTCAGCTCGGTTCTGGTGCTCTGTGAGGTTTTCCGTCCAGACGGCATTCCTCACCCGACCAACACTCGTGCCAAGCTACGCGCTGCTCTGAATGCAGTTCCCGCCACAGACCCTTGGGTTGGATTCGAGCAGGAATTCATGATGTACCGTGGCGATGATCTTCTGCCCTACAGCGAAGATGTTCATCTAACTCGCGAGCAGGGTGAGTTCTACTGTGGAGTAGGTGCAAAAAAGGCTTGGGGGAGAGCCCTCTACACTAGCCTGATTAGGGCCTGCCATGAATCCGATCTGATGATTGCTGGTGGCAACGGAGAGGTTGCCGCCGGTCAGTGGGAGATCCAAATAGGGCTCCGTAAGGGAGCAGAAGAAAACCCTGATCCGCTGACTGCTTCCGATCATCTCCAGTTGGCCAGATATCTGGCTCACAGGCTCGGGGAAAGCCAGTCTATCAGGATCGTTCTTGATCCGAAGCCGTGCAAAGATCTGAACGGCAACGGCCTACATACCAATTTCTCGACTGCCGCTATGCGGGCTGAGGGCGGTAGGGAGGCCATCGACAGGTTCATCAAAACCCTAGAAGGTCGTGTCATCCCTCACCTTAAGGGCTACGGAGAAGGCAATGAAGAGCGTCTAACGGGTGAGCATGAGACCGCCAGCTACGATGAGTTCTCATACGGTGTGGCCGACAGAACGAAATCAATAAGAATTCCGCGTCATGTCGCCCAGGCTGGACGCGGCTACCTAGAAGACCGGCGTCCAGCCGGTAACGCTGACCCCTACACGATAAGCAGGCTGCTCATTGAAGCGGTCGCAGTAGACCAGTTCGACTTTGCTAATAGCTAAACGGAGAATAATCATGGCTAACACTGCCGTCTTTGATGTAAATGCCGTCTTGAATACCGACACCGTAAATCGTGCTGGTGGGGCCGCGTACAGCCTATCCGATGAGGAGAAGTTGGCCCAGTACGCATTCACGGGTACCTTCCACAACACCTTCTACAGTTCTGCCAAGAACGACGTTCTGGAGATCAAGGAGCTTGCCTATCAGGTCTCTACGGAGTTCCTGGCCCGACTGGCCATCCTGGCCCGTAAGGAAGGCTTCATGAAGGACACTCCGGCGTTCTTGCTGGCGGTGTTGCTGGATCGTGACAAGAAGCTCTTCGAGGCCATCTTCAACACCATCGTTACGAACGGCAAGATGTTGAGTACGTTCGCTCAGATTGCCATGAGTCCCGTCATCGGCAGTGGTCGTAAGCTGGGTGCATCGGTGCCTAAGCGTGTCATCCAGAAGTGGTTGGACCGTCGTACTGATGAGCAGATCTTCCGTGACAGTGTCGGCAACTCGCCGTCCTTGTCTGATCTGATTAGGCTCGTTCACCCGAACCCAGCAACCAAGTCTCGTGACGCCCTGTACGGGTACATTATCGGTAAGCCGTACACCTTCAGTGAGCTTCCAACGGTCGTGCAGGCTTACGAGAATTTCAAGAACGCCAATGACCGTACGGGTCTTGGTGTGCCGAACGTGGAGTTCAGGTTCCTGACCTCTCTTGGCCTGACTGAGGCTGAGTGGGTTGAGGTTGCCCGCACTGCTCGCTGGCACATGACCCGCATGAACCTCAATACGTTCGCCCGTCATGGTGTGTTCAACGATGCCACCATCACGAAGATCATCGCAGCACGTCTGCGTGATCCGCTGAACGTCAAGAAGGCGATGGTGTTCCCGTACCAGCTTTTTGCTGCCTATAAGGCCATCGGTACTGATGTGCCGCATGAGGTCTCAGAAGCCCTGCAGGACGCCATGGAGGTCGCCATCGACAACGTTCCGACGTTTGCCGGCAAGGTGCATCTGTTCCCTGACGTGTCTGGTTCGATGCATCAGCCAGTGACGGGATACCGTGGTTCGGCATCCAGTTCTGTCACGTGCGTTGATGCGGCGGCTCTAATTGCTGCGGTGTTCATACGCAAGAACCCTGATGCACGGGTCATTCCGTTTTGCGATGTGGCTCATGACGTGCGTCTCAATCCAAGAGACTCCGTCATGACGAACGCTGAGATTCTTGCCGGCATGCCGAGTGGTGGAACCAACTGCAGCGCACCGATCAAGAAGCTCAACGATGAGCAGGCAGACGGCGACATGCTGATCTGGATCTCGGATGAGCAAAGCTGGACCGATCCCAACCATAACTGGTATGGAGCCGGTACGCAGACCATGGAGCAGTGGGAACTGTTCAAGAAGCGTAACCCTGGGGCGAAGTCGGTTCACATCAACCTCGTGCCGTATGGAGACACTCAGGCTCCAAGCCGCGATGACATCCTCAATGTGGCCGGGTTCTCCGATCAGGTCTTTGAGGTCATCGCAGAGTTCGCAAAGGGACAGCTTGGTGGACAGGCTGTTGTGGAGCGAGTCAAGAAAGTTCAGATTCCATCCTTGACTTCTTAGGCAGGATGTTGTACAGTACAGGGGCCGGTCGTTTTCCGGCCTCTGTTCATTTCCAAGGAGAATACAATGACGAATGATGACAAAAACGCGGTGATTGCCGGAGTAATCGGGGCTGCTGTGTTGGCGTTTGTGTTTGTGGCGTTCAGTTGCTTCGAGATCGTAGATCCGGGGTTCCGTGGCGTCAAGACGACCTTCGGAGAGGTTGACCAACAGGTCTACGATGAGGGCTTCCACATGAAGTGGCCCTGGCAGTCCATCACCGAGATCGGAGTCAAGCAACAGCTTGTCACCGAGGAGGTAAGCGCTGCTTCGAGCGACCTTCAGACGGTGTTCACGGAGATCGCGGTGAACTATTACCCGATCTACACTAGTGTGCCCACCCTGTACCAGACTGTCGGACAGTCACGTGAAGGATGGGTTACTGTGCTGCTTGATCCGGCCATCAACGAAGTCACGAAAGCTGTAGCGGCTCGTTTTACTGCTGAGGATCTCATCAGGCGTCGTGCTGACGCAAAGAAGCAGATCACTGCAGAGATCGTTGAACGGATGGTTGGGGCCGGCTTGGCTGTTGTTGATGTCAGCATCAAGAACTTCCGATTCGGGAAGGCGTTCGAGCGTGCTATCGAGTCCAAGCAGGTTGCAGAGCAGAACTCTCAGCGTGCGAAGAACGAACTCGAAAAGGCTCGTATCGACGCTCAGCAGGAGGTTGCTCACGCTGAGGCCAACAAGCAGTCCAGGATTCTGGCCGCTGAGGCTAACGCTGAGGAGATCCGCATCCAGTCTGAGGCTGATGCTGAGCGCATCGCTCGTCTCTCTGCTGTTCAAGCGGCTGCTCACAAGCTCCTTGGGGCGTCCGTGAACGATAGGAGCTTGCGTGTCCGCTTCCTGGAGAAGTGGAATGGCGTGCTTCCGAAAGTAGTCGGCGAGGGTAACGTCTTTCTGCAGTTGGGTTTAGAAGAGGCCAAGGAAAAGCGCTAGAAAGTGCTTGACTTTTCCGAATCTTGGTGTATAATGGAGGCGAAGGAAAAAAAGTAGGCAAGAAATGGAGAAGTTGAGAGGAAGCTACTTTGGGAAGGGGCTTCCAGGGACGAAGCTAATAGATGATGTAATAATACTCTAATAACGGAGGCTGAGTCTTTGAGTGTGTTAGAAAATGGACTTGTTAGAACCCAGTAGATGTGTAGTGGCGGTGATGAGGGGCCATTTAAACCCTGATTCATCGTCATGTTGACACAGGTTGCAGCACGGAGCCGATAGGTGGGTAGCTAGCACCTATGGCGCACTAGATCTGACGGAAGCCCCGCACGGGCTTCACGACGATCAAAGTGAGACGTGCCGTAAAGCCACGGCTAGGGGGCACGGGAGAGACAGGTGGTGCGACATCTGTCTGAGAACTCTCCCCTCTGCAGCACACGCCCTAGAGTCGAAAGACCGACCGCCGTCAATATCGCATTTGCTGGGCATATTGATTGAATAAGGTAGAGCGCCTCGCAAGGGAGTTCTGCCTTATTCGTTTTAATGGCTTTGGGTTTTGGCTGGGATTATGTCTATAGGCGGGGCCACCACAAGCTGGCTACATACACACGCATAAAACGCAACACTAGGGTTTGGCTGTAGTTTTTTAGCGAAAACAAGTATTGAGTGGTATGATTAGGACATAAGCCGATCCTACGAGAGGGGAGATCCATGTCGAAGTTTGCCAAAATTCGTCGGAGCAATGAGCTTCCAGACTACCTAGCAGGTATCAACCCAGAGCGCGAGAAGCGTCTGGAATCCAGAGCACAGCGGCAAAAAGAGATTCGAGATGGACTGAAGCAGGGCATCCTGACGAGAGCCCAGTTCGAAGAAGCAGTCCCTCACGTTGAGCACAAGTTTGGCGTACTGGAGCAGTTAGATGCTCCGAACGTTTGGGAGGTCCGTGGGGATAAGATTGTACGTATGGACGATGAGTTTGTCCCTGCAGTCTTGAAGGCGATTCGCGAATCACCTGATCTCACAGACACGGAATACGAAGAGCTTATCTCTGAGTTTCGTTCACAGTATGGGGAATAACCATGGGCAGGGCGTTTAAGCTACCATCAGAAGGTTCTTGGGAAGATCGCTTCCTGGCCGCACAGGCCGAGAAGACAGGGTCCGTACAGGACGGACCAACGATTGAAGAGGAGAGAGAACAGCAGGCCGAACTCGGTCGCGTGATTGCGTCTAAGACGCAGACGACTCCTCGGGCGTACGGCCAATTGAGCGCTGATGCCATTAACCATAAGCCAGATTACAGCAAGTATGACGTAGACGGCCAAGAGCGTAAGGCGCATGCCGTCTTAAAGGCATTCATCAATGACAAGATCGGTCGCGGTGGAATCACCATTGACCTCTATCAGCCAAACGGCATAAAGGTCACTGCGGCAGAGGCCAGTCCTCTCAACAAGGATCGCTGGATCGCCAAGCAGGCTCGATTTGTTTATGCGGTCGGTATCGATACCGGACACGGACAAGATAGAAGCCTGTTGGCTTCAGTCGTCTACACTGACGCTGGCGACGATGGCGAGTCCTACAAGATTGCCGACCACTTCATCGCTAATGATGGAACCTTCCAGAACAAGATCGAGGCCAACTCCAAGGGCCTCACAGAGTTCGTCAATGCTGGTCTATCGAGATTCAAGTCTGGAGTTGTGACGCGTATGGCGACGGCTAGCCGCATCACTGATGACCCCAACAACCCATATGAGACGGATCGCCAGCTTGTGATCTTCGATCTCTCGGATCTTGAAAACCAACACCATGTTGCCCTCCCCGTCGTGAACGCCCATAAGGCAGCCGCTGCCCTTAAAGCTGCTGACTTCCAGGTTCACAAGAAGGTTCTAGGACCAGAAAGCAATATACAAGGCCCCGTATATGAGGTTCAGGCACTTCCTGCCTCCTATCAGACCGTACAGGCCCTGTTGGTTGAAGCTGATGAGTGGAAGCAAGTCAAGGTCCACCAGGATGCCGACACACTTTCTGACGTCAAGAAGGACGAGGGGCTTGCTTATGACCTAAGCGATAAGCCAAGCGACTTTCAGAGCCGAACTCTAGAGAAGAACCCAACTCCCGAGCAGGGTAAGGTTGGCCACGAAGTGGACGATTCAGTCGATCCAACAGGTGGGCCACAGGAGTCCACACAGACTGAGACCGACTCCAAG
>SDBV01001878.1_pt1 | contig 31523 bp, 34 predicted proteins | sample 2277081 | NCBI WGS metagenome assembly SDBV01 (sample SAMN10402039, study PRJNA504765) | marine sediment metagenome | isolation source: marine sediment core GS10_PC15, 223 cmbsf | place: Arctic Ocean: Southern Knipovich Ridge | collected 2010 | reverse complement strand
GTTGAGCACAAAAGGGGCGATGACGAACACCGCTTAGTAACGGCTTGATTAACTTTTTGCTTCTGCCAAGGCCTATTTAGCTGACTGGCTGACCGAGCCGAAAATTTGGCTGTCTCTTCGAAACAAGCACCTCCCAAAGGGCTGGAACCGACGACACCTGCACGCCGGTTCCGGCGAATTGCCCTTAGGGCGTGCGCCCTTCCGCGATCACTGATAGAATGCTCTCACGTACAAAACGAAAGGCTTGGGGAATGCGATATTTGCTGTTATTGGCGCTGGCGACCGTGCTGGTTTGTGGTGGGTGTGGTGACGACTGGTCGGGCAGCTTTGACGGTGGGACGACCGACACCGATACCGATGCCGACACCGACTCAGACAGTGATTCCGATAGCGACGGCGACTCGGACACTGACACTGACACCGATACTGACACTGATACCGATGCAGATACTGATACGGACACCGACACGGATACCGATACAGATACCGACACGGACCCGGTTTGTGTCACCAGCATGTCCGGAGCCTGCCAACCACTCGTCGGAGGCTGCGCCGCGTGTCCTCCCGGGTCATCTGTGGCAGCAACGGACGGCGGCTGCCAGATCAGTGCGTGGTGCTGTGTGCCACCTGTCTCACCGGCGAACGATTGCATGATCGCAGGCGGTGTTTGCGTGTTCAACATGCCCACAGTTTGCCCCACGGGCTGGAACGAGGAGTTCTCCACTGACTGTGGCGGGGCTCTATCCCTGAGCTGCTGTCTGGCAGATGATAGCTGCGTGTAGCGGCTGCCATTACTTGGCGGCACTGGAAGAGAAGAGGCGGCCCCTAAGGCTTGTTGTTCGTGTGAGGCAACCTCGACGACACATGCACGCCGGTTCCGGCTAACTGCCCCGGTTATGACGCCGGTGTTGACAGTGGACCGTAGTGGTCCACGACAACCTCGACGACGCATGCACCCCGGTGCCGACGAACTGCCCGTGGTTTTGACGCTGGTGTCGACGGTGGACCGTAGTGGTCCACGACAACTCCTGCACGCCGGTCCCAGATAACTGCCCGTAGGCGTTTCTTGCTCTTTGTGACGTGCTTCCCTGATCGGTGGTAAGATGACGCCATGTACAGAACGAAAGGCTGGGGAGGTCGAGGACCTATCGACCGCCTCGGAGGTGATCGGGAAGCTGGCCCCTGCCATATCCGTCATTAAGCAGGCTAACGCCATCGGCAACATCGTTTTTTGTGGGGGTCCCTTAAGTCTTGACCCCTACTTCTTGTTCACAAGATAGTGAATGACACGCCGATGGCTATCGTCAATAATCTAAGTCGACCTACTCGAACTCTAAATACCGAAGGAGACAAAAGATGAAAACCAGAACCATGATCCTCACGATAGCGGCGCTGCTTGCGTTCCTGGTTTCATCCGAGCCCAGCGCGCAAACCGTCAAGCAGGCCTCGATGCTGACAGCTCAGCAGGTGCTGGACGCCTCCAGCGCAACACAGCTGCCGCGTGGCCTGACCTTCGCTCAGAAGAGCGCGCTCAACAAAATAGCCGCCCTCATGCGGGAGAACAAGTACGCCGAGGCCAAGGCCGCGTGGAACACCTTCTGCAAGGGTTACATCACCCTTGCCACGTCCAAGAACATCCCAATAATCGAAAGATGGCTACTCAACCAAAGCTACTTCAAAACCGGCTCCAAGCTCGATGTGTTGGTCAAGACCTGGAAGCAGAATAGTCTATCGACAAAGACAAGCAGCGACCCACAAAACACGGAGCAGGACCCGGGCGATATGAGCCAGATGGACATGATCGAGCTGCAAGAAGTGATGAACAAGCAAGCGCAGCTCATGCAGATGATGTCGAATTTACAAAAGATGATGAACGACACCGCGATGGCTATCATCAGAAATTTGAAGTAACCGAGAACCATGCCCTCGTCCCACTTCGAACCCGCGAGTTCTTGAACTAGAAAAATTACAGCATGGAGCATTCCGCCAAGGGCGGCTCCGACCACTGGAAACCATGGTAGGGAGGAGGCCATCTCCTTGTGGTCGTCGCCCGGTACCGGGACGATTGTCACCTAAAGACTCTTCCTTCGAAAAACCTCACTTCACAGAATAAGTCATCCCGACCTTCTCCCCGACAGCCCCCACTCTCCCCTTCGCACGCAGTTCCTTGAGATATTTACCCATCTTGACGGACGGCAGCTTGAACTTCTTGGCCATGGCTCTACAGCCACTGCCCGGGTTCTTCTTCAGGTGAGCAACGATGGTATCGAGGAGCGCGGCCTTGTCGGCGCTGGAGATACGCTTGCCTTTCTTTTTCACGGGAGCTGCCTTTACCTTGGGCTTGCGCCCTGGCTTCTTGTGCTTGTCACCTGCCTGGAGTGCTATCAACTCGGCCAGGGTTGCGCCCTTCACGGCCCCCACGATGGTCAAGGCGAAGTCGGCGGCTGCGGTTTCAATCGATTTTTCTAGGGTTGTTTTGGGCATTATGGGTCTCCTTGTGGGGATGCAGTGTAGTCATGCCTGGAGGGGGAGGCAATATGGCAAGTTTCGGAGTGTGGGAACCCTCCTTTTCACGGGCTCCTGCCAGTGATATGATGTTTTCAGGAGGGGCAACTTTGTCGTCCAAGATGAACTATGACAAGAATGGCATATCATTGTGCGGGCTATGCGCGCTTCGAGGTCGCTGCCGGGGTGGAGCTCTAATGTCCGATGCAGTCCAGTTCTCGACCAGCGCAGAGAAGCGAGCCCGATGCATCGCAAAACGTTTTGGAGGAGATCAACCATGGCTGAACAAGTGATTCATTCGATTCTTCTGGCGCTGCACAACATCGCCTTGGTGGGATGTGCCGCTGCGCCTTTCTACAACCGGCAGTTGGTCGTACAGCGCGGCCAATACGGCCCGAAGCTGCACTATGAGCTGGACAAGGTCGTGGAGGACACTCTCCAGGGCAACATGCCCTATTGCGTGGTATTCATTACGACCCTGTGGATGACAGGCATTGGAATGCCGCTGAACCACCTGTTCTTCCAGGGGGCACTCAGAGAGATGCACATGGTTGGCACGGCAGCGCTGGTGCTCAAGCTCCTCTGCGTCCTCGGAGTGATGGTGATCATGGCGATCATCTTCTTGAAACTCAACCCGCGCCTCCGAGAGCTCTTTGCGGGGTTTTCCCCAGACGCCGATCCAGATTCTGATAAGGAAAAGGAGTTCTTCGCGAAACGTGCGCGACGCAAAGCCCTGTGTGAAATCTGCCTCAAGTTGATGATCGGTGTGCTCGTCTCCAGCGCCTTTCTCGGCTTTGGTGCGTAACCGCGAGCCGAAAGGTCCGGCAAGAAGTGCGCGACCTCAGGGCTTGGCATGCATGTCGTGCTCTCTTCAGCTGCCTGAGCCGAAAATTCGGCTGTCTCCGACCTATGCACGCCGGTTCCGGCGGGCTGTCCGTAGGGCGTGCGCCTTTCCGCGATCACTGGTAGAATGCTCTCACGTGCAAAACGAAAGGCTTGGGTAATGCGATATTTGCTTTTGATGACGTTGGTGACCTTGCTGGTCGGTGGCGGGTGTGGTGCCGATGACAGCGACGACAAAGGTGGGGATATTCTGCCCGCTCCCGAAACATCGCAGACGCCCCTGGTTGCGGAGGATCCCAACGTAGAGGAGTACGTTGGAGCGCCAGCAAAAACACCGGATAAATTAAAGGAGAAGGTGGAGCGCAAGGACACCACTGCACAAAATCCAGGTTATTTGAACGTTCAGACCAAGCCCTGGAGCAGAGTGTCTGTGGACGGCAAGTTCATCAAGAATACGCCCCTCGTAAATTACAGGCTCAAGCCAGGGACTCATGACGTTATGGTAAATAACCCACAGTTCAAGATCAAGCGCAGCTTCAAAGTGAAGATCATTTCGGGCAAGACCACCACCCTTGCGAAAAAACTGATATAGCTGTCCACGACAATCTCGACGACCTATGCACGCCGGTTTCCTGGGACTGGCTGGCGGCATGGTGGGCCTGTGGGCGGCAAGTATCAGCCCCGCGTTCGTCGGGGGCAGGATGATGCTGGCTTCCCTGATCGGTGGTAGGATAACGCCATGTACAGAATGAGGGATGGGTTGATGCGATACTTGCTTTTGATGCTCCTGGCGACCGTGCTGGTTTACTGCGGGTGCTCGAACGGCTCGTCGAGCAGTGATGGTGGGACCGACACGGATACTGGCCCGGTCGAGTGCGATCTAGGAGAGTACATCGGCGATTACGAGATCCACACACCATCGGATGTTGCAACCCTCGCGGGATACACGTCGATTTCGGGATACTCCTCGCGAACTATCGTGGGGCTTGGCAAGGGTACCGCAACGAGGGCAAAGGGAACACATACTCTGAACGGTCCAAAGGCAGGGCGAAAAGTGGAAATATGCAAATGGACGGACTGCCTCCAGGGCATCCACAGCGCCGCACAATGCCCTTCAACATCGACTCATATCCAAGTTCTCACTTACCAAAGAGCGGCGCTCACTAAGCGCGCAGAGACGCTGTCAGCATTTCTAACCGGGGAGGGGGTCTAAAAAGCACTCGAACACAGTGCCCGCCTGCTGTAGGGGACCTCGAAGAACGAGGTCGCGCGCGGGGAGCTGACCTGCACCGGGGTCTCCTCAGCTAATCTTCCGCTACCTCAAATATGAATGGCTTCTCGCCGCCGACTCGGTATTTTCTATCCATGTACGATATCTGGTGGAAAATCCCTAAAGACGTTTTTTCGAGCTTCAACTTGAAGCGGTCATGAATCCAATGTCCCTGAACAGTTTGGTATTTTATATGCAGTACGTTCTCCCAAGGTAGTCTTGTTGTCTTTATCAACACGGTCCTAGTAATGGTGCAGGAAGGTGCAAGGACCGGAGTGGGAATATCTACATCTGCCTCTTCATCCCAACGTGCCGACACGTTGAAAGCTACTCCGTTGCCCATATTGGTGAAAGTGTACTCTGCCTTTTGGGTAAACCCACCCGCATCATATGGACTCACATCCTGTTCCCCTCGGAACAACGGTATTGCATTGTCGAGGATAGCTTTCTCCAGACTCAATTCTGCAGCAGGTATTCTGAGGTCTTTACGGACAAAGGCCTTCAAATCGACCGAGTTTCGAAAAGATTGAAACCAATTACTTCTTTCTGTTGATTTTTCTAGTTTCTGATGCTCGTCGATGAATTTGAAAAGACGGAAATCGTTCTTTCCGGCAACCCAATTGAAAGATAATGTATCTCGTTTCTTGTTTTTTACCCATATATGATACTCAGCTTCGAGCCGGTCCCGAACATAGAAAAACACGGGAATGCCGTATGCAATTGCCTCACGGTACTCCAAGTGTGTGGCGGAAATGTCGTCATACCCAGTTTTTAGTAGAGATGGTCCGTATCGCCTGGATAGGATGAGGAGAAAGAAGTCACACATCCGAACGTTGGAGAGACAAGTTTCTATTGAATCCTCTTTTGGCTGAACTACAAACTCAGATGTTCCGCTGTCCGATAGCAGCGGTTCCATGCCCATATCGCGAATATCCTGCCCAAGTTCCGCGCGCACATCGAGTAGATCGTAAACGGTCGACGATACAAACACCTTGCTGCCCATCTTCGTTCCCCTTTTAATTTGCACAGGCCCCACTCTACTATTTCGGCAGCATAATCTGTTACCGTACTGCCCCAGTGGTTTTGAGATCTATAATACTACAAGATCAGGATAATGGTGACCGGATGGTTCAATTTTGATTAGTTCCACCGCATTGGGTATTTCCTACCCATCTGCCCGACAGTGACACCAGTGCCAACTATGCGCTACACTTGTCACGTTCCGTTATCAACAAATGGAGGAATCGGTGGGGGCAGCTCTCCCAGAGTGCAAGGCCAGAAAACCTCGAAGGGTGCTCCAGACGGCTCTGTGTGCAGTTCTTCTGGTCACCCTGGCCACCGGCTGTGGAGCGTCGAAGAAACGTGTTCGTGAACGCATAGGCGACCTCAAGGCTCAGGCTACCGAGCTGGAGATCTCCATCACAGAAAAAGAAGCACAGCTTGAGCGTGTCAACCAAGACATCGAGCAAGCAAGGAAGGATCTTGAAGAGGCGAAGAGGGAAGCAGAGCACGCCAAGTGCTGCGCCGAAAAGCAGCGAATCATCGCCTATATTCTGCAGAACAAGACCGAGTGCGCGAAGCAGATCGCAACACAGGAAGTCTGCCTCGCAAAGAACGAGGGTCGCACGGCGAAAGGCGGCTTCATCGGCTGCCTGCTCGGTCTGGGCGTAGCCGCCGCTTCTGCTGGCATAGGTACACCGGCTGCGCTGGCCGGCTGTGGTGGCGGACTAGCTGTCGGCGCCGCCGCCGGAAAGAAATGCCCAACGCCAGAGTGTGCGAAGCAGTTCGACCAGATAGTAGAGCAGACGATGAAGGCCCTCGGTTATGAGGAGTGGCCCCAATGTGGTTGTGAACCGATTCCGATAGAGGCTCTTCAGGGCGATGCACAGAACTGACTCGTATTCTCCGCGTGTAGTCGCGGTTACCCTGGTAGCCCTCTTCATCGGTTGCGCTTCATCGTCCCTCGAAAAAGACCTTGCCGCCACCGAGTCGCGATTTGCAAAGATACATAATCGCGTTGATGACTATTCTGATGAAGTAAACGACGCCGAGAAACGGGCAGCAGAACTTCGGCAGTTAGTAGACGACACGATCAAAATCTATGATGAGGCCAAGAACCGGTATCATGACGCGGAGAACGCCTATGCTTGAAAATCCTGTCACTACACAAGGCCACTGTTCGGCCATCTTCCTTGACTAGTCAAGAGACGCAGTACCTATTGGCACTTCAAACCTAGGATATAGAGAAAAAAAGGCAGTACTCGCCCTCGGTGTGATCGTGTGCGTAACGCGAGGCCAGGGGCGTTGATGGGGCCGGGGGGACACGATTCCCCTGTTTTGGTTGACAGACCAGAAAATGCGGGTTGTGGGTACCAACCTGGTCCTAAAAGACCACCCGGTCACCAGGGCACAAAAAGCAAAAACCCCGCTGGTGTAGTAACCAACGGGGTTTCCGAGTGTGGAGCCATGGGGGATCGAACCCCAGACCTCATGACTGCCAGTCATGCGCTCTCCCAGCTGAGCTATGGCCCCAAGATTTCAAACCAACGCGCGCGTTTGCTGCGCGAGTGGAGGGTTATTAGCAATGGGGGTGTGCCGTGTCAAACGGTTTTGCACGCATGGTATATGCTTCCGCCACCAAGGTGACGCGCCGGCGAATTAAGGGTACAACTGCCCGTCGCAAATCGCTAATAGGGAAACACAAATGAACGAGGGAAAAACCAGTTGGCGTTTTCCGCGAACGTTCTGGACCGGCAACGCTGCCGAGCTCTGCGAGCGTGCAGCTTACTACGGCACCTTCATCGCCCTGCGCACGTATCTGATCCGCGTGGTCGGACTCGACGATGTGCAGGCCGGCGTGGTGGCCGGCCTCTTCGGCGGCTGGATCTACCTCGTGCCGTTTTTCACCGGAGCAATAGCCGACCGCATGGGGTTCCGCAAGGCGCTGATACTCGCCTTTGTCCTGCTCACCGTGGGTTACGGGTCTCTCGGCGTGTTCGTAACTCTCATGCCGGTGCTATGCGGTCTGGGTTTGATCGTCCTCGGTGGCGCCTTCGTCAAACCGGTGATCACCGGCACGGTGGCGAAGTCCTCCGATAACGTCAACCGCGCGCGGGCCTTCAGCATCTTCTACATGGTGGTCAATATCGGCTCTTTTACCGGCAAGACCATCGTCGCGCCCATGCGAATTCAGATGGGGGTGGAGACGGTGCCCTTCTTCTCCGCCGGCGCCAGCCTCTTTGCGCTGCTTCTGGTAATCCTGATCTTCCATCCACCGGCCGGCGGCTCGGAGCAGCCCAGGAACATAAGGGAAACACTCCAGGGTATGTGGATGGCCATGAGCAACCTGCGCTTCCTCGCCCTGATCCTGATCACCGCCGGCTTCTGGTCGATCCAGGGACAACTCTACGCCTCGATGCCCGATTACGTGCTCAGGATGGCCGGCGAGACGTACAAACCGGAATGGTACGCCAACGTCAACCCGCTTGTGGTGGTGCTCTTCGTGGTGCTAATCACTCAGCTCGTTCGCAAGTGGAAGCCGCAGAACTCTATTCTGGTGGCGATGGCGCTGATCCCGTTCTCCGCTCTGTCGATGGCGTCGTCCTCCTATTTCGCAACCAACTTCAATTTCTTCGGCATCGCCGTGCACCCGATCACGATGATGATGGTGATCGGAATAGCCATCCAGGGCATTGCCGAGTGCTTTCTCTCCCCCAAGTACCTGGAGTTCGCCTCCAAGCAAGCACCGGAGGGCAAGGAGGGCGTCTTCCTCGGCTTCGCCCACATCAACACCTTCTTCGCGTGGATCTTCGGCTTCATCTTCTCGGGCTACCTGCTTCGGGCATACTGTCCCGAGCCCTCTACCCTGTCGACGGCGGTCCAGCAGCAGCACGCCCTGGCTCTGGCGGGGCAAGCGCCGATGCCCGAGGCCTACGCCAACGCCAACTACCTGTGGTACGCCTACACGGGCATCGGGGTGGCGTCGTTCATCGCCCTGCTCATCTACATCTGGGTAACCAACCGCATCGATTCGCGCGCGAAGATTGAGACATAGAGCGGTTGACGAGGCTTTAAAACTCTTCGACTTCGTAGTCAGCGGGTGCGCCGAGGTTGCGCGGGTCGTAACAGAACTTGATGGGATCGTGATCCAGGATGCACTGGTACTGGGTGACTTCGCTCAATACCGGGTCGTTCTCGCCCACCCGGCAATCGCTGTCGCCGTCGCACGCCGGGGCGCAAACCTTGCTGAGAACGACGGCGTCGCCGAGCGCCGTAGAGACATCCTCCTCGCCACGGATCTGCACGTGGCCCGAGGGGCACGATGTGTTGGCCGCGTAGTCTCCCCATTCCGCCGAGTTGCACACGAGCGTGGGGCCGGTGCACGACGTGGACATCAGTGAGCAATAACCGTTTGCGAACCACGTATGGTTTGCATTGTCCTCGTCGTAGCTCCTGAGGCAGACGAGCGCGGCTCCCGCCTCGGAGGGCACTCCCTCGCAACCTGTGATGGTTCCACCCGCGGGTTTGGGGACCCCGAGCTGAAAGCATCCCGGATCCGTACATTCGCACGCAGAACCGATGCCGTCGTCCGCATCGGTGTCCGAATCCGTGTCCGTATCCGTGTCCGAATCCGTGTCCGTATCGGTGTCGGTGTCACCGTCCGTGTCCGTGTCCCCGTCCGTGTCCCCGTCGGTGCCGGCGTCGCCATCGTCATCGTCTCCGCATGCGGTCGCTCCAAAAGCAAGACATGCTGCAAGAATCATAAGCGCGTAGTATTTCATTTTTTCGATTCCTTTCTCATGTTTGAAGTATGACCGAATGATACACAAATTTGTCACCACGCCAAGATATTCTCTTGTCTATTTGGCCGGAAACGGCGCGGTTCACGATGTTTTCGTCAGCGTCATTTCTTGTCCAGCAGCAACTCGTTGACCGCGATGTGGAACAGGGCCCGGTGGCGTGCTTCGACGCGTTCGCGATAGTAGGCGTGCGTATCCTGGAGGATCTCATCGAGGCTCTCGGGGATGATCCCGGTATCCAGCGCTTCCTTCGCGAGCGCCTCGTGTTTTTCCATGATCTCCCGCACCAGGCCGTCGGCTATTGAACGCGCGGCTACGCCCGATCCCACGGGCCTGCGGTATCTGGAGGTGGACAACCTGTCGGAAGTCTTCCTGTTGGCTTTCTTGATGGATCGGACCGTCGAGAAGGCCTGCATCAGGGCGATGAAACCGAACACGACGATACCCAGGATTGCGAGCTGCTCGATGTTCACGTCACGCCTCCTCGATATCGATGATACCACGCCTCAACACCACGGGCTCGTCGCCGGTCGCATCCACCACGGTAGAACCGGGAGGCCCGGGCACGGATCCCGGAACGATGAGATCGATTTCCACGTGTGACAACGCCAGGATGTCCTCGTGCGTGAGCGCGTCGGGACCGCGCGCGCGATTGGCGCTGGTTGCGGTCAACACCTTGCCGCAGGCGCGGGCCAGATCGACTGCGGGGCATGGACCGGGCAACCTGACACCGATCTGTCCCTTGCTGTTGACCAGCGGCGCCGGAACGTGGTCGGCGGCGGGTACGAGGATGGTCAGCGGTCCGGGCCAGTATTTGCTTGCCAGCTTCGTTGCCAGGGTTCCAAAGTGGGAGGCCACCTCGAATACGGCCTCCATGTCCGGAACGATGACGGCGATGGGACGATCGCCGGAACGATCGGCGGGACGATCCTTGCTCCTCGCGGATCGGGCCACGGCTGCCGGCGAGAGAGCATCCGCGGCCAGGCCGAAGAGTCGCTCGAACGGGAGCGCAACCACGCCGCCTGCACGGATGGTGCGCACGGCCTCTTCAAGCCAGTTTGTTCGCGATGCTGTTCTTCGATGGGTCACCGAGGCTCAGTCTCTTTTGGCTATCTTTCCCTGAACACGCGCGTCGGATTTCTCCACGCTTTTGAGTTGGGTGTCGCGCATGGCAGAAATTCGATTTGCCAGGTCCGAATCCTCGATGCTCAGGATGGAAGCCGCTATTAGGCCTGCGTTCTTTGCTCCGTCCACTCCGACCGATGCAATGGGAACTCCGCCGGGCATCTGCACCGCTGACAGCAGCGCGTCTATCCCGCCCATGGATCCCACTGCGAGGGGCAGAGCGATGACCGGAAGGGTCGTGTTGGCGGCCATGGCTCCACCAAGGTGATGAGCGCCTCCCGCGGCCGCGATGATGACTCCCACACCGTCTTCCCTGGCAGATTCGGCAATTGAAACCGCGCGTTTTGGAGAGCGATGGGCCGAAGCCACGGTCACGCGTAACGGGACATCGAGGCTGTCGAGCACGGCGACGGCCGGTTGGACCTTTGGCAAGTCGTTCTCGCTGCCCATGACTATCAGGACGCTGCGTTTCATTGTTCTAAATGCCTTTCTTTTTGCTAAAGCGCTCGATGGCCGATATCCCGGCGCATGCGCATTCCCTCCCAGGAGATTTTATCGGCGGCATCGTAGGCACTCCTGGTAGCCTCGCCCAGGCTCGGGCCGATGCCGGTCACGCCCAGAACCCTGCCTCCGGCGGTGATCACACCGTCGCCCTCGAGCTTCGTGCCGGCGTGGAAGACCATAACATTCTCCGTGGCGCCCGCGTCATCGAGGCCGCTGATCGCCATACCCTTCTCGTACGGCCCCGGGTAACCGCCGGACGCAAGGACGAGGCAAATCGATGAACCGGAGTGCCACTCTACGGCAGCATCGCCCAGATCGCCTTTCGCGGCGGCCATGAGGATGGGAACAATGTCGCTCTTCATGAGCATCAGGAGCGGCTGGCACTCGGGATCTCCGAAGCGCACGTTGAACTCCAGCACCTTGATGTCGTCCTCGCGGATCATCAGACCGGCGTACAGTATTCCCCTGAACGGAATTCCGTCCTTCGCCATGCCGTCGATCGTCTTCATCAGAACCTCTTTCACGATCCTGTCGTAAAGCGCCGGAGTGACCACCGGAGCCGGGGCGTATGCGCCCATCCCACCGGTGTTGGGGCCGGAGTCACCTTCGTAGGCAGCCTTGTGGTCCTGTGCGGCGATCAGCGGGATGATCTTCGTGCCGTCGCAAATGGCCAGAATCGATGCCTCCTCCCCCACTAGCAGGTCCTCGATAATTATGGCGGATCCCGCGGCCCCGAAACGTTTCTCACTGATGATCTCACGGATCGCCTGCCTGGCCTTGAAAGGGCTGCGGCAGACGATGACACCCTTGCCCGCTGCCAGTCCGTCCGCCTTGATGACGCAAGGCCCGCTTTGCCTGTCGACCTGGGCGAGGGCGGAGTCGAGATCCCGATGAACCGTGAATGCCGCCGTGGGAATGCCGTGCCTTTTCATGAACTCCTTGGAAAACGTCTTGCTCCCCTCGAGCTGCGCCGCTTTGGCCGACGGCCCGAACGCGGAGATCCCCGCCTCCTCCAACTTGTCGACAAGTCCTTCCACCAACGGGACCTCCGGACCCACAAGAACGAGATCGACCTTCTCCCGCACGGCCAGGGCAACCTGCCCCTCCACATCTTGCGCAGCGATCTCAACACAGCGGGCGTGCCGCCGGATCCCGCCGTTTCCCGGAGCGCATACTACCTCGTCCACCAATGGGCTCATCGACGCTTTCCAGGCGAGCGTGTGTTCGCGCCCTCCACCGCCGACCACAAGAACCTTCATCCGGCGTCTCCTCGTCTGCAACCGGTTTCCAGCTCGAAATCGGGTAGTGTTCCGAATATTGCCGCGTCGTAAGCGGCGGTGTGCTCGAATGCCTTCTTGGCGAACTCGAACCTGACGGCTACCGGTATTTCGCCTTCGTGGGTGAGATGCCACAGCACGTCGTCATAGTCGCGGGGATCGCATATGGCGGCCACGCGCTCGAAGTTCTTGGCGGCGGCGCGAAGCAGGCACGGCCCGCCGATGTCGATCTGCTCGACCACTTCCTGAAGCTTCGCCAAAGGCGCCGCTGCAGTTCGCTCGAACGGGTAGAGATTGACCACGACCATCTCGATGAGAGAGGCCTGAATTCCGGCGAGATCCTCCAGATGCTCCGCGCAGTCGCGTGCCAGGATGCCGCCGTGAATCTTGGGGTGCAGTGTCTTTACGCGGCCGTCCATAATCTCGGGGGCGCCCGTGTAGTCGGCGACCATCGTCACCGGAAGGCCCGCCTCCTTGATGGATCCGGCGGTCCCGCCGGTGGAAAGGATGTCGAAGCCGAGGTCCAACAGGCCGCGGGCGAGGGCTTCGATGCCCCTCTTGTCTGAGACGCTCAGCAGCGCAAGTCGTCGATGTTCCATCTGTTGGTTTTACGTAATTGTTCATTGATTTGCCAGCAATGAATGTTCGCGGGTGTGCGGGCAACCAACCGTTTGACAGCTCACATATAAACTCAAGGAGATGAAGATGATGAGGAGCGCAGAAGTCACGAAAGAGGACGTGTCCCCGGCAACCTTCGCCCCGAAACCTTCGAAACAGGTTGTGCGCGACGACAAGCAGGAAGAGGACGACGGTTTCTCCAGGCTCGACGATCTCTGGTTTAAAAAAGGTGAGAGGAGCTGACCGGCCTTATCTCCGGTCCTCGTCCACGGTTATCCGAATGACCTCGTCGAACGAGGTTATCCCGTTGGCCAGCTTGCGGACAGCGGCCTCCCGCAACGTGATGGTGCCGTCGGCTCGAGCCGCTCGCATTATCTCGGAGGCGTCGACCCTGTTGTTGATGAGATCGCGAATATTGTCATTTACTTCCAGCATCTCGAAGATCGCGTCTCGTCCGTAGAGCCCGGTTCCACGACATTCGACGCAGCCCTCTCCGCGCCAGACCTTCAACGTACGATCGCCGCTCGCGGGCGGATCTATTCCCAGGAGGGATTGTTCCTCCGCTGTGAGGAAGGTCTCCACCCGGCACTTCTCGCATACGCACCTCACCAGCCGCTGAGCCACCACGCCGACGAGTGTCGACGAGACGAGGAACGGGTTCAATCCCAGCTCGAGGAGCCGGGTAATGCTGGAGGGGGTATCGTTGGTGTGCAATGTGGATACTACCAGGTGACCTGTGAGGGCCGCCTGGATTGCCTGGTTCGCGGTTTCCGGATCCCGGATCTCGCCCACCATGATGATATCCGGATCCTGCCGCAGGATGTGTTTCAGCGAAGAAGCGAAGTCGAGACCGATCTTGGGCTGCACCGCGATCTGGTTGAAGTCCTCGATGACCATCTCGATGGGATCTTCGATGCTGGTGATGTTCACCTCCGCGCTGCTCAGGTGGCGCAACGTGGAGTATAGCGTGGTGGTCTTCCCCGATCCGGTGGGGCCCGTCACGAGCACGAGCCCGTTGGGGCGCTCTATGAACTCCAGGTATTGCCGGTAGCTGTCTTGCTCGAAACCGAGATCGGCGATGTCCTTGATGAGGATAGTCGGGTCGAAGATGCGTATGACGACCTTTTCACCGAACGCAACCGGCAGCGTAGAGACTCGCATCTCCACCTCGTCGCCGTCCTTGTTTGTCTTGAATCGGCCGTCCTGGGGTCGGCGCCGCTCGGCGAGATCGAGCCTGGACAGCATCTTTATCCTGGAGGCCATCGCCGGGTGAACCTGCTTGGGGATCCGGTAGATGTCGTGAAGGATACCGTCGATGCGCATGCGCACCTGGCTGTGCTCGCGCTTGGGCTCGATGTGGATGTCGGAAGCGCGCTGATTGAACGCGTAGTGAAGGATGTAGTCCACCGCGTTCACCACGTGCTGGTCGTTGGCCTCGATCTCATCCATCCGGCCGAGCTTTACGAGCTGCTCCAGGTTGCCCAGATCGATGGTCGGCGCTATCTCCTTGGCGGCCCGGGCCACGGAGCGCCTGAAACCGTATACCTCGGTGATGAAGCGCTGGATATCGGTCCTGGGACTCAGAATCAGCTTGATATCCGTCCGGGTGAGCCGGCGGAGCTCGTCGAAGAGCTCTTCGTCGTACGGGTCGGCGACGGCCATGACCAGGCTGTCCTTATCCCGCTCCAGGGGAAGAACGGACGTGCGGCGGGCGAAAGGCAACGAGATGACGCTGGTGATCAGCGCTGCGTCGAGCGTGAGCGGGTCTATTTTTTTGAAAGGCATGCCGGCGTCATCGGCGAGGCACTGGACGATCTCGGTCTCGTCCAGGGGAGCGGCCCCGTCGACACCGCCCCTGGGGAACTCCAGGGACCCGATTATCTCCGCGGCCGTAACGTCGGCGCGGTCTCCTTTTGGGCGGACCCCGGTATTGCCCTGCCCGATGCGGAGCCTGGCTCGCTGGCTGTCCTTGTGGATCTTCGCGTCCTGAGCCTGTTCTGGTGACAGCAGACCCTTGCCGACAAGAAGGTCGACCAGCTCATCTACGGTTACTCGATGTGTTCTCATGAAACGGAGTTTATCACGTTGTGCCGGGATGGGGCTAATCGCAACAGTAATCCCACTCATCGCAACCGCCTAGCTCGAAGTGGATGATATCGGAGCCGCAGCCGGTAAGGGCTAGCTCGCAGGTGTGCGCGGGCTCGCAGGGACCCGTGGCGGTCGTGGGCTCGCAGCAGATATCCCCGCCGCAATCGTACTGCGGGTGTCCCAGTCCCTGACAGCCGCCGATATAGCTTTCGCAGGTCCATGGGCAGTCCGTGTCGGAATCCGTGTCGGAATCCGTGTCCGAGTCCGTGTCGGAGTCCGTGTCCGCGTCTGTGTCACCGTCCGTGTCCGTGTCCGTCGCGGCGTCGATTCCCGCGTCGTCCTCCGCGTCGTCGTCCGTGCACATGGCGAGCACGAGGAACGAAAGCAGCAACATTGCCATGAAAATTTTGTTCATGTGGTTATCTCCCTTTAAAGAAAGGTCTTTAGGAAAAAACCTAGTCGCAACAGACCTCATACCATTCGCAACCACCAAGCTCGTAGTGAGTGATATCGGAACCGCAGCCGGGGATGGCGGCGGTCTCGCAGGTATGCGCGGGCTCGCAGTCGCCGAAGCCGCCGTCCGGCGCGACCAACGGTTCGCAGCAGACATCGATCAAGCCGCAATCATACTCCGGGTGGCCAAGTCCTTGACAGCCGCCGGCCAGACTCTCGCAGGTCCAGGGGCAAGCCGGGCCGGAATCCGCGTCAGAGTCCGTATCGGAGTCAGTGTCGGAATCCGTGTCCGAGTCAGTATCGGAATCCGTGTCCGAATCCGTGTCGGAGTCCGTATCCGCGTCGGTGTCCGTGTCACCGTCCGTGTCCGTGTCGGTCGCGGCGTCGATTCCCGCGTCGCCCTGCGCGTCGTCGTCCGTGCACATGGTGAGCACGAGAAACGATAGCAGCAACAATGCCATGAAAATTTTGTTCATGTGGTTCTCTCCCTTTAAAGAAAAATCTTTTTCGATGATCAAACATACACCATCAGGGGACATAGAGGGAAGAAGTTCGACGCAAAAAAACCAAGACCGGAAGGCTCCATCTGGAATACAATTGTTTCGGAGGTGATACTTGAAATTTCCTGTTTTGTTCCCATCCCGAGAGAACCGTTTTGAGGCATCCTTCTCCAAGGCTGCGGAACTCAGACATGAATTCAATCAACTCAAACAGTCCTCGCCTTTCCGAAGGAAGCCCAAAAACTCGAGCTTTGGGAAGTATAGTATTTTAATTGTCCTCGGAGCGGCGGTTGCGACCGGGTGCTGGCAACAGCAACAGCTTCTCGCTGGAGCTACGGACACCGATGCGGACACCGATACGGACGCTGATACAGACACCGATACGGACACCGATACGGACACCGATACGGATACGAACGGAGTCTTCGAGAAGTGGGGAATCGTGAGACTCGTCCATACGACCATTGCCCAGGGCCAGTACGGCAGCGAGACTCTTTCACTCTCGGCCGTGGTTTATTCAGAGCAATACGGTCCGATCGACGGCCCGGAATACGAGGGCACTTTTCTGTCCAAAAACGGCGTTGAATGCGAGATCTACTATTACTCCGGTTTGGAAGATCCTCCGACCGAGCCGCCCGCCGAGGTCGATGTGGGCCGGATTCAGGCCGCCCCCGAGGACGCGGAGGATATCCTGACGATCGATTTCGATGTCGATGAAGGCGCCTACACCGTTGATCACCGTACAGCCAACAGTGTCGACCTCCCCTTGCCGGCCTGGTTGGTCGAGGAGGCGGGCTTCTACTTCTTTGGAACGGGGTTGGGGAACACCGATCCCTTTTCGGGGCCGGCTTCCCTTCCCGTTCACACCCAGTTGACCTCTCCTCTGGCGGAAGGGCCCGTGGTTATTCAGAACGGGGATGGTGACTTCGTTATGGGGTGGCTCCCCGTGAGCGAGGGACAGGTGACTCTTACCCTCAATTTCAATCTGGACTGGGACAACGCGGTTTTCATCTGCCGACCGGATCAGTCGGTGACCGAGCTGGTAGTGCCCCAAGAGTGGATAAACGAGTATACATGGGGCGGCAGTTCGGACATAGTCATCAGTGTAACAAACAGCTACGAAATAACGGCCGGCCAAACCCTCCTCGAGGCTCGGGCGGTGAGCGCTCACCGGCATACAGGGTATTTTTAGGCATTCAGCGTGTCCAATGTTTTGATTGAAGCAATTAGAAAGGCGGAAAAAATGGGATGGTTTTCAAAAACAACAATAGTGCTTGCAATGATGCTGATCGCGGCTTGCGGCTCCGATCCCCCGGGGCTGTTCGTCGATGCGGGGACCGACGCCGACTCGGACAGCGATTCGGACACCGACTCGGACTCGGATACAGATTCCGACACGGACTCGGATACGGATTCCGACACGGACTCCGACACGGATAGCGACACCGATTCCGATGAGTGCGACACCACCGACGATACCTGGTCGAGTGACGAGATCACCGCCGGCGGCTACAACTACGGGGGTTTCATCGGCGTCAATGTGTACGACATCCAGTACGCGGGAATAAACGCATGGCATGGACTGTCTGTGGGGCTGTACGACCTGGGCGTTGCGGCCTTCAACCTGTCGGGCACGACCCAGTACGCAACGTGCGACACCTGCGTTCTTTTGGGGCTCGATTGCGTCGGCCAGGACATGGAAAACTGCGACCAGCTCTTTCTCGGCACGGCGGGAATCATTGACGTGACCACGGTGAACACGACGCAACCCTGGAACGACGACATCGTGTTCGAGGGCACGGACCTGTTCCTTGAAGAGGTCACCGTCAACTGGAGCAACTACACGTCCACATTCGTGGCCGGCGGCGAAACCTACTGCGTTGATCTGTGGTCCGTGGACTCCCCGGTCGAGGACTGGAACTAGGCTTCTTCCGGCGCGCTCGATAAGTGGAAATAAATGAAAACCTACTTCGATTGCATACCCTGCTTTCTTCGCCAAGCGCTGGAAGCGGCGAGAGCCCTGGATCTCGATGAAGAGAAAACCGGCGAGTTGCTGCGCCGAACGCTGGGCCTGGCGCAACAGCTCGACTGGAACACCCCGCCCCCTGTCATCGGTCGAGACATTCACCGTGCGATTCGCGAGGTATCGGGCGATCCGGACCCGTATCTTCAAAGGAAGACAACCGATACGAAAGCGGCGCTCAAGCTGCTGCCGGAAGTCGACAGAGCGATAGCAAAAAGCGTGGATCCCTTCATGACCGCAGTAAAGTTCTCCATCGCGGGCAACGCCATCGATCTGGGCGCCAAGACCGCCGTGGAGGCCGACGTGGAAAAGACGTTCGCCGAGGCCCTGACCAGGCCGCTGGACGAAGCCGCCGTCGCCGCGCTCGCGAAAGCCATCTCGGATGCAAGGGACGTTCTGTTCCTGGCCGACAACGCCGGCGAAATCGTTTTCGATCGACCCTTGCTCGAACAGATCGGAAAAAAGGTCACCGTGGCGGTCCGCGGCGCACCGACAATCAACGACGCCACCCTCGACGACGCGAAACGCTCCGGGTTCACCGAGAGGTTTCACGTCATTTCCAACGGCTCTGACACGCCCGGCACCTGGCTGGAGGACTGCTCGCCTGAGTTCGTCAGCAAATTCGACGCCGCAGACCTGGTGATTGCCAAGGGACAGGGCAACTACGAGAGCCTGAACGACCATCCAAGAAAGATTTTCTTTCTGTTCCTGGCCAAGTGCATCGTCGTCTCGCGCGACCTTGGAATTCCGACAAACACATACGTGATAAGGGAAAACTAGTCGAGGAACGATCTAGAACGCGATTTTTTTCTTGGGAAGGAAGGCCGCCTTGGCCATCGCGCGGCGCACGCGTGCGAGCTGCGACTGCAGGGGTAGATCCTTGGGACAGAGGTCGTCGCAGGCCATCAGGCCCATGCAGCCGAACGCGCCATCGTCGGTGCCCACCACGTCGAAGAAGTCGGCCCCGTCTCGCTGGTCCCGCGGGTCGATCATGAACCGAGCGATCCGGACTAACCCGGCCGCTCCCATAAAGTCTTCCCGCATGTTGGCCGTTCCGCACGAGGCGATGCAGCAACCGCACTCGATGCAGCGATCCAGCTCGTAGATCTCCAGCGCCTTTTCGTTCGACATCCGCTCTTCCTCGGCTTTTGGATCGAACGTCTTGTCGGTATGAATCCAGGAACCGGCGCGCTCCGCCATTTCTCTGAACCAGGTCCCGGTGTCCACCGACAGGTCGCCGACCAGCTTGAAGACCGGCAGCGGGGTCAGGGTGATCGTCTTGGGCAGCTTCGACACCAGCGTCTTGCAGGCCAGTCCGGGCCTGCCGTTGATCACCATTGCGCAGGAGCCGCAGATTCCGGCGCGACAGACAAAGTCGAACTGCAGCGACGAATCCTGCTCCTCCCTGATCTTGTTGAGCGCGATGTAGAGGTTCAGGCCGGGGTACTCCTCCAACCGGTACTCCTGCATGTGCGGCTTGGAATCGGGATCTTGCGGGTTGTATCTGAAAATCTTGAATGTCAGAGTTCGTGCCACTGTTTCAATCCTTCCGTGCTGATTCGCCATAACCTCGGTCGCCGGGCTGGCTTTCCGTGATTACAATTTTTCCGTACTCGAGTTTGGGCATCTCCGCTCCCTTGGGCCAGTAAGCAAGCGTGCGCTTGAGCCAGTTCTTGTCGTCTCGCGCCGGAAAGTCCTCGCGATAGTGGCTGCCACGGCTCTCGGTGCGCTTGAGCGCGCCGTAGGCCACACAGAGCGCCATCCGGACCATTCCCGGAACTTTTAGCGCCTGGGCCAGCTCCGGGTCGACACCCACGCCGTTGGATTTCAGGCCGATCTTCAACGAGCGGGCGTATACCTCCTGCAGCTCGGATACCGCTTTTTCCAGATCCGGTCCCTGACGGAAAATGTGCACCCGCTTCTCCAGGATTTCGGACATTGCCGCACTGACCTCGTAACAGTTTTCCTTGCCGTCGCTTCCTTTGACCAGCCGGCTGATCCGGTCCTCCTGCCTGGCCACTGCGTCCCTGATAACGTGTGTCGGGTAGGAAACTTCAGAGCCCTCGAGGTGCTCGGCCACCTTGCGGCCCACGACCATGCCCGCCACCACGGTCTCGGCCACGGAGTTGCCACCGAGCCGATTGAATCCGTGCATGTCCCAGCAGGCCGCCTCGCCGCAGGAGTACAGACCCTTGAGCCCATCAGCGGCGCCGTCGATGTCCGTGCGGATGCCGCCCATCGTGTAGTGCTGCGTCGGTCGCACCGGCACCAGCTCGGTGACCGGGTCGACGCCCACGAAGTCGCGGGCCAGCTCGGTCACGTCGCGCAGGTTGGTCTCGAGGTGCTGCTTGCCCAGGTGCCGTACGTCGAGCCATAAAAAGTGGTCGCCCGCCTCCTCGATCCCGAGCCCCTTGCGCATGTGCTCCACCATGCGCCGCGAAACAACGTCCCTGGAGGCCAGTTCCGCCTTTTTGGGTTCGTACTCGGGCATGAATCTGTGCTTGTTCTTGTCGAGCAGGTAACCGCCATCGCCGCGGGCGCCCTCGGTCATCAGGATCGATACGTGGGCCAATCCGGTGGGATGAAACTGCACCGCCTCCATGTTGCCCAGCGGGACGACCCCGGTGTCCAGCGCGATCGCCTGGCCCATACCCTCGCTGATCACCGCGTTGGTGCTCATCATGCCGTAGAGCCGGCCGGCGCCGCCGGTGGCGATGACCGTCGACTTGGCCAGGTACACCCTGATCTCGCCGTTGCGCAGGTTTCGCGCCACCACCCCGTAGCACGTTCCGTTATCGTGGATCAGCGAGATCGCCTCGATCCGATCATGCATCTTGATCCCGAGTTGCACGACCACGTTGTCCATGGTGTAGAGCAGGGTGTGACCGGTGCCGTCGGAGGTGTAGCAGCAACGCCACTTGGCCACGCCGCCGAAGTCGCGCGCGGTGATCAGCCCCTCCTTTTCCTTGGAGTCCTCGATCCACGAGCCGTCCTTGGGCAACTGCTTCTTGCCCGCCACGACCCGGTTCCATGGAATCCCCCAGTGGGCCATCTGCCGTGCGGCCACCGGCGCGAGGTCGCAGAACAGGCGCACACGGTCCTGGTCCGCGCCCCAATCCGAGCCCTTTACCGTATCGGCAAAGTGGATGTCCGGGTTGTCGCCTAAACCCATGGCGGCGTTGCCAAAGGAAGCCTGCATCCCGCCCTGCGCGGCGGATGAGTGAGAGCGCCGGGGAGGCACCAGGCTCAACATGACCACGTCGTGTCCGTACGACGACGCTTCGATGGCGGCGCGCTCGCCGGCGAGACCGGCTCCGACTACCAGGACATCAGTGATAATGGTTTCCACCATTTGGCAGCTCCTTGAAACGTGCTAATTGACGTGTTGCATTCCGATGGTCCAGAAGGTCCACAATATCCAAAAACCGACTACCAAGAAGCCTAAGGTCATCCCCCACTTGAGCAACGCCCCGACACTCCGGTTGAACGATGTCCACTTCACCAGGATCCGATAGAGCCCGATTCCCACATGTAGCTCGACCACGATAATCATCGGCGCGTAGAGATAGCCGAAATTCGCGGCCACCCGGGTCGAGCTTTTTACCGCTTCGATCGGGAAGGTCGTGAGGATGAAGTAAAGATGAACCGCCACGAACAGCAAGATCAGCATCCCGGTAACCACCTGGACCAGCCACAGCCAGGTATCCACGTGGGAGAGCTTTCTGGTCAACCGCCAGATCATCCTCTGCTCGTTGACGCGCAAGGGGAGCTTGCGTCCGGCGGTCACGAAATGGATCAGGATCAGGAATACCATCCCGAGCGCGCCGGCCTGCGCAATGTAGTAACTTTCCAACCATGCCGACAGGCCGTTCATCGTTTCCTCGCCGAACAGGATCGTGGAGAGCATCACCATATGCCCCCACATGAATAGAACCAGCAGCAGGCCGGAGATCATTTCGATCAGATCGAACCTGGCCGCAATCCTCGGGTTCTTCAATAATTTCCATTGCTCGATCACTTTTTTCTCTCCTTCGCGATTACCGACAAACCTACGCCATTTGCGCTCATGAGTTCTCGAACAAACCGGTTTTTTCATCCTACAAATAAGGCATATACTCGGTTTGAACTGCGAGTACTACCGAAAATTTTCGTCGAATTTTTAATGAACTACGCATTGCGATGAACGGCGCATTGCAAGGTAATGAACACCTTTTGTTTTCCAGCGTCTACCTATACAAGCGATGGCAATGTCGAGAGCACATCTAGTGACGGTCCTGCTTGTGATCACAACCCTCGCGGGCGTCACCCTCGCGGGTAAGTGGCCGTGGCAGCGCAGGATCGGCCACGACGTGGAGATTCGCCACAAGCTGCAGTACCAGCGGGTATCGAAGGACATGTGGCCCCCGGAGCCGGAATCACCCTCCGAGATTGACAGGGATCGATTCAAGGCAGCGCTATCCGAGCTTTGCGGCACAATGCCCGAACAACGCCTCGAGAGATACTCCGGTGCGATACTCGATGAATCGGCCGCATTCGAGATCGATTCGTTTCTGCTGGCGGCGCTCGTGCGCGACCGCTCCGGTTGCCGCCCCAAGACCCCGGACAACGCGACCAAGTACGGGCTCACGCGCATTGACGTCGACATGCACGCGCCCCATGTCCGGAAAGGAAAATACAAGTACTTCGTCATGGACGACGAGGGCGCATGGGTGGAGAAGCACCTTGTGGTGGACAGGTACCCCTTCAACATCTGGAAGGCGGCCAAGTGGAACTCCAACATCTACTGGTCGGCCGCGATCCTGCGGGTGTTCAAGGAACAGCATGAAAGCCTGGATAAGGCTTTCCCCGCGCGCCCTCACCGTCATTACGTATCCCATTGGTTCTTCGGCGACAACGTGAGGGAGATCGAGCCCGAGGACCGCATCCTGACAGCTCGCCGGCGCCTGCTGGCCTACTACCACGACAACGTGCCCATTGCGGCGGGAGAGTTCAACGGCGTGCCCCTTGTCTCACCCCTGGACGGCGTGCCGAGACTGATCCTCGACGACTTCGGCAACAATCGCGGAGTAAAGGGCGGGCCCGGGCATCAGGGGACCGACCTTACCGCGCCCCAGGGAGAACCCATCAGAGCGGTCGCACCGGGAAGGGTGGTTTTCGCGGGAGTTGATCTTCCCGGGGCCGGTGCCAGCAAGAAGCTGGACCCCAAAGAAGCGCAAGCGTTTCCCGAGAAGAGTATGGGCAAGGGCGGCCTCTACGTCGCAATAAACCACGGCGGCGGTTTTCGCACCTACTACATGCACATGGGCTCCCTGGCGGTGAATGACTGGGACCAGGTTGAAGCGGGCGGGATCATCGGCACCGTGGGACGCACCGGCGCGGCGCAATCCGGTTCTCATCTTCACCTGGAGTTCAGGATGAACAAGGAGCGGGAGGATCCCGCAATCTACCTGTCGTCTGTCTTGGTGGATTCAAAGAGAATCTCCAACACCAATCCCAAACCAATCCCAAATTGACCCTCGCGGAGCGCCGTGATAGTTTGATCGGGATTCTCCCGGGAGGTTGGAATGCGTGTAATAGAAAACGAAGAAGCGGCCCGTCGTCTGGCCAGAGCCATCGCCTCGGACCTGTCCCTTTATAATGAGGACAAGATCTTGGAGGGGCTTCAGGCTGACAATCTTTACGAGGTGCTCGAGGAGGAGATCCAGGAAGGCAGGGATCTCTTCAAGACCCGGGTTCTGCCGGAGCTCCTCGAATCGAATCACTACGATCGGGCCATCATCGACCTGTTGGTCAAGTCCAAGGGTCACATCAAGTGCAAACTCTGGTAGCTCCGTGACCAACGGGGCGATATCCAAACCACAAGAGATCCTCGATATATGGCGATGGATCGTCGAGGAGGAAGATCAGGGCCTCCGGCTAGACCTCTATCTCGCCGCGCAGGAGGTCGGTCCCACCCGTTCGCAGCTCAAGAGAATGATAGAGACCGGTCTCGCCCTGGTGGACGGTGAGCCCTCGCGACCGGCAAAGAAGCTGAAGGCCGGTCAGACCGTGGAACTCCGGATCCCGCCACCCCAGCCGTCATCCGCCCTGCCCCAGGAGATGAATCTGGATATTCGACACGAGGACGACGATCTGCTCGTGGTGAACAAGCCCCAGGGGATGGTGGTCCATCCCGCGCCGGGGCATCCGGACGGGACACTCGTCAACGGGCTCCTCTTCGCGTGCTCCGCCATGGGGGGAGATCCTCTTCGTCCGGGGATAGTTCACCGGCTGGACAAGGACACCTCCGGGCTGATGGTCGTGGCAAAGAACGAGCGCGTGCACGCCCATCTGGCGGCGCAGTTCTCCGTGCACTCGGTGGACCGCAGATACATGGTGCTCGTGACCGGTGATCCGCCGGCGGCCGGCCGGTGGGATACGCTCCTCGGTCGCAGGGACGGCGACAGAAAGAAGTTCAGCACCAGGGTGAGACAGGGCAAACGGGCGATCAGCTCTTTCAAAACGGTCGAGCGGTTTCCCGGAGCGGCTCTGCTCAACGTGACACTCAGGACGGGGCGAACTCACCAGGTTCGCGTGCACTGCTCAGATCACGGTTTCCCGGTACTGGGAGATCCATGGTACGGCCCGAGGCGAATGACCGAAGCTCTGCGGGAGATTCACAATGCATTGCCGGGGCAGGCCCTCCACGCGGAGATCCTCGGGTTCGAGCACCCGACTGGAGGGCAAAGGCTCTCTTTTCAAAGCGACCCTCCCTCCTCCTTCCTCGATGCCGTCGCGACTCTGCGGACAATCGGGGCCGGAACCGCAGAATAATCCGAATTCTACGATTTCTTGTACAGTGGTTTGTTTCTTGCAACGATACACCCAATGATAGTATTGAGCGTGTCAGCATTGACTGCCCTTTTTGACAAAAAACGCGGAAATTCCAAGGGTTAGTTAACAGTAATCCTGGTTTTAGGGAAGGTACTGTGGTGTTTGTGCAACAGTCGGAATGTGGTTCTGTTGCATCAGTGTGACGAACGGTAACAGTATTTTTATAGGAACACGAAGGATCGTTACGATATGAAACGCGCGATTGTGCTTGCAGATGAGAGAAGCCCCCGGGCCGTGAACGGTTCCGGTCACATGCGGGCTCTCGTCAATGTGGGCGGGTTGCCTCTCATCATCCGCAACTTGCGCACCCTTCACGCTGCGGGTATCGAGGAAGCGGTGGTCGTGACGGGTTACCAGGCCGAGAGGGTTCGGGATGCGCTGGGCAGCTATCATCTCGACATCAAGGTAATCATCGTCCACAACGAGAATTGGCATCTGGGCAATGCTCATTCACTGATTGCGGCTTCCGGATGGATCCGGGAGCAAGTGGTGCTGGTGCCTTCTGACCATCTTTATCCGCCATCCCTGGTTCGAAAGCTGATCAACTCGCCCGCTCCGGTCGATTCGGTGGTGCTGGCCGTAGATCGACGGCTCGATGAGGTTTTCGATGAGGAGGAGTGTCTAAAGGTCCGCCTGGACGGCGATTCCGTAGTGGATATGGGCATGAGCCTCGAGTCTTCCGACGGCGTCTGCCCGGGCATCGTTCGAATCTCCGCTCATCTCGTCGAGACACTTAGACGATTACTACCCGACGTTGAGATAAACCTGGTCGACTCGCTTAGGGCCATGGCCCGTCGAGGCCGCGTTCGCACGCTCGACGTGGAAAATGTCAGATGGCTCAGCATCTGCAGCCCCCAGGCGAGGCGTTACGCGGAGTTGTTGTTGCAGCTTCATGGAGACACGCTGGAGACCGCCTACCACGGAGAGCATGCGGTGCTCCTGAACCCCGGGCCGGTAACCACCACCTCCAGGGTCAAGGCGGCGGTCGGCGCGCGCGACATGTGCCACCGGGAGCCCATCTTCTCCAACCTGCTCGATTCGGTGCAGCGAAAGCTCAGGATAGTCTTCGGCGCCGATGATAATCACGACGTGCTGGTGGTCACCGCGTCTGGAACCGGCGGCATGGAGTCGGCCATCAACACATTTGCCCCGCGGGGAAAGACATTCCTCGTCATCCGCAACGGCGCTTTCGGAGAGCGGCTCGCGGATATCGCCAGGACCCACGGCATTGACGTGGAGGAAATAGTGGTGCCCTGGGGAGCGCCCATTCCTGTCGATCGTGTCGAGAAGATGCTCGATTCGCGACCGGACATCGCCATCGTCGGCATGATCCACCACGAGACCTCCATCGGTGTCCTCAACCCTATAGCCGAGATTGGGCACATCACGCGGACTCGCGGCGTGACCCTCATCGTGGACGCGGTCTCCAGTCTCGGTTCCGAGGACGTGGACGTGGTTCGCGACAACATCGACGTTTGCGTTACCAGCGCCAACAAGTGCCTGCATGCATTCTCCGGGCTGGCGTCCGTCTGCGTTCGCAGTCAAACCTGGAAGAGCGTCGCGCAGGACAGGCCCCGCAGTTACTATCTGGATCTGAGGCGCTACAAGAAATTCATGGACGAGCGCAGCCAGACCCCGTTCACCCCGGCGGTGAATACAATAATGTCCATGAACGCCGCCCTTGACGAGCTCCTGGAGACAGGGGTCGAGGGTCGACGCGCTCACTATCTCCGACTCAATAAACGGATCCGGAGCGGGCTGAGATCGCTCGGTCTCGAGCTCCTCGTCGACGAGGAGCGCTCGTCCCACAGCATCACCCTGGTGAAGGTGCCCGAGGGCATGACTTACCAGGAGATTTATCTGGGTCTCAAGAATCGCGGCTTCATCGTGTACGAGAGCAAGGATAAGCTCGCGGGCAAGTATTTCCAGGTTGCCAACATGGGCGCCCTCGAAGAAGTTCACATCGACGGGTTCCTGTCGGCCATCGGCCAGGTGCTCTCCGAAGCCCGGCACGGGTCTCTCGTCAATGCGGTGGCCGGCGGGTTGCGACTGGTTTAGCGCGAGCCGCTGTCCGGTCCGCTGTCCACGTCGGTGTCCGTGTCGGTGTCCGTGTCGGTATCCGTGTCAGTATCCGTATCCGTATCAGAATCCGTGTCAGAATCCGTGTCGGCGTCCGAGCCGCATTCGCAATCGCTCCAGCCGGACTCATCCTGGAGGCAGGTCTGAGTTCCTGTCAACGTGGCGGTGCAGAAGCACTCTTGTTCCACGCCCGCAGCACATACGGAGTCATCGGATTCGAACGGGGCGCCTTTGTCCAAGCATCCGGCCACGAGAAGTAGTCCGCAAGCTCCAACGAAACAAAAGAAGAGATTGGCTGATCGCATCATTCACTCCTTTAAAGCGGCCGTCATCATCTTCCCCTTCCCCTCGCAGGGGAAGCCTGCCCGCCACCTGCCTCGCCATAGCCTTGCGACGGCGGGTAGCCTTGGCGGAGGAGGGGCCAGGATGGGGTTAAAGTTGTCGTGTCAATAGTATATTATCTCATAAATAAACAAATTGTGTGCAATTAGCGCTTCTTGAATAGAGCATCCAGATCGGCCAGGGCGGCGGAACGGCTCGGTTTGTCCGAGCTACTCGATCTCTTTGGCCGTTGAGTGTTGTCGCCCACCTTTTCAATCTGAGGACCGAACATCCCGGCGGGTTTTCCCCTGGGGGAGTCCCGGCGCGGAGCCTGACGATCCATCGGGCCCGTGTCCGGCTTGAGAGAAAGGGCTATTCTGCTTTTCTCGGGCACGACCTCGAGTACCCTGGCGCTCACGTTCTGGCCGACTCGTACCACCTGGGAAGGCTCGTCGACAAACTCGGTGGAGAGCTGGGAAACGTGGATCATCGCTTCCGTTGTGAGGCCGATGTTCACGAAGGCGCCGAAGCGAGTGAGGTTGGTGACGATCCCGTCCACCGCCATACCCGGCTTGAGATCGCGGATTGTTTTGACAAGTGGGTTGAGCTGCTTGGTTTTTTTTGCCCCGCCCGCCGGCCTCGGTCCCGACGGTGCGCCCCTCGAGGATGTTCCCTTCCCGCGCTTGCGGTCCCACTGGACGAGCAGCCGGGTCTCGATGAGCACCTCGGCGAGCACCGCTTCGTCCATATCGCTGGTATATTCCCCGAGCCCGAGAGAGGCGGGGTTGACCGCGCCGTATTCCACCGCGGGGTTCAACGCCCTGCGTCCAAGAACGATCGCGCCGGCGATCATCGGTGGGTGATCGAGGCCCTCACGCGCTTTGGTGAGCGCCGCCGGGAGGATCCTGGCTTCCAATAAAGGTTCAAGCGTAGATTCGAGCAGGCGTAAGCGCTCCGAATCGCTCGCCGTTACCGGGAGAACGGCGGCGTCGGGGCTATGTTCCTTCAATATCGAAAAGATCCGGGCGGTCACATCCGTCCCCGCGGGGATCTCTTCTTGAGCGATCAGCGCACCGTCGCCGGAGAGGACAGCGATCCCGATTGGTGCTGTCGTGGTGTTGACGTGCGCGGCAATAAGCACCTTCGCGGCCAGCGGCGGCAGCTCCAGAAGGCCCGCGTATGCCGACGCGGCGGTGCCCAGCGCCTCGACCCGAGCCCTTCGATCCAATAGAGAGACCAACACAGGCTCCAGGTTGTTCCAGACCAGCTCCTCGAGGACGCTGTCGACGCCTCTCTTCTGCGAGGACAGGCCCAACAAGGACAGCCGAGCCTCGCCCTGCTGTTTGATAGCCTTCTTGGGGAGGTCCAGATCGATCCCGATCACTCCTGCGCGCTCGCCCCTGCGCGCGCCGAGCCATTGATAGCCGCGGAGCTCATTGAGGTCGATTCTGGAGATCGCGATGGATGCGTACTCCCGTGCGTCCGGGTGGCTCGAATCGATGACGGTGATCGCGGCGATCCCCTCGGAGAGTCCGATTTCGACGCAAGCGTTCCACAACTCCACGTGCGCCTTGACGGCCGAGAACCAGCTTCCGTGATCCGGATGAGTGGAGCGAGGGCACATCCTCGCGGTGCGCTCGAGGGCGCCGAGCTCATGCGGCGTGGCGATCTCCTGGATGATGCCGTCCGGAAGATTTAGCCCGCTCTTCGCGAGCACCCGACGCATCTCCTTGACCGCCTCTTTCCAGCGCATGAACTCGCGGTGCATTTGTGAGAGATCCCGCAGGTGGCTCGCGCGGAACGGTTCGAGGGATGGGTCGCCTGCCCCGAGTAGCACGGACAGACCCCCGGCGCGATCCATCGACCGGCCGAGCTTCTGGAGAGCTCCCCTGTCGCACGCGTCGTACAGATCGCGGTTCAATCGCCTTGTATGCTCGACGAAATCCATTTGCTTTCAAAAAAAAGAGTGCCCCGGAATCGTAGGAACCCTCGATCACGATATTGTAACCGGAAAAATCACTGCTCCCGAACGCAACGGGCTCTGCAGTCTCCATCATAAATTACGCCCAATTCGTTCGCCGCGCCAGAGGTAATACCCACTATAACGCCTCTTTTCTTGGAACGCAGGGTCGAGGTCCACATCGCAAAGGCCTCGAACGCGAGCTTCCTGCTCTTGGCGGCCTTCACGGCCTCGGCCTCGGTGGGAAGGCGCCAGTCATCGTGATCCGCCAGTTTCAGCCTCTCGCAGTATTCCTTCGCGGCGTTCAGGGCCACGTTCTCTCCGTTATGGGCCCGCTGAACCCAGAGGTCACCCATAACGATGTACGGGTTCGCCGCGTCATTTGCGGCCTTCTCGGCCGCGTCTTTCTCGGCCTTCTTCCTTGCCACCTCGGCCACGTCTTCCGCCTCTCTGGCCTTGCGGGCTATCTCGGCGCAGCGATCGTCGAAGTCGCATCCGTCGTCCTCGCAATCGATCAGGCCGTCTCCGTCATTGTCCTTGTCGTCCGCACAATCGCCGGTGCCGGTTCCCTCCGGACCGCTCGAGCACGACAAGGAAAACACCGCTGTCAGGAGTGTAATGAAAACAACCTTCTTCATTTGAAGCTCCTTGTCTTGGAAGATGCATGTCAATCAAGCGGGACGATAACAGAAAATCCTTGAGAGTAGAAGTGGATGAACGAGGACAAACGTCCCAAATCAATGTTAAGATACTCTCACGTCCACAAAGAAAGGCCTGGGGAAATGCGATACTTGCTTTTGATGGTGCTGGCGACCGTGCTGGTTTGCGGCGGGTGTGGTGACGATGACAGCGACGACACCGGCGGGGACACCGACACCGATACCGACACGGACACCGATTCGGACTCTGACACGGACACCGACACGGACACCGATACTGATACCGATACTGACACGGACACAGAACCCGTCGATGAGAACCAGTGCATCGGCGGCCATCGCGATCCGATTACAAAACTGTGCTGGCAAAACCCGCACCACCAGCAACCACTCTCGTGGCACTGGGATCAAACCACGTTGTACTGCCAAAACCTGCTCGCCGACACCGCCGAGAACTGGCGCGTGCCGACAGTTGACGAGCTTCGCACCCTGATTCGTGGATGCCCCACGGGAATCCTCAGCAACGAGTGCGAGTATTACTTCAACGGCGCAGGTCCGTTACTCCCGGCCGAATGTGCAGCCTGCGATTTGTTGACCGGCCCCGGTCCGGGCGGGTGCTTCTGGCCCGATGAACTGGGTTCCTCTTGCGGTGACTCGGAAACCGACATGCCCTTTTGGACGAGTACTACCCTCGAGATGTCAGGTTGGGGATGTTTCAAATATGCGGTGGACTTCTCGAAAGGCGCCGTACGCTACTCCCTTGATTACTTAGGCATGGGGGGTTGGGATGTCGCTTTTGTCCGATGTGTTCGAGACGCTCCCGAGCCCGAGGCTGAAGAAACCTTCACATGCGACCAGCCCGACCTCGTGGGTGATATTGTCGCAGGCACTCCTACAGAGATGCTTCAATTGCTGGGTGTTTCTCGTGTGGTCGGATCACTCACCATAGAGAATGTGGTCATGTCGGATTACTCGGTTCTCGCCTGTCTCGAAGAGGTTACCGGTGACCTGACCATCGATGGTGAAGGCTATCCGACCTCCCTTCATGGCCTGGAGTCGCTGACGACAGTGGGTGGAGGGCTATCCGCCATCGATATGGAACTGACAGACCTGGTACCCCTGGGGGCGCTCTCATCTGTGGGAGGCGATGTGATTCTCAGCAATCTGGGACCTATCTCCTCTCTTGGGCCACTGGGCTTTCTGGTTCACGTGGCGGGCACCCTTGAGATCGTCAACCCCTCGGCAGGGTGCACAACCCTTCAGGGGCTGAACAACATCACACATGTCGATGGAAACCTGGAGATCGCGGCACCCTTGATAGTCAACCTCACTGGGCTCGAAGCTCTGCAGCAGGTGGGTGGCTCCCTTGTTCTACGCGGGGGATGCTCACAAGCGGCAAGCTTCGATTTCACCGGACTCGACTCACTGACCGTCGTCGGAGGTGACCTGATCATCGACGAGTTGCCCATCGCAAACCTGAGCGGCCTGTCGAGCCTGGAAAAGATGGCTCATCCGGATCCAGCCGTTTTCCAATGAGTTCATGCTCCCGTCATTTCTGTCTTGGTTTCGTGTAGGAAGAGTAGCCGCAGGGTGAAGAACTCGATGTCCCGGTAGCCGTACGCCACG